>Ga0335085_10012137_pt1 | contig 12715 bp, 8 predicted proteins | sample Lox_Sample_45_FD_206712 | JGI IMG/M metagenome (GOLD analysis project Ga0335085, IMG submission 206712) | Soil microbial communities from Loxahatchee National Wildlife Refuge, Florida, United States - Lox_Sample_4.5 | ecosystem: Environmental > Terrestrial > Soil > Wetlands | place: USA: Florida...
CGGCGACATCACCACCAGCGGAACGCCGGCCACCAGCGGCACAAACCAGGCGCCGATCAATCCCATGTCGTGATAGAGCGGCAGCCAGCTCACGGCAACGTCGGTTGGCCCCACGTCCACGCCCGCCATGATCGACCGAATGTTCGCCAGCAGATTCGCATGCGTCAGCGTCACGCCCTTGGGATTGCCTGTCGATCCGGAGGTGTACTGCAGGAAGGCGATCTCGTCGCTTCGCGCGTGGTGCGCCAGAAATTCCACCGGCCGCCATTTTCCCGAACTCTCAAGAGCGCTCCCGACATTCGCCGTCGCCAGCTTTTCCGCGTTCAGCACATCCTGCAACGACGGCACGCTGGGCTGCAGAAGCCTTGCCAGTCCCTCGGCCTGCTTGAACGTCACCAGGTATCGCGACTCCGCATTTCGCAAAATGCTCGATTGCCGCGCGGCGTACTCCGCAATGCGGCTCGCGCGGAATGGCGGATAAATCGGCACCGGAACTCCGCCGGCCAGCAGAACTCCCGCGAATGTGTAGAAGAACTCCGCGCACGTGGGGAGCATGATCGCCACCGTCTGCCCGGCCTCGAGCCCTCGGCGTCGCAATTCCCGCGCCACGCTGGACGCCCGCTGGTGAAGCTCCCCGAGCGTGATCGTCTGCAGACGGTCGTCCTCGCCGTACAAATAAATGTGAGCACGCCCCGGCTCCGCCACTCCCCGCAGCCGCAGAATCTCCGTCAGCGATTCGGCGCTTCGGACTTTTCTTTCCAGGTCGGCATCGGCAGCGGCGACGGCCGTGGAATGCGGAGCGGAAAACGAAAAATCACCGCGAGGCTCCGAGATCGATTCTGGCGTGACATTTTCGCAAAGCAGGGCGTCGACAACATCCTGAACGGTATCCGATTCCGCCATCACCTGGTCCGGCAACCGAATCCCGGTCAAATTGCCCAGGCGCACAATCAATTCCACCCGCTCCAGGCTTCCCAGTCCCAGGTCGCGCTCCAGATGCGCGGCAGTCCCGCGCGCGGTCAATTCCTCCAGCCCGCGCTCCGCTCCAAGCTCCGTCAGGAGCTGCCGCACCGACGCCATCGCTCGCGCCCCCACCGAAGCCGCCTTGTCGAGTTGTGTTCCAGGAGTGCTCACTGAATCAGACCGCCTTGCCCGCGAGCCTAGCACCGCATTCCGTCCGCTTCAATGCGGGAGGAGCCCGGACCTTCCCGCTGGTGATGAGCTCCCGAACGGCGATTGCCGTGTCGAAACAAGCCCTTCTCGGCCTGGCTGACATCGTCGCGCTCATCATCTTCACGCACGGCCTCGTGCTTTTCCGCACCCTGCGCCGCCCGGCGGTTTGACTCCCAGCCCCGCTGCCGTTATCCTTATTGAAGATGTTCGCCTCGTTCCATTAGCGTTCTCCACCGGCCCGCACCTCTGGGTCGCCGTCCCGCGTCGAAGTCTATTTCATCGCTTACGAATCGGCAGTCACCACCGGCGAATCCAATCGCCACGGATCACGAAAATGGCAAACCTGACGCTTTTTGAAAAACTCGAGCAGATCGAATCGCGCTACGACGAAATGACGCGCGAACTCTCCTCGCCCGAAGTGCACGACGACTCCGCACGCTATCAGAAACTCGCCAAGCAGCACTCCGAGCTGGGCGAAATCGTGTCCAAATTCCGCGAATGGAAGGACATCGAGAAAGCCCTCGCCGGTGCCAAGCAGCTTTTGGCTGAATCCGACGATGCCGAAATGAAGCAGATGGCGGAAGAAGAGCAGAAAACGCTCGAGGCCCGTCGTGATGCCGTCGAGCGCGAAGTGAAAATCCTGCTCATTCCCAAAGACCCCAACGACGAAAAAAACGTCATCCTCGAAATTCGGGCCGGTACCGGTGGCGACGAAGCCTCTCTATTCGCCGCCGAGCTGTTCCGCATGTATTCGCGCTACGCCGAATCCCAGGGCTGGCGCGTCGAAATTCTCGAAAGCTCCCCTTCGCCCGTCGGGGGAATGAAGGAAGTTGTCGCGGCCATTCAAGGCCACAAAGTCTACTCGAAGCTGAAATACGAAAGCGGCGTTCACCGCGTGCAGCGCGTTCCCGCCACCGAACAGCAGGGCCGCATCCACACCTCCGCGGCCACCGTAGCCGTCCTTCCCGAAGCCGACGACATCGATATCAAAATCGAAGCCAAGGATTTGCGCATCGACACCTTCTGCTCCTCCGGCCCCGGCGGCCAGTCGGTCAACACGACCTACTCAGCGGTGCGCATTACGCATATTCCCAGCGGTTTGGTCGTCTCCCAGCAGGACGAAAAATCCCAGATCAAGAATCGCGCCAAGGCCATGCGCGTTCTCCGCACCCGCCTGTACGAAATGGAGCAGGAAAAGCAGCACCAGGCACTGGCCGCCGAGCGCCGCGGGCAGATCAAAACCGGCGACCGAAGCGAGAAAATCCGCACCTACAATTTTCCGCAGAATCGCATCACCGACCACCGCATCAACTTCACGCTTCACCAGCTCACCGAAGCCATGGACGGCAAACTCGGCCCGTTGGTCGACGCCCTGGTGACGCACTTCGAGTCCGAACGCCTGAAGCAGGAACTCGTCGAGGCGTAGATCCTCGCCGCCGCCGCGCGAATCGCGGAGGAAATTACGAACATCGCCGCCATCGACGTACGCGCCGCACTCAAAGAGGGAATTGCCCGGTTGCGCTCGACGAAGGTGCCCTCGGACACGCTCGCCGCCGAGCTTTTGCTCATGCACGCCCTTGGCCGCGACCGCACCTGGCTCTATACGAATCCCGAACAGCCGCTCGACGTCGCAGCCACGGAAAAATACTTCGCGCTTATCACTCGCCGGTCTGCCGGCGAACCCACGCAATACCTGACCGGCAGGCAGGAATTCTGGGGCCTCGAATTCGAAGTCACGCCGGCGGTCCTGATCCCGCGCCCGGAAACGGAGCATGTGATCGAAGTCGCGCTGGAACGGCTGGGCGAACGCGGCATCAAGATCAACATGAAAACCGGCGCGCCCAGCCCCACTCTGCACATCGCGGACATCGGCACGGGTTCCGGATGCATCGCCGTGGCGCTGGCCCACGAGCTTCCTCACGCCAAAATCCTGGCCACGGATTTTTCCGGTGCGGCACTGGAAGTGGCCAAACGTAACGCCGCCCGTCACCTGGTTGCGGAACGCATCGAGTTCCTTGAGGCTGATTTATTCGAGATGGTTTCCCACGAATCACGAGTCACAAATCACGAATCACGGCTTTTCGATTTAATTGCCAGCAACCCGCCCTATATCGCTCAGTCCGACGCGCCGACTCTTGCCACTGAAGTCCGCGACTACGAGCCGCACGCCGCGCTTTTTGGCGGCCCCACCGGCGTGGAAATCTATGCCCGCCTGATCGAACAAGCGGGTTCGCGACTGCGTGCAGGCGGCATTCTGGTCCTCGAACTCGGCCACGACTCCGCCGGCGCCGTGCGCAAAATGTTCCACGAGGAACATCGCTGGGCCAACATCAGCATTACGAATGACTTGGCGGGCATCCCCCGGGTAATCGCGGCTGAACGCGTCTAGCCCCAAACGCGCCTTGCGACATTGTCGTCCCGCCGCGCTATATTGAGGTCCGCATGCCGCGCCTTGCCCACTTCCGCGCCAAGCACGATTCGCACGCGGCCAATCCCGCCGAATCCACCGCCGCCATCCTGCACGTGGACATGGACGCCTTCTTCGTTTCCGTCGAGCTTTTGGCGCGTCCGGAATTGAAAGGCAAGCCGGTGGTCGTGGGTGGTGGGCGCGACCAGCGCGGCGTGGTGACCAGCGCCAGCTACGAAGCGCGCCAATTCGGCGTGCATTCCGCGATGCCGCTGCGCACCGCCGCGAAACTCTGCCCGCAGGCGATTTTTCTCGACGGCCATCACGACCTCTACGGCGAATGGAGCGACCGAGTCGCCACCATCCTGTCGAAATTCTCGCCCGTGGTCGAAATGGCCTCGATTGACGAGGCCTACCTCGACCTCTCGGGCACCGAGCGGCTGCACGGGCCGCCGCTCTGCGCGGCGAACAAACTGCTGCGCGAAATCACATCGACCACGTCCCTGCCGTGCTCCGGCGGCCTGGGCGCCTCGCGCCTGGTCGCCAAAGTCGCGAGCGATCAGGCCAAGCCGCGCGGACTCGTCTGGGTTCCCGCGGGCAGCGAAGCGGCATTTCTCGCCTCGCTCGCCGCCCGGCGCATACCCGGCATCGGCAAAGTCACCGAAAACGCTCTGAAAACTTTCGGCGTCGAAACCGTCGCGCAGTTACAAGCGTTCACGCAGCAGCGCCTCGAAGAATTATTCGGGAGGTGGGGAACCGCTCTCTATCGCAAATCCCGCGGCATCGACTCCTACGAATTCTTCGTCGACGCCGAAGCGAAATCGCTTTCGCACAATCAAACGTTTGGCGCGGACACGAACGATCCCGAAAAACTTCATGCCACGCTCAGCCATCTCTGCCAGAAAGTCACCAAGCGTGTCCGCGATGCCGGTTTGCACTCTCGCACCGTTACGCTCACGGTGCGCTTCGCGAATTTCCACACCATCACCCGCAGCCACACGCTTGCGGAACCCTCCGACCTCGATTCGACGATTCTGAAAACGATTCTCGATCTCTTCGCGCACGCTTGGAACGGCAAGTCGATGCTGCGGCTGGTGGGAGTCGCGCTCACCGGATTCACGGCCGGCTCCGGCCAACTCGATCTTCTCGATCCCGGCCGCCGGGAAAAACTGGAAAAGCTCGCGCGCGCCACCGACCGCCTGCGCGACAAATTCGGCTTTTCGAAACTGCAACTCGGCGGCTCGCTCGCGAATCGCCCTGAACGGCCCCGACGCCCATGAGCTCACCCGCCACCCCGAGACGCAGACCCATCGCGTCCTTCTGGCAGCGCGTCACGGAGGGCATGCAGATCGACGATCTCGGCCGCCAGTTCGTCTCTGAAGCCAAGGCCAGCTACCGCCTCTACGCGAAGGACGTCGATTGGGACAAGGTCGGCAAACGCCGCGGCGCCGCTTGGTTTTGGCGCTCGGCTTGGGCGCTTTTCCAGGCCATGCTGATGAAGTTGTCGCCCGCGCGCCGCGTGCTGCTGCTCATCGCGGTCGTACTGCTCCTGTTTCAGCCTGACATTCATTATGGCCGCCAGGCTGAGTTTTCATTCAGCTTCGCCTGGCTCGGCGTCGTTATCTTGTTCGTGCTTCTTGCCGTCGAACTTGCCGATCGCGTCACCATGAAACGCGATCTCGAAATCGCGCGCGAAATTCAGCAGTGGCTTGTGCCCGATCACGCCCCGCAGGTGCCGGGCATCGACATCGCATTCGCCACCCGCCCGCAGAACACCGTGGCCGGCGACTATTACGACGCTTTTCTACGGACCGTGGCGCCCGCGTCGGAAACCAACCCGCCCCTGATGGTGGCCGTGGCGGACGTGGCCGGCAAAAGCGTCCCCGCCGCGCTGCTGATGGCCACTTTTCAGGCCAGCCTGCAGGCACTGTCGAACACGCCCGCCTCGCTCGGCAAGATCGTCGACGGCCTGGACCGCTATTGCCGCGAACACAGCCTGGAAGGCCGGCGATTCACCACCGCGTTTCTCGCCGAGATCAACCCTCAGACCCGCGAGATGGATTACGTCAACGCGGGACACAACGATCCGATCCTTCGCCACGCTTCCGGCGCGATCGAGCGCCTGGCCGTCGGAGGACCGCCGTTTGGTCTGCCTTCGCTCACGGACGATCCGCTGGTTTATTCCTCGGCGCGCGTGCAGCTGCAGGCGGGTGATCTGCTTTTCATTTTTACCGACGGGTTGATGGAGGCGGTGAACGGCGCGGACGAGGAATACGGGGAAGGGCGTTTGCTGGCGCAAATCCAGGCCATGCCGGCGGAAAGCTCGGACGCCACGCTCCAGCGCATCATGGCCGATGTGAACGCGTTCGTGGGCCAGGCGCGGCAGCATGACGACATTACGGCGCTCGTCCTGCGCATCACCGCCTAGCCGCGGCCGGGACTTTACCTCATACTGACCGATATGAACGCTCGCGAATTCGCCGACCGGATTGCCCGTGCGCTGCGCGCGGCCGGACACCAGGCCTATCTGGTCGGCGGCTGTGTGCGCGATATTCTGCTGCAGCGCGAGCCCGCCGATTTCGACATCGCGACGGACGCCACGCCCGAGCGCGTGCAGGAACTTTTCCCGCGCAGCCTGGCGGTGGGCGCGAAATTCGGGGTGATCGTGGTGCTGGACGAGACCACGGATGAAAACCCGCTGCAGGTCGAGGTTGCCACGTTCCGGTCCGACGTCGGGTATACCGACGGCCGCCACCCGGACGAAGTTGTCTATGCCAAGTCCGCCGAAGAAGACGTGAAGCGCCGGGATTTTACGATCAATGCGCTGCTGCTCGATCCGGAGACGAACGAAATCCTCGATTACGTCGGCGGCCGCAAGGATCTCGCCGCCGGAATCATCCGCGCGATTGGAAATCCTGCGCTGCGATTTGCGGAAGACAAGCTCCGCATGCTCCGCGCCGTCCGCTTTGCCGCGCGCTTTCGTTACGCGATCGAGGCCGCCACATTTACCGCGATCGTAAAGGCCGCTCCCCAAATTCATGAGGTTTCTGCCGAGCGCCTGCGCGACGAGCTGACGAAAATCCTCACCGAGGGCGCCGCGCGCCGCGGTTTCGAGTTGCTGGACGAAACGCGCCTTCTCGACCAGTTGCTGCCGGAGATCTCACGCATGAAAGGTGTCGAGCAGCCGCCTCAATTTCATCCCGAAGGCGACGTCTGGACGCACACGCTGATGATGATCGGCGCGCTGCCCGCGGGCGGCTCGCCCACTCTCGCCTGGGGCGTGCTGCTACACGACGTCGGCAAGCCGCCAACTTTCACCCCGCCCTCAGGCCCCGGCGATCGCATCCGCTTCGATGAGCACGCCGAAGTCGGCACGCGCATGGTCGAAGAAATCTGCCACCGCTTTCGATTCTCGAACGACGACACCGCGCAGATCATGGCCCTCGTCGCCAATCACATGCGGTTCAAAGACGTCCCGCAGATGAAAGCGTCCACGCTAAAACGCTTCGTGCGGCAGGATCGTTTCGACGAACATCTCGAGCTGCACCGCCTCGACTGCACCTCAAGCCACGGTCATCTCGACAACTACGAACTGGTGCGCAACTTTGTCGCAAACACTCCTCCCGAGCAGGTCCGCCCGGCGCGCCTGGTCACCGGCAGCGACCTGATCCAGATGGGATTCAAGCCCGGCCCCCCATTCCACGAAATCCTCGACGCGGTCGAGGAAGCCCAGCTAAACGGTAAGATAACGACCAGGGAAGAGGCTGTCCGCCTCATCGAACAGGAGTTCAAGCCGACAGGACTACAGTCTAAGACAAAGTTATAAATGGACTTAGAGGCGTATGCTTCGGGCTCTACGCTTGACTTTTGGCTTTAGTCTGATACACTAAGGTCCTCTTATACAGGTAGGCGAAGATCGCATAAATCTTTCTTCCCTCTCCACGCATCTAACCTTTTCGACAGCCGATAGAGCTGCCAGATAGGCATATTTCATTTCATTCGTTTATTGTTGTTAAGGGGGCTACAGTGGCCAAACAACCTGTCAGGATTGCACCAGAAGAGTTGGCGATCCTTCCCGTGCGCGACACGGTCCTTTTCCCGGGCGCGATTATGCCGCTGCCGGTGGGCCGTGAAAGCTCGCTCGCGCTTCTGGATTCTCTCGAGGGTCCGGAAAAACTGCTCGGCGTCGTCGCGCAGCTCGATCCGCGCGTCGAAATGCCATCCGGTTCGGACCTTCACAGCGTCGGCACGCTCGCCAAAGTTCACAAGATGGTCCGCATGCCGAACGGCAATGTCGTTGCGTTCCTCGAGGGCCTGGGCCGTTTGCGGGTTCTCGAAGTGATCGGACTGAAACCGTTTCTCCGGGCCAAAGTGGAATCACAGCCCGATCTCGAAGATCAAACCGACGCGGAATTGACCGCGCTCGAGCGAAACGTGCAGGAATTGTTCCGCGAAGTGGTGGCGCGTTCGCCCCAACTTTCAGACGACCTGCAGACGGAGGCCGCCAATATCGATTCGCCGGCGCGGCTGGCGGACTTCGTCGCGTCCACTTTGCCGTCTCTCAACACCATGGTCCGGCAGGAGCTTCTCGAAACCTTCAGCGTTCGCAAACGGCTGGAAACCCTGGCCAACGAGCTCTCGAAGGAGAAGGAAGTTCTCGAGCTGCGCACCAAGATTCACGATCAGGTGCAGGAACAGGTCAACCAGAGCCAGCGGGAATTCCTGCTGCGCGAACAGTTGAAAGCCATTCAGAAAGAGCTCGGCGAATCCGAAGACGGCGCGTCCGAAGTCGAAGAGCTGCGCAAGAAGGTCGAAGAATCCGGCATGTCCGCCGACGCGAAGAAGGAATGCGACCGCGAGCTGAAGCGGCTGGCCAAGATGACTCCGGCCTCGGCCGAATACATGGTGTCGCGGACCTATCTCGAGTGGATGACATCGCTTCCGTGGAACAAAACCTCCGGCAGCGGCGAAGACCAGCTCGACATCGCGAAAGCCCAGGAAATACTGGACGAGGATCACTTCGACCTGAAAAAGGTGAAGCAGCGCATCCTGGATTATTTCGCCGTGAAGAAGCTGCAGCCGGGCATGAAAGGCCCGATCCTGTGCTTCGTCGGGCCTCCGGGTGTGGGCAAGACCTCGCTCGGAAAATCGATTGCGCGCGCCATGGGCCGCAAATTCGTCCGCATTTCGCTCGGCGGCATGCACGACGAAGCGGAAATCCGCGGTCACCGGCGCACTTACATCGGCGCTCTGCCCGGCCAGATTATCCAGGGCATCAAGCGCGCCGAAACCATGGATCCGGTGCTCATGCTCGACGAGGTCGACAAGCTCGGCCGCGATTTCCGCGGCGATCCGTCAGCGGCGCTCATGGAAGTGCTCGATCCGGAGCAGAATTCGACGTTCCGCGATCACTATCTCGACGTGCCCTTCGATCTGTCGAAAGTCGTCTTCATCATGACCGCCAACTGGCTCGATCCCATTCCCGAGCCGCTGCGCGACCGCATGGAGATCCTCGAACTCGCGGGCTACACGGAAGAGGAGAAGATCGAGATCGCCAAGCGTTTCGTGATCCCGCGGCAGACGCAGGAGCACGGAGTGAAGCTCGGCGAGCAGATCGAGTTCACCGACGAAGCGCTGCACGACCTGATCAGCCACTACACGCGCGAAGCCGGCGTGCGCAACCTCGAGCGCGAGGTCGCCACTCTGGTTCGCAAGCAGGCGCGCCGCATGGCCGAAGGCAAGACGGACAAACTGGTCGTCACGCCCGAGGTCATTCGTGAGGTTCTGGGCGTGCCAAAAATCCGCCTCGAAAAGGAAGCGGAAGAGCGCGTGAAGCAGCCGGGCGTCTCGGTCGGGCTGGTCTGGACGCCGGTGGGCGGAGACATTGTCTTCATCGAGGCCAGCAAGGCTCGCGGCGGAAAAGGCTTCACCCGAACCGGACACCTCGGCGAGGTGATGCAGGAATCGATGAGCGCGGCGTTGAGCTGGGTGCGTTCGAACTCGGACCGCTACGGCATCGATCCCGATTTCTTCCGCAAGCTCGACCTTCACATCCACGTCCCGTCGGGCGCGATCCCGAAGGACGGCCCGTCGGCGGGCGTCGCCATGGTCACCGCGCTCGTGAGCTTGCTCACGGGACGTCCAGTGCGGCCGCGTGTGGCGATGACCGGTGAGATTTCGCTCTCCGGTTTCGTGCTGCCAATCGGCGGCGTGAAGGAAAAAGTGCTGGGCGCCAAGCGAGCGGGAATTCGTGAAGTGATCCTGCCCGCGGAAAACGAGCCGAACGCGAAGGAGGACCTGCAGCCCGAGATGCTCGAAGGCATCCAGATCCACTTCGTGCGACGGATCGAAGAGGCCCTCGAGATCGCGCTGGGCAAATTCGAAAAGCCGGTCCGGCCCGCAAGCTCCGGACCGGTGGCAGCCGAGCGCCCGATCGCCGGACCGCTCCACTAATCGGAGCGACCAACTAAAACCCTTAAGGCCCGGATAAAAATATCCGGGCCTTTTCTTTTTCGCCCGCAAAAACGTTTTCTATTGCGGCCCGGCCCGCGTTCGCGTACAGCTAGCCGATGCCGTACCGTCCGCGAGAACTCGTGATCCGCGCGCGCGAAGCCGCTTCCATGCTGCTCGCCACGATCGACCGCAACGAGATGGTCCCGCGATTCCTCGATATGTACGCCGCCGAGCATCGCCGCCCCGGCCGCGCCGATCAGCCGGCTTTTTACCGCGAGCAGCTGCAAATGATCCGCCGCGAGTCGATCCTCGCGGCCGTGATGCGCATCGAAGGGGCTCTACCGGCGCGGCTAAAGGTCAGCGTGACGGTGCGCGGCGGCTCGCGCCCCTCCAAAACCAAAAACAAAAGAGGGAAGAAAACCGCGCGCGCCAGGCCGAAGCGCAGCGCCGCCGGCCTGGATCTCGCCATCCCGTTTCTCGACCTTTTTCGGGAGGAATTTTTCGTCGCGCTCGGACAAGCGCTCAGCTGGAACCACGACGAAGCGCAGCAGTTCTGGCGCGATCTCGAGCTTTACGAAATGCTCTCGTCGCGCGAGCCGTCACGCCCCGCGCGGCGCGCCGCCGCATCAGGGCCGTTCGTCGATCGCGTTGCGCTGCTGCTCGATCCTTCGCTGATGGAGCAAGCTCGCCGCGCCGCCGGGAAATTCCAGCTGGAAATCGACGCGGCCGCGGATCGCGTGTTGCGAAAAGTATTCTCGCGCCACCGCGCCAACTAAGTCTCAGCGTCATCCTGAGCGGAGTCGGCGGCAAGGGGACGGAGTCGAAGGATCTCTCTTACGGCCGCGCCTCCAGCACCATGTTAAACGGCGTCTCCGCCGCCCGGCGCACCCGCGTGAATCCCGCCGACTTCAGCACCTTCGTCAGCCGTCCCTCGCCCGCCTGCGCTCCCAGACCCAGCGCCACTTCCTGCGAGAGCGATGCCGGCGTGCAAAAGAACGTCGACGCGCCGTAATACACGCGCCCGATCGGATTCAGATTGTCCTCGAGCTTGTCGTGAGCGAACGGCTCAACGATCATCCACGCTCCGTTCGAATCGAGCGTGCTCAGCACATGCCGGGCCGCGCCTTCCGGATCGCCCATGTCATGCAGGCAATCGAAGAAAGTCACCAGCTGATATCCCTTGCCCGAAATGCCCTTGGCCGGAGACACCTCGAATTTCACGCGGTCGCCGACGCCTGCTTTCGCTGCCGCTTCTTTCGCCAGGTCGATCGAGCCCTGGTGATAATCGAATCCCACGAAAGTCGATTTCGGAAACGCCTGCGCCATCAAAATCGTGGAAGTCCCCAGCCCGCAACCGACGTCCGCCACTTTCGCGCCCGCCTCCAGCTTGGCCTTTGTGTCACCGAGCGCCGGGATCCATTCCGAGACCAAATGCGCGCGGTAATTCGGACGGAAAAACCGCTCGCAGCCCGTGAAAAGCGATGCGTGGTGCTCGTGCCACCCGAATCCCTTGCCGGTGCGAAACGCCTCGGTGATCTTCGGCTCGTCAATGAACACGGCCGTCATCATCTGGAAATACCCCGGCAGGAACACGGGACTTTGCTCATCCGCCAGCGCCATGGCCTGCTCGTTCGGCAGCGTGAATTTTCCGGTCGCCGCGTCGTAGGTCACGAATCCGCCGGCCGCCTGCGCTGAAAGCCACTCGCGCACGTAGCGCTCGTGCGTCTTGGTTTTAGCCGCCAGTTCCGCGGACGTCATCGGCCCTGCGCCGGCCATGGCCTTGTATAACCCGAGCTTGTCGCCTACCACGATCAGCGCTGCGTTCACCGCCGCGCCCATCTCGCCGACCGCTTTCATTACGAAGTCGTGCAATTTCGCCTGATCGAATGCTGGAGAGGCAGATGTGGACATAAATCCCCCTTGAAAGTCTTACCGGGACGATACCGGAAAACGACGAGGTATGAATCGCGCCAATCCTACCCGTGCTGTTCTAGCAAGTCAACGCCACCCCGGCCCCCGCCCTACGCGCCAAATTGGTATTCTGGAATCCGTGCTCTACTTCTTCTATCTTTTCGTCGTAGTGCAGATTGCGCTCGGCCTTTACTCGCTCTGGGAAGGCTACGAGTGGTTCCGCGTCGTGCGCGGGCGCCTGTCCTCGCACGCCGGATTTTACGCCCCCACCGCCGCGCTGATCTGCCCGTGCAAAGGCGCCGAGCCGGGCCTGGAAGACAATCTGATGGCCATGACGCGCTTCGAGTATGCCAACTACGAGGTTTTTTTCACGCTGGCCACCAGTCTCGACCCCGCGGTCAAAATCGTCGAGCGTGTGAAAGCCGCCAGCACGCGGCCCGTTCACATCGTCATCGCCGGTCCGCCCGAGAACTGCGGCGAAAAAGTCCACAATCTCCGCCGCGCCGTCGAGGGACTCACTGAAAATTTCGAAGTGATCGTCTTCACCGATTCCGACGTCCGCCTGCCGAAAGGCTGGCTGGCGAAGCTGATCGCGCCGCTGCAGGATCCGCGCATCGGCGCCACCACCGCCTACCGTTGGATCATTCCCAGCCGCTCCATCGGCTCGGGAGGTCTGGCCAGCGCGTTCGCTTCGGCCTGGAACGCTTCCGTAGCCACGCTGCTCGGCCGCCCGCGCGAAAATTTCTGCTGGGGCGGCGGCACGGCGATCCG
>Ga0335085_10012138_pt1 | contig 12714 bp, 10 predicted proteins | sample Lox_Sample_45_FD_206712 | JGI IMG/M metagenome (GOLD analysis project Ga0335085, IMG submission 206712) | Soil microbial communities from Loxahatchee National Wildlife Refuge, Florida, United States - Lox_Sample_4.5 | ecosystem: Environmental > Terrestrial > Soil > Wetlands | place: USA...
CCGTTGTGACAGCTTCCTGAGCGCGCCCGTATGTGGTTCCTGTAAACCTCGATCTGTCGAGGACCAAGTGTCTCAGGGTGAACCAGGATATACTGCTGCCCGCAGGACTCACACGGAATCACGGTCTGGGTCTTCCCCGTTTTGTTTATCTGGTCAAACATCTGCTGCGTCTCTGGACTCAACGGGGCGAGAAACGCAATCGCAACCATCGACATGTTGAATCCTCCCGGTTCGGCAGGAATCACGAACTAGCAGTCAGTCGATGCCCTCTTGGGTCACAGAGCTAGTGTCCTTGCTTGATCTTAAGTCTGCTCGACTTTGTCACGTGAGAACCCGATTCCATCTGACTTCCTGTGCTAGGCTTCAGCCAGCATACTCCTGTTTTTTACAGACTAGCAACGGGCGAATCGAGACGTGTTCAATGTTACTGCTAAGGGGCTGTCGAGACATTTGAAAAGTCGTAGAGACTCGGGTCATCCAACCGGTCTGCACGACTGATTTTCATCGGAAGGGCATGAACTCCAAGTCAATGATTGCACAGGCCGATCCGATTTTGACGACCCACAGGCAATGCTCGAGTCAATCCTCGAAATTCAACGGGCTCGTGTCGGAGCACTGCCGATACAGCCCTATTGATTTATCGCCAACAATCGGCGGCCAAGACAGTTGCTGAGGACCTATCGTTCTTCCCGCTAGGATTCTTGTGGGGAGCGTGCCGAGATGATCGTAAACGGCTTCCACTTCAAATCGGGTACAAAGGGATAGCTCGGAATACGATAGTTGTTCGTAGGCAAATGGACGATGTCCTGATTGACGGCGCCGGGAGTAAGCGCCATCAAATTGGGATTCGCTATCCCGGCAATTGGTGGAACGAGATAGCCGGCCTTCACGACCACAATCTTAAAGCTCGTGGGATCGAGGCCCAGCGAGGTGAAGTCCTTAATCTCATGGAAAGGACGACGCCGAGCCGTGAGCACCAACGAGATCCCCTTGACGTCCACCACCGCCTGGCGTTCCAGCAAGTCGGAGGTGGGCAACAGGAAGATGACTTTCGCGGGAACCTCCAGCGGCTGGCTTGCCGCGGGATCGAGCGTGGCGCCAACTTTGAGGGTAAGAGTTGCGCCTACTCCCGCCCGGTAGCAGGCTTCGGTGGCGGGGCGGTCAGCAATGCCGGCAAAGAGACAGTTTGAGACATGATGCTCGAGAAGTCCGGCGAGCGCGTCTGCCCGGTCGGCGCTTCCTCCGGCTGTGGGATTGTCGCCCGAATCTGAAATCACGACCGGGTGCGTAGTTAGGCGCTCAGCTTTTTCGATGCACTCCGCAAGCGTGCCCGTGGTCACTCCAAATTTAAACTCTTTGCGCGCGTCCCAGTATTGCTGTGCCAAGCAGAGCGCATCCTTCTTCAGCAGCTCCGGGTTGGTGCCGGTCATCACAGCGCTGGCCGTGGCGCGCGGCTCATCCGCCCAAACGTAGCCCACCAGCAGAGATGCATCCAGCACTCCGGGCGCAGCGTTCAAACCGGGCAGTTGTTCCCAGAGATGTTTCGCGGGCTGGTAAACGGTGCTCTCGCCCGGCATTAAAACCGGGATTGGCGCCCAAACCATCGTGGGGCGAATTTTATGGTCCAGGCAGCGGACCAACATGTCGCACGCGCGCTGCGCGGTTTGTTCGCGATCGATATGCGGCGCGGTACGAAAGGCCGAGAGCGTGTCCAGGCTATCAATAATTCGGTGGCTCAAACTTCCATGCAGGTCAAAGCTCGCGGTCATCAGACAATCCTCGCCCACAACCTTGCGAGTCGACTCGATCCAATCGCCGTCGGCGTCCTGCATGCCCTCGACGAACATTGCGCCGTGCATCGGCAGATAAAGACCGCCCAGCGGAAGCAGGTCAGTGACCCGCTGCAGGAATTCCGCTTTAAGCGCATCGTAAGTCTTTCGCTCGACTGGTCCTCCGGGCACAGCCGCTGCGAGCAGGGTCGGGTGAAACGGATACGGATACGTTTTCAAGTGCTGGAAGAAGGGGTCGTCTCCGAGTTCCTGACCTCTCTCGACCCGGAAATCTTCCATTCGAGCACGAATATTACTGTACGTGCTGCATTCGATCTGAATGCCGCCAAAGGCAATCCGCTTGGCCTCCGCAGCGCGACCTGTTCCCGTTACCCAGGACCTTGCGAGTGTTGATGTCATTGCCGCTACCGTTGCGTTCTTCAGAAATGTTCTCCGCCGCAAAGATTCCTCCTTGGGCTGATGGGCCCAGGTCATGATTGGGGCCTTCGAGTTCCAAATATTCGCTAGAACCCTACCACGCCTTGCCTTGGACTGGGGCCGCGAAGCTGACGGTTTCGTATCGGGCTTTGGAATCGAGGTTTAGGAACATGCGCCTCTTCGATCGCACACGTTACTCGACGATGCAAGCTTCTTTAGTAACCAGGCAAAAAGGCTTCCCAGTCTTCCCTCCGCCAAACCCCTTCGCGATCGCCACATAAGAATGGGAGTTTGTGTAGCTGGATTGCTCTGAAGATTTGCTCGCCGACGCAGACGACCGGATAGCGATAGCTGACAAGAACAGCCCTTGTGTGAAACTAGGCGCCGAGCCGCGTGGACGCAGATCTGCGTGATGGTATACGCGAGCCGAGCAGCCACGTGAGAACGCCTCAGTGTGCTCGTCCTCTGTTGCCACCCAAGGCTTTGCCTTGGGGGCAGCCGTCGTCTAACTCCGACTTGCCGACTTGTCAACACTATGGCGGCTCAAAGGCGCCAACTCCTCGAGCGCCTTACGGTCTTGAGTGAAGCACCCGCCAAAGCGTCCCGCTAAAGATGTTCTCCCGGGCTTTTGGTGGGACGTCGCAAGCATCGAGCACCTTGTGATAGCGATCGAGCGCGCGGTCGAATTCGGGCAAATCGCCGTCGAAGACATCGGAGCCAAACACCAGCTTTTCAAACGCGTTGGCTCCCGACTTGGGGGTGTGCAGGCTCTCAACCCCTGACCACCAGAAAATCGATTTGAAGAACGCATAGTTATTCTGGAGCTTGATCAACGAGGATCCAGAAAGGTCAAAATAAACATTCGGATTCCAGCGGCCGATCTCAGCGGCAAAAGCGTACTCGGGATTGCCCATGTGCGCGCCGATCAGCGTCAGTCCGGGAAAATGGCGGGCGATGCCGTCAAGAGAGGTCACGCGCTGACGGTCGACGCTGACGTCCGTCGCCACATTGGGAGCGTTCCGCGCGGAGATCCCGGTGTGAAACAGAACGATCATGCCGTATTTTTCCGCCCGAGCGTAAAGCGGCCAATAGGCCGGATCGTTGTAGTCCCTACGAGGATTCTCCAACTCGCCCAAGCCCCGAAACCCGAGGGAATGGAACTGGTCAATTTGGTCGACCGCATGCGCCTCGTCGGGATCGATGCTCCCAAAACCGATCAGCCGGCTGGGGTGCTGTTCAAGAAATGGTTCCGCGGTCTTGAGATCGGTGGGCGTGACCAGTAGAAAGGCCATGCCGTCCACCGACTGCAACTTATCAAGCAGTTTCTGGAGAAAGGCTGGGTCGCCGTTGTAGTGAACGTGGCCATCGATGATTCGCGGCGGCTGCTCCTGCCCTGCGGCGGTGACAAATAAAATCAAGAGGGATAAAGCGGTCAGCGCCCAGCACCGACCTGTCATTCTTCTGAACGGGTGAGTCCTAATCACTTCTAATCTCCTGTCCCGCGTCGTTGTCGGCCGCACCCCTTCACCGGTTGCCTGCCTCAGACCTGCTCAGGGACGACGAAGGGAGGCCGGTAGCCCCGGTCGCCGTCGCGCAACAAGTAATTGGCCTGGTCGTCACCCTTCACCTGCTCACTCCCAGGATCAAACACCAGCGTCCTACCTAGCCGATAGGAGGCATTCGCCAGGTGGATCAATCCTGCCGAGATGTGACCTTCCTCGATCGGCGCCCTGAGATCCTCCTTCTTGCGGCTGATGACACAACTGACGAAGTTGGCGAAATGATCTTCCTCGCCTTCCGCGGCACCGGGTCCCGGCTGCTGCTCTTTTCCGAGCCAAGTCCGATAGCCGCTGTCACTGATGGCAAGATAGCCGTTCGAACCATAAAAAATATTGCCGACGGTATTGTGGCTTCCCGCGTTCGGTCCGAGCTGGGGATGAGGCTCGGTTGAATCCACCGCCTCACTAGCGGTCCCAATCATGGCCTCGTGATTCGAAATCCAGTGGCGGACCTCGAATTCCAGCATGGCACGCTTGCCATCGGAGAGATCGTACTCGAAGGCGCAGTTCAGGGTGTTGGGAGTCTGCTGGTCGTCCTCGAACATGAAGTGGCCGCCGACCGCCGAGATCTTATTGGGAAAGCGCAAGCCCAGCCCCCAGCGCGCGATATCCATCTGATGCACGCCCTGATTGCCCACGTCGCCGTTGCCGTAGTCCCAAAACCAGTGCCAGTTGTAATGAAAATGATTCCGGGTGAAGGCCTTCAGCTGCGCAGGGCCGGTCCATAGATCGTAATCGACGCCGGCGGGCACAGGTTGGACGGGGGCGCGCCCGATGGTGTCGCGCCACTTGTAGCAAAGGCCGCGCGACAAGTAGACGTCACCCAGAAGTCCTTCGCGAATGTTAGACACGGCCTCCATCACCGGCGGCAGTGAGCGGCTTTGCGTGCCGTGTTGGACCATCCGGCCGTACTTTTGAGCGGCGCGAACCAGTTGACGACCCTCCCACAAGTTGTGCGAACAAGGCTTCTCGACGTAGACGTCCTTGCCGGCCTGGCACGCCCAGATCGCCATCAAGGAATGCCAGTGGTTGGGCGTGGCAATCGACACCGCGTCGATCGATTTGTCGTCTAGCAGCTTTCGCACGTCAACATAGGGTTTGGGCTGACCGCCGGTTCTCCCGAGTTCAGCCATGCTCTGCCTGAGCACGCCTTCGTCTACATCGCACAGGGCCGCGATCTCGACATTCCGGAGAGACGAGTAGCCCTTGATGTGATCCTGGCCGCGGCCGTGCAATCCGCAGATCGCCACGCGAACGCGGTCGTTCGCTCCCGGTGTCCGCGACGAAACAGCAAACGCGCTCAGGCGCTCGACCACGGCCAGTCCAGCCGCACCTTTGGCGCTTGTTTTCAGGAACTCTCTCCGGCTCTCGCCCATTTCTGCCACCTGCCCTTCGGGATGAGGTCAGTTACTGAGTGGCGGCGTATTGCCGATATTGATCCGCCACCCGCGCCTCCTTATACGTGCCCTCGTGAATCAGCACGCGATACCGAAACATCAGCGACTGTCCGGGCGGAATCGTGTAGCTGCCGTCCTGGGTAGGGTCACGTGTGAATTCCTTGAGGCCGAAAGCATTCGCGGCAAACAATCCGTAGCCGCGCGCGTGCCAGTAGGTGGGGTGTCGAAAACTCTTCGGACTGTCGAAAACGGCGATCCCCAACGTCTGCCCATCGATGACCCCGTCGTAGTCCACCCAATTGGCGCGCTTCCCCCAGATCTGCGGTTCGCCTTCGCCGCCCTCCGAGCTCACCATATGCCCGCGCGGCGCCGTCAATTCCGGGACTACGCGGATTGCGAAGGTTCCCTCCTTGGTGTCGCCCATCTTTACGGCATCGTGGTTGGCATGAATCACAAACTCGCAGTCGATCGTGCGCGAATTCTTATCGCCTCGAAACGTATATTCCTGGGTTTCCTCTGCAAACGGCTTCTGATCGGGACCCAGAAGGTCGAACGTCCCACCGATCGAGCCGGATTCAGGTCCTCCGCGCATTTCCTCGATCTTTCGAATCGCCAGGCGTCCGTATTTTGACTTGCCGGCTTCGCGGCCATAATACTTCTCGAAAATCTCTTCACCCCAGAAGTCGTACCCGTCGATATCGCCGTGCGCGAAGTACAGCGGCCGCTGGTGGGGCTCCAGGTTGGAATCGTGTTCATCCCCCGCGGGAATAGCGTCGCCAACCGGAAAGGCCCTGGTAACGACCACGCCATGGGCGTCGCGCAGGGGCTGCAAATAGGCCTTGGCAATTGCCGGATTAAAGTAGTAGGTGGTGAAAGGCTGCCCGCCAATGGACACCTGGATTGTGCTTGCCTGCCGTTTGAAGCTTACGACCTCTTCCTGGCCCAACCCGGGCGCAGGTAGAAGAACGCAAGTCACTAGGAACAGCCAAGCTCTATTCATGATTCACGCCCGTTTGCACAGCTTGACCTCTCCATCATAACTTTCCTGATCGCCATCATCGCATGAGTGATGTGGAAGTCAATGCTGGGTTGTGGCGCGACCTAACGTCCTATCCGTCCGGCGGTACGGTCTGGGGCTGGATTACGGGCTCTCTCAAGGGCACCGCGCCAGTCCTCGACCCTACCAGGCTTTAGATCGGAAATATCAACTTCTCGGCTGGAGAGAAAAACCGAATAAAAGTACAGTTCGGCATCCAGGGCGTTTGATGTTCTGGGACCGGCGAAAGGCATGCTGTGCGCCTTCAAACAGCAGGTGCTCGAAGGGCAGACCCTTGTCCTTCAGCGCCTGTACCATGGCCTCAGCCTGATTAGGGGGCACGATGAGTCCTCCGCCCCTTGGAATAAGGCCATCGTGACAGAAAGCCGGTTCGGAAATAGATCGGCGAGCGAGCGAGCCATCCCCGGCAACCTGCCCTACCTAAAGCCATCTGGTCCCCTACGCCCAGACGAAGCTGCAGATCAACCGCCGCTCAGACTCAAAGGGCGCGCCTCAGTTCGCGGCTCATGTCCACACCGGCGTCCATCACCTGCTACGCGTCGGCTGTGAGTAGAATCTGGTCGGCAGCGTGAAAGATGCGCTGTACTGAGCGCTCGGTGATGGCCCGAGCCTGGCCCCAAGACTGGGTATACCCCCGACTGTACTCTGCTCCGGGCAGCCCCAGTCTCCCTCTCACATTTGCCCCGTGAGCTCGCCGCCTGGCTAGATTCGTTGCAAATCGCTGCAGGCGGGACAGCTGCGATTTCATCACAGGATGGGGAAACGAGAAGTCGGAATGTCGGAAGCCCAGACCTTCGAATCGCACTCCTCGATAGCTGTTGAGAACAGCCCATGTGTGAAACTAAGTCGGTCGTTTCAGAAGTTCACTAACGTATTCTGGCCTAAGAAGCTTGGCCAAAAGCTGGCTAGGGCGACGATTGGCCGCCCCAGAATACGTGTCTGTACTTCCGAAATGGTGTACTAAGGTCAACCTCCCGCGACGCACATCCACGTGACAGGATGGCGAAACACTGACGTCCAAGCGTCCGGCCAGTCGTCCTTGAAGGCCACTTTGAATTGTCAGGCGGGAGGGTGGGATTCGAACCGCCCGAGCAGTGAACCTTGCTAACTTGCTGATTGTGCAGAATAAAGAGAAGCGGCAAACGCGGCCACACCTGAAACAAGCACAAAAATAGCACGCTCACGGCCTGTTCACTGAACGGTTAACGCAGCCCGCCAACGGAGTTGGTGCACCGCCCCGGGCAGCGAATTCAGTGGCTACGCGGGTTCACCAGGTCCGGCAGATAAACTGGGCATGGTGGGATTCCCGACGATCAGCACTCCTTTGCCTTGGCGGCCGGCCGCGAGTTCCTGATGGGTCAGATCCAGGATGCCGAGCGAGGGCACGGCCGACATCGAATGCTGTTCGATCAGGTAGTGTCCCTTGCTGTCCTGGAGCGCCGCGAACGGCACCATGAAGAGCCAATCTTGCGGGACGAACGTCACCACCTGATCCGGATCGCCCGGAAGGTCGGCCGCGATCGGGGCGATCAACAGGTTGTAGAGCTGTTGCAAAGGTCGCGCTTTACCGGCGTCGGGTTGAGGATTGACGGTGACGCCTCGTCCGAAAGCGCCCACCGAGTAGCGGGCTTGACGCACCAGTTGCACCAGCGACGGCCCCTGAGGCGGAACCGCCGACTCATGGAAGGTGATTTTCCCGTCTGCCTGGACGACCCAGGTATAGATTGAGGCCGCCGGAATGTCCTCGAAATTGCTGAAAATGAACAGCAAGTCGGGGTCATATTCATAGAGCACCGAATACTCCACCAGCGTTGCGCCGTGCTCGCGGGCGATGGCTCGTATCTGGTCGACCGACGGAGCGGCAAGCGCCGGGTCGGGGCCGGAGGTCCGGGTGGCCACGATGGCAGCTAGGGCGCGAGAGCGGCCTCGCTCGGCGACCTCCAGCGCCTCCTCAAAGCGCTTCTGCGCTACCAGAGCCCGTTGCAGCCAGCGCAGCACTTCCACCTGGGTCTCGTAGTACCAGGCCGCCTGGGTAGCGTGGGTTACTTCGACGAACGCGACGTATTTCTCGTAGGCCTCACGCAGGCGCGCTTCAGCTTCGGGGTACTGACCCGCCAGAACCAGGTTAATTCCGAGCCGCTGCAAGGCATGAGGAACCAGGGCCGAGGGACGGCCGGCGGCACGGTCGTAGGCTTCGGAGAGGGTTAGATCTTCTCGGCAGTATCGTATCGCGGAGGCGTAATCACGCTTCCACGAGTAGGCGGCAGCGACGTCCTGCAGGAGCGACTCCTCTTCGTCGCCGTTTGGAGGAAAGGCTCCTCGGTGCTTGTGGAAGGTCTCCAGATTCGCTGATCGCAGCTGCAGAACCCGGTCATAATTCCCCGACAGGCGTTCCTCAAATGAGAGTTCCCGTCGCGCTCTTAGGAGCTGCTGCCAAGCCCCTCGGTTCTCGGCCAGCGTGACAGCTTCCTCGGCCAGCGGCCTTGCTTCCGCCGGCTTCCCCGACTGCCGCAGAATTCGTGCCTTCTCCAACAAGGAATCGATAGCTGGACCTGCCGCTCCGGATTGGGTGCGCGCCGTCACGGCTTTGGCGGTCAGGAGGACAATGGCCAGGACGCCACACAGTGTGAGTAGGATCCGCGTGATATGCCTCACGGCAAGCTCCAACGCCGCAGAGTGTACCTCCGTTCCTGGCTCCGCACAACGGGAGCTGCGCGTCGGAGAAGGGTCGGATCGGACGCTCCTGGCAGATCGGGCAGATGATTGCAGCTTGTCGACCTCCGTTCTTCAGGAGGATTCTCAGCGGATTATTTGAAGTCAACGACTTATTGAGGGGAGATCAACAATAGGGAAGAACAAGCCGGAAGCGGGTTCCTGTCTCTCCGATGGCAACCAGATATCGCCGCCATCTGCGCGCAGGATCCCTGAACAATCGCCAGGCCAAGTCTGGTACCGGCCTCTTTGCCGTAGGTCACCAAGGGCTGGAAAACGGCCTGCCGGACGCCCTCGAGAATTCCCGGGCCATTGTCCGAAACGCTGATTTCGGCGCCATCTGGTCCCCCTGAAGATCGCACCTCGACGCGATCGGAGGCCGGTGAGACCGCTTCACAAGTGTTGAGAACGACGTTGGTCATCGCCGGTTGCAGGCCTCCCTAGTGGTTTTGGTCGACCGGGCGGAAAACAAATGATGTCAATCTGCTCGCTATCATGGTGACCTGCATCACAGAAAGACCCTGACCGTGGGTCGATTTGAACGTTCCAACCTGCCGCACGTGCGCGGTCTCACAACCTGTTCTCGAGGATGTCGTCCAAACTCGACTCAGAGATCCGTCGCCGCAAATGGCCGGTCTGGCGATACAGATGAAACCAGCGTGGCGTCGACGGGATGACGGCCGAGTGGTCGGCCAGGGCTTGAAGCGGGCCGGGCTTTCGCGGGGATGTGCCCGCTCCCAGCAGAGGAACAATAAGAAAGCTCGCGAAGGTGAACCCAAGGGAACCGGTTGGCTGCAGGACGTACCCGTCACCACACCGGAAAAGGCCGAGTGCGACCTCACGGCCCGGGTCTTCCGCGAGCAGATTGAAAACTCTGACCTCTTCTGTCACGCTCCATTCGTCTCGCATCCGGGCCTTCCTCCCTCGTTGAAAATCTGGGAACCGGGAGGGCAGCAACGGACCGATTTGATCCAGGCGGATAAAGATGCCCTCCACCTGTTCGATGTACCACTGGGAATTCTCCACCGGGAGGGTGAAGCAGAACGGCACCTTCTTTCGGCTCGCCTCCGAGAGCGCCTGCGCGTTGTCACCCTGTCCCGCTGCCGCCACTGAGTACAGGTGACGAGAGCAGGAACCAGAAGGACGTTCATGCCCCCATTGTTCTTCGGTCTACTTCCGCAACCGTGATAGGTCTGAGACGGGCAAAGGGTGCTTGGAATTTGCGATGAATCTCGACTTGATTCTCGCTGGCTTAGTTTTGGTTATTCACCTGTTCTTCATTCTGTGGGTGGTTCTGGGTTGGCTGTTGACGGGCTGCCGGCCATTCTGGCGCTGGCTTCACATCGCGTGCGTGCTCTATGGAATTCTGATCGAAGCGTCCGGCCTTTCCTGTCCGCTCACGCTGCTCGAGGTGATGCTGGAAGAGCGGGGCGGCATGGCTGCCTATCGCGAACCGTTCGTGCTGCACTACCTGGAAGCGGTGATCTATCCGAACATTCCGCTCTACGTTCTGGTCGCTGGCGCGGTGGCGGTGTGCTCGGGAATACTGGGAATTTATCTACGGAGATACCGACACCGGGGTGGGGCAGGGTGGTGAACCTCCGAGCGGGGCGGCCTTCGTTTCCGATCCGACGAAAATAACCACTGAGGATAATTTAGGAGTGCTCCGTCAGATCTGCTCCTCGGGTCGCTTGAACTTTGTTCGCTGTGTCCCCGCTGAGCCGGGCAGCTTGCGCGATGAGGTAATTCCGTTCCGGGACGCTGGTAGTTCGGCCGGCGGCCAGGCGGTAGTGGGTGAGCGCGGCCGCCCGGTCTCCGGCCATTTCGAGCAGATGGGCGCGGACCGCGTCGAGGCGATGGTGGCCGGCCAGGCGGGGATCGGAGTCGAGCTCGGCCACGAGCTCCAGTCCCTTGACGGGGCCGTGCACCATAGCCTCGGCGATGGCGTGGTTCAGCAGCACCATGGGATTCTCGGAGGTCCGCTTGAGCAGGTCGTAGAGCGCCAGAATCTGCGGCCAATCGGTTTGCTCGGCGCTCGGAGCCTCGTCGTGCACGGCGGCGATGGCGGCCTGAAGCTGGTAGGGGCCAATCGATCCCTTAGCAAGGGCAGCGGTGAGGAGCGCGATGCCTTCGGAAATCTCGGCGCGGTCCCACCGGGTCCGGTCCTGTTTGGTGAGCGGAATCAATTCCTCGTCGGGCCCGGAGCGCGCTGCGCGGCGGGCGTCGGTCAGCAGCATCAGGGCAAGCAATCCGGCGGCCTCCGCGTCGTCGGGCAGCAGGGCATGAACCGAGCGCGCCAGGCGGATGGCCTCGCCGGAGAGTTCCAGCCGCTGCAGCTGGGCCCCGGCGCTTGAGGTGTAGCCTTCGTTGAAGATCAGGTAGAGCACGTGCAGCACGGTGCGCAGCCGCTGGGCGCGCTCCTGGGCTGTGGGCAACTGAAAGGGCAGGCTCGAAGCCTTAATGCTCGCCTTGGCTCGGCTGATGCGCTGCGACATCGTCGCCTCGGGGACCAGAAAGGCGTGAGCGATTTCAGCCGTGGTCAAGCCGCCTACCGCGCGCAGGGTGAGGGCGATCGCTGAGGACGGGGTCAGGGAGGGATGGCAGCACATGAAAAACAGCGTCAGGGTGTCGTCGTGGCCAGGCTCCGTCACCACGCCCGCGTCGGGCGCCAGGTGCGCGGCCTCGGCCGCCGCTTCGGTTTCGCGGCGCCGCCGCGCCTCCTCGCTGCGCAAATAATCGGTCATGCGCCGCGCGGCCACCTGGATCAGCCAGCCGCGAGGGCTATCGGGCAGGCCGTCCCGCGGCCACTGCATCGCGGCCGCCAGCAGTGCCTCCTGCACGGCGTCTTCGGCGGCGGCGAAATCGTGGAATCGCCGCACCACCGCGCCCAGCACCTGCGGCGCGAGTTCGCGCAGCAGGTGGTCCGAAGAGGCGTCGAGGAGTTCGCGACTCACGGCTGTTTGGGCGCGCCGCTCATGACCGGCCGCACTTCGATCGGCATGTTCGACGCCTTCCCTCCGGGCCCGGGGGCCGCCGAAGCGCGCGCGGCGATCTGGTAAGCCCGCTCCGGACTCTCCACATCGATGATCCAGTAGCCAGCGAGGAACTCTTTAGATTCGGGGAACACCCCGTCAGTGATCGGCTGGCCGTCACTGCCGGCGCGAACGATCCGGGCCTGATCGGGGAAACCCAGGCCTTCGGCCGAGACGAGCACGCCCGAATCCTTGAGTTCCTTGTTGAAGGCGTGCATGAACGCGGCCTGCGCTTCCAGATCCTGCTTCGTCCACCTGGCGTACCAATCGAAATCAGCTTTCGTGCCGGTCATCATCAAAATGTACTTCATCGCTCCTCCTGCCATGCAAACGATTCGAACTGATTCGGGGTCGAATCCGTCTGGCCCCGCGTTGGCTAGGGCATCTCGGCCGACTTGGGGCTCATGATCTGCCGCACTTCGATCGGCAGGTTAGTCGGCAGGCCGCCGGGTCCCGGCCCCGCTGAGAGCCGCGCGGCGATCTCATGGGCCCGCTCCGGACGGTCGACGTCGACGATCCAGTAGCCCAGCAGAAACTCTTTGGCTTCGGGGAACACGCCGTCGGTGACCGGCGTGCCGTTTTTGCCTGCTCGGACCACCAAGGCCTGCTCCGGCGCCGCCAGGGGCTCGTTGGCCACCAGTTCTCCGGATTCCCGCAACTCCCGGTTGAGGCTCGCCAAGAAGGCGAAGTGCTTCTGGATATCGCTCGGAGCCCAAGCCCGGTAGCTGTCGACGCCGGCCTTCGTGCCTG
>Ga0335085_10012139_pt1 | contig 12714 bp, 5 predicted proteins | sample Lox_Sample_45_FD_206712 | JGI IMG/M metagenome (GOLD analysis project Ga0335085, IMG submission 206712) | Soil microbial communities from Loxahatchee National Wildlife Refuge, Florida, United States - Lox_Sample_4.5 | ecosystem: Environmental > Terrestrial > Soil > Wetlands | place: USA: Florida...
CACCCAGCGGTCGGGGTCCTCCCAGTCGACGAACGGGGGCCCGTGCCGCTCCAGCGTGGACAGCCTGCCGATCAGCTCCTCCGCCCCCAGCCTGCGCAGGCTTTCCGCGCCGAAGACCCGGTGGCCACCGGTGCCGTTGATCATCTCCTTGGTCGCGATCATGTTCGCGCGCTCGTCCTCGCCGAGCGAGATCAGGGTGCGGAACTCCCGGCGCAGCTCGACCGCGAGGGAGTAGTGGTCGATGTGGATGTGGGTGACGAGGAAGTTGCGGACGTCGCCGAGCCCGTAGCCGAGCTGGCGCAGCGCCTCGGTCAGCCGTTCCCTGGCCGTGACGATCGCCATCCCGGCGTCGATCAGGTCGATTCCCCCGGGATCGGTGATCGCGTAGACGTTGACGGCCTTCAGCCCATCCAGCGGCAGCGGCAGCGGGATCCGGTGTACGCCCCCGCCGAGGTCCTCGACCGCGGGTTCGGTCCAGGCGTGCCGGTCAGCCGCTGCTTGGCTCATCGTGTCGGTGATCCTTCCCTCCGGACCCAAGACCCCGCGAGCCCTGAGCTATTGCCAGTCAACAATACCGGAGGGACCCACCGGTTATGTGCGTGGCCCGTCTCCTTCTCTCCAGCTGGTGGGCCCGGCCAGGAACGGGCGTTACGCGTTCACAAACAGTGATGGGCCGGCTAAAGTCAGCACATATTCTTGGGGCTCAGCCATGAGGCAGGTGGGGCGGCGTGGCGATCCAGGGGGGAGCCGCTCCCGCGGCGGACTCGTCGCTGAAGCGTGTTCACATCTTCGTGATGTCGCCGGCCGATGTGAACGCCGAGCGGGAAATCGTCGAAGAGATCGTGCGCGAGCTCGACCGCAGCATCGGGGACGAGTGGGGCATGGCGCTGCGAACGCTGCGGTGGGAGACACAGACCGGCGACGTCGGACCTACGGCGCAGGAAATCACGAACGAGGCGTACCTCAAGGAGCCCTGCCAGATCTACGTGGGCATCATGTGGCGGAAGCTCGGCTCGCCGACCGGCAATGTGGACCCGTCGGGCCGGCCGTACCAGTCGGGGACGCTCGAAGAGTTCGAGCGCGTCCTGGAGTTCAAGCGCCGCTCGGGCGGGAAATGGCCCCGCATACTCTTCTACCGGTGCGTCGCCGGCGGAATGCCCACGACCCCCGAGGAGATCAACCAGCTCGGGCAGGTCGCCGCATTCTTCCAGCAGTTCGACGGCCAGGGTGAACATCCCGGGAGGTACTTCCAGTACAAAACGCGGCAGAAGTTCCGCACCAGGCTACAAACGGACCTGCTCACAGTCCTGAAGGAGCTGCGCAAGGAGCTGGATGGGGAGCGCAGCGACCCGTCCCGGGCGTCGGCGACGGCCGCGCCGGATGATCCGGCAGGCCAGGGGCCGGCGATCCCGGCCGGATGGGAGACGAAGTACCTCACCGCCTTGCGCGAGGAACTCGAGCGCATCCCCATCCGGGTGCCCGGCGCAGGCCGCGGCGCAGGCCGCGGTCACTGCCCGCTCGGCACGGTCTACGTCCCGCTGGACCTGCACTGCACGTTCGACCTTCCGGCAGGCCAGATCGACTGGACCCGGATGCGGATTCCGAAGCTGGTCGTCGTCACCGGCGATGCCGGCTCGGGCAAGTCCACCCTCCTCCGGTGGGCGGCGCTCGCCGTGATCAACGCCCGGCTGGGGAAATCGTCCGGGGACTCCACCGGGCGCCCAGACGGTACCGGCGAGCCGCGGGGGGGCAGCAAGCTTCCGATCTGGCTCGACCTGGTCGACGTCGCCTCGAGATTCGGGCGCGGTGCCGGCGGGGCGGACGACGCGGCCGACTATGAGAGATGGCTCCCCGTCCTCGCTACCGCCACCTCGCTGACCGAGTCGCAGGTACGTGAGCTGCTCCGGTTGGGGGATGTGGTGGTATTCCTCGACAAACTCGACGAGGTGCCGGATCCGGACCAGCGGGACATGCTGGCGCGTAGCGTCAAGCGCATGCAGGTGCAGTCGAGCCCGCTGGGCGCGCCCAACCACGTCATCATGGCCTGCCGGTCCCGCGGCCTGGATGGTGCGACCTGGGCCGCCGACTTCGACGAGATCCGGATCCGCGCGATGGACAGTTCGACCCGGGATCACTACCTCCGGGCATGGTGCGGGGTGATCTGGGGAGCGAAGGCCGCGCCGTCCCTGCAGAGTGTCCTGGACGCCGTGCGGCGATCTCCGGCGCTCGCCGAGCTCGCCGCTATACCGCAGGTGGCAACCATGCTCGCCCGGATCGCGGCGGACGGGCCGCTGCCGATGCAGCGCGTCGAACTCTACGACCAATTCGTCAGCACGATGATCGCGACCGTGCGGTTGCGGAGCCACGGCCCCGAGAAGATCCGCGGACATCTGGTCGCGCTCGCGCATGCGATGCAGATAAACGCGGAGCCCGGTGTGCTGGGGGTCGCCAGCGCCCGCGACGTGCTCGAGGCACGAGGCGGCTCACCCGCGCTGCTGGAGGATCTCGAGCTGCACACCGGGCTGATCACGGTGGACCGTAAGGGCCCCGCCAGCGATCTCGGTGCGGTGGTCAGGTTCGAGCATCGCACCCTCCAGGAGTTCCTGGCCGCCTGTCACTTCGCTGAGCATCCCGACGCGCTGCTGGAGAAGGTACTCGACTCCGCCTGGACCGAGACGCTCGCCATGACCGCGGGGGTACTAGCGCTCGAACGCCCTAGCCAGCTGAGAGAGTTCCTGGCCGCGGTCGTCCGCGAACCCGTATTCACGCCTGCGACCTCGGACGAGCTGGCCCTGGTCGACTGGGCACCCCGGGTCGCCGTGGCGAGCATCTGCCTCACGGAAATCGCCTCCTTCGGTGTGACCGAGTCGCTGCTGGAGCCGGCCCGCTCGGCGCAGAACCGGCTTCTGCCTGCCCTGCAGAGCCTGGAGATGCGAACCCGGGTGTCGGTCGCCGACGGGCTCGGCTCAGTACGTGACCCCCGCCTCTCCCCGGAGGCGCGCTGGGTGGACATCCCGGCGGGACCGTTCTGGCGGGGCTCTGACGACCCGGACGCCTGGGAGCAGGAAAAGCCGCCGTGCCTCGTCGAGGTAACCTCGTTCCGCATCCAGCGCTGGCCGGTCACCGTCGCGGAATTCCGGCAGTTCATGCAGGCGGGACAGGGGTACGCACGACCGGCGTGGTGGCCGCCGGAGGGCTGGGAGTGGCGTCTGCGCCAGCAGGTCGACACGCCATCCGGCTGGGAGCATCAGGAGCCGCGGCTCAACCGGCCGGTGACCGGGGTCTGCTGGTGGGAGGCGACGGCGTACTGCGCGTGGCTGGCCGCCGAGGGTGACGTGCCGAGCGGATGGCGTGCCGTGCTGCCTACGGAAGCGCAGTGGGAGAAGGCCGCTCGCGGGCCGGCGGACGGCGTGCACCCCCGCCAGCGGTTTCCGTGGGGCGACGCCTGGGCCGATGACCGGCACGGTCCGGCCAACTTCCGGAACACCCGCACCGGGATCTGCCCGGTCGGCCTGTTCGCGCCGGACCAGTCGCCCTACGGCGCCTGGGACTTCGCCGGGAATGTCGCGGAGCGCTGCCTGGACGGTTTCGCGGCGTACCAGCCGGAGCCGGGCCCGGATCCCGTCTGCCGAGACTACGCCCACGGTCACGCCGTGCGCGGCGGAAGCTGGGCTTCATACCCGCTCGACCTGCGGGTCACTGTCCGCTTCGGGGACTCCCGCGACTCACGTGATGACCGTACCGGCTTCCGGGTCGTCCTCATCCCGGTGGAGCCGGCGTGAGCGCGGAGCCGCGGGCGCGGCCCGGGCAGATCGAAGGGTTCCCGCGGGAGCGCCTGCTCGAGCTGCTCCGGCAGGCGAGACCCATGATCACAGGGACCGATCGGCAGCAGGCGCTCCTCGAGGACCTCCGCATCCCCCCGCACGCCGTCGCTGGCTGGGTGGGGGGAGAAGAATCCCCGGTGCCGGAGCACCGCAGTGGCGATAAACCGCTGCACGCGATCACGGCGCCCGCGCTGCCCTCCTCCCCTGCCGTCGGCCCAGCCCCCGAGCAGGAGGGTTCCGACGGTGACGGACCGCCCGCGCGCCCGGAGGGGGCGGGAAGCAGCCAGGAGCGAGACGACTATCTGGACAGCCAGCAGCCCGCGCCGGCCAAGGCCGGTCCGGCATCGGGCGGTGACCTTGCCGGGCCGAGCCGTCCCGGCAGCCGGTCCATGGTCGCCCGCAGGTTCGCCGAGGCGCTACTCGACGTCGTCTCGACACCGGAGTACCTCGACGCCTCGATCATCCTCGGCCGTCGAGCGCAGAGCGAGCTGCCGCCAGCGCAGCGACCAGAGTGGGCCCAGCTCCTCGATGAGCTCGAGCGACTGCAGGTCGAGAACCGGCGCCGCTCGCTGGCCCAGGGGCAGTCACCCGACCTCGCGTCGCTCACCGACTGGGCCGGGTTCGAGTGCCTGCACCACTACTCCCTGACCGATCGTTTCTTCGGCCGGGAGGAGTACCTCACCCGGCTCGACCAGTGGGTCGCCGATCCAGGCTCAGCCTCGGTTCTCTGCCTGACCGCGCTCGGCGGGGCCGGGAAGAGCGCCCTCGCCTGGCGCTGGCTCAACGGGGCGCTGACCCGATTGCGGCAGGACGGGTACCGTGGCGCCCTCTGGTGCAGCTTCTACGAGGGAACCTTCAAGTTCGAGAATTTCCTGCGCCGTGCGCTGGCCTTCTGCGGTCGGATGCAGACCGAGGGCGTCGACACCCTGAGCCGGGGACAGGTCGAGGACCAGTTGGTCGAGGCCCTGGCCCGTGATCGTTACGTGCTGGTGATCGACGGCCTGGAACGCCTCATGACCGGCTACGCCCAGACCGCCGAGCGCGCGATCGACGATGAGGGAACGCGGGGTGCGTCCTCCCGGGAGGAGGCGACGCCCGAGGAACGACGCATGGAGGACCGGCGCGACGGGGCCTTCTTCGCGCGGCTCGCGACTCCGCTCGCGTCCCGGCTGCTGATCACGACCCGGCTCGCCCCAGCGGATCTGGAGCATCGGCGCAGCGGCGAGTTGCGTCCGCACGTCAGCCTCGTCAACCTGCGTGGCCTGGACCGGGGCGACGCGGTCGAGCTGTGGAACAGCATCATCCCCGATAGCCCGGTCGACGGCGAGATCGCGGGGGTACTCGAAGCCTGTGACTACCACCCGCTCGCCATCAGCATCCTGGCGCGATCCGTCGCCGTCCGCGGTACCGGGTGGGCCGGATGGCGGCAGGCCGAGGCTCACCGGGATTTTGCGCCGTTCGTCGGCCCGACCGCGCGAGTCCGCGCCCACATCATCGGCCTCTGCCAGCGGGATCTCGATCCGGAGGCCGAGGACCTGCTGAATCTCCTTGCCGTCTCAGGCAAGCCTATGCAGATCGACGAGATCGAGGAGGCACTCCGCCAGCACTCGATCGCCAGCGGGGAGGAACGATGGACCCTTCCCGGGCGCGTGCAAAGCGAACTACGGGCCGTCATCGATCTCGGGTTCGTCGGCGAGGCGGTGGTCGAGGGGCGCGCCGAGTACGACCTGCATCCGGTCGTCCGCGGCGTGGTGTGGAGGGCGATGACCGACCCGGCGCGTACGCCGGACCGCAGTCGCTTCCTTGACCAGGCCATGTCCGAGCTCACCGCCGTTCCCGATCCGCAGCTCGCGATCGGACCCGTCTACCTGCAGAAGGCCGCGGCGATCTTCGAGGTGCTCGTCTCGACCGGACAGTCGGACCGGGCCTGGGAAATGTTCCAGTACAAGCTCTGGGCACCTCTCTACCTCAAGGGCGCCTACCGGGAGCTGCTAGACCTCTTCGAGCAGCTGCTGCCCCGGCGCGATCCGCTGCAGCTGCTGCCGCTCCGGTCCCGCCGGGATCAGGCGGATGCCGCCGAGGCGCTCGCCGGCCTCATGATGACCGGCGGCGATCCCGTGGTCGCGGACCACCTGATGGTGTGGTGCGGCGTCATCAGGTTGCGCCTCAACGACGGACTCGGCTTCCTGGATGTTCGGCGCAGCCAGACCTGGCAGAGCCTCTACCAGGGCAGGCTGTTCGACACCGAGCTCGGCCTGCGTCAGGTCAAGGTGCAGGCAGGGTTCATGGGCGTCGGCGGGCTGTTCTCGACGGTCAATCCCTGGATCGGGCTGGAGCTGGCCCTGCGCGGCCAGGCGGAGGAGGCGCGCCAGTATCTCGTTATCGACGACAACGACGTGCCCAACCGGCGGTGGTGGGTACAAGGTGTCGCCGAGGGACACCTCTACCTCGGCGACCACGCCAGGGCCCTGGAGCTGCTCGACCGGCTCCCCGAGGACGAGGAGGAGTACGTCGAGCCCACGCAGGAAGCGTGGGAGCTGCTCACCAGGGGGATGGCCGAGGTAGGCGTGGATGAACTCGACCAGGCCGAAGAGCACCTGAACGCCGCCCTGTCGATCGCCCGCCGCACCGGGTACCGGATCATCCAGTGCTTCGCGCTCGTCTCGCTGGCTGAGCTGGCCGTCGCGCGGGCTCGGTGGCGGGACGCGGAGGACCGGGTGGGCGAGTACTTCCAGGTCGACGAGGCCAGCGGATACCGGCTTACCGCGGGCGAGGCATGGCGGCTGCGCGCGTTGTGCGCCGAGGAGCGCGGCGACCTCGACGAGGCACTGAACCTCGCCGCCAGGGCCTACCAGATCTGCGCCTGCGACGGTCCTCCCTTCATGCACGCGGCTGGAGCACGGCGGGCGCGTGAATTGCTCGGCCGGCTGGGCGGTTACGTACCGCGCACCTCCAGCCGGCTCCGCCCGACATGGCACGCCGAGCTCGAACGGGTCAGGGCCGAAGAGGCTGAGGTCGACGCGATGGCGCAGCACAGCGGCTCCCACGTCATCCTGATCCGCGACGAAATGTCGGACCGCCAGCAGCTGCTGCGGATGAACAACCTCGTGTACCTCGCTAGCGAGGACGACAGGAGCTGGTGGACCCTGGTCGCGGGCACCAATCCGACGCTGACCCAACCAGTGAGGTCGGCCATGCTGGACTTGGAGATCTCCATCGCGGAGCTGCGGCAGCTGTTCGAAAGCAGCGCGGAGAAGTCGCTCGAGGTGGTCTTCTACCGGCTGCACGCCGACCGGGTGCTCGAGCCCGATCGGCCAACGCCCTTCGGCGGCCTAGGGCCGGCGGAACGGACGCGGTGGTTGTCCCGCGTCGACGAGCACGAGATCGCTCTCGAGGAGTTCCTCCGCAGCGACCTGGCCGTCAGTACGGCGGGCCCCTTCCGCCACCAGGGCCTCGACGCCCAGGGCGTGGAGGCTTTCTCCCTCGACGCCCGCCGCAGAATCCAGGTCGACCAGGCCTCGGCGGACGCCCGCCGGTGGTGGACTCAGCTGGAGGAGCGCCGGAAGCCCTGGGACATGCTGATCCTCGCGGAGTGCATCCAGAGTGCCCTGGCGACGCTCGACGAGTTCCTGGACGCGGTCTCGGTGACCGGAACACGCGGGTTCGAGTACGGGTTCCTGTCCTTGCGCGAGAAGCAGGCGATCGCGGGACTCCAGGTTGCGGCGGTCTCCCGGACGGACAGCTGGTCCGCGTTCGACGTGCTGCTGCGTCTTCAGACGGTGAAGTACCAGCTTGGCTGGCTGGAGCTTACCGAGTCGGTGCGGGCCTTCTGGACGGGGATCGAGGAGCGCAACGCGCAACGGCCGGGGCTCGTGCTCCAGCTCGCCGAAGAGCTTGCTCTCCGCGGGTCCTCAATCCGTCAGTACCACGAGGCGAGCCTGCGCAGCAGTGATCCCGAGGACCCGCGGGCGACCCTGGCCTATCTCGACTACCTCCGGCTCGCCGCCACGCCGTGGCAGGGCAAGACCTGGCCGGACGACGTGTCCGTCGAGCGGTGGAGTTACGACACGGCGAGCCCGACCTTCCGCAACGTAAGCTCGTGGACAGGGGAGCAGATCGCCCGGTGGCTGGAGCTGATCCGGGACCGCATCGGATACCCGCAAGCGCCCGACCGTGCCCGGGAATGGTGGGATGCCCTCACGTCGACGACCGACGGGGCGACGATGGTCCGGCTGGCCGAGGAACTGGAGGCTCGCACGGCCTCGGTGGCGGAGTTCTACCGCGCCCACATTGACGCCGCGAGCGACAACCTCCTCGCCGTGCTGTCCTACCTGGACTTCAGCCTTATCGCCAAGAAGCGGCTCAGCGAAGACGAGAGCATCCGGGCCGAACGCGAGCTCGCGTCCGGCCACGAGTATTTCCGGCGGAAGACCTTCGACAAGGCCGCCGAGGCGTACGAGGCCGCGATCGCCGCCAACCCCCGGATCGAGAGCGCTTACTTGTACCTCGCATTCTCACTCGAGGAGCTCGGCGCGGACGAGTCGGCTGAAGCGCGGCAGCCGGCGGAAGTTCTGCGCCGCGGCATCGAGTTCTGTCCCGACAGCAGCAGTCTCGAGCTGGAGCTCAGGCGCTTCACGCTTTGCCTGCCGCCATACCAGCCGCCTGATCTGCGCTCGATCCATGTCGAGTTGTCCGAGCCGCTCGTCGAGGACGTCGATTCCCTGCTGCCTCGCGTCGAGGCCGTGCGCGAGGTGGTCAGGCGCACGGTGGGCGTACCGTTCCCAGGGCTGTGGTTCCGGCAGAACGACGGGCTGGAGCCCCCCGGCGCGTACCGGATCTTGATCGACGAGATCCAGGTAGCCGACGGCACCACCGTACGTGGTCAGCTGTACCGGCTGGCACCTGGGGTCGAGGAGCAACCGGTCTGGCCGACCGCGACGAGGCAGCCGCAGGGGGAGTGGCAGGAGGACGACGGGGCGTCCCCCCACACAGGGCTGACGCCGTACGACTACCTGCTCCGGCATCTCCGTGTGGAGCTCGCGGGCGTGGCCGCACAGGTCATTTCCGAGGAAATGGTGCTGACGCTCGTTGAAGAGGGGTGGTCGACCCTCGACCCCAGCGTGGACCTCCCGCTGCTCTCCGCATTCACGGAAGTCCTTCGGACCCTGCTCGACGACCAGATTCCTATTACCGAAGCGGACGTCATCCTTGACTGGTACCGCCCCCTGTACGAGGCGGGCGTCGTGCTGGAGGAGGCCGTCGCGCGCCTGCGGCTCCTACCGGATATCCGGGACCGGCTGCCCGGGAACCGGGACCGCGACGTGCTCCTTCACCTCGAGCCGTCCGTCGAGCAGCAGTTCGCCGGCCACGCCGTGGCCAACGAGGCATCCGGAGTGCTCTTCATACCTCCGAGGGTCATGCACGCGGTTCTCGAGGAGATGCGGTCGCTCCTCGCGTGGCCGTCGGACCGCGCGGGGGATCCTGTTCTCGTCGTCCGTGCGGCCGAGTTCCGCAGAGCCATCCGTCAGCTCCTGCGCTTCGAGTTCCCCGCCGTCCCCGTAGTGGCCGAGGCCGAACTGCTGCCCCGGGATGCCCCGTGACCGGCCGGACAGCACCGGCTGACGTGCAGGTGCTGCTGCAGGAGGACGACGCCGAGCGCGCTGCCGCGGTGTCCGCGACGGTGCAGACGGTCCTCACGAGCCTCGCCGAGCAGCTCGCCCTGCCGATTGAGCCCACCGAGCCCACCGTGATGGTCGGAGACCGCCAGGCCGTTCTGGTCAACGACGTCCGCTGCGAGATGCCGGACGGGCGGTACCTGCTCAGGCACTCGAGTTCGCTGGAGGACCAGGTCGCCCAGACGATCCATCTCCACGCCGGGCTCCTGATCACGCCGGAGGTGGCCAACGCGGTCTGGGCCGCCACATCCCGCTCCGCAGCATCAGGGGCGGAACCCCCGGCCTGGTTCCGCCAGCTGGTCCGGGAGCTTGTCCGCTATCGGGTCCGGTCCACGCGGCTTGAGCCGCTGCTCAGCGTGGAAGGCTCGGCGGATCCCGCTGACCTGTTCGAATCGGCCCTCTCGGCCGCGGGCTGGCCGATCCGGATCCTTGTCGACGAACAAACGTCGCGGACCTGGACTGAGGATCGCCAGGAGCTACGTACTCTCATGTCGTTCCTCGCTACCGGGCTCTCCGAGGAGTTCGGCCTACCGTTTCCGATTCCGCGTCTCGACGTCGACCCGCACCTGCCGGACCATCATTTCGCGGTCGAAGTCGGCGACCTGCAGACGTTGCCGATGCCCGGAATCCGATCCGACCAGATCCTGGTGAACGACACCCAGGAACGGCTCGCGTTGCTCGGGTGGCCTGGCTTCGCCGCGACCACCGTCATCAACCCGGCAACCGGTCAGCCCGCCTCGATGGCCTCCGCCGCATTCTCCGGTCAGCTCCAGGACACCGGTTTGACGGTGTGGACGATGAGCGGATACGTGGTCCTCACCGCCGCCCAGGTGATCCGGCGCCACGTCGCCGTGCTATACCGTACCGAGATTCTTCGCTATCAGCTCGACCGGCTTTCGCTAGACCATCCGGTGCTCCGGCCGATGGTCGAGGCGCTCGGCGGGGTGCACCGGCTGGCGCGGGTCCTGCGGCGGCTACTCCGTGAGGAGGTGCCCATCAACGGTCTGCATGCTATTGTCCCGCTGCTCTACGGGGCCGCCCCGCCGCCACCGTCTGACCCGACCCGCATCCGGATTCCGACCCGGCGCAACCGCGCCGACGTCGTCCCCGCTTGCGAAGTGGGTGACCTGCAGGAGGCCTCTCTCGCCGAGACCGCTCGCAGCGCCTGCTCCCGGAGCATCATGCATAAGTACGCACGTGGGACGGCGACCCTTGTCGTCTACATCCTGGGCCACGAGGTGGAGAGGCGGCTGCGGGATCCGGCGGAACTCACGGCCGAGGAGCGTTTGGCTCTGCTCGACATGATCGCGGACGAGCTGATCCACCTCCCGCCAACCGCGCAGCGGCCGGTCATCCTCACCCGGGCGCCGATTCGTGCCCGGCTCCGGTCGGTTATCGAGCTTGAGCATCCCAACCTCGCGGTGCTGGCGTTCGAGGAGCTGGCCGGTGACTTGAACATCCAGCCGGTGGCCCGGCTGAGCCTGACGACCTGACGACTGCACGCGGCCGGCGTCAGTCTTGCGCAGAACTCTGGTCGTGCCAGAGAGTCTCGATTCCGTCGAGGATCTGGGCCTTGTACACCCGTGACCCGCACACGGGGCATGCTCCCTGGGGGACATCGGTGAGGGTCACGCGCTCGCCGCTGGTCACCGTCATCCGGACCTCAACCCAGCGTTGTTCGTAGGTTCCCCCGCACGGACACTTGCGATAGTCCACGGTCTCCTCGCCCAGATGGAACAGCCCACGTCGTTCCAAGGATACGGCCCTGGCCGCGGTCGGAGCGCGCGGGCAAGGCAAGCCAGCCGGACACGCGGAGCACCGCCAGGTAGATAAGACAGTGACACGAGTACTGACAGTGCCCGGACCGTATCTGCCCGGCGGATTCAGGCTTAATAAGTGACAGCTGCGATGAAGGCGGCCAAGTAGGTAGCAGCGAAGATGACGGGTATCCATTGCTCCAGGTGCGTCATGGGCCAGTACTTCGCCTTGTCTTTACCCTCGCCGAGGGCTTTCCATTCGGCTTTCCAGTAGGGTGATGCCGGTAGTCGCTCCTCAAGCACCCCTATGACGATGTATTTGGCTGCATTGAGTTGCCTGTAGGAACGTACCAGGAAGAACCATGCGGCGCATTGGACGACCAAGGCCACCAGCGGGAATACAAGTAGCCACGACGGAGCAACGGGCCGATTCTTCCACAATGCCCCGATGGAGGCGAAGACTGCCGTGTTGAGGGTGAGAAAGAAAGTGTTCGTGAGGCTTCGGCGTGCGCTGATCCGGTCGGCCATCTCGACATAGAGCTTATATTGCTCCAGGACGGTTGCCCGGTTTTGATCAGTGTCAGGCGGGCCGATAGTCGCGTTCCACACTGTGGGGCGTACGGTCTCGATCGGCGTTGTTTCGGCACCGAAGTATCTCTTGTAAACCAAAGGGGTATCCATCACGTCAGTGTAGCTCGGCATGCCACGGAATCGTCAGATAACCTGTCAAGTGTAGCTGCGGCGTAGCTACCATTCAGCTCAACCGGTTTTCCTTTCCGGTGCTGCGTCGGCCGATGTTGGCGCCGTCAAGGCTGGAGGCAAGCATGTCACCACAAGATGGCGTGTCGGAACTGATGTTACATTCCCCTTCGAGTAGTTACTGTAAGTCGATGCATGGGCAAGATCAGCCGACTCTTTGCATGCGGGTTACGTGCCGAAGTTAAGGATGCGCCGCGGCGTGTTCGGGAGCAGCCCGGCCGCTGTCAGTCGGCGCATGTCGGCGCGTTGCCGGCGAGCCCGAGTGCCCCAGGGGGGCGGCGTAGCCAGGGCAGGCGATCGCTGGCTGCGACGGTGATGACCAGGACGGCGGCGCACGCGGCCAGGGCCAGGGCGGGGATCGCGCCGGCGGCCAGCGCGAGCAGCGCCAGCCCGGCGATCCCGGCCAGCCGCGGCCAGGAGACGACGCGCCACACGACCAGCTTGAACGCGGCGTGGCCGGCCAGGAACAGCGCCGGGCCGCCGAGGATCATCCAGGCGGCCGCGGTGCTGGCCGGCTGGCCCGGGTCAGCCAGCACCTTCTCATCGGCGGCCGCCGTGACGATGATGCCTGCCACCATCACCGGGTGGATGAGGTGATACGCCGAACGGCCCAGCCGGCCGGGGTCGTCCGAGCGGGCGATCATCTCCGCCGCCGCCCCGGCGCTCTGGTCGAAGTACAGCCACCACAGCGCGACCGAG
>Ga0335085_10012140_pt1 | contig 12713 bp, 11 predicted proteins | sample Lox_Sample_45_FD_206712 | JGI IMG/M metagenome (GOLD analysis project Ga0335085, IMG submission 206712) | Soil microbial communities from Loxahatchee National Wildlife Refuge, Florida, United States - Lox_Sample_4.5 | ecosystem: Environmental > Terrestrial > Soil > Wetlands | place: USA...
TTGCGGCGCCGCTTAGACTGGAAAAGGCAGGCTGGGTGCACGTGGGCGAACTTCCCAGAACAACCCCGGTGACGAACTGGTTGGTTGTGCAGGCGCCGGTGCCGGCGGTGGCCGCGGGAGTGGTGGGCGACCAGGTGGTACCGTTCCAGGTGAGCACTTGGTTGGAAGTGGGAGCGGCGGTTGAAACCGGATTACCTTGCAGCCCGACGACCTTCGGAGATGCCGTACTGCCCCCAAGGTCCTGAGCGATCTGAGCGCCGGTAGTGGGCGGGGCGGCCGGAGCCCAACTGGTGCCATTCCAGGTGAGAATCTGATTGGACGTCGGCGTGGCGCTCGACACCGGATTGCCTTGCAGGCCAGCCACCTTGGGAGCCGAGGCGTTACCAGTGAGGTCTTGGGCTAACTGCACCGCGCCCTGCGCCGAGGAGCTGGCCGCAGGAAGCTGTGCCGCGGTTGCGGCGCCGCTTAGACTGGAAAAGGCAGGCTGGGTGCACGTGGGCGAACTTCCCAGAACAACCCCGGTGACGAACTGATTGGAGCCGCAAGTGCCAGTCCCGGCGCCGGCAGCAGGAGTCGCGGGCGACCAGGTGGTACCGTTCCAGGTGAGCACTTGGTTGGAGGTGGGAGCGGCGGTTGAAACCGGATTGCCTTGCAGCCCGACGACTTTCGGAGATGCCGTACTGCCCCCAAGGTCTTGAGCGATCTGAGCGCCGGTAGCGGGCGGGGCGGCCGGAGCCCAACTGGTGCCATTCCAGGTGAGAATCTGATTGGACGTCGGCGTGGCGCTCGACACCGGATTGCCTTGCAGGCCAGCTACTTTGGGAGCCGTAGCACTACCGGCAAGGTCTTGGGCTAACTGCACCGCGCCCTGCGCCGAGGAGCTGGCCGCAGGAAGCTGTGCCGCGGTTGCGGCGCCGCTTAGACTGGAAAAGGCAGGCTGGGTGCACGTGGGCGAACTTCCCAGAACAACCCCGGTGACGAACTGATTGGAGCCGCAAGTGCCAGTCCCGGCGCCGGCAGCAGGAGTCGCGGGCGACCAGGTGGTACCGTTCCAGGTGAGCACTTGGTTGGAGGTGGGAGCGGCGGTTGAAACCGGATTGCCTTGCAGCCCGACGACTTTCGGAGATGCCGTACTGCCCCCAAGGTCTTGAGCGATCTGAGCGCCGGTAGCGGGCGGGGCGGCCGGAGCCCAACTGGTGCCATTCCAGGTGAGAATCTGATTGGACGTCGGCGTGGCGCTCGACACCGGATTGCCTTGCAGGCCAGCTACTTTGGGAGCCGTAGCACTACCGGCAAGGTCTTGGGCTAACTGCACCGCGCCCTGCGCTGAGGAACTGGCCGCCGGAAGCTGTGCCGCGGTTGCGGCGCCGCTTAGACTGGAAAAGGCAGGCTGGGTGCACGTGGGCGAACTTCCCAGAACAACCCCGGTGACGAACTGGTTGGTTGTGCAGGCGCCGGTGCCGGCGGTGGCCGCGGGAGTGGTGGGGGTCCAGGCGGTGCCGTTCCAGGTCAGGATTTGATTGGAGGTTGGCGCGGCAGCAGATACCGGATTGCCTTGCAGTCCTGCGACCTTGGGTGCGGTGGCGCTGCCGGTAAGATCTCTGGCCAGTTGAACAGCGCCCTGCGCGGAGGAGGTTGCTGCCGGAAGTTGGGTGGCGGTTGCGGTGCCCGTCAAGTTGGTGAAACTGGGCTGGACGGGGGCCCACTGGGTGCCACTCCAACCCAGGAACTGGTTGGAGGCGGGGGCAGTGGCAGACACTGGGTTGCCTTGTAATCCCGCCACCTTGGGTGCGGTGGCGCTGCCCGAGAGGTCTTGAGCGAGTTGCACGCTGCCTTGGGCGGAGGAAGTGGCGGCTGGCAACTGGGCTGACGTCGCCGATCCACTGAGACTTGAAAAGGTGGGCTGCGTACAATTGGGCGAGGTCCCAAGGTTGACGCCGGTAACGAACTGGTTAGAGCCGCAAGCCCCAGTCCCGGCGCCGATAGTAGGCGTCACCGGTGTCCACGCCGAGCCATTCCAGCTTAGAACTTGGTTGCTACTCGGTGAGGTGGCCGCCAGTGGCTTCCCCTGCAAAGCTGCCACAGTTTGGCTTGAGGGCGAACCGGTGAGGTCGCCACCGGCCGTGAAGGAGCCAATGGTGACCGGCACCCACTGATTCTGACTACTGCTGTACTGATACACTTGGCCGTTCGCGGGTGCCACCGTCGAGAGAGGAATCGAGTTGAATCCCACCACCTTCTGGTTCGTGGCGTTGATGGACGAGACGTCGGTTCCAAACACCCCGCCACAGCCCGAAACGCAAGTGACGTGGATGGCGTTGTTGGTGGCATCGAAGATCGAACTGAACACTTGGTTGGCGTCACTTGGAGTGTGGGTCCCAGCTTGACCCGGGCCGGCTTCGATCCGCAGCCAGTTATTTGAAGAGTCGTACGCTCTGAGTGCTACAAAATTGACGTCAACTCGCGGCGTCTGGGCTTGCCCGACTGGGAGGAAGCTGAAACCCGAATGGAGGCTGTAGTGAATGATGAATGGAAACCGAATTGGCAACGGGGGAGCCGGAGCCGGGGAAGGACTGGGAGCCGGAGCCGGAGGATCGCCGGGCGTTGGTGTCCCAGCGCATGCCATCGAGGCGCCAATGAGCGCGCCCAAAGCGATAACCCAAGACACGCCACCACAGCGCCAGCGACATCCGTTAGAATTCTGAAACATCAGTCCTCGTCCGCCTTCCCGGCTAGACGCTCGTAAGTCATTAGTCCTCGATTTGCCACTAACCATATTTCACGTTCCGTGTATCAATTCCGCCCCAAGTGATGCCCGCCGTTCTGCCATCGCCGGCGTCGCAGCTAGGGTCTAGTCAACTCATTCAACTCAGGTCAGCGCTTCAGTGGTCCCGCCTTGGTGGCGTGCCAGCGAAGGCCAAGTCAACTCCAGAACGTCCAGCGTCCTATCCCCCGACCTGTTCGTCCTCTGAGGGTCGCCAGTGCCCTCGGCTGAACCCTAGACTACATCTCGCGTGCCGAACCATGCCCTTCTGCGTAGCGTAGCCTACACCGCAAGCCCGACCCCATCGTACTCCCTATAAGTTCTCTCTTCTCGCCTCGTCACACACTTCCAACCTACCAAGGCGAAGTAAGAACATGGGCATTTTCGCGAAAACTGGGATGGATTTTCTGACGCTGTGGAATCAGCGACTTGGCTTGTTGAAAAAGCGGACGGGCTTCAACACTGAGCGAGAGCGTGCATTAAGTTTACACTTCGTCGATTCCTTGTGAAGGGATTCGGCAGGATCACCTCAGACCGCATTAAGGCCATTAAGGTACGAACAGAGTGACGGTTCGAGCTGTCATGGGAGTATCCGGCGGACGCTACCCACTGGATTACAGCAACCGGACGATTCACGACTCGTTCGTTCCGAGGTCCGATTGAGGTTTCGCTCGCAACCAACCCAAGGCACGCTGTTTCCGTTCGAATGCCTTCTTGGCTTCGTTGCGGAGTTTCCAGACCAGCTTATGCCGCGATTTCGAGAACCAGGGAACCCGGTGAGGCGTGCACCCATATTTTTCCTTGTATTTGCCTTCTCCACCCCAGTCGTAGATTTCAACGCCGCGGTTCCGCCAATAACGCATGGCATACCAGTGGATTGCTTCATTCGGACGCAGGATCTGAGCGGTTCGGACGCTCGCATTTCCCCAGAACTCCGCTATCTTATTGAAGCCCGGAAAGATTCCTGTCGCGATGCAGCGGCCTTGCGGATCTCGCGCGCGCAGCAGCAAGAGTCGGCCGGCGGGATGCAGATTCCTGATGACGGCTCGTACCCGCTCAAGGCCGTAGGTCGGAACCAGCCCCTGCCGCGCAAACACATCCCCGAGTTGCCGGTAATACTCGTCGGCGAATGCCGAATCATGTGCCTCTTCGATGATGACTCCGCTCTTTTCCGCTTTGCGGATGCAGCGACGGCAGGCACTCTCCATTGAGTTGAAAATCTGCTCTTCGGATCTTGTCAGATCGGTTCGGTAGGAGGCGTAGTACTCTAACTCGAAGCCTGAGGACCGTCCATCTTCTTCAGATAGATAGGGATCGGAAACTTCCAGGTGCATGCACTTGAGCGCGCCAAAGGCTGCTTCTTCAATCGCCGCCAGTGCAGCCGAGCGCGAGAAGCCGGGAAGCAAATTGAAGCCAATGTATGGTGTCGTCCAGCCGGGAAATGAACTACCTAGAATGCGTAAGCCAAATCGCTTGAAGGTGAGGCCACTGAAGTACCCGGCGGTTGTGCCCCCGTCTGTCAGCTCGGCGACAATCGGCGTCGCGTGCTGAGTTTCGGCAAGAAACTGAAGCCAGTCGCGGGTCTGGAATACGGTTCGATCCTGGAAGTGGTCGAGCCGCTGCCAGTTTACCTTGTCAAAGTCAATTAAGTTGCACTTCATAGCAGCGCATTGGTAGTGCGCCGTGAATATTGCTGACTACCAACAGATTCCCTGGTACGAGGCTGCACTGTCTACCCGCCCGGCCGGATCAAGGTGGATTAAGTCGATTACTTGCTGATTGGGCTGCAGAAGATCCGTGAGCTCATTCTTCTGTACTAATTTCGTGCCCACAATCACGACCTCGGCTTCCTCCACCACCTGCTTGAGATTCGTGGAAAGCAGAGAACCAATGTGAGGAATGACCTCTTCGATGTACTGCCGGTTCGACCCGGCAATCTGCCCCATTGAGACCTGCGGATCCCACACTTTCACTTGACAACCTTCGCCCAGAAGCCGCTTGATCAATTGAACCTGCGGACTCTCCCTCAGGTCGTCCGTGCCGGACTTGAAGCTCAAGCCAAGCATCGCTACTTTTCTCTTGCGAGTGGCAAGTACTGCCTCCACGGAGCGCTCCAGATGTTCGGCGTTGCTAGGAAGAATCGACTCCAGCAAGGGCAATTTCACATCGAGCTCCCGGCCTCGATAAACCAAGGCTCGCAGGTCTTTGGGCAGGCATGAGCCGCCGAAGGCAAAGCCGGGCGAAAGATAAGCAGGCGAAATGTTCAATCGCGTGTCGGAGGTAAAAATCTTCGCTACAGCTTGGGTGTCAATGTCCAAATGCTTGCACAGAGTGCCGATCTCGTTGGCAAAGCCGACCTTGAGAGCATGGAAAGTGTTTGACACATACTTCACCATTTCAGCGACCCCAATCGGAACCTCAAAAACGTTACCCGGAGTCCCGCTATAGAGTTGCCGCAATGCCGCCGTGTGCTCAGCTTCCTTAGCGCCCAAAATCGTGTACGGGGGTTCTAGGAAGTCGGCAACGGCGCTTCCTTCGCGCATAAACTCGGGGTTGTAACAAACCGCAAAGTCTACGCCGGCGCGACGGCCACTGGCGGCTTCGAGGATGGGAATCAGCACGGCCTCCGTGGTGCCCGGCAGCAGGGTACTTCGCAGCGCCACCACGTGGTGAGACTTTTTGTTCTTAAGCGCGGCTCCAATCTCCCCCGCCGCGCGCTCGATATGGCTGAGATCAAGCTTGCCGCTCGGCAGGCTCGGCGTTCCCACACACACAAAGGAAACGTCCGAGTTGCAGACTGCCTCGTTTGCGCCGCTGGTGGCACTCAAACGCCCTGACTCGTGCGCCTCAGCCACGAGCTCGGCCATTTTGGCTTCAACAATCGGCGTGCGGCCCGACGACAGCATCTGCACTTTTGCGCTGTTGACGTCCACTCCAATCACTTGGTAGCCCTTGTGCGCAAGGCAGGCAGCCGACACCGAGCCCACGTAACCAAGCCCGAAAATGCTGATTGAAAAACTCAATGGCTAGCTCCTCCTACGCTGGTTGCCGAAGGCGAACGCTCATCTTCTGTCTCCAGCCCAGACACCCTGAGCCCTCAAACCCCTTCCCAGTGGATTCAGGCTTCGTTCGGATTGCGATACCCAGGTGCGCCCCTCGACACATCGTCTCTTCTTCTTTCCGTCCGCTCGGCACCTGTTTCAGAACGGGGTCTTGGCGTCGCTTCTGATCATGCTTGGCGGGCAGCATCACTTGGTCTCGGGCGCCCGCAGATTCGGTTAGCTGGGTATGTAGGACCCTAACATCGGCATCACTTCTTCGGCGAATCCTACTGCTCGACCACGCGCATTCTCGACCGTCTCACCAGGCTCGACCGCGGTAATCACTCGAATCATGGAACCATCGGTGCGGTTCAGGCGGATCGCGTCCCACACCAGATAGAATTTTGCCCAATATTCGCTGGCCACCACCCGGCCGTGAGCTTGATACCAATAAAGCACAATTTGCTTCTGCTCGCCTCGAGCAATCACGTAGAAATTGACGCCGACGGACCTGCCGTCAGGGTCGGTTAGCTGCGCCACAGAACTCTGGGTGGGCTCCCAGCCTGCGCCCGGAAGGCAGTGTTTGGGCGAGTGCATGGTGTCCCCTGTGCGCTGGCTCGGAAAGTACTCGAGCAGGAGGTCCACAAGAGGAGTCCCTGGACGCTCGTACCTGCGCTCCAAGAAGTGGCCAGGACCGAGGATTCGCAGAGTGTCAGCATCGAAAGGAAGGGGCTCGCCGCCCTGCCAGTCTCCGACGACTGCGGGAAAATCCGTCACATCCTTGTGGGGCGGTGCAGGCGTCTCGTACTTCCCATGGCCTTGCAGATAGATCGCAGTGGCGGCAATCAGCGCCGCGGCCAAGACAAATCTTAAACCAGTTTGTGCGCCTGCCTTCATGCAACCTTCCTGGAATACCATCGCGCCAATCCGCGCAGTACTTGATGGAAAGTGAAGAGCATCAGCAGTGAAACCACGAAGATCAGCCAGCCGGAAAACTCGTGGAAAAAGCCTTGCGCCTTATCGGGACTCCAATACATTCCGGTGAGTCCGGTACCCATAATCCTGAATCCGTTTGCGGCGATGGCGATGGGAATCGCAGCTACCACCAGCAACACGCGGATCACCTTGTTCTTCTCAAGCAGGTATGCGTACATAACGGCGAGCGTAATGAGTGAGACCAGTGACCGGATACCGCTGCATGCTTCTACGACTTCAAGCGACATCGTCGGCAACTGAATCACGTTTCCGTCCCGCAGCACCGGCACTCCAACGAGACGAAGTAGTGAGGCGGCAAGGCTGGAAGCGAAGAATTGGAGCGGCAGCGTCACCTGGTTCATGATGAGAGTGGGAAGCGGTACCATCAGGAACAGAAAGCACCAGGGAAAGATCAACGCCCGAAAATGGTCCCACCCCCAAAATAGAACTACCAGGCCCGCCAAAAGAAAAATGAACGACGACCGCGAAAGAAACAGCTCAGCGCCGAAAATGCCGAGCAACAAAATCCCAATGGCTCCAATCATCACCGCCAGGCCCCACCAGGAGGGCTTCACCGGCAACGACGCAAGCGTCTCCCTCTTCTGCCAAATCAGATAGGCAGCTAGGAGGGGCACAAAGAAGCCGTGGGAAAAGTCAGGATCGTTCCACCACTGCCGTACCAACGCAGTAAATATATCTCGATAGAGGACTAGTATCAGAAGTGCTAACGATGCGGTGCCCCACCACCAAAGTCGGGGCGCGGGACCTCGATGGCCTTCCGCCAGCATAGGTTTTGCGTCGATTGCAGTCGCCATCAGTGAAAGGCTACCAGCCGGCTAAATATGAGCTGATCCACGCACCCTTTTCGACTCCACTCCTGGCCGGCGTGAGCGGATTCCTACCGAGCGCTGGCTTGAGTTTAGCATACTCCAGGCGCGCCTAAACCCCTGGCACTTCTAATCTAAATTGTGTGTTATCAATGAAGTAAACAAAAAACCGAACTGGCCTAGGGGAAAAGGCTTACGAGCGCAATCCAGTTATGCGGCGGGTTAACCTTTGAAGAAAACCGGCCGCCTCAAATCTGCTCCGGCACCACGAAAGGAGCGCGATAGCCACGATCGTCATCCCGCAGCAAGTGATTCGCTTCGTCGTCGTCCTTCACTTGTTGGGCGTCGGGATCGAACACCAGGGTCCGGCCCAGGCGGTACGACACATTCGCGAGGTGCACCAGTCCGGCCGATACGTAGCCTTCTTCGATCGGCGCCCGCAGATCTTCTTTCTTGCGGCTGATGACGCAACCAATGAAGTTTGCGAAATGATCTTCCTTGCCTTCCGCGGCGCCCGGGCCCGGTTCCTGACTCTTTCCTAGCCAACTGCAATAGCCGCCGTCACTGATCGCCAGGTAACCCTTCGACCCATAAAAGATGTTGCCCACGGTGTTGTGGCTGCCCGCCATAGGCCCGAGCTGCGGATGCGGCTCGGCCGACTCCTTGGCCTCCGACTCCGCTCCGATCGAGGCCTCGTGGTTGGTGATCCAGTGGCGCACTTCGAATTCGAGCATCACTCGCTTGCCTTCCGGAAGGTCATACTCAAAGGCGCTGTTCAAGGTGTTGGGAGTTTGCTGGTCATCGTCGAACATGAAATGGCCGCCCACAGCCGAGATCTTATTGGGGAAGCGCAGGCCCAACCCCCATCGCGCGATATCCATCTGGTGGACGCCTTGATTTCCGATGTCGCCGTTCCCGGTGTCCCAAATCCAGTGCCAGTTGTAGTGAAACCGGTTGCGGGTGAAGGGCTTCATGGGCGCCGGCCCGGTCCACAGGTCGTAGTCCACTCCGGCGGGCACAGGCTCGACAGGAGCGTGGCCGATGGTGTCGCGCCATTTGTAGCAAAGACCCCGCGACAAATAGACATCGCCCAGGAGGCCGCCCTCGCGTATTCTTGAAACCGCTTCCATCACGGCCGGCGTGGAGCGGGCTTGCGTCCCGTGCTCCACCACCCGGTTATATTTTTCCGCGGCGCGCACCAGTTGGCGGCCCTCCCACAGGTTGTGCGAGCAAGGCTTTTCCACATAGACGTCTTTGCCCGCCTGGCAGCCCCAGATGGCCATCAACGAGTGCCAGTGGTTGGGTGTGGCGATGGAAATGGCGTCAATCGATTTGTCATCCAGCAGCTTGCGGATGTCGCCGTAGGTCTTGGGTTGCACGCCGGCTTTCCCAAGCTGCGCGACGCGCTGTCTAAGCACACTTTCGTCCACATCGCACAAGGCGGCGATTTCGACGTTCTGAAGGGCCAAATAGCCCTTGATGTGATCCTCCCCGCGCCCGTGAAGACCAATAATCCCCACTCGAACCCGGTCATTAGCGCCTAGCACGCGAGCCGGTGCGGCCCACGCTGTCAGACGCTCAGCCACGGCAAGGGCGGCCGCGCCTTTGGCGCCGGTTTTCAGAAACTCTCTTCGATTCTCGTCCATATCGCGGCCTTCCTTTCGCTACGCCCGACTCCGGCACGCTCTACAAGAATAGCGCTCAAAGCTGCTAAATTCCAGGATTCGTGGTGGCCGGTGGTGGTACAGTTTTCAATCAACAACCACCCCGGCCTTCGGCCACCCCTCCTCACCGAGGAGGGGAGCAGGTGCGCCTGGCAGATGATTACCAGCAGTGAATACCGGCCGAAGGAATCGAAGCTAACAACTCCCCTCCTCGGTGAGGAGGGGTGGCCGAAGGCCGGGGTGGTCGCTAACAAATCTCAAACTGAACCACTACCCGGTGGCCAGGGATATCGCTTTACAAATCGAACCTTTCAGCGCCCCAAAACGGTGGCTTTGTGCAAATTTTACCGACTTAGGCCTCGGCGATTCTAAAGGACTTCTTGGCTTTGTGTAAAATTTACACAAAGCCACCAAGTTATTGATTGCATGTAACTTCTTGGCTTTGGCACGAACCCAAAATTACGTAACATGCTGATTCTAAATAACCTCTTGGCTTTGGTTAGTATCTTTTTTTCGCGGGCCTTCGAATCACCAGTTGCGTAACTCCTTGTGTAACTCCTGCCGCCTTTCTCTCCACAGCTTCATCCCCACAGTAACGTCCCGCGGTTGCCCAGCCCGAATCCAGAGTTGACCCTTTCCGTCATCTGCCTAACCCCTGTACTGCTCACATAACGTAGGGCGACCCCCGGTTGTGGCCGCCTACGGGCGGGCACAAGGCCCGCCCCTACGTCGCTTCACGCCTTCAACCCTACCACGAACGGGTCACGATGTCAAGCCCTGGCTAGCTTTTGTGTAGGCTAGTTTACGGACGTTCTTGCGCGGATGCAGTGACAAGTCCTCTAGCAGCGTGATGAAAAACGGCGTACGGTTCATGTCATTTCGAGCGAAGCGAGAAATCTCGCTCTGAAAAGAGAAGACTTACGAGATTTCTCGCTTCGCTCGAAATGACATGAATCGGTTTTTTCATCGTCCTGCTGGAATCACCCAGGATGCGCGCTATTATTTCGGGGGAACAAGGCGTAGAGACAGATTCCACCGTTGCGGCCTTTCCCTGTACACCTCCAGCTCTCAGAACCCAGTTTAGCTGCGCGCAGCTTAACCTCCAATCCCCGCGAGTGGGAGCCTGTCCCAGTTTCCCAAAGGTAGTATCATGGTAGTATGAAAACCAAAATGAAAACCTCACTCACTCTGTCTCGCGAAGTCGTTAAAGGCATTGACCGCGTGGCAGGGAAAAAGCGTTCCCGGTCGGCGGTGGTTGACGATGTGTTGCGCGGGTATCTCTCCCACCGCGAACGCGCCGCCGCCAACGCCCGCGACGTGGAAAAAATCAACCGTTTTGCCGACGAACTGAACGCCGAGATGGAAGATGTGCTCGCCTACCAGTCTCTGGACCATCTCTGGGAGGGGCGATGAGGCGCGGAGATCTGTATCTGCTGCGCCATCCCGGAGGCGGAGACCCCAAGAAGCAACGGGTGATGACCGTGGTCAGCCGTCGAGCCCTGGTTGATTCGCGCTTCCCCACGGTCATCTGCGCTCCGGTGTTCACCCGTGGTCATGGACTCGAAACGGAGGTGTCTGTGGGGCCGGAAGATGGATTGAAACATCCCAGTTGGATTGGCTGCGACGGCCTGGTGAGCATCCCCAAGATCCGGCTTACTAACTACGTTGGCAGCCTCTCGCCCGCGAAACTCTCGCGCCTGTCGCAGGCATTAAAAGCCGCTCTGGACATATAAGGGCGGCAGCAAGCGTAGTGCGGACGTGTTCTGAGGGTCCGCGAGTTTTGTGCTTCTGCCGGCAGTCGCGGAGTAAAGCTCTGCGATTTTGCAGGTGGCCTGCGCATCCACAACTGCTGGACGTCAGTCGCAGAGCTTAGCGCTCTGCGCCAGCCTGCCCCAGAGGGTATTTTCCTCCGCGGCGTCTTTGGCCACTACATAGCTGAGACAGCCCGGTATATGGGCGGCACTCTCCTTCAGGATTTCGATCATTTCCTCACGCTTGCCGGGCACAAGTGTGATCTTCGCAATCATTCCCCACATACCGCTCGCCTCCTGTGAATGCACCAGAACAGGCGCGGGCGCGCCGCCCCGAGGTCGTCCAAGCTAAAAGTTCTCGACCAGCCAGGCGTTCCCTGCCTGGGTACCGTTCACTAGGGCCAAATGCCGTCCGTCTGGAGACGACACGCCCCAAAGGGGGTTGGAGCTTTCGGGCGTCTGCAAGAGTGTGGCCCGGCCCCCAAGGTCGACATAAAGAAAGCTGCAACCCGCACAACGGTCGGTAGCGAACCGATTGGTAATGTACCACCCTTTTCCGTCCGCTGCCCAATTCAGGTCGTAGAGACTCGCCCAGCCGTTTACGATCACATCACGCGTCTTCACATCTCCCCGGTGAGCCGGGCTCCCTAGCGAGATGATGTGGACGCGGCCGTCACGGTCGTCGGGCCGGACCATGGCAATGCTCCGCCCGTCAGGCGACAAGCCCCAGTCCGTCGGGTCGTAGTCCGTGCGCGCGACCTCCTTAAGCCGGCTGGGTGGAATTCCGTCCGCCGGCGGCTCTTGGGTGGGATCAAAGCGGTAAAACACCAGTTGTTTCTGCTCGTTCTCGCCCACCACGCAGAAGTTCGCCGGCAGACGAGCGCAATAATAATTAGCCACGTTGGTGCCGCTCAAGACGAGTTCCGGCAGCCCCCCGGAAGCGGGTATCCGCATAAGCCTGACTTCCGGATGCTTGCGCAGCAAATAGAACAGCCACTTGCCGTCCGGGCTGTAGCGGCCGGCGCCCACATCGTCGTTGCCTGTGACCAGCGGCTCAGCGGGTTGCTGCTTGAGCCCTTGCTTGAAGATGTTATAGAAGCCCATTGCGGTCTTGATTTCAAAGACCACCGCCTGGCCGTCGGGAGTCCAGGCGTGGGCGTACTCGCTCGCGCCGAGGCTCAGGCGTCGTGTGTTATCGAGACGCTTCCCACCGTCCCTCAAGTCGGCCACTAGAAAATTGGTCTCACCCACTGTTCTCAAGAGAACCAGACGCCTTCCGTCCGCGGAGACGCTCGCATGGCCCAAGGCCCCTCTCTGCATCGCATCGGCCCACTGGATAAGGCGATGGGGCTCACCGGCGGGCCGCCCGGTCAGCGGGTCGGTCCTGATTTCCAAGAGATTGCCCCCCCGTAGAGGACGCGCCCGTCGGGCCGCACGCAAAAGTCGTCTAGGTTTGCTGGGCTGCCGGGGGGAATGACTGTCGTTGCTCGGCCGGTTTCCAGGTCGATCGATTCCAGGGAGATATCGCGTGCGCGACATAAAAGTGGAAGTCAGGCTGCCCGGCGCTCTCCCAGTAATCCTCGAAGCGGCCGTTGAGACAACAGCAGCGCAGGGCCACGATGGCGTTCGCTCCTCGGACGGTCCAGAACATGCCCGAGCGTTTGAGGCGGGAAGCGATCACCGTTTTGCAC
>Ga0335085_10012141_pt1 | contig 12713 bp, 12 predicted proteins | sample Lox_Sample_45_FD_206712 | JGI IMG/M metagenome (GOLD analysis project Ga0335085, IMG submission 206712) | Soil microbial communities from Loxahatchee National Wildlife Refuge, Florida, United States - Lox_Sample_4.5 | ecosystem: Environmental > Terrestrial > Soil > Wetlands | place: USA...
AGCCGGGATGCCGGTCGGTGTGCCAGGCGTTTGATGTCCCACGCCAGAGAGACCAGCACACCATCCGGACGTGGCGCGGTGCAATCCATTGGTTGGCCGCTACGCCTGCCCTCCTTAAGTTCTTCCCATGCCTCACGACTCGCTTCTCGAAGAACTCCGGTGGCGTCGGATGCTGTTTCAACACACGGAAGGCGTTCGCGAGCTCCTGGAGATCGGGCCTGTCTCGGGATACGCGGGCTTCGACCCAACCGCGCCCAGCCTTCATGTGGGAAACCTCGTGCCCGTGATGGGCCTGGTCCACCTTCAACGCGCCGGACATCTCCCGATTGCCGTCGTTGGCGGTGGAACGGGGATGATCGGAGACCCGAGCGGCCGACCCGACGAGCGACCGCTTGCCGATCCGATCACCGTGGGGGAGAACGCACTCCGCATCCGTGATCAGCTCGCCCGCTTCTTGGATTTCGACGGGACCACGGCCGCGCGGCTGATCGACAACGCGGAATGGCTGCTTGAGATGCGCGCAGTGGACTTCATGCGCGACGTCGGCAAACACTTCACCGTGAATTACATGTTACAGAAGGACTCGGTGAAGTCCAGAATGGATGAAGGAATATCCTATACAGAATTCTCGTACATGCTGCTCCAGGCATACGACTTTCTCGAGCTGTACCGCCGGCATGGTGTGAAGCTCCAAGTGGGCGGAAGCGATCAATGGGGCAATATCACGGCAGGCGTCGAGTTGATTCGGCGATGCCTCGGCGGGGAGGCCCATGCCATCACGTTCCCCCTGGTGATGACGGCGGCCGGAACCAAGTTCGGCAAGACGGCCGACGGTGCGATCTGGCTCGATCCGGCGTTGACGTCGCCGTATCGATTTTATCAATTCTGGATCAACGTGGATGATCGGGACGTCCCCCTCTATCTCCGATATTTCACGCTCCTGACACACCAAGAGATCGGCGAGTTGGACCGCGCGGTCGCCGAACACCCTGAGTCGCGCGACGCGCAACGCGCGCTCGCGGCCGACATGACAGCGCGCGTTCATGGCGGCCGCGCCGCGAATGCGGCGCGTGAGATGTCCGCGGTGCTGTTTGGCGAAGCCGAACCCGCCACACTCTCGAGCGGCGCGCTTGAAGCCCTGCGACGCGAGATCCCATACGCCGAAGCGCCCGTTCCAGCGCCGGTTACCGTGAGGTCGGTTCTGGATATCATGACCGGCGGAGCGGTCTCACTCTTCAAGAGCAAGGCGGACGCCAAACGAATGGTCGAACAAGGAGGCGTGTCCGTCAACGGATGCCGCGTCTCCGACGCCAACGAATCCATAGCGCTGCTCCACGGCAAGTACGCGCTGGTTCGGAAGGGAGCCAAGACGTTCTCCCTCGCTGGCTTTGTGTGAGCATCGGACCGGGCCCGAGCAGCGGCGGGTCTTACCCGCGATCGAGTATCGTGAGCGCCAGAGCCATTTCTTCAGCCGTATTGTGGAAATGCGGCGACAGCCGAATGGCCCCTTCTCGGAGCGAATGGCTGACCCGCGCCTGCGTAAGCCTCCGACTGGCGGCCAGCGGATCCTTCGGGCATACCGAGACGATTCCGGCTCGATGCCGTGGGTCCGATGGAGTCACAAGCACAACGTCGTCGCGAGAAAGGGCCCAGTCCACCGCGATGTCGGCTAGGCCGCCAACGTACGCCTCGATTGCTGCAGGGCCGAGTTCGAAAATCAACTCGAGGCTCGCGTTCATCCCAGCGAAATCCTGATAGGGGAGCGTCACCAGCTCGAATCGCCGCGCGTCGTCCCGCCACGTCAGGTCATAGTCGACGAGTCTCGTGAAATCGTCGGAACCCCGCACCGACATCCAGCTGACAACCGGCGGATCCAGGGCCTGGATCAACTCGCGACGCACATAGACGAAGCCCGATCCCCACGGCGAGAGCAACCACTTCTGGGCACCGCAGGCGAACACGTCGACATGGCACGCGCGCACGTCGAGCGTGGCGGCCCCGAGGCCCTGAATCCCGTCGACGATCAGGAATATCCCGCGCTCGCGACACGCGCGGCCGACGGCCGCAAGATCGAACCGGTAGCCAGATGCGAACTCCACCCAGGAAATCGCCACGACGCGAACACGATCGTTATCCAGCGCGGCGATAAGCTCTTCCTGGGACGGCACGCCATCGTGTAGCGGGAGGAGTCGATACTCCACACCGCGTCGTCTCGCCAGGTCCATCCATGGATACACGTTCGCCGGGAACTCCTGCTGCGCTCCAAGCACAACGTCGCCGGCCGCCAACGGAAGAGCCATAGCCGCCAGGGTGATTCCGAACGACGTGTTGGTGGCCAGCGCGATTTCGTCGGACGACGCCCCGATCAGGGACGCCGCAAGTTCTCGCGACCGCGTCAACGTGGCGAACTGCAGGTCTTGCCCGATCAGATGCGGCGCGGCGCGCAAGCGGGTGAAGGCCTCGAGCGTTTGAACGGTGCGCTTGGGATAGGGTCCGGTCGACGCATTGTTGAGAAAAATTGCACCCTCTGAACACACAGCCGCGAATTCGGCGGCACGGACCGCGGCGACATCAAAACTCATCGCGCGCCCTCCAGGTATTCGACGGTGTCCCTGCGCAATTGGACGCCGTCCGCGCGGGGGTCCATCGCGTCGCGTAGGGCGTCACCGAGAAGGTTGAATCCCAACACCGCACCCGCGATCGCCAGCCCTGGCGCCAACGACGTCCAGGGCGCGTTCCTGAGCTGATAGAGATCGTGTGACTGCGCGATCATCGCCCCCCAACTTGGCGTCGGCGGTTGAACGCCAAGGCCCAGAAACGACAGGGAAGCCTCCGCCATGATCGCCCCCGCAATCCCAAGTGTCCCCGCGATGACGACCGGTGCAATGACCGCGGGCAAGATATGACGCATCAAGACTCGAACATCCCGCGCGCCAAGGGCACGCTCAGCCTGGACAAACTCTAACTCGCGCACCACAAGCACCTGGCCGCGCACGAGCCGGGCCATTCCGGCCCAACCAACCACACCGATCGTGACGAGGACGATCGCCAGCGACGGTTGGAGCGCCGCGACCATGGCAATGAGCAGGAGCAGCGTCGGAAATGCCAGCGTCACGTCCGCAAACCGCATCACGATTTCGTCGATCCATCTCCCGTAATAGCCTGCGCAGAGACCGAGAACGATCCCTAGCCCGAGGGCAATCCCTTGCGAGGCGATGCCAACAGAGAGAGAGACCCGGGCTCCATAGACAAGTCGCGCCCACACATCGCGTCCCTCAACGTCGGTGCCGAACCAATGGTGCCACGACGGACCCTCGAGCGATCTGACCAAGTCGACAGCGAGCGGATCGTACCGGGCAATGATCGGCGCGCCGATCGCCATGAAAATGAACGCACAGATCAAGCTGCCTCCAAACCACACCCGCGCGTCCGAGCGCAATCGTGGGAAAGCGTTCATCGCAGGGGATCGCCGAGCTCGGGCGGCGTACCTGGGCGCTGATGTTTCCAACGGCGATGATGCCAGAAATACTGCTCGGGAACTTGTCGCACCCAGCGCTCGAGCGTCTCAGTGCTGGCCGCAACGATTCGGTCCACGTCCGAGTCTCGGTCGCCGGTGATCGTCGCTTCAACCGGCTCGAACACCATGCGGTAGCGACCGGAAGGCAGCCGAATCGCCGCCGCGAATAGCACGGGTGCGCCGAGGCGCAACGCGAAAACTGCAGGGCCACGCGGAGTCTTGGCGAGTCTGCCGAAGAATGGGACCCACGTCGATGCCAAGCCGAGAGCTCCTTGATCAAACAGGAAACCGACAGACTCGCCTGACCGAAGCGACCGCGGAACTTGGCGCACGGCAGCCTCATCGTGAATGATGTGCATGCCGATCCGCTCGCGCGTCTGCGTCAAATACCGGTCGAACAGCGGGTTTGCCATGTGCCGAGCGACCGCCGCGAACCGAATACCGCGCGCCGCAATGTACGCGCCCGCGAGTTCCCAGTTACCAAGGTGGCCCGAAACAAAAATCGCAGCCCGTCCGCCGGCGAGGCAACTCTCGACGGCGTCCCAGCCGTCGACTCGATCGACTAGCCCCAGGATGTCCGCGCGCGAGCGGGAGGCAAGGAGCGCCGTCTCGGTGAAGGTTCGCCCCAGGTGGGCATAGGACTCGCGCGTGATGCGAGCCACCTCAGCACGGTCGCGTCCCGGCAGGGACGACTCGACTTGTCGCTCGACAACGTGTCGCCGGATCCCAAGCGGCGAATGCGCGAGACCAACCAGGCGTGCGCCTACTGCCCCGGCGTTCCGAATCCCGATCAGGCCCAATCCGGCCGCGACCGTCCGCAACGCGACGTATTCCGCAAAATGACCGAGCGTGGGGCTTTGTGGCTCTCGCCCGGGACCGACGACGGCCGGCGCAGCTGTCTCAGTCGCCTGCAACGCCTCGTGAGGGGCGATCATCGGAGGGGTGCGCCGCCTCAAATCGTCGCCGCGGGGGACTGCGCCTCTGGGTGACCGCCGAACTGCAACCCATGGAGGCGGTGGTACGCCCCCAACCGCGCCATGAGCTGCTCATGCGTGCCTCGCTCGATGATGCGCCCTCGATCAAGAACCAAGATCAGATCCGCGTGAGTGACGGTGGAGAGCCGGTGGGCAATGACAAAAACGGTCCGCCCCGTTAGCAAACGATCAATCGCCTCCTGGACGAGGCGTTCGGACGCGGTATCGAGGGCCGATGTGGCTTCATCGAGGATGAGAATCGGCGGATCCACCAGCAGGGCGCGCGCAATCGCGATGCGTTGTCGTTGTCCACCGGAGAGTCGCGTCCCCCGCTCGCCAAGGATGGTTTGATACCCGTCGGGGAGCTCCTCAATGAAACCGTGCGCGTTCGCTGCCCGTGCGGCAGCCTCCACCTGCGCGTCGGCGAAACGGCGTTCCGCACCATACGCGATGTTGTTACGCACTGTGTCGTTGAAGAGGACGGTGTCCTGGCTCACGATCCCCGTCAGCGCTCTCAACGACCCGAGGCGTATGTCACGCAGGTCGGTCCCATCGATGCGTATGATCCCCCCCGTGGGCTCGTAGAAGCGCGGAATGAGATCGACCAGGGTACTCTTCCCGGCCCCGCTCGGACCAACAAGGGCCACAATCTCCCCTCGGCGCGCAACAAACGAAATGTCCACCAGCACCGGGGCGTCGCCGTAGGAAAACTGCACGTCTTCGAATGAAATCGAATCGCGAAGTCCATCGATATGGGTCGCACCGCGATCGAGTGCCACCTCCGTTTGCTGGTCGAGCACTTCGAACAAGCGCTCCGCCGACGCGAAGGACTGCTCCGCGGTGGCACGCGTTTGCGACAATTGCTTGAACGCGGGCAGCAGGCGCATCACCAGAATCATGAACGTGATCAGCGTCGCGCCAGTCATGGCAGGGGTTGGACTTGCCTCGTCGCGAAACACGTCCTGCGCACCGATCCAGAGAATCATCAGCGCGATGGTCGTTCCGATGACCTCCGTCATCGGCTGCGACACCAATGCGACGCGAGCCGCGCGCATCATGCCGTCGGCGTACCGCTGGCTGGCGCCGACAAACCGAGTGTCTTCATACCGTTCGGCCCCAAACGATTTTACCAACCGAACCCCGCTCGTGACTTCCTGCAACACACTGGTGATCTCGCCGAAATCATTGCGCAGACGTCGATGCGCCGATCGCAGACGCCGAAGGATCGGCTGCAGCGCGGCGGTCAGCAACGGGGCGATGAAGACGGCAAGGATCGTCAGTTTCCACGAATACGAGAACAGGACGGCGATCGTGATGACAATCAGAGCGACGCTCTGGACGCTCTTGGTCACCAGTTCCGTGACGAGCGTCTTGGTCTGATCCGTGTCCGACAGCACTCGCGAGATAAGCTGCCCCGCTTTGGTCCGGTGGAAGTATCCGAGCGGTAGGCGCTGTAGATGCCGGAACACGGCGTCGCGCAAATCCCGCGTCACGTATTCCTGCAGTTCGGCGGCGAGTTGCCCGGCGATCCAAACGAATAGGTTCTTGAGGACGACGACGATTCCGATGATCGCCATCATTAGCCCGAGGGCGCGCATCCGAGGCGCGTGCGCTAGCAACGCGCGAAGAAAGTGGTCCTCCGCCCGTCCGACTCTGTTGCCGGGGACGGGGTTCGGCTGGTGAAACAGGAGGTTGAGAAACGGGATCAGGAGAGTAAAGGACGCGACGTCGAGCCCAGAAGCGATAAAGCTGGCAACAACATTTCCGATTAGCCGCATCCTGTGGGGGCGAACAAACCCGAGGAGCCGCCCGTATTGTGCGCGCCGTCCGGTCATCTAGTGAATTGGCGGTTCGGAAGCCGCCTGCACCACTTCGGTGATCGCCACCACAGCGAGGTCCGGGTGGAGTCGCCATGGTTCCAGCGGGTGCAACGGCCCTCGGCGAAGGGCGGCACCAAGCAACTCCCCGAAACGTGAAGGGCGGCGTAACATGATGCCCGAAATGTACTTGGTCACCTAGGTTGCAACGCATGAACCTCCCCCGCGCACCATACGCGCTCGGTGCTCTACCATTCCGTTTTCGCGCGATCGCGGCGCTCGCGGGGCGAGCACCCCTGGGGGGCCCCCGGGAGGTCGCCTTGGCCGCCTACCTGGGTGCTCGTCTCGCGCATGACACGCTCCCGGAACGAGGACTTGTTGCGGACGCGCGAAAGCCACGCGCGGAGGCGGCGCGAACGTGGATGTCCGCGCTCGCGGTTCCGTCCGTCGCGCGCGCAACCCTCGCGGAGCTTTTCGCAGCCAGTGCCGGCACACCGTCGGACGTCGCGCCGATCTTGCGATCCGTGATCGCCGTCACATCACCGTACCTCGATGGCAACGCGCGCCTGGAACTCGAATGGCTGGCAGATCTGCTCGCGGCTGCCGAACCGCCAGCCGCGCATTAATTGGTTTCACGGTAACCTTCGTGCTTGCTTGGTTTTGACCTCGCGCCGTATCTTGGGCTATGTCGAGAACAACGGACATATCTCCGCTCTCGGTCTTGCTTTCGCGGGTGGACTCTGCCGCCGACGGTTCGCCGCTGGGTGACGCTGTTGGGTCCGGTTTCCCGAGCATCGACAAGATCCTCGGGGGCGGGCTGCGGCGTGGTGACCTGGTCGTGCTCGGGGGAGATGTCGGGAGTGGCAAATCGGCATTGGCTCTGGCGATCGCGCTGCGAGCCGCGAGCGCTCACCGAACGCTCTTCCTGTCCGGGGAGATGCCACCCGAGCGCATTCATGAGCGAGCCTTAGCGATCGAGGGCCGCGCCACGATCGACGAGTTGCGTCTGGGGAAGCTCGACGACGTGACGCGGGCGAGCGTGGGCGCCGCGGCGGTTCGCCTTCGGGAATCGCTTCCAATCGTCGACCGAATTCCCGCGGATGGAGTAGCGGGTGTGTCGGCGATCCTGCTTGAAATGCCGGGAATCGAACTCGTCGTGATCGATTGCCTTCAGTCCCTGGCAACGCGGCCGGATCCGGTCGCCGACCAGCTCGCCGTCGCTGTCAACAGCCTCAAGGGTCTAGCGCTGGACCGCCGCGTGGCGATATTGACGACGGCACAACTTTCCCCGCTCTCGGATCGGGCAGATCGCCGACCGACTTTAGATGATTTCGGCGTCCTCGGGGCAGTGAAGCACCAGGCGGACGTCGTGCTCGCGCTGTACCGAGAAGAGATGTACGATTCGGCCCTGGATATCGCGGGGGCGACCGAGCTGCTCGTCCGGAAAAATCGGAACGGGGGCATCGGGTATGTGGACCTCTATTTCTACTCACGTTGGCTGCGCTTCGAAGATATGCTTGATCCCGACAGGTAGGAGCCATGACGATGAACCCATTCGGACGATCCCCGTGGCGCTTCGCTACGATCCTCGTGATGGCGGGGGCCAGCGCGTGCGCGACGAGCGGAGCGAATCTCGCCGCGATTCCGCGATTGGAGCAGGACCGGTCCGCGCATCCAAATTCGGCGCCGGTGCTCCGCGCACTTGGAATTGCCTACTACCGCCAGAACAGGCTCGACGACGCGCGATCGACGCTCCAGGAGGCCAGTCGGCTGGATCCGGGGGACGGGGTCGTCGCGCTGTACCTTGGCTTGACCGCGGAAGCCCAGAACGATATACCGGCGGCCCGCGCCGCGTATTTGAGCTATGAGAAAGTGGGTCGCACACAACGCGTTCGGTCCGAACTTCAGGGGCGGCTGGCCTTACTCGAACAGAAACAACTGCAGTTGGACGCCACCGCCGCGATTCAGCGTGAGGCGCAACTGTCGTCCAGTCCTCCGCCACCGCATACCGTCGCGGTCCTGCCGTTCAAGTTCGCCGGGTCAGACACCACCCTTCGTCCCTTGGAGCGTGGGTTTGCCGATCTCCTGACGACCGATCTGAGTCGGTCGCCCTCGTTGATCGTCCTCGAGCGCGCCCGCATGCAGGCGATTCTGGACGAGTTAGCGTTGCAACAGACTGGCGCCACCGACGCTTCGACCGCCGTTCGGGCTGGTCATTTGATACAGGCGGCCAGTCTCGTCAGCGGTGACATTAGCCAGTCCGGCACGGAGCTCAACACGACGGCAGAGGTGGTCAGCACCACCACGAGCGCGGTGGAGGGAAGTCCCGCCACGGACAATGAATCGTTGGATCGGGTCTTCGACATCGAAAAGAAGATCGCTCTGGATCTGTTCAGTCGACTTGGAATCACGCTCACCACAGCGCAGCAAAACGAGATCGAGCAACGACCCACAAAGTCGCTGACCGCATTTCTCGCGTACAGCCGCGGCCTGCAAGCCGAGGACGCGGGCCGGTTCGACGATGCCAGTCGATTTTTCCAGGATGCGACCCGGCTTGATCCCAAGTTTGGAGCGGCGGCGGAGAAGAACAAGCAGGCCAAGGCCGCTGCCGCAAGCGCGCAAGTGAGCGCGACGATGATTCAATCATCGCTTTCGGGGACGGAGGGCGCGGTCGTCTCGGCCGCCGCCCAAGGGTCGACGGCGGCGCCAAGTGAGAATGGTGCCGCATCGACGACGGCAAACGCGCTGAACCCATCGCCGGCACAAGCCGCCTCGCAAACCGGCGTCACAGCCGTCTCGTCGTCACCGGCCCAGAACAATACGCCGGGAGCGGCCGCCGGAACGGGCGCCGACAACCCGACAAGTCATACGGCGACCGTCGTCATTGTCGTGACGAATCCCACCCGTCCTCCACTCCGGTAACCGCCGATGCGCCGATTCGTCCCAATTGGGCTGCTCCTCGCCGCGCCGGCCCTGTCGGCGCAGTCGATTTCCGACGGGTCCCTGAACGCTGCGCCCCAGTTTCAAAGCTACCGGTTTGCCGCTCCATCCAATGAGACAATCTCCGAATTTGCTGTGCCGATTTATGCACTTATCCCGCTGTCCCAAACCCTGAATCTTGATCTCGGCTCCGCATTTGCATCCGTCCAATCCGCCTATACGACGAACGGAACGAAAACGACAAGTTCCATTTCCGGACTCACGGACACGCAGCTTCGGCTGAACTATGCGATTGGGACGGATTTCGTTGTGATAACGGCCGGCGTCAACCTTCCGACGGGCCGAGCGACCGCGACACCAACGGAGCAGGCGGCGGCGACATTGATTGCAAGCGACTTCCTTGCGTTGCCAATCACAAGCCTTGGGACGGGAGTAGGCGGGACAGGGGGTGTGGCGATGGCGCGCCCCCTCGGGGATTGGAATCTCGGGCTCGGGGTCAGTATGCGTCATTCGGCGGCGTACAACCCATTCCAACTTCAAACCGGCGGCGACATCCGGTATCAGCCTGGCGATGAGTTCCGGGCGAGAGCCGGACTCGACCACCCCTTCGGCACGGGCCGTATTACGGTGGGCGAGACATACTCCCGTTTCGGCAATGACATGCTGGATAGCTCGATCTACAATACCGGCGATCGCTGGATTACCGAGCTCGCGATCTCGAACGCTGCCCCCGGTGGCGATTTTCTCATCTCGGGTTGGAACCTCTTTCGCACCAACGGGACGCTTGCGGATGGGTCGACGTCCGGACGAGAAAATGTTGCGGACCTCGCGTTTACGTACGGCACCAACATGGGCAATTCCAGGGTCGAACCGACGATTGAGGCGCGTGCATGGACGCAAGCCGGCGTGCCCGCGAGCATGTTTGGATCCGTCGGGTTCCGCGTGACCAACCAATGGGGCGCGTTCGCGGTCTCGCCAAGCATTGGCTACAGTATTGGCAATCTGGCGGCCCAATCGGCGTCAGGCTCCTATGTAAGGGCCAATCTTACCGGATTCAAAGCACAACTCGCCATACGACTGCAGTAGGGGCGATGTCTACGGCTAGATTGACGTGTTGGGCATACCCCTGGACTCGCGCGCGGGCTTTGTATGGCAGGCCATAGCAAGTGGAAACAGATCAAGCACTACAAGGCTGCAACCGACGCCAAGCGGGGGGCGCTGTTCACCAAGCTCATTCGCGAAATCACGATGGCCGCCAAGCTCGGGGGGGGCGACCCCGATGGAAACGCGCGCCTACGAACCGCGATCGACGCGGCCCGCGCGAACTCGATGCCAAAGGACAACATCGAGCGTGCCGTCAAGAAGGGAACGGGTGAGCTTGAGGGCGTTGATTACCAGGAAATCACCTACGAGGCATACGGACCCAGTGGCGTGGCACTGATGATCGACACCGTAACCGATAATCCCACCCGGACCGTCGCCGAGATTCGTCATAAGCTCGGTCGCGGCGGTGGCACGATCGGGACGCCGAATTCGGTCGCATGGATGTTCGAGCGAACAGGGCAGATTTACGTTGCGGAAACCGGTCAGGATGAGGATGCCCTGATGGAGGCGGCGCTCGACGCGGGCGCCAGCGACTTCCAACGGGAAGATGACCGGTTCGTAATCTCGACAACGCCAGCCACCCTGCATTCGGTCAAAGAACTCCTGGAGGCCAAAGGTGTCACGGTCGCGGAGTCTGAACTCGCAATGCTTCCGAAGTCGACGGTAAAACTCGACCGGAAAGACGGCGAATCGCTTGTGCGGCTGCTGGAGGAGCTGGAGGATCTCGACGACGTCCAGAAGGTTTGGGGCAACTTCGATCTCGATATCGAGGAGATGATCGGCGGATAAGTCCGCCGCCACAATGCGTATCCTCGGCATCGATCCCGGAACGGCCTGCACGGGATACGGCGTGGTGACCGGTGACGATCGCGGGGCGTTTTCCCTCGTGGAGTGCGGCGTGATTCGAACTGGCGCCCGGGATCCCCTTCCGTCTCGATTGCGAGCCATTTTTGAAGGGATCTCGGACGTCATTGTGCGGCATGAGCCCGAAGCGCTGGCCGTCGAGGACATCTTCTACGCCAAGAATGTGAGAACGACGGTCGTCCTTGGGCATGCTCGCGGGGTGATCTTGTTGGCTGGGGAGCAGTGCGGCTTGGCGATCCATGAGCTTCCGCCAGCGGCAATCAAGAAGGCGGTGGTTGGCACCGGGACTGCCTCCAAACAGCAAATGCAGTTCATGGTAACGCGGATCCTGCGCCTGCGATCCGTTCCGGAACCCCCTGACGCAGCGGACGGCGTAGCAGCGGCACTGGCATGCCTGATGGAGGTTCGCATCCCGTCTCGTGCTGGTGGACAGCGCTTTGTCTCCTCGGCTGGCCCGCGAGCCGCAAGCTTGTGATCGCAAGAATCTCCGGCGTCCTTACAAGCAAAGATCTTGATCGTGTCGAGATCATGACGCCCTCGGGGATCGGCTACGCGATCGTAGTCCCGCTCAGTGTGCATGATGCACTGCCGCTGTTGGGTGGAGCGGTCGAGTTGCATACTCATCTCGTCGTGAAGGAGGACGCGTGGCAACTGTTCGGGTTTGCGACGAGGTTCGAGCGCGACGTCTTTCAGCGCCTCTTGAGCGCCAAGGGTGTTGGTCCGGCGCTAGCCATAGGACTGTTGTCGACCTTGACCGCGTCGCGTCTGGTCCGCGCCCTTCGAAATCACGACGTCGCGGTACTGCAAAGTGCACCGCGTGTCGGTCGGAAAAAGGCGGAGCAACTGATCCTGGACCTCGCCGACAAGTTGGATGACCTCGAGCCGCCGGGAAGTTCGACTGGGGTGCGAGCTGGGGATACCGACGCCGAGGCCGCGACACGTGCGCTTGTTTCTCTCGGCTATTCCGCCGTGGACGCGGAACAGGCCGTGCTCGGAGCACTCGGCGCATCGGGGGACGGGATCGCCGTTTCCGACCTGATTCGTGTTGCATTGACAAAAGTGACATCGTAGCAACGCCACCGATTCCCTGACCGCCGAGCCCTCGACCATGCACGCAGCCCAACGCACCTCCACGTTCACGGAATCCGTAATTCGCGAGATGACCCGGATCGCGACGCTGCATAATGCGGTGAACCTGGCCCAGGGCTTCCCGGACTTTCCGATGCCGCAGCCGATGAAGGATGCGGCATGTACCGCGATCAACGGTGATCTCAATCAGTATGCGGTCACGTGGGGATCGTCCAGCCTGCGAAATGCGATCGCCGCCAAGTACAGAAGCTGGTATGGAATGGAAATCGACCCGGATCGCGAGGTGACGGTGACATGCGGCGCAACTGAAGCGATGGCCGCCGTGTTCATGGCGCTGATTGATCCCGGGGACGAAGTCATCGTCCTCGAGCCGTTCTACGAGAACTATGGCCCGGATGCGATTCTAGC
>Ga0335085_10012142_pt1 | contig 12712 bp, 11 predicted proteins | sample Lox_Sample_45_FD_206712 | JGI IMG/M metagenome (GOLD analysis project Ga0335085, IMG submission 206712) | Soil microbial communities from Loxahatchee National Wildlife Refuge, Florida, United States - Lox_Sample_4.5 | ecosystem: Environmental > Terrestrial > Soil > Wetlands | place: USA...
CGATTAGGTGTCCTCTCAATGATGTCGTCCGTTTCCCAGCGGATCGGCCACTGTCAGCAGGTGGTGGAGCCTGGCTAGGTTGGGTCGATGGAGGCAACCACCGCAGCCTCGATCATCGCTGGCCCCCTCCGGCGACGTGGGGGGCAAGTTCAACTTCTCCAAACAAGCAATCGCCCGGGGCGAAGCCATCGGCCTCGACGCCGTCTCCCTCTACGCTGCCGGTCGCGCATCAATGCTCGGTGGCGTCGACTCGGAGGCGGCCGACGCTCTCTTCTACTTCTTCAAGCCCGGCATCATCGCCGCGGTGGTGACCCAGGGTCGCAGCCTGGCCAGTGAAGACGCGATCGCGACAGCCCACCTCGGTGCCGCCGACGACTATGCCGAGGCCACCTTTGCCGCAGTGGATTCCGCCACCCTCGGCGCATTCACGGACGCGGTGAGCGCGCTCGTCGCCACGGTTCCCTGGGGCTCTTGGCTGTTTTTCGATGGCTACCGCTCAGCCCCAGCAGCGCCGACGGCCGCCGCTCGGGCCTACCGGGCAGCCATCTTGTTGCGAGAGCTGCGCTTCGGCGTGCACTCCGATGCGGTGAAGGCCGCCGGGCTCTCGCCTGCCACTGCCTGTCAGCTCAACCGAGACCTCGACAACTTCAAGAGGCACGGTTTCACCGAGGAGGACATGGTCGAATACACCCCCGAGATCGAGGCCCAGAAGGCTGCGGCCGAAGCGGCGACGGCCATGCAGATGGCGGCGCTGTTCGCCCCCCTCTCGCAGACTCAACTCGAGGCGATCGTCGCCGGCACCCATGCCGTCGTCGCCGCCCTCGGCTGATGCTGCTCCTCGGAAGGAGGTCGTACGGGCGGATCGTTGCAATCCTGGGCATCGACCCCACGGTGACGTCGCGATCGGCGTTTCGGTTCAGTGCCGGTGCGGTCAGGCTGGTTACCGGCCGCGAAACTGCCGGAACATCACTTCATGGTGGCGAGATTGTGCCAAAAATTTTTGAGGCTGTCAGTGCCGCCGAAAAGCGTGGTGAAGTTCGTGGAGTCGACGAGGACGATGTCGCCGGCACGCCGGCCCGACGGCGGCATCCAGATCAGCGCGTTGAATTCAGTGTTGCCCGCCGCGGTGAAGGGATGCGGCCTGTTGGGATCGATCGGTTGACGACCCAGAACTCGCAGCGAGTCACTCTCGGGTGCGGTGAGTTCGTAGTGCGGCAGGTGGGGATGGAAGTTGAACGTGGTGACGTTGTCGAGCAGCCTCGCGTCGTCCAGGTCGCGGACCGCCGTCAGCGATGCGATCTGCTTGGTGCCCTCGACAACGGCGGGACGCAGCCCCCAGGTGTTGTGTACCGGGACCTCTAGGGCCGTCATCAGGGAGCGGGTGTAGGCCGTGAACCGTTGTTGGCGGGGCACCAGCGGATCGCCGTGGTGCTGGTATTCGACCTGGCGCTGGGCGAAATCGTCGGTGAAGCCCACGTCGTGATGCGGGGCCAGCAGCAGGCACGTGCCTTCTCGTTGCAGCCATTCCCCGATGGCGCTGACTTCCTCCGGGGCGGCTTCCTGTTCCGACAGGATGTGGTCCAGCCCGAACACCATGAGGGTGTCGGTGTCGGCGAGGATCCGCTCGTCGATCGGGAGTTTGTAGCCGGCCTGGTCGATGCGCTGAAATACGGCGACGGGGTGGCCGGTGGCTTCGCCGGCCAGGTCCTGGAAAGCCAGCGCCGAGCGGTGGAATAGTTCCAGGGTGCCGGCGATGCCCTGGAGGAAGTGCGCCTCGTCGTATTCCGCTGTCTCGTAGCTCGGCCACAAGGCGTTGCGGACTTCGGTCATGGTGGAGAAGCGGTTGTACATCGCGGCGGGGTCGCGTTGGGCTTCCCACGGGTAGCTCCAGGTCCAGTAGATGCTGATGCGCCGTCCGCCGGTGTGCGGACGCGGGATGTGGCTTTGGTTGTAGGTCCGCGCCGCGGGAAGTGGGCCCATGGTGGATCCTTACTGTGATTAGTCGAGCGCCGCGAGGTATCGCATGGCGTTGATGCCGGGCAGGAAGAAGTAGGCCCCACCCGTGAGGGTGGTGAACGCCGGCAACCCTTTGAGGGTTTTGCGGATCGGCCGGTTGGGGATTTTGAATTCCAGCGTCCCGTCCTGAGTCCCGCATATCGGGTCGTGCTCGTTGCCGAGTTCGTGGAACGTGCGGTCGTTGATCCACACATTCTGGGCGAACTCGAACTGACGCACCAGGCTGCCGCAGATGATGAACGCGGCGATGCCGCGATCCGCACCGTCGTCGGGTGCGCCCTCGGACAATGCAGGACCGTAGGTGGCACCGCGGCGAATTATCCTGTGCCGGTTCATGTTGTGCGCAGTGTCGCGCGGGTTGAGGCGTCGCGCGTGCGATCCCAGCGGGCAAGCATACCCGTGCGGATCCATCTCCTTATAGTTGAAGTCGTTGTTGCGCATGGGGTCTGCGCCCAGCTCGGGATCGTCCTTATCCGGTGCCAACACCAGCGGGGCGCCGCTGCGCCAGCGGCCCATGAATTTCGCGGCAAGCAATTCCTGATCGTCCGGCGTGTCGGCGTGCTCCTGCAGATAGTCGCGGAACAGTCCAACGTGCTCCTGCAACCGCCGGTAGGCCATGTAGCTTCCATTGCGGGACAGGACTTCTGGCTGCGGCAGATCCGGCGACCCGTGCTCGTCGGGATAGCCGAGGATGAACTCGCCCGGCTTCAGCGGCGCGCCCGACCCTGGCGTGGGCTCTTCACCCGAACCCTCGATCACCGGCTGCGACAACCTGTCCCGGAACCCGAAGTGATCATGTGCGTAGTTGAACGGCGGCGTCGCATTCAAATCCAACACCGACAGACTGCGCACACCATCGCACCGGGCCACAAGCTTGTCGTGTTCCCCTGTGGCCCGCGCATGTTCGGCGTCATCGCGCGCGAACAGGATCGCGATTGCGTGCAAGTCACCACCCGCCAGACCGCCGACCCAGTTGTCGGGGTGGTTAGCCCCGGTATCGCCCAAGATGTCTGCCCGAGCCGCCATGCCCTGGCGAAACGCCTCCGGGAAAGTTGCCAGGGATTCCGCGGGGACCCCGAGTGCTCTCAGGCCACTCCACGTGAACGCCAGCGTGATCCACCGCTTCGTGCTGTCCATCGAGGCTTGCGCCGCCGCCGCCGAGTCGACCCTGTCAATCAGCTCGGACAGCCACGCCCGACCGCCGGCCGGGTCGTCGAACGACAGGAACTCATAGCGGCCCGTCATCGCCGGCGTGCGGGTCAGCAGAATATGCTGAATGTCCTCCAACTCAAGCATCGGTGCACGTTTCGGTGCGGATCATTGCATTTGGTCGAGCATGTCGGAGAACGCCGCTTTGAGCCGCAGGGCCTTTTTGATCTCGTCGGCGGTGACGTAAGGGTACTCCCCATACTCCAGAAAACTGGAGCACTGGTGCTCACGAACGAACTTCACGAAGGCGTCTGGATTCTCTTTCCAGTCCTCTGGGAATCCCTCGAGGTTGGTGAACACCGTGGTGATCCCGGTCGCGCTGAACAGCGCCACCGCATCCTCGGTGTACTTGTCGAAATCGGTGTCGAAGATGCCCTGGTACTGAAAATGCAGCCCCGAACCGACGTCGAACAATACCCACCGCAAGTAGTGCAGCCGCAGCGGCGCGAGCACGTCTGGACTGCCGGCAATCGCTTCTTCGATCTGCTTGCCGTACGCGCGGACAGCCTCTTCGCGCCCCTCTTTGACCTTCGCGATGATCGAAAAGCCGTAGCAGGCAGGAGTTCTCGGATAGACAGGACCATACCTGCCGCGCTCGAGCTCGAAGTACCCCTCCTTAGGAATGGCCATCGCCGCTGGCTTGCTCCAGTCATGATCGCTCGTCGGCATCCTCGGACTCCTCCTCATGTGTTATGCGTGCGAACACTACGCCGCGATCACGCTTCCCGACACGCCCCCGGACCATGTCGTCGGCGGCCATTCGATCAGGCGAACACCGTTGCGTCGGAGTTCACCGGGCAGGCTCCGTCGGTTCATCCCCGCCAGCCCTCAGTTGCTCGAAAAGCCCTGCCCGGACCAACAGCAAGCCGCTGACCATCAACACCCAGACGGGGAACGCCATCGTGATCCACATGCTGAAGTCGGTGGCCACCAGCAAGGCAACGGCAGCCAGATAGCTCAAACCAACCAGCCACCGCGGCATCAAGCCCGTCCGAAACCAAATTGTTGCCAGCGACATCATGAACACCGCAGCCATCCGGACCGCATAAGTCTGGCTTGCCGCCAGCATCACCGCCTTCCCGAACAGGATCGTCTCCGCACGCGGCGACGGATCGGTGAGCCCGGCGTTAGTGGCCACCAGGCCGGCCGCCACCGCGGTCGAGACGAACATCATGGCCAAAAACAGCACGCCGCTGCAGATGAAGACCGACGCGAAGAACTTGTCTTCATAGCGCCCTAACCCGTCTCGAACCACCCCGATGAACCACAAAAAGCTGATGCCCGCGAACGGCATGAGCGTCCTCGCGGTCGCGATCCCAGTGCCGTGACTGTTCAGCCATTCGGACGAACCTGTGTCGCGCTCAGGCATTTTGGTGCCAATCAGGATCAGCACGGCGCCAAACAGCAACGCAAAGATCACACCGGCCACCGCGGCAGCGCGGGGCGTCGTCAGCGGGCGCGGGCTGGGCTTGGATGACATTGCCATCAGGTCATCGTCTCACCGGACCGCGCCCCAGCCGGGCTATTCACGACGAAATTCAGTTCGCCACAGCCCAGTACACACACCAACAAGCTGAAAGTACCTGCGGGCAGCGCAGCGCGCATGAGATCGCAGTGCAGATGCGATGGGGCTCTTCGATCAACTGAGATTGGCAGCGCGTTCTGGAAGATGCGCACCGATGCTCCGCTCGGGGGCAACGTCGACTCCAACACCGCGGCCGATCACGAACGGGTGTTGGCCGATGCGTTGGCGCAGTTACCGTCTAAGCTGAACCCGGCCCTGCAACGACTATGATCGGCCCGGCAAGCTCGATTCGTTCGGCCAGCCGTGGCCTCGGCTGGGTGTGCATGAAATGCCTAGGTGTGCAACCACAGTCACGTCATCGCCGCCGCACCGGCACGCACGCAGGCCTGGGTGTCCGATCACGCCCAATGTCATCCCAGTGGCCACGGGAGTCTGCGCCCGGAAGTGTGTGGATTTTTGCCCACCTCTGCGCGACAACTCATGTTGTCGCTGTGAGCCGGGCACAACGCCAATCGTCTCCGGCAGGGACGCATGTGACGGCTGGGGCTAACGCCAACTCGACTCTCCTTTCGCTGACGGCACCGACCACCACGGCTCCGGCCCGGCGTCTTCGTCCCCGCGCTGTGGTGCTGGGTCATCGCGTCGATCATCTCCCGCTATCGATTGCGTCGAAAACGCTTACGGCGTGGTCAAACGGTTTGGAGGTGACGCCCAATTGGCCGAAAGGGTGGTCGAGTACGAAAACGAGATAGAGCAGCATGCCCAAGAGGACGGCGACCGCGCTTGACAGAATCATGTGGCCAACGTTGCTCCTCAGGCGCAGAAAGCCGGTGAGCGCTATCAGCACCATGGCACCGAAGATCAGCGAGGACCACAACAGCGGCGGTATTCTTGGCTCGGCGTCGAGGAACCGAGTGTTGCGGTCGGATGCCAACACCGTCAATTGGCCGAGAAACTCTTGGCTGATCGCGCTGGACGCAGTGTTGGACTGTTCACTGCCAACGACCCGATACATCCCGGTGATCGCGGCGCGGGCTGCGTCGCTGGTGCCGCCGACGTCTTGCGTGTCCCATTCCGAGCCTTTCACCGCTTGCGCGTATTGGCGCAATAGTCCGCGCAGTTGTGCCTGCTCTGGCTGCGGCATGGCCACGGTCTGTCGGTACATCGTGGTGAGCGTCGATGCCTCATTGGCAGCGTTCGCCTCTGCGGAGTGGAATTGCTCCCACGCCACGACAACGGTGAAACCCAGTAGAGCACCGTAGACAAGCCCAACAACGGTGATGAAGGGCGACAGTGTCGAATTGTGCTCTGGCCCGGTCTCGGTGAGCCTGCGATTCGCCAGAAACACGCAGGCAACCGCTAGCAACATTGCCCCGACAACAACCACTGCCAGCAGCAGCCATGCGCCTACCACTCCGATGCTGCCCATTGACGATCAGCATGCCAACAACCGCGGGTCGCCGCACCCGGTGGCGCCAAAACGTAGCCGGCCCTGCACTCGACGCGGCTCACGCGACGGGTGGTTGCGGGCCACGACATGCACACCACATTTGAAATGCATCAAGGACGTCGCCGAGGCCTGACCTGTAGTAATGCCAAGGCGCTGTACGCGGCCACTTCCGCGGGATCGTCGAAAACCTGATGGGACCGGATCCTTCTCGACTGGGTCGACTCCGGCCACCTCATTGACTGGTACCCTGAGCCGGCGAAGACTGGCCCGTTGCGTAGCACCGCGACCCACCCCTCCGGTCGAAGTAGGCGATTATGGCCGATATTGTGCTTGTCAATCCTCGGTTCGATTTGTCTTATTGGGGCCTCGAATACGCACTTCCGCTGCTGGGTAAAAAGCGCATCTTACCGAGTGTCTGCCTGCCGTTGCTGGCAGCGCTGACGCCTGATGACCATTGCGTGACGATCGTCGATGAGAACGTCGAGCCAATCGACTACGACCGTGTGGCGATGGCCGACATTGTGGGGCTCACCGGTATGGATGTCCAGGGCCATCGGATGCTCGAGATTCTGCGCGAACTGAAAGCCCGTGACGTCTTCACGGTCGTCGGCGGTCCGTCGGTCACCGTGCAAGAAGATTTCTTCGAGGGCCTGGCGGATGTGATTTTCGTCGGTGAAGCGGACACGACCTGGCCGCAGTTTCTTGAAGAGTGGGCCCAGGGCCGGCATTTGCACCGGTACGAGCAACACGAGCCGACCGACATGACCCGCGCGCCGGTGCCCCGGTACGACCTGATCAAGGCTAAGCGCTATCTGTTCGGCAGCATCCAATTCAGCCGGGGCTGTCCGTTCCAGTGTGAGTTTTGCGACATCCCCATCACGTTCGGTCGTAAACCGAGGTTGAAGACGACCGCGCAGGTGATCGCCGAGTTGGAAGCGATGCGTGAACAGCGCGTACGAATGGCCTTCATCGTCGATGACAACCTGATCGGCACGATCGCGGTTAAGAAGTTGCTGCGTGACGTTGCCGCGTGGCAAGCCGCCAAGGGATACCCCTTGACGTTTATGGCCTATGCGTCGCTCAACCTCTCCGAAGACGACGAGATGTTGAAGTTGATGGACGCAGCGAACATCGCGATGGTCTTCATCGGTATCGAGAGCCCGAGCGAAGAATCGCTGCGCGAGACGAAGAAGTATCAAAACGTTCGCAAAGGCGGGACGATCGTCGATCGCGTCCGCAAAGTGCAAGACTCCGGCCTCGAAGTACTGTGCGGCATGATCGTCGGCTTCGACCACGACGATACCCGGATCTTCAAGGCCCAATACGAGTTCATTCGTCAGACCGACATCATGCACCCCACGCTTAACATGCTCGTCGCCATCCCGAAGACGCCGCTATACGCGCGGTTGAAGAACGAAGGCCGCCTGGATCTTTCGAGAACGAACCCCTCCGACGGAATGTTCGGCACGAACGTCATTCCACTCGGCATGACTCGCGACGAACTGCGCGACGGGTACGTCGGCCTGGTGCGGGACTTACACGATCCCGACTTCTACTTCGAACGGCTCGAAAACCTTTATCTCAGGCGCCGATTCAATTTCGCACGCACGCGCAATGCCTACTGGCGCCAACATCCCTGGATTAAGCGGAAATCCCAATCGCTCGAAGCGCTTGCAGCGATCGTCGTGTTCCTCCGGCTGATGTGGAATGTTCCCGACCAGGAGCTGCGCCGCATCTATCGCCGCCGGATGGCGACTATGCTTCGCCACCGGCCGGATCCAAGCGTCTTGTTCATCTGCGTAGTCAAGTGCGCGATGCACTACCACCAACACACGATGTCCCGGGAGATTTCGGAAGGCGGGGCTTCCTCAGCACATATCAGAGGAGAGATGGCTCTGTATTGAGCCGTCGCAGTGCGCGTTGAACCGTGCCGTGATTCAAACCCGTGGTCGGTGGCACTAAAGTCGCACCTTTGGCACGATTAATACATGGATGCCACGCTGACCCTGGGTAAGCAAGGCCGGGTCGTCATACCCGCCGAGATCCGCGAGGCGCTTGGGCTGTCAGCGGGTGACCGAATCCATGTCCGCGTGGATGGTAGGCGCATCGTGATGGAAAGGCCGCAAGACGCGATCGACGAACTACGGTCGCTAGGGCGCGACCGCGCGGTGAATCGTTCCTTGGTGGAAGAGCTGCTGGCAGAACGGCGCGCCGAGGCGCGCAGCGAATGATTCTCGACGCCTCCGCTGTTCTGGCGTTGATTCACGATGAGCCCGGAGCCGACGTGGTCGCCAACGCGATGGCCGAATCGACAATCGGCACAACGAATCTCGCCGAGGTGATCGGCAAGCTAGTCGATGCGCAGATCAACCCCGCAGAAGTACGCCAACTCTTAGTCGCCGCTGGTGTCAACATCGAACCATTGACAGCCGATGACGCGGAGCTTGCCGGCGCTCTTCGTTCCATCAAGGGTGGACGACAACTTTCACTCGGCGACCGATGCTGCCTTGCACTGACCATCCGGAGTGCGCCTGCGATCGTCATGACCGCTGACCGTGCATGGCAGAAACTCGATTTGCCGATCGAAGTCCGCCTGATTCGCTGATCTCGGCCCGTTCGAAGCTGCCGATTCAGGCCGTGCTCGGGGGCGAGGTTGATCCGGCAACGGGTTGCACCGGCAATCGCGCCCTCGATTCGCGCTCGATCACATGAGCGGTGGATTGCAGTCACATGCAAGACTGCAGCTGACTGCAAATGGGTGTCCACGCGGACACTGGAAGCGCGTCGGGTCGCGCTCAAGTATTCGCGCTGGCGCGCCCGGCGCCAGTTGCGGCTGCTCGGAGTAGGTTGGGCCCCACAGCGGCAGCGGCACCGAGGCGACGAGTTCAGCGGCAACGGGCTCAGCGGGCACGGGCTCAGCGGTGACGGGCCCAGCGGCAACGGCCGGATTTCTGAATGCGACGCCGCTGATGACCGCGCCAACAAAGAACAACAGCGCGCTGACCTGCAGCAGCCGGGTGAAACTGGCATCGGTGAGTGTGCCGGCAGCGATCAGTCCCACACATGCCACAGCGATCAGCGTCGAGGTCCGGCCCATCGCGTTTTGGATCGCGGCGGCGACTCCGCTGTGCGCGGACTTGACAGAGGACATGTAGACCGCGGTCAGGGGTGTGACGGCAAGCACCATACCGATGGCGAGCACGATCCTGCCTGGTATTACGTCCGTGACAATGTCGAATCCGTGAGTGGCGGGGCGGATCAGCAGCAGCCCCAACCCGGCTAGCGCCGGACCCGTCATCAGGAAAATCCGGGGTTCGATCCGTGCGGCCATGCCGCCGACGCGGCGGGCGAACAGCATCGACATGATCGGGGTCGGCAAGGTAATCAGACCCGCGGCGGTCGCCGAGTACCCGACGACCTCTTGGAGGTACAGAGCGATGGCCAGTGAGCTCATCGTGATTCCGCCGTAGACGAACGCGGTGACCAGATTGGCGCCATTGAAGTTGCGGCTGGTGAACAGGCCCAGCGGCACCATCGGGTGGGGGGCGCGGCGCTGCCATTTCACGAACGCCACCAATGCCGTGACCCCGACGATCAGCGCAGCCTTAACGAGGGAGTCGTCCCATCCGCGCCGACCCGATTCGATCAAGGCATACACCGTGGCGGCCAGTCCGAGCGCCGACATTGCGGCGCCTGCGACGTCTAGGGGAGCGCGTTGGGATGGCCTCGGCATCGGGTGCAGCCAAAACGTCAGGGCAAAACCGATGGCCATCGGGATCGCCGGCAAAATATAGATCCAGCGCCAGCTCAGGAAGTCCACGATCAGTCCACCCAGTATCGGCCCCAGCGCGAGAGCGGCACCGGTAAACGCCGTCCAGGATCCGATCGCGACAGGCCGGTCTGCTCGGTCGAACGTCGAATTGATCAGCGCCAGCGAGCCGGGCACCAGAAACGCGCCGCCCAACCCCTGGACGACCCGCCCGGCGATCAGCACCGCCGGGGTACCCGCAGTGGCCGCGACCAACGAGCCCGCCCCAAATGCCGCCAGCCCGAAGCGCATCACCGGTATTCGTCCGAACAGATCGGAGATCGCACCTCCCGGCAGCACCATGGCGGCCACCGCCAGCAGGTAGCCGTCAACGACCCATTGCTGTAAGCACACGCCCCCGCCAATGTCACGCGCTGTGGCCGGCAGGGCCAGATTCACGACGGTGCCATCGAGGAAGGCGACCATCGAGACCAGGATCGCCACCACCATGACCCGCTTCGACGGCGCGACCTCTCGCACTCTCACGATTGATCCCGCCTGGCGCACAAAAGCGACGGGACGGACCGCTCGTTGTTCAAGGGCTCCAACCGCTCGGCAGCCACGTGCGTGCCGGAAACGCTCGCAGCGGCGGTGCTGGGCACGGGCTACTCCTCGTGGCAATTCCCGGAGTGTCTCAAGTATGCGCGTGCGCCGGCGGTGCGGCACGCCGTGTGACCTGCGCGAAAGGTGGTGAAGATGGCCACAGCGGACTCGACGGCCGATATCATCGCATGGATGCCTCGTGCGGATGCGCCCGCGCCGCAATGCATTTGGTCATCCAACGCACCACGACGCGGTGTCCGCCGGTGCCGATGACGACGGCGCAAATTTACCTATCGTTAACGTCCTTGGGCGTAACTCCTTTCCGACGATCCGCTTCGGCGCGCAATGGATCGCCCCACTGGTTCTCGATGAGCGACGGGTAGACGGACGGCGAAGTAGATGCCAAGGTGGTTGCCGCTGCCACAAAATTTGATCAGGTCACGGCGCGATAGGTTGCTCCTCATGAGCGAAGACAGGGTCCGGGTGCGGATCGCCGACAACGGCGTGGCAACGGCGACGATGGTGCGCGCCGACAAGCACAATGCCCTCGACCAAGCAATGTTCGAAGCCTTGGTGGATGCCGCAGAGCAGCTGGCAGGTGATGCATCGGTCCGCGCGGTCGTTTTGCACGGTGAGGGTAAGAGCTTCTGCTCTGGTTTGGACGTGGCAAGTTTCATGGGCGGTGAGGGTGGCACGGGCGTTCTGTTGGTCCGAGACGAGGACCGGCCGGCGAACCTTGCTCAGCGCGTGGCCTACGACTGGTCGTTGGTACCGGCGCCCGTCATCGCTGCGATCCACGGCAACTGCTTCGGCGGCGGTCTGCAGATCGCGCTGGGCGCAGACATCCGGATCGCCGCGCCGGACGCGAAGCTGAGCATCATGGAGATCAAGTGGGGACTCGTTCCCGACATGGCTATCACGCAGACGTTGCCGAGACTGCTGCCGATCGACGTTGCGAAAGAGTTGACGTTCACTGGCCGCATCGTTTCTGGCAGCGAGGGTTGCGAGCTCGGTTTGGTCACTCGCACGGCGGCGGATCCGCTGTCAGCGGCGCTGGCGCTCGCCGACGAGATCGCCCTGAAGTCACCGGATGCCATCCGCGCCGCGAAGTGCCTGTACAACGGAACCTGGACCAGCAACGACCCCGCGACTGCTCTTGCGCGCGAATCAGTTCTGCAGACCGGGCTGATCGGCACGCCTAACCAGATCGCTGCCGTGGTCGCTGGAATGTCTGGGGAGCGGCCGGTTTTCGCCAACCCCGCTTAGCGAGATGATATTTCGGATCCTGGAGTGTCTGAATAGCTTCCCCCACTCGTATCGCGTTGCGGGCTAGGGGTGCTGCCGGTGGGCGCAAAACGACCCGCCTGTCGCGTTTGTAGGCGCGGCAGGCCGTTTCTCCCGGACGCGACGAGCCGGAACCCGCTCTCATCCGCTGCCGCCCATCACCGCGCCCTCGCTGCGCGGGTCAGCGCCGCCGGCCCAATTCGACCCGCTGCGGGCGATCGCCGACAGTCCGCTGATTGCCTCTTCCAGGTTGATCTGATGTCCTAGTGCGCGCAGGCCCTGCACCAGCGGGTCGTGCTCGCCGTTGTCGGAGGTGTTGATCGCGGGATGCTCGCCGCCGACGTTGGTTTCCGGTGTGTTTTCGGCGCCGAAATCCACCATGGACACCGCCTGCTGTGGGTTCAGGCCCCAATCCAGCAGCCCCACAAGTGTTTTCACGACATATTGGATGATCAACGAGCCGCCGGGCGAGCCCACCATCGCACTCAGTGCACCCCGGGCATGCTGTCCACTTGGCAAGCGATCGAACACCAGCGTTGGTGCCATGGTGCTGCGCGGCCGTTTTCCGGGCTCGACCCGGTTGGCCACCGCTGACCCGTCCGTCGCGCGGGGCTCGGCGGAGAAATCGGTGAGCTCGTTGTTGAGGATGAACCCGTCGACCATGTGGAAGGAGCCGAATGGCGATTCCACGGTCGTCGTCATCGCGGCCGCATTGCCGTAAGAATCAACGATGCTCACGTGGCTGGTGCCATGTTCGGGCACCCGCGGCGGGTTATCCGTTGGCGTGCCGAAATCGCCCGGCCTGGCGCTGCCCATGCTGTGCTCGGGCGAGATCAGGGAGGCGCGGCCGGCCAGATACGCCGGGTCAACCAGCGTA
>Ga0335085_10012143_pt1 | contig 12711 bp, 10 predicted proteins | sample Lox_Sample_45_FD_206712 | JGI IMG/M metagenome (GOLD analysis project Ga0335085, IMG submission 206712) | Soil microbial communities from Loxahatchee National Wildlife Refuge, Florida, United States - Lox_Sample_4.5 | ecosystem: Environmental > Terrestrial > Soil > Wetlands | place: USA...
AGGCCGCCAAGATTGCGGCGCTATCAGACAACTACTGAGACTACTCCATGACCGAGACTACGGAAGCTACTTGTAAACGCGAGATCGAGCTGGAAATTCCAGCCGATAACGTGCAGAAAGCCGCTGACAAAATTACGCGAGACATTGCGCGCGTGGCGCGCATTCCGGGATTTCGTCCGGGCAAAGCGCCTGCGACGCTCGTGCGGCGGCGGTTTGCAAGCGACATTGAAGGCGAAGTGGTGCAATCACTCGTGCCCGAATATTTGAGAAAGGCGCTCGACGAGAAGAAAATTCTGCCGGTCACCGATCCTCAGGTGGATAAGGTGGAGTTCAAAGAGGGCGAGCCGCTGAGGTTTCATGCCGTTTTCGAAGTGCTGCCGGAATTTACGCTCGCGGACTACAAGAATCTGGAAGTAGAGATCGATGCGGTTGAAGTGAATGATGCGCAGGTGGACAAGACCATCGAGGAACTGCGCGAGCGAGCCTCGACGTTTGTGCCAATAGAGGGGCGCGCGATTCAGGACGGCGATTATGCGCAGATTAAACTGCACGGCACGCCGCACGGTGGGGGCGATCCGGTAGAGGCAAACAATATTTTGTGCCACGTGGGGGGCGAGGAGACGCTGGCGAGTTTTAGCGAGAATTTACGCGGAGCTTCGGTCGGAGATACGAAGCAATTTGAGGCAGCGTATCCGGAGGATTATCCCGACGAGAGCCTGAAGGGGAAGACTTACACCTATAAGATTGAAGTTGAGGGTATTAAAGACAAGAAGTTGCCCGATCTAAACGACGAATTTGCGAAGGACGCCGCGGGAGAAGGCGGCGGGATCTCGACGCTCGAGGAGCTGAAAAAGAAGATTCGCGCCGATCTCGAAGCTGCGAAAGAGCAACGACAAACGGCGCAGGCGCGCGAGAAGATTCTGGAGGCATTGATCAAGAAAAATGAGTTTCCTGTGCCCGAGTCGCTCGTGGAAGGGCAGATGGACGTGCGGCTGGAGCGTGCTGTGAGGACATTAGCGGCGCAGGGAGTGGATCCGCGGGCGGTGAACGTCGATTGGGTGTCGATGCGGAGGCGGCAACGGGATCGCGCGGTGGATGACGTGAAGGCAGAGATCATTCTGGACCGCATAGCGACCGAGGAAAAGATAGAAACAACGGACGAAGAACTTGAAAAAGAGATTGCGCACCTTGCCGAACATAGCGGAGAATCCGCAACGGCGTTGCGGGCTCGCTTGACAAAGCAGGGGGCGCTCGATAGGATGAAATCGAAGTTGCGAAGCGATAAGACGATTGATTTTCTTTACCGCTCCGCCCGCGTAGAAGCGAAAAGCGCGTGACCGGATTCCCCCACAGGGCACAGACTTTCCACATGACACATCACGATGACGCGTTTCCGCGTGCAACGACCTTAGTACCGATGGTGGTCGAACAGACCAACCGTGGGGAGCGGGCCTACGATATTTATTCGCGGCTGCTGAAAGATCACATTATTTTCATCGGCACGCCGATTGACGACCACGTCGCGAATCTGGTGACGGCGCAACTGCTTTTTCTGGCGTCGGAAGACCCGGAAAAGGATATTTCGGTCTACATTAACTCGCCGGGCGGCTCGATTTCGGCCGGCATGGCGATTTATGACACGATGCAGTTTGTGCGGCCGGATGTGGTGACGTATTGCATCGGGCAGTCGGCGTCAATTGCGGCCGTGCTGCTGGCGGCGGGGACGCCGAAGAAGCGATACGCGCTGCCAAATTCACGAGTTCTCATCCACCAGCCCTGGATGTCCGGCCTGTCTGGCCAGGCGACGGATATCGACATTCATGCGAAGGAAATCATAAGGACGCGCGAGGCGTTGAACAAGCTGCTCGCGTCACATACGGGCCAGCCTCTGGAGAAGATCGAACGCGACGTGGAGCGGGATTTCATCATGACGGCCGAGCAAGCGAAGGCGTATGGGATCGTCGATGAGATCATCACGAAGCATCGCTAGGTTTTTGGAGTCGGGTTCCAAAGGGTTAGTAGTGAGAGCGAAGAAACGTTTCCCTTCAACAGTCTTCCGTCCTAGAATGGGGAAAGTTTCGTCGTGATCGCCACGGGTTTCGGCGAGAGGGGGCATTCCTGGTGAAGCGGTTCACCCCAGAAGAGCCGTTGCGCTGCTCGTTCTGTCATAAAACGCAGGAGCAAGTCGAGAAGCTCATCAGCTCTCCATCGGAATACCCGCGCTCGTATATATGCAATGAGTGCGTGGGCGTCTGCCAGCAGATCCTCGAGGACGAGAAGCGGGAACAGGCAAGTCCGGCGAACAAGCGGCTGCCGAGGCCTCCCGAAATCAAGACGTTTCTCGACGGATATGTGATCGGGCAAGAGAAGACGAAGAAGAAGCTGGCAGTCGCGGTTTACAACCATTACAAGCGGGTCTTCCTGAATCGCCAGCCTGGGGATGTTGAGCTTGCCAAATCAAACATTTTGCTGATTGGTCCGACGGGCACCGGGAAGACGTTGCTCGCGCAGACGCTTTCGCGGATGCTGGACGTGCCGTTTGCGATCGTCGATGCGACGACGCTGACCGAGGCAGGTTACGTTGGCGAGGACGTGGAGAACATCATCCTGAAGCTGCTGCAGGCGGCTGACGGAGACGTCCAAAAGGCACAGCAGGGCATCATATACATAGATGAGATAGATAAAATCTCGAAAAAAGACGAGAACCCTTCGATTACGCGCGACGTTTCGGGCGAGGGCGTGCAGCAGGCTTTGCTAAAGATCCTGGAGGGGACGGTGGCGAACGTTCCGCCGCAGGGTGGGCGGAAGCATCCGCACCAGGAATTTACGGCCGTCGATACGACGAATATTTTGTTCATTTGCGGCGGGGCATTCGTTGGGCTGGAAAAGATTATCGAGCGGCGCGTGGGACAAAAGGCAATGGGCTTCCATGCAGACGTGCAGCCGACGACCTCTACCCGGCGGAATATCGAAATGCTGGAGCAGGCACAACCGACGGACCTGATCCGCTACGGCCTGATCCCTGAGTTTGTGGGGAGATTGCCGGTGATGGGAGTGCTGAACGATCTGGACCGCACGGCGCTAGTTCGGATTCTTACGGAACCGAAAAACGCTCTGGTGCGTCAATATCAGAGACTCTTCGAATTTGAAAACGTACGCCTGCGGTTCACCGACGACGCTCTCGAGACGGTTGCCGACCTGGCCTTGCAGCGCAAAGTGGGGGCGCGCGGCCTGCGGATGATCCTGGAAGACCTGATGCTTGAAATGATGTACAACCTGCCCGCCCAACGTAAGCTGCGTGACTTCGTGGTGACAGCGGACATGGTGAAAGGCCGTGAAATTAACTGGAGTTTGCTCGAGAAGGCCGGATGATGCCCGACGGGCGGCTTTACAGTGAAGCGCGGTCTTCTGAAATTGCATCAAATGTATAAAGCTGCTTACTTCTTCTCGCGTTTAGGAATACATACGAAATGCTAGGCAGGGAAAAACTCGAAATCAAGAAGGTCCCGATGATGCCGGTGCGGGACATGGTCATCTTTCCGGAGATGATGCACCCCTTCATCGTGGGCCGCGAGGCATCTGTGCGGGCGCTGGAAGAAGCGCTGGCGGGCGATAAGAAGATTTTCCTTGTCACGCAGCACGATGCTTCGGTCGATGATCCGAAGCCGGAAGAGATCTATCAAGTCGGGACACTCGCGAATATCGTGCAGAGCGTAAAGCTGCCGGACGGCAACATTCGCGTGCTGGTCGAAGGAACCGAACGCGCCAAGATCGTATCGGTGACGAGCGAAGAAGGATTCTTCCGGGCAACCGTGCGGTTGTCGCCGGCGCGGGTTGAGTCTTCCGAGCAGCTAGGCCAAGCGCAGAATCGGGTTACGAGCCTTTTCGAACAATACGTGAAGCTTTCGCAGACTCTGAATTACGACACGATGATAGCGGCGGTTCGCGTGGACGATCCGGGAAAGCTTTCGGATGCGATCGCGGCGAATTTGCAGATTCCGGTCGAAGAGAAGCAGGAACTGCTCGAGATTTTCGATCCTCCGGAACGCTTGCAGCGGATTGCCGATATTCTCGACGCGGAAATTGAAAAGCTCAACGTGGATCGCTCAATCAATACGCGCGTGAAGCGACAGATGGAGCGCGCGCAGAAAGAGTATTACCTTAACGAAAAGCTGAAGGCGATCCAGAAGGAACTCGGGCGCGGCGAAGCGAGCGAAATCGAGCAGTTGAAGAAGAAGATTGAGACTTCCGGCATGCCCGAAGGACCGCAGGAAAAGGCCATGCAGGAACTGAAGCGGCTGGAGATGATGCCGCCGATGTCCGCCGAGTCGACGGTTTCGCGGAATTATCTGGATTGGCTGCTTGCTGTGCCATGGAAGAAGCGATCGAAGGAAATTCGCGACATCAAGAAGGCCGAAGAGATTCTTTCGGAAGATCACTATGGGCTGGAGAAGATCAAAGATCGTATCCTTGAATATCTCGCGGTCCGCCAACTCGTGAAGAATCCCAAGGGGTCGATCCTGTGCTTCCTTGGACCTCCGGGAGTGGGGAAGACTTCGCTGGCGATGTCGATCGGGAAGGCGACGGGCCGGAAGTTTGTGCGCGTTTCGCTGGGCGGAGTACGCGATGAGGCGGAGATTCGCGGACATCGGCGCACGTATATCGGGGCGCTGCCGGGACAAATCGTTCAGATGATGCGCAAGGCCGGCACGACGAACCCCGTCTTTGTGCTGGATGAAGTCGACAAAATGTCGATGGACTTCCGCGGGGATCCGTCAGCGGCATTGATGGAAGTTCTTGACCCTGAGCTAAACCACGCCTTTACGGATCACTACCTTGATGTGGAATACGATCTTTCGAAGGTGATGTTCATCTGCACGGCCAACGTGCTGCATACGATACCGCAACCATTGCAGGACCGTATGGAAGTGCTGCGCCTCCCGGGCTATACGGAGCAGGAGAAGCACCAGATCGCGCAACGATTCCTTGTGCCGCGGCAGCTTGAGGCGAACGGACTAACGAAAGAGAATTTACAGGTCACCGATGGGGCGCTGACGCACATCATCCGACATTACACGCATGAAGCCGGCGTGCGCAATCTGGACCGCGAAGTCGCCAATATTTGCCGGAAGGTTGCACGCAAGGTGGTCTCGGAGAGCAAAGGCGTGGCGGTTGAAGTTACGCCGGCGAATGTGAACGATTATCTCGGGATCATCAAGTTCCGCGACTTTTTCGCCGAAAAGAAGAACGATATCGGCCTTACGACCGGGCTCGCCTGGACCGAAGTTGGCGGCCAGGTGCTCACGACAGAAGCAACGTTGATGCAGGGGCGCGGGCGGCTGACGCTAACCGGCAAACTCGGCGACGTGATGCAGGAATCGGGTCAGGCCGGCATGAGCTATGTGCGTTCTCGCAGCCATCTTTTTGGCCTGCCGAAGGATTTCTACCGCCATATCGATATTCACGTGCACGTGCCGGAAGGCGCCATCCCCAAGGATGGTCCTTCGGCCGGGATTACGATCTGCACGTCGATCGTGAGCGCGTTGACTCGCGTTCCGGTCCGTTGCGACATCGCTATGACGGGTGAAATAACGCTTCGAGGTAAGGTGTTGCCCATTGGCGGCGTAAAGGAAAAGCTGCTTGCGGCTCACCGCCTGGGCTTGCACAATATCATTCTTCCGAAGGACAATGAAAAGGACCTGGCGGACATTCCGCCGGAGATAAAGGCCCAGATGTCCATCCATCTCGTGGAATCGATGGACGAAGTCCTGCAGTTTGCGCTTGAGCGCCCGCTACCAGTTCCTGGGGAATCCCCGGTTGAAGTCGAAACGAAGTTTGGTTCGGATGTCGCGCAGGACAACGAATTGACCAACTAACGCTCTTCGGTCTCTCCACATCACGTCAGAGGGTTTGGCCCGCGACCGGAGTGTGAGGAAAGTCCGTAAACTATCCCGTTTTGGAGCCTGAGAAAAGATTGCAGCGGCGCGCACGAGCGGACAAGTTAGGGATGCCCGCAGAGCGGCCAGTTAAGGAGCCCGCATAACGGGCAAGTCAAGTAGGCCCGCAAACAGGGGCACGAATTGGTATAAAAAATGAACACACAAGTGAAAGAAGGTAAGAACGCAGTGAGCATCAGCCTTGCGGAACTAAAGGACAAAAACATCACCGACTTGGCGAAGATCGCCAAGGAGCTGAATATTCCCGGCTCCTCCGGCATGCGCAAGCAGGAGTTGATCTTCCAAATCCTCCGCGCACAGACGGAAAAGAACGGGTTGATCTTCTCCGAAGGCGTGCTCGAATGCCTGCCGGACGGATTCGGATTCCTGCGCGCGCCGGAGTACAACTATCTTCCGGGTCCGGACGATATCTATGTCTCGCCGTCGCAAATCCGCAAGTTCGACTTGCGCACGGGCGATACCGTCTCCGGCCAAGTGCGGCCGCCGAAAGACGGCGAGCGCTATTTCGCGCTGATCAAGGTAGAGGCGGTCAATTTCGAGGACCCCGAGGTCACTCGCAATAAGATTTTCTTCGATAACCTGACGCCGCTTTATCCGCAGGGACGCATCCGCCTGGAGACGACCAAGGAAAATCTGACGGGCCGCGTGCTGGACATGCTCTGCCCGATCGGAAAAGGGCAGCGTGGACTTATCGTTGCGCCGCCGCGCACGGGCAAGACGATGATGTTGCAGAGCCTGGCGAACTCGATTACGACGAATCACCCGGAAATCAACCTGATCGTGCTGCTGATTGATGAGCGTCCGGAAGAAGTGACGGACATGCAGCGCACGGTGAAGGGCGAAGTGATCAGCTCGACGTTTGATGAGCCGCCACAGCGCCACATTCAAGTGGCGGAAATGGTGCTCGAAAAGGCGAAGCGGCTCGTGGAGCACAAGCGCGATGTCGTTATCTTGCTGGATTCGCTGACACGCCTGGGCCGCGCGTATAACGCCGTCACGCCGCCTTCGGGAAAAGTGCTCTCCGGCGGTATCGATGCGAACGCTTTGCAGCGTCCGCGCCGCTTCTTTGCTGCCGCCCGTAACATTGAAGAGGGCGGATCGTTGACCATCATGGCGACGGCCTTGATCGACACCGGCAGCCGCATGGACGACGTGATTTTCGAAGAGTTCAAGGGCACCGGCAACATGGAAATCAACCTGGATCGCCGGCTCGTGGATAAGCGTGTGTTCCCAACGATCGATATCAACCGCTCTGGTACTCGTAAAGATGAGCTTCTGCTGCCACCCGATGAGCTCAATCGCATCTGGGTGCTGCGCAAGGTGCTGAGCCCTCTCTCGACTGTTGAGGCGATGGAACTGCTGCTGGGCCGCCTCACAAAGTCAAAGACGAACGCCGAGTTTTTGGCTTCGATGTCCAGCCCGAGTTGAAGCAAACTTAACCAGAATTTTTCCCCCTTCCACAATGAAGCGTGCCGAAGAGGCACGGTTTGCGAGCCGTCACATTTGAGATTTGGTGACGCGCTGTAAGTCGAGGTTTGTCCTCGGCGGGAAGGGAACTTGGAGAAATTCATCGCCAGACAGCCCGTCTTAGATTCGCACCGGGTCGTTTACGGGTATGAGCTGCTGTTCCGTTCCGGGCCTGCCAATTTTTTCCCCGGCTTGAACGTGGATCTCGCGTGCACATCGACCGCGGACAATCTTTTCCTTTTCGGCATTGAACGGCTGACACGCGGCCGTCGCGCGTTTATCAACTGCTCGCACGAGTTTCTTGTGCGCGACTATGCGATGCTCTTGCCAAAAGATCGCGTCGTGATCGAAGTGTTGGAAAGCACGTCGCCTGATGATGAGGTTGTGGCGGCGTGCCGGCGTTTGAAGAACGCGGGCTATGAAATTGCGCTGGACGATTTCGTGGGCGCGGCCGAATGGGGACGTCTCGTCGATCTGGCCGATTGCATCAAGGTGGATTTTCTCGCTACGCCCCCCGAATCGCAGTTTCGATTTTGCGGCGAATATACGCGGCGCAACATTCGCATGCTTGCCGAGAAGGTGGAGAGCTATGCCGATTTCGAGCGGGCACGAGATTACGGGTATGCGCTATTCCAGGGCTATTTCTTCAGCCGCCCGGAAATTCTCACACGTCATGACGTGCCGGCTTACAAGCTGAACTACTTGCGAGTGCTGCAAGCGGCGAACCGGCGGGAGCTGGATCAGAGCGAGATCGCGGAGCACATTAAAGCGGAGGCGTCGCTCAGCTATCGATTGCTGCGTTATTTGAATTCGCCGGCGTTTTCTCTAGTGACGGAAGTGCGGTCGATTCCGCACGCTCTAATGCTGCTTGGCGAGCGCGGAATCAGGCGCTGGGTCTCGCTGGTGGCGATTGCCTGCATGGGCGAGGATAAGCCGCAGGAACTGCTCTTGCTTCCGCTGCTGCGAGCGCGGTTTTGCGAGTTGCTCGCGCCGCTTGCGGATCAGAACTCCGCGGCGAGCGATCTTTTTTTGCTGGGGCTGCTGTCGGCTATTGACGCGATTCTCGACATGAAGATGGAAGACGTATTGAAAGAAATTCCGATTCGCTCGGAAATCCGCGCCGCTTTGCTGGGTGAAGAAAATGCGCTACGCCGCGTCTACGATATTGCACTGCATTACGAGAGAGCAGAGTGGACGGATTTTGACGAAATGGCGGACCGGCTGGCGATTCGGCAGGAGATTGTGTCCGATCTGTACGTTCAGTCGATGGAATGGGCCGCGGCCGTGCTGGCAGGCGAAGAAGTCGCGGGTTCCAGCCTGCGTGATTGCGACGGACCGGGCTTCTCTCCGACTGGCGGCTAATGAGGGGCGGGATTTGCGTTTTGGGAGGCGATCCAGGTGTCTATTTGCTTCTCCAGGATGTCCAGCGGGAGCGCGCCCTGATCGAGGACGGCGTCGTGGAACTTGCGAATGTCGAATTTCGGGCCGAGTTTTTGCTCGGCTTCGTGGCGTAGCTCCTGAATTTTCAGTTGGCCGATTTTGTATCCCAGGGACTGACCGGGCCAGACGATATAGCGATCGACTTCAACGACCGAGTTCAAGTGCGGCTGGCCCGTATTCTCCTCGAAATATTGGATTGCCTGATCGCGCGTCCAGCCTTCCGAATGGATTCCGGTGTCGACCACTAGCCGCACGGCGCGCCACATTTGCGCGCTTAAGTAGCCGAATTTCGAATACGGATCAGCGTAAAAGCCTATGTCTGGCCCCAGACTCTCGGCGTAGAGCGCCCAACCCTCTACGAACGCCGTATAGCCCAACTGCTTGCGAAACTCGGGCACATCCGGCATCTCCTGTGCGAGAGAAATCTGCAGGTGATGGCCGGGAACGCTTTCGTGCAGAACGAGGTCTTCCACAGCCCATGTCGGGCGCGAAGGAAGATCGTACGTGTTCACGAAGAGATAGCCGGGCCGGCCCGAGATCGGCGAGCCGGGTTCGTAGTAGGCCGTAGTTTGGGACGGCGCGGATGCGGCGGGGACTTCCTTCACACCGTAGGGAAGGCGCGGGAGCAGACCGAAAAGATGCGCGAGTTGCGGATCGGCTTCTTTGGCGATAGCGCGGTAGTGGAGCAGCATGTCTTGGGCGCTCGGGAATACGAAACGCTTGTCGGTATTCAGAAATTTCTCGAAATCGGCGAACGAGCCTTGAAATCCGGTCTGATCGATCAGATTGTTCATCTCGGCGCGGATTTGCTTCACCTGATCGAGCCCGGTCTGATGAATCTGATCGGGCGTCATGGCGGTGGTGGTTTCCCAGTGGACGAGATATTTGTAATAGTCGGCGCCATCGGGAAGCGCAGCGGCCGAAACCGTGTCTCGGCACGCGGGAATGTAGGTATTCGCGAGGAAGTCGCGGAGGCGCACGAACGCTGGGGCGACTCTTTGCGTGTAGGCAGTTTTGGCTTCGTCGGTGAGCTGTTGGCGCTCGGCGGCTGGAACGGAAGCCGGGAAATTCTTGAATGCCGCGAGGAGCGGGCTAGTCATTGGGTCGGAGACGATTTGCGCGGCGGCCTGCTTGGCGACGTCGCGCATCGTGATCTTGGGCGGCGTCCATCCTTGCGCCATGCCGACTTTCATCAGGGCAATATTCTGATCGATGACCGCCGGGATGCCGTTCAGGCGCGCGATCAGGTCACGGTAATCGGACGCCTTCTCCATGGACATTTGGGAGATGACGTCCGGGATGTATTGTTGAACGCCGCCCATTTGGTTCAAGGGCATGTAAAGATTTGTCGGAAACTCTGTCTGAAGCGGGAAAACGTCGTCGTGATATTTGACGCCATCGATCGTAATCTGCAACTGCTCGCGGTAGAGATCGTAGTTTAGCTGTTCGGAGGCGGGCAGTTGGTTGCGGGGAATTGCTTCTAGCCCCGACAGGCTCTGATGGAGATGCTGGTTGCGACTCGCGATTGCTTCGGGAGAATAGTCGGTCCAGCGATTGTTTTCGCCGGGGTAGCCGAACATTGTGGCGTTTTCGGGATATTGACCGACCCAGTACTTCCAATCGGCCGCGAGGAAGGCCCGCAGGCGCGCGGTGGCGCTTTCAGGGGCGCCAGGCGGCGGGGTTTGGGCAACGCCAGAAACCGCTAGCAGCGAGAGCGGCAGGACAGCGACGAGCAGCAGCAGGGTGGATTTCATGGCCGCAGTTTACCCGAATTTTCGTCGATTGGGCCGATTTCTTCCGGCTCGTATTTATCTGAAACAAAAAGAGTTGTCTGTTGCAATGGCCTGGAGATTGCTCATTCACGGACGCATTTGCTGAATCGGACTCAAATCTGAAAACATCTTAGGGCTGAGACGTTGAGAGTGATGCTCCCAAAGGCAGACTCGGAGTTACCGGCGGCTGCGGCTGGAGAGCGAAATAGGCTCCAAACACTCGGAATTATTCTAAAGGAGAAAATAATGAGCACTGCCGCACAGGCTGGGACGGGGACTTCTACGTGGAAGATGGATACCGCACATTCGCACGCACAATTCAAAGTGCGGCACATGATGATCTCGAACGTGAAGGGCGAGTTCGCCGGGATCAAGGGCACGCTTGAGCTGGACGAGTCGGATTACACGAAGTCCAAGGTTCAGGCAGCGATTGAGGCTGGGAGCATCAATACGCGCGAACCGCAGCGCGATACGCACCTGAAGAGCCCGGATTTTCTGGATGTGGAGAAGTTTCCGAACTTGACGTTCACCTCGACCAAGATTTCCAAAAAAGGGGAAGATGAGTATTCGGTTTCCGGCGATCTGACGATTCACGGCGCGACGCGACCGGTAACTTTCAATGTGACGAATCTTACCGTGCCTGCGAAGGATCCCTGGGGCAATACGAGGATTGGACTCGAAGCGACGGCGAAGATTAACCGCAAGGACTTTGGGCTTGTCTGGAACGCGGCTTTAGAAACGGGCGGCGTGCTCGTGGGCGACGAAGTCCACATTACGGTGGATGCGGAATTTGTGAAAGAGTGAGGTCCGCCCTGGAGTAACTGGAGCGAAAAAGCGGCCCGTGCGGTTCAGATGCCGATAATTCCCTTCCGAAAGCAAGGTGCTGAACCGTATGGCCGCTTATTTCGTCTGAGATCCGGATGCCAGATCTGGTGTGAGTCTCATCTTCGTACTGACGAAGGCCGGATCTGTACATCGATGAAGTCAGGGGGTGTATCAGGCAGAAGCCGCCATCCTTTGGCCCAAGAATTCCTTGGCCTTGGAAATTTCGGTATCCCACTTCGCAAGCTGCTCAGGAGTCAGGAATTTGACCAGCCGTTCACGCAGGCTGCTGCGGTTGGCCGCAAGCTGCTTGACCATGTCTTGCGGCGAAGCGTTGGGGTTGGCTTCCTTGTACTCCTGTATTTTCTCGCGGGCTTCCGTCAGGAAGCTTTGCAGCTTCTGCTTCTGATCGTCCGAAAGATTTAGACTGGTTGCGAACTGCTTCACTTCTTCTAGAACTTTTGCACGCTCTTCTGGCGAAATATTCATGTGTTGCTCCTCTCTCTATTGATTCGAATTTCGAGGGTGGGCCTCTTGCAAAAACATGGGCAGATGAATTGTGTAGCAGACGCGCTGAGGCAGGCTCCACTGTCAAAGTTACTAGGATGGCGGCTTGCATCGATTTCGCGGTAACCCAAGGGCGGAGGAGTCACTCCGATTGGTCGCTCTTGGTTTCCGCAATCAGATAGACCGCGGGCCAGTGCTCTTTCAGCGTGCGCACCATCGCTTCAGCTTTTTCCGAGTCGCCAAAGGTTGCGACTTCCACCAGTTCTCCATTGTCGAGCTCTCGAAATATCTTGAAAGACATGGCTGATGTTTAGCAGCTAGGCGCGAAGAACCGATGTGACCCCAATCACCAAGCTATGACGCATCGATCACCGAAACAGGGCGACATTCGGATCTCACGGAGTCGGTCGTCGAGAACTCGATTGCGGCGACGGCGACGCGCGAAATGAAGGGATGGAGACAGCCAAGTGTTCAACGGTCTAGACTCTGCTGTCATTGAGCGGCCCAGCCTCAAGGTGACGCATGTCAGCAACGCTTATCGGTTAGCTTTGAGCTAGTCCTGAGCTGATGAACCTTTCGCCGCGAGCGACTGCTTCCAGAGCAGGAAAAAGCTCGCGGTTTAGCTCCGATTTGATAATGTATCCGTACGCACCGGTATCCATAGCTTGCTCTACGATTTCCGGATCGCAATCCTGGGAGAGGAAAACTATCTTTGATCTTGGGGCTGAGACAGCTATTCGTCGAGC
>Ga0335085_10012144_pt1 | contig 12710 bp, 8 predicted proteins | sample Lox_Sample_45_FD_206712 | JGI IMG/M metagenome (GOLD analysis project Ga0335085, IMG submission 206712) | Soil microbial communities from Loxahatchee National Wildlife Refuge, Florida, United States - Lox_Sample_4.5 | ecosystem: Environmental > Terrestrial > Soil > Wetlands | place: USA: Florida...
GGGAGATTCACCATGCGTACCACCGTACGGCTGTTCGTCGCGATTCTTTTGCTGGGGATGACATGCAGGCACGCCGCCGCGCAAGTTCAGCCCTGCCCCCCTCGCCCCGCCGCGGGAAGCGTCGTTACCGACCCCGAGGAGCTTCACAGTCAGAACGGAGTGTTGACCGTCGATCTGACCATGAAGAATCTCGCTCAAACCGGCGCCTCGCCGGAATACTGCTACGTGTACACCGATGGCACAGAGGCGCCGACGCTGGTGGTCAATCCCGGAGATCGCCTGGTTTTAAACCTGACCAACCAGAATGGACCGGTGAGTTCCGTTGGGATGTCGCATGACATGCCAAGCCCGGCGCCCAGTTCAGCCACAGATTGCGCGGGCGGTCCAATGACAGCTTCCTCGACCAATGTGCACTTCCACGGACTGAACGTGCCTCCGGTGTGCCATGGCGATGAGGTGATCAAGACGCTGATTCAGCCGAACGATCCGGCATTTCAATACAGCATTCAGATTCCCGCCAATGAGCCCTCGGGGCTCTACTGGTACCATCCGCATCCCCATGGCTTCACCACGACCCAGGTGGTTGGCGGTGCCGCGGGAGCGCTGATCGTGGGGGGACTGGAAAAGGCGCGACCGGAGGCGGCGGGGCTGGCCGAGCGGGTCTTTGTGGTGCGCCAGCTCAATACCGCAGTGGGTGACGAGAGCTCAGTGCTGACAGTGAATTTTGTTCCCGCCTACGAGAGCCTGACTTCGACCGTTTACATGAAGCCTCTGGAGCGGCAGGTGTGGCGGGTGGTCAACGCGACATCCATCTACTTTCTGCAATTGCAACTTCAGCAACAGGCGAAACCGACCATGCTGCAGTTACTCGCGGTGGATGGAGTGCCGCTGAAGGCTCCGGAAGATGTGAGAGAGGTAATTATTCCCCCTGCCGGGCGGGCGGAGTTTATCGTTCAGGGTCCGGCGCTGAATCAGACGGCGCAGTTCGTGAACATCGGATTCAATACCGGGCCGACGGGCGACCATAACCCGCCTTCGGAGTTGTTTGGCGTGCTGACGAGCAACAATGCTCCTGATGTGCCCCACTTGCCAGCGGTATCGAGTGCTGAAGCTGCCCATCCCGCGCCCGTGCAGAGGTTCTCTGGACTCGGGGCCCTCAAGCCGACGAGGCAACGCCACCTGTATTTCTCGGAGAGCAATGACGGCACGAAGTTTTACATCACCGTGGCCGGACAGACGCCAAAAACCTACAACCCTTATGATCCTCCCGCGATTGTGACGCAGCAGGGAGCCGTGGAAGACTGGATCATCGAAAACCGCTCGACCGAGGTGCACGCCTTTCACATCCATCAACTGCATTTCATGGTGCTGGAACAAAATGGCAAGCCGGTCAACGATCCAAAGATCAGGGACACCATCGTTGTGCCCTACTGGGACGGAAAAAGCTCGCAGTATCCGTATGTGAAACTTCGCATGGATTTTCGCGATCCGGAAACCGTGGGAACTTTTCTCTATCACTGCCACATTCTCGATCACGAGGACGGCGGCATGATGGCGAAGATCAAAGTGCTTCCCGCCAACTAAGAGTGCCCCGGGGAGAAAAAGGCCGGAGCCTGGGGCTCCGGCCAATTTTTGGCCATCTACCGTTTACTTCTTAGCCTTCGCACCCGGCAGGATTCCATACACCGTCAGCTCATACTGCGCCGGAACGTAAACTTTGCCGTTGGCGATCGTCGGCAAGGTGAACTTGACCGCTCCGCCGGGCGTGTCGCGGCTTGCATTCTGCGTGCTGTTATAAAGTTCGGTGGCGAGGTTGGTGGCGTCATAGGCATGCAGGATGGTGGCGCCGTTGGGGCCAGTGCCGTCGGTCTGCAGCGTCCAGACGATCCCGTTGGTTGCGCCGTTGGCGGAGATGGAGGGTGTCGGCCCGGGATAGTTGTAGTAAGTGCCGGACTGTGAAGTCGGCGAGGTGGAAAGAAGCTCCGCCGAGGGATTGAAGCTGTAAGCCTTCAGGTAGTCATACTGTCCGCCGAAATAGATGTTGTTGTTCCACCAGGCGGGCATTCCCCAGATACCACCAATCGCGGTATTCAGGCTCTGCACGATCTGATTGTTGTTGTTGGGGTTGTAGTGGCCCATGTTGTCGCGGTTTACCAGGTAGATGGTGCCTTCTTTCCCCGATTCGACCAGCAGCCGCGGATAAGGGCCGGTCTGATCGGGGAGGAGCAGAATACCGCCGGAACCGAGATCGGTGTCGTAATCGTAGAGGTTGCCCTGGTCATAGGGCGTGAAGTAATCAGCCGCCTTGAAGCGGGCGTTGACCGGTGGAGAAAGTTTAACCAGGCTGTCACCGTAGTCGCGGCCGCCAGTGTTCACATCGAACATGCCGTTGCCGGTGGCGACGAAGAGATTGTTGCTGGAGTCGGCGGCGATACCCGATCCGCCACCCCAGAAGCCGCTCAGCCCGGCGTTGGGACTCGAGTTCCAGACACCACTTTGCTTCAGCGTCTGCGAGTTATAACTGATGACCCAGCCGTGGTAGGGGCCGATATCGCAGTGCGAGGCCCAACTGATGTAAACGGTACCGTTCTGCAACAACAATCCGGGGCGCTGGTTGTTCTTCAGAGGATCAAAGTGAACATAGCCGTTGACCGATCCGTCGCCGGTGCCCTTTACTTTCGCATTGATCAGCACCGGGCCGCCGAATTTCTCCGCGCCGGTGGTGATGTCGAGCGCGTGGAGTTGCTGGTAAAACTTGCCGTTTTTCTTGGTGTTGGAGACCACGTAGAGGGTTCCGCCGGTGGTATCGATGGCCGGAGTGCCGGTGACGCCGATCTCCGGTACCAGGTCGCTGCAGCCCACATCCGCGCTCGATACGGTGTTAATGCCCTTCGACGGATTAATGAAGCTGACATGCCACAAAGCAGCGCCGCCCGAGTCGGCATCGAAGGCATAGACGCTGTCGTGCTCAGTGGCCACGTAGACGACATTGTGGGTTCCCTGGCCGGGGATGCTCACATTGGCAACATAGAGAGGCTGGGCGTAGACGTATCCGTCAAGCGTCTGCGAGAAGATCTGGCCAAACTGGTTCACGTTCACGTTGGCGGGCGTGAGAATGGTCTCGCTGAGGTTCTGTCCGGTGCGGCTGTTGTCGTTATGTTGGGTGGCGACAGGGACCTGGGCATAAAGAGGGCAGAGCAAAGCGGAAAACAGCAGCAGGAGCGCAAACCGGAGCGTCTTCATCGGAATCCTCACATGCAGGTGATTCATGGTGATGTCGGCAAAAGGTTGAACGGAAGCCAGTTTCGGGCAGAAGTGCGCGCCCGACAGTGTTTCCCGTCCCGGACCGAATGTCAAGTAAGGCGGTTGGGATGGAGACTTTCTTCCGGGTGTGGGGTTTTCTTTTTCGCAAGAAACTCCGGCGGCCACGTTCTCGGATTAAGGCGAAGTGCGGCCTTTCGAAGCGGTGCTACAATTTTGGGAGTTGAGGGTGCACCAGCCGCCGGTTATTGAGGCTGGCACTGGGGTTCGGTCCATGGGGCAACGACGGTTCGATTTCGTGGTCTTAGCGCTTTCCGGCGTGCTGGCGGCCAGCGCTGTCAGTTCGTCGGCGGCCACCCAGAAACATGCCCTTAAGAAGCCGGTGCCCGAGACTACGGTTGAAGTGGTTCCTCCTCCGCCCCCGCCCCCGCCGCCGCGGCCCGAAGACATGCCTGCAGTTCCTCCGCAAGTGAGCTATCAGAATGGCAAGCTGACGATTATTGCGCGGAACTCCACCCTCGGGGACATTCTGCGGGCGGTGCGCAGCAAGACGGGAGCCAGCGTGGAGCTATCGGGGAATGCGACCGAGCGAGTTGTGGGAATGTTCGGTCCCGGGCCGTCGCGCGATGTGCTCGCGTCCCTGCTGAACGGGTCGCACTTTAACTACGTTATGCTGGGCTCAGAAGCCCATCCCGAGGAACTACAGCGGCTCATTCTGACTCCGAAGGGAGCGGATGTGGGCAGCTCAAACCCATCGCCCCCTCCGCCCCAACCCGTACAAGCGCAGAACCAGCCTGACCCCCAGCCGGATGCGGATGCCCAGGATCCCAATGGGACCGACGATTTCGCGGATGCCGATGCGGATGCAAACGCCGACCAGCAGACGGACGACCAGAATGCGCAACAGCAGGGAGCCCAGATTGGGCAGCCGAATGCAAAAACTCCAGAACAAATTCTGTTAGAACTGCAGCGCCAGCAGCAGCTTCAGCAGCAGCAACAGCAACTGCAGCAGGGCGGAGCGCCGGCACCGGGATTCCCGCCACAGCCCCCGGGCGTAGCCCCACAGCCACAACCGCCGCAGTGAACCAGGTTTTAGGCGTTAGATTCTCGACTTTCGGAGCCCCATGCGGGGCCGAAAATCCCACTCTGGTTTGTTTGGAATAAACCCAAGCCTAAGGCCAAGACCTACAACACTTAGTCTCCACTCGCGTGGGTCTGGCTGGGGATAAGGACAGGTGCACTGGGTTCGTGCTGGCGGGTCTGGGCAAAAGCGACGAGGATGCCGTTCACCACGGCATAGGCAGCGAAAATTCCAAACGCAACGACGCCGAGGATGGTCAGAAACAGTACGGTCACTTGCAATAACCCACTCAAGGTTCGGCCCACCTAATGTGTGTGAGGTGCAGCGCGGCCTACTGGGATGCGCTTGCCCTGACACAGGTTTGATCGCCAGCTTGAGCCTGGGGGATGACCTCATCCGGCGTGCCACCTTCACTCTACCTGCGTTGACGCTGCTTGCTGTTAACAACTAAGATACGGAGTAGAGGTGCGCACTTCCACTCTCCAACATTTCTGGGGCCCCGTCCACATTACGGAAGGACATTACTCGCAAGCTGTATGGCCATCACCAAGATCTCGGTCCGCGGAGCGCGTCAGCACAACCTGAAAAACATCGACGTCGAGATCCCGCGGAATAGCTTGACGGTGATTACCGGCCTGAGCGGCTCGGGCAAGTCCTCACTGGCCTTCGACACCATCTACGCCGAGGGCCAGCGGCGCTATGTGGAGACGCTTTCAGCCTATGCCCGGCAGTTCCTGGACCAGATGGAAAGGCCCGACGTAGACGCCATTGACGGGCTCAGTCCCTCCATTTCCATCGAACAAAAGACCACCAGCCGCAGCCCGCGGTCGACGGTTGGGACCATCACGGAAATTTACGATTACCTTCGTTTATTGTTCGCCTCGATCGGAGCTCCGCATTGCCCCAAATGCGGACGGGCGATCCGGCGGCAGTCGGCCGAGCAGATCGTACAAAGGGTGATGGCGCTGACCCCGGAGGACCGGGTCATGGTGCTGGCGCCGATGGTGCGCGGACGCAAAGGGGAGTTCAAGAAAGAGATGGAGAAGCTGCTGCAGCAGGGCTTCAGCCGGGCGCGCATTGATGGCGAAATAGTAAACCTCGAAGACGAGCCGCAACTCGACAAACGCAAGAATCACACCATCGAAGTGGTGGTGGACCGGTTACTGGTGAAACCGGGCATTGAACGCCGCCTGGAAGCTTCGGTTGCGCAGGCCATGAAACTGGCGGACGGGCTGGTGCAAGTTGCCGTGGTCGGCGGCGAAGAGCAGCTTTACTCGGAGCGCCTGGCATGTCCGGATTGCGGGATCAACGTGCCGCAGCTTGAGCCGCGTTCGTTTTCATTCAACAGTGCCTACGGCGCCTGCCCTGAGTGCCATGGGCTGGGCAGCAAGTATGACTTTGATCCGGCGAAAATCGTCATCGACTGGTCGAAGCCCTTGCTCGAGGGTGGGCTGGGGCCGGGATCTGCCTCCACGAACCTGGTCAACATGCTGAAGCTGGTGGCCGAGGCGCACGGCATCGATCTCAGTACGCCGTTTGAAAAGCTTCCCGAGAAAACCCAAAACCTGCTCATGTATGGAGAGGCAGGAAAAGGGAGGACGGGATTTCGCGGAGTCGTGGGATATCTGAAGCAAGTACTGGAAGATTCGACCTCGGACACGTATCGTGACTACCTGCTCGATTACATGTCAGCCACCGAATGCCCGGTGTGTCATGGACAGCGGCTGCGTCCGGAAAGCCTGGCGGTGAAGGTGAACGGGATGTCGATTGCTGACTTCACGGCTATGTCGGTGACGCGGTCGCTGGAAGTGGCGCGCAAGATTGAGCTCACCGGCCGCGAAGAAATCATCGCCGGACGCATTATGCATGAGATCGTCGAGCGCTTGCAGTTCCTCGATGCCGTAGGCCTCGGCTACATCTCGCTCGACCGTTCGGCGGCTACGCTTTCGGGCGGAGAAGGGCAGCGCATCCGCTTGGCCACGCAGATTGGCTCGAAGCTCCGGGGAGTGCTGTATGTCCTCGACGAACCTTCGATTGGCTTGCATCATCGCGACAACAACCGGTTGCTCAAGGCCCTGGAAGAGCTGCGCAATCTCGGAAATACGGTGCTGGTTGTCGAGCACGATGAAGAAACCATTCGGCGCGCCGACTATGTGATCGATCTGGGGCCGGGGGCGGGACGGCATGGCGGCGAACTGGTGGCGCATGGAACTCCCGAAGAAATCGTCCGTGTGCCGAGGTCGTTGACCGGAGCCTACATTTCCGGCAGAACGCAGATTGAAATGCGTCCCGAGCGGAGGCAAACCAACGGGGTCGGTATCACGATTCTCGGGGCGCGCGAGAATAATCTGAAGAACCTGGATGTGACGTTTCCCCTCGGCGTCATGACGGTAGTCACCGGCGTCTCCGGCTCCGGCAAATCGACTTTGGTGAACGACATTCTGTACCGTGCATTGGCGAGAGCCTTGTACCGCTCGCGGGAGGATGCGGGCGCTTACAAGGCGATGTCGGGTGCCGAGAATGTAGACAAAGTCATCCGCATCGACCAGTCGCCCATTGGACGAACCCCACGCTCGAATCCTGCAACCTATACCGGGCTGTTCGCGCAGATCCGCGATTTATACGCGATGCTTCCTGAATCGCGGGAGCGCGGATACAAGCCGGGGAGGTTTTCCTTTAATGTCCCCGGGGGACGCTGCGAAGCCTGCCAGGGCGAGGGACAGCGGCGCATCGAGATGAATTTTCTGCCGGATGTCTACGTAATCTGCGAGGTGTGCGGCGGCAAGCGCTACAACCAGGAAACCCTGGCGGTGAAGTACAAGGGATACTCGATTGCCGACCTGCTCGAGACCCCGGTGTCAGACGCATTGCAGGTCCTCGAAAATATTCCGCAGGCGAAACAGAAGTTGCAAACCCTCGTGGATGTGGGATTGGGATACATTCATTTAGGACAGTCGGCGGTCACCCTCTCGGGCGGCGAGGCGCAGCGTATTAAACTGGCCCGTGAGCTGAGCAAGCGGCAAACCGGCAAGACGATTTACCTGCTGGATGAGCCTACGACCGGACTGCACTTCGACGACGTGAAAAAACTGCTCGATGTACTGCACCGGCTTACGGATCTGGGGAATACGATTATCATCATCGAGCACAATCTCGACGTGATCCGCAACGCCGACTGGATCATTGACCTGGGCCCCGAAGGCGGCGAGGATGGTGGGCGTATCGTGGCGCAGGGAACGCCGGAGCAGGTGGCGCGCAGCAAGAGGTCCTATACTGGCCAGGCACTGGCGCACTATTTTTCAAATGGGAATCGCCTGCCCAAAGCCGTGAGTTCATAACTCCGCACTGGAATTCATTTGTCTTCTTATCAAAACCCGTTGCCGGGTCCGGAAACACCGGTGCCATCGGAAGTGCTGATCCGACCGGCGCCGCCACCGGCCGAAGATCCAGTGTGGTCTGGGTGGGATGTGCTCTGGATCGCGCTGGTCACGATGTTCTCCATCGTCTTTTTCGTGTTTGTGACGACCTACGCGGCGCACCGCCTGTTCTATCCGCGCCTTTCCTTGATGGAGGTGGCCAAGTTTCCGCTGGTGACGGTCGCGGCCCAGCTCTTCGCTTACCTGGTGGTGCTGCTGTTCATGATTTCGATTGTGGAGGGCCAGCACAACCGCGACTTCTGGCAGGCGATCCAGTGGAACTGGCCGCGGACGCCCTGGATTTTTCTCACCGGCGGCGTCATGCTTTCCCTGGGATTGCAGGGTGTGGCGCACTTTCTGCCGATGCCGAAAGAACTTCCGATTGACCGCTTCTTCCAGACCTCCGCCGAGGCGTGGGCGCTCTCGATCTTTGGGGTGACGATGGCGCCGCTGATGGAAGAACTGTTCTTCCGCGGGTTCCTCTATCCCGTGCTGGCGCGGCGGCTGGGATTACCGATCGCGATCTTCCTGACCTCGCTGGGGTTCGGGCTCATTCATGCTCCGCAGCTGGGACGCGCCTGGGGCCCGGTAATGGTGGTGTTCCTGGTGGGCGTGGCGCTTACCCTGACGCGGGCGAAGACCCGGTCGGTTGCGTCAAGCATGCTGGTGCACATTGCGTACAACGCAACTCTGTCGGTGCTGCTATACGCGGGGAGCGACGGCTTCCAGCATCTCGAGAAACTCAACCAATAACTTAACTCTCGCTCTGCGCCCGCAGGATCTCGCGGATCTCGCGATTGATGCGGGCCGCTTCCTGCGAGGCGCTATCGATCATGTGCACCCATTTCTGGGAGTTAGCGTCAAGATCGGCCTGATTCAACAGGTAGGAGGCTTGCAACAGGGTTTCCAGCGCGTTGCTGAGATCGTGGGCCAGGGAACGCAGGCGGCGAGTCACATCGGGAGCGAACTGCGGGGAGGAATTCATTCGATTGCCCCAAGGCTGTTTGACAGCCAGCGGTACCTCTGTAGAATATTACTCGTAGTTTCCTCCAGACAGGCAACGAACAGTTGCTACGCTCACTTTTGCCGAAGTGGCGGAATTGGCAGACGCGCATGGTTCAGGTCCATGTACCCGCAAGGGTGTGGGGGTTCGAGTCCCTTCTTCGGCACCAAGAGTTGGTTCACGCTAGTCTCCCACCAGCTCAATCTCCGTCGAATCCAGTTGATCCACGGGACGGCTGCTGAGCCGCGCCATCACCACGCTCAACAAAGAGACTCCGGCCAGCACGGTGACACACCCGGGCCAGCGTTTCCATTGCCAGAAGAAATCGGTAAGGGTGGCGCCGCAGCTTCCGCCCAGGTAATAGAACGTGACGTAAAGGCCGGCGGCAGAGGAGCGCGCGCGTCCGGCGATAGCGCCGGTCTGGACGGTCGCGGCCGCCTGCGCTACGAAGACTCCCGAAGAAAAAATGGCGAGGCCGGCGATCACCATCGGCAAGGAATGCGTGAGCGTCAGCGCGAGTCCGAAGATCATCATGGCGCAGTAGGCGGTGGCTGTGCGGCGGAATCCGAAGCGGTCAAGGAAGTGTCCAGCCTGGGGCGTAATCACCACCCCCAGCAGATAAACGAAGAAAATGCTACCCAACTGTGCCGGGTTGAGGTGGAAGGGCGCCGCCGCGAGATAGAAGTTGGCGTAGGTGAAGCAGCCCACCAGTGCGAACAGAACCGTCGCTCCCATGGCGAAGTTAGCCAGGAGCCGTGGATTCTTCAGATGGGCGACGGCATGTTCAACCGCCTGCTGCAAGTGTTCTGCGGGGATGAAGTTTTTCGCGCGCGGCAGCCAGGCGCGCACCACCAGCGCTCCCGCCAGGTTGATTGCGGCCAGCACCAGGAACGTCGCCCGCCAGTTCCAGTGGGTGGCGACCAGGCCGGAAATGAAGCGCCCGAGAAAGCCGCCGATCACGGTGCCCGTCACGTAAGATGACATGGCGCGGCCGACTCCGCGTCCCGCCCACTCCTCGTTGATGTAAGCCAGCATGACGGCGATCACCCCGGGCACGAACAGCCCCTGAGCAAAGCGCCAGAAGATCAGCGCGTGGAGGCTGTTGGAGGTGGCCGCCAGGGCGGTAGGGAGGGTCAGCAGGAATAGCGAAGGAACGATGACCTTCTTCCGCCCCCTGCGCTCGGCGATCATGCCGATCACCGGGGCGGTGAGAGCCACTGCCAGGATGGTGGCGCTGACGGTAACACTGACCGCCAGCTCAGAGGCGTGAAAGAGCTGCCGCAGCAGGGGCAGCAGCGGCTGCGTGCAGTAGACGCCCAGGAAGGTGCACATCCCGGCCAGCATGGTGGCCGCCGTCGTTTTGTCGAGCCTGGCCAAGGGAGAAGAGTAAACGCCTTACGACCATATGGGGTACGGTTCAGGTGAAAAAGTCTGCACTTTATAAACAGGGCAAGTCCGCGGAAGAACTGTAGTAAACTCGGTCTCGCCTCCCCGGGCTTCCGCTACTCCTCCTCGGGCCAATTCCCATGAGTGCTCCACTTGCCAAGAAAGTCCTGCTGATCGGCTGGGACGCCGCCGACTGGAAAGTCATCAACCCGCTGCTCGACCAGGGATTGATGCCGACGCTCGACGAATTCATCAACCGGGGCGTAATCGGCAATATCGCAACCCTGCGTCCGATTCTCTCGCCCATGCTGTGGAACTCGATTGCCACCGGTAAGCGGCCGGAGAAACACGGCATCCACGGGTTCATGGAACCTGATCCACAAAACGGCGGCGTGCGCCCCGTGACCAGCACATCGCGGAAAGTGAAAGCGATCTGGAACATTCTCACGCAACGGGGATACAAGTCGCATGTTGTGGGATGGTTCGCCGGACATCCTGCCGAGCCGATTAACGGAATCTCGGTTTCCGACCTTTACCCTTATGCTGCGGGACCGCTGGAAGAAGAGTGGGCATTGCCTCCCGGGGCAGTGCATCCGGAAAGCATGCGCGAGGTGTTTGCCAAGCTGCGCATGCATCCGGCGGAGGTGACGGAAGCCGCGATTCTTCCCTGGATTCCGCGCGCCGCCGAGATTGACCAGGAAAAAGACAAGAGCTTGCAGTCGTTCGCGAAAATTTTAGCTGAGAACTGCTCCATCCACAATGCGGCGACCTGGATCCTGCAAAACCAGGAATGGGACTTTCTCGGCGTCTACTACAACGCTATTGATCACTTCTGCCACGGCTTCATGCATTTTCATCCGCCGCGCATGGACGGTGTTCCCGAAGACAAGTTCGAGATCTACAAAGACGTGGTCAACGGCGCTTACCGTTTCCACGACATGATGCTTGAAACCTTGCTGGCTCTCGCCGGGCCGGATGCGACCGTGATACTGGTCTCGGATCACGGGTTTCACTCCGATCATCTGCGACCGCGCGGCATTCCCATCGAGCCCGCGGGTCCCGCGGTGCAGCATCGCCCCTTCGGCGTCTTATCCATGAAGGGCGAGCACATCAAGAAAGATGAGCGCATCTACGGCGCGACGCTGCTTGACGTGGCGCCGACCATCCTGACGCTGTTCGGCTTGCCGGTGGGGGAAGACATGGATGGGCGCGTGCTGGTGCAGGCGTTCGAAGAAAAGCCGGAGATCACGCGCATCCCCAGTTGGGAGACGGAACCCGGAGAGTGCGGGATGCATCCCGAGGGGTTGAGAACTGATCCCGCGGCGGCGCAGCTGGTGCTGAAACAATTCGTCGCATTGGGATATATTCAGCCGCCCAGCGAGAACCAGGAGAAAGCGGCGGAGATCGCCATGCGTGAGCTGCGCTACAACCTGGCGCGGGCGCATCTCGATGGTCGCAATTACGCCGAGGCGGCGAAGCTGCTCGAGGAGTTGGCGACAAAGTGGCCCGACGAAGTGCGCTTCCAGCAGTACCTCGCGCAGTGCCGGTTGACGATGGGGCAACGTGCCGAAGCGAAGGCGATTCTGGAAAAACTGATTGCCACGCCACCGAAAAAACCAGTTGCCAGGCCAACTGGAGAAATTGTGGCGGAAGAGGACCTTGGGATTGAAGAGCAGACTGCGGCGGAAGAAGAGGCAGTCGCGCCGTCTGAAGAGATGGATGAGCCGACTAAGCCGCGTCCCTGGGCAGACCTCTTCATGGGAATTATTCACTTCGAAGAAGGCGACACCGATGAGGCCCTGACTCGGCTGCTGAAGGCTGAAAGCGCGGACCCGCGTCTGCCTGATCTTCACCTGCGTATCGGCGAGACCTATTTGCGGAAGAAACGGGTTGAAGATGCTGAGCGCGCCTTTGAACGCGCCCTGGAAATTGACGGGGATAGTCCCGAAGCACATCTGGGGCTTGCCCTGGTTCGCCTGCGCCAGCGCCGCAACGAGGAGGCGGCGGAGCAGGCGCTGATTGCCGTCGGATTGCAGCACTTCCTGCCGCTTGGTCATTTCTATCTGGGTGTGGCATTGGCGAAACTCGGGCATCGGCAGCGGGCGATCCTCGCCTTTGAAACTGCGATTACCATGATGCCCGGACTGATGGCGTCACACCGCTGGCTGGCTGCCCTGTATAACCATCCCGAGGGCAGCCGGGAGCGCGCGGCACATCATCGCTTTGTGCATGCGCAGCTCAGGCGGCAGAGGGAAGCGGCGCGGCAGGCGTAGTCAGGCGCCGCTGCGGCCACCGCGCTCCCGTATAATCTTGGGACCGCCATGCCAGCCACGCTCGATGAGATTGTCGCCTCCACACGCCGCAAAGTTGCTGCGCACAAGCAGGGAACCGATCTGTGGGAGTTGGAGCGTCGGGCGGAAATGCACGTCCCGCGCGGCTTTCGCGAGAAGCTGCGAAAAACCGCGGAATCGGGTGTCGCGATTATCGCTGAGCTGAAGAAAGCATCTCCTTCCCGTGGAGTGATTCGCGCCGACTTCAATCCTCAGGCGTTGGCGCGCGAACT
>Ga0335085_10012145_pt1 | contig 12710 bp, 13 predicted proteins | sample Lox_Sample_45_FD_206712 | JGI IMG/M metagenome (GOLD analysis project Ga0335085, IMG submission 206712) | Soil microbial communities from Loxahatchee National Wildlife Refuge, Florida, United States - Lox_Sample_4.5 | ecosystem: Environmental > Terrestrial > Soil > Wetlands | place: USA...
ATTTCTGATCAGCAGAGCCGGATCTTCTCGAACCAGATATCGGCCAACACCATTCAAGAAATGCAGACGCTGCAGGGTGCGCCGCCGGCAGAGTTTGGCGACAAGACCAGCCTTATCGTCGAGGCCACCACGCGCTCGGGATTGAACTCGGGAAGGGCGAATGGAAGCGTTTCTTTAGGGTACGGCTCATTCGCAACTCCCACCGCGAGTGTTGCGCTGGCCTCAGGCTCAAAGACGTGGGGGAACTTTCTGGCGCTGGATGGACTCGATAGCCAACGCTTTCTGGATGCACCGGAGTTCCAACCCTTGCATGCCAACGGCAATGCGGAAAACTTCTTTGACCGCATGGACTGGCATCCGAACGATGCGACCTCGGTCCATCTGAATCTGTCAGCGGCGCGCTCCTGGTTTCAGGTTCCTAACACATACGACCAACAGGCGGTGGGACAAGACCAGCGGCAGCACATGACCAGTTTCAACGTGGACCTCGGATTTTCCCGAATACTCAGTCCCGCGTTGCTGTTTTCTGGAAACACATGGGTACGCCAGGACCGTGTGAATTACTTTCCCTCAGCGAATTTGTTTGCAGACCAGCCAGCCACGCTTTCTCAGACCCGGCGCCTGACGAGCACCGGCTTCCGTTCCGATCTCACGTACTCCCGTGGCCGAAACACCGTTAAAGGAGGAGTGCAGTTACAAGTTACGCCGTTGTCCGAGGCGTTCAGCACCGGGCTGACCGATCCTGGTTTCAACTCGCCTTGCACCGAAGCGAACGGCACACCCGTCCCCGATCCAGCCCTAACCTCCACCACCCAGTGTGCCGGCGCGGGCTACCTGGTAAACCCCTCCTATCAGCCTCCCCTGTTGGCCTACGACCTGACGCGCGGGGGAACGCTGTACCAGTTTCGCGGCTCTGCCTCCATCTATGAGGGAAGCGCCTACGTGGAGGACAGCCTCAAGCTCGGACAATTCCATTTCAATTTGGGCGTTCGTTACGACAATTACAACGGTTTGAGCCACGGTTCTGGTCTTCAGCCCCGTGTGGGCGCTACCTATCAGGTACGTTCGACCGGAACCGTCCTGCACTTGTCTTATGCGAGAGTGTTCCTGACTCCATATAACGAAAATCTGGTTCTTTCGAGTTCCACCGGAGTTGGCGGTCTCGCCGGCGGGTCGAATCAAGTTCAGCCCCTCACCCCCGCGCGGCGCAATCAATTCAATGCTGGGATTGAACAGCAGTTCGGCGCAAGATTTGGCATCCAAACAGAGTACTTCTGGAAATTCACCCGCGGAGCCTACGATTTCAACACCATTCTGAATACGCCGCTCAACTTTCCGATTCAATTCCGCAAGGCAAAGATCGATGGCGCCTTGGTGCGGCTCACACTGAACAACGTTCACGGTTTTAGTGCCTTCACCGTTTTGGGGCATACCCGGTCGCGACTGTTCAGCCCCGAGATTGGCGGGATTAATTTCGGTACAGCGTATGCCCCGGTCGCTCGCCCGGACCATGATCAGGCCTTCCAGCAGACGACCAATTTGCAGTACCAGTTCTCAGAACGAGACCTGCGAGGACTTTGGTTAGGTTTGACCTGGCGTTTTGACAGCGGCCTGGTCGTGGTGAGCGTCCCGGATTACGCCACCGCGTTAACCCTTACCGGTGATGAGCAGCACGCGATTGGACTTTATTGCGGCAACGTCTTTGCGACGGTCGCACAGCCGATCGAAACCTGCAGTTCGCCCCATCGCGGCGCTACGCTCATTCACATCGTGCCGGACGGAACCTACAATCCGGATACCAACCCGTCGCGAATTCGGCCGCGCAGTCTTTTTGACCTGGCGCTGGGCTCGGACAGCGTTTGGAAGCGAGACCGTTACTCGGTTGGTGGGAAGTTAACCGTCGTGAATCTGATGAACAAGGTAGCGCTCTACAACTTTCTCTCAAGTTTTTCGGGAACCCATTTTGTGACACCGAGGAGCATACAGGGCGAAATCGCATTCCATTTCTAATCGGAACCCGGAGCTTACACTGGTTCATGGCGTCATGGCTTTCCGTGGTGAACCAGCGAAGCTAAGAGTGGGATTCCTGCTGACGAACGCCCAAAGCAGGGCCATCCTTGCCTTAATCGGCTTCATTCCTCTCAAGAACTGATTCGTGACACCGACACGATTGGCAGATCGTTAACTTTTCTTGTCCAAACTGCGGTTACACTCTTGTCGCCGTTCGCGATCCATCGGGCCAGGCGCGAGTGTCTTGGCGCTGGACCGAGGCTGACGGCCGACGATGTCTCGCCGGTGTCGCGAACGAACCTGGCCCAGGTCATCCCGTCCTCAAGCCAGCCGACGAGCGCAGATCTCCCATCCGGCAAGAGAACTACCGTCACCTGCCCCTCGCGTTTGCCCGCGTCCACTCGGAACGGTTGAGTAAATGTGTCTCCTGAGTCCCCAGAAAATGCAGCCAGCACCTTGGGTTGATCGTCCGACGCCGTCCACCACGTGACCACCACCCGATTTCCATGCGCGTCGACTCTTGGCCCGTTGTCGGGACAGGCGTTAATAATCCAATTATCCGCATGAACCAGCCTGGGTTTAGTCCACCCCTCACCTTCCATTCGACTGATGTAGATGTCCCGCACCGTAGGCCGGCTGGGATCGACTTCAGACGGCTTTGTTCCGCTCGCCTCTTGGCGCCCCCGATAGACCACTACAGGACCGCGGTCGGTTACGGCTGCACTCGTAGGACAGCACTCGCAGGTAATGGGATCAACAAAGGACCCTCCAGTGACCTTTCCTGAGGTATTTAGAGCTGCGTAGCGCAGGCCAATCGAGCCCATCTTCATGCCGCTCATCGGGCCCTTCTCAGCTTTCAGCGCGAGTTGAAGCTTGGATTGTTCCGCGGCATCCAGCCATACCAAACCAATCCCGTCGCCATCGGGAAAGGACGAGATAAAGCTGTGCTGCCCAGCCAGATTCTCCCCATAAGGTGTGACCGGCTGCCCCCAGCTTCTGCCTTCGTCGGTCGACACCGCCGTTCGGATTGTCGTGGCGTACGGGTCGTCCTTGGTTGCTGCTTTCAGTTCCCAATAGGCAAGGAGATTTCCGTTCGGCAATTCGACGACCGCCGGCAAATCCGCTGTGAACATGCTCAGGTACTTCCCGCTTGCAATCGTTCGCACATCGGACCAGCTTCTTCCATTACGGATGGCCATCTCAAACGAGTATCCGCCGCTCTCCAGCGGTCGCTGCCAACTGATAAGAAGTCCTCCTGAAGACAGCCGTGTCGCTTGCGGTACAAGGCTCGTACCTGCGACCGGAGACGTTTCCTGCTCTACGTGAAGGGAGCGTACAGGTCGTTGGCAGCCACAGATCAAAAGCGTGGCCATAATGATCACCAGCAACAAAGCTTTGTGAACTTGTTTCTTCATCGCCATGTCCAGAACTGGCCCTGGGGGAGACCGTCGGGAAGCAAGTACCGGACCTGATCCGACAACGAGAAAACTAACTCGTAAGGAGCGGGAACACCCGCTTCGTAACCGCTATCCGGTTGGAACCGCCGGATGGAAAAGGGAGGACACGCGTCAATGCAAATGGAGAAGCATGACTTACGGCTCATCCTGCTGCTGAATCGATCGATCGAGGAGCTTGAGAGAGTCGAGGACAACGACCAGACCATGAGGTTCGTGGCCCGGCGGCTGGGAAACATCATCAAGCACATGAAGGATCTGCGTGACGACCTGCAACCGCGTGGTTCCATCCGCCACAATTCAGAGGCGGGGGACGAGGATCAGTCTTTATCTTCGAATCCGGGAATGAACTAAAGCGGAATTATGAAGCCATCCCGGGCACGCACCGACGGATAAGGAAACCAGCGGTCACAGGTAGACGCGAGTGGGATGGCGAGCGTGGCTGTAGCTTGGCCGCGGGCCGAGTTACCAGGTTGGTGAATTGTTCGGCAGCGAGGCGAGACGGCGCTTGAGGAAGTTGCGCTCGACGTCGTTGGTGGCGAGATCAATGGCTTTGCGATAGGCCTCGGCGGCTTCGTCATTGCGGGCGAGACGGCGCAGCAGGTCTGCGCGGGCCGCGTGATAGAGGTAGTAGTGATCTAGACTTCCAGATGGTCCAAGAGTGTTCATGAGGGACAGCCCCCTTTCCCAGCCTTCGCTCATCGCAACGGCGACAGCGCGGTTGAGGGCGACCACGGGAGTGGGAGAGATGGCTGCGAGTTCGCGGTAAAGAGCGGCGATCTCGGCCCAATCAGTGGTGTCGCTGGACGGCGCGTTCGCGTGCACCGCAGCGATGGCAGCTTGCAGCTGATAGATTCCCGGCCGGCGGCGGCGAAGCGCTGCTTCCACCAGACGAGTACCTTCTTCGATTTCTTCGCGATCCCACAGCGAGCGGTCTTGTTCTTCCAAGGTAATCAATTCTCCCGCGGAATTGACGCGAGTATCGCGGCGGGAGTCCTGCACGAGCATAAGGGCGAGCAGTCCGGTGACTTCAGGTTCCTCCGGCATCAATTGTGACAGGATTCGACCGAGGCGGATGGCTTCGCGGCAGAGTTCGCGGCGCAGCAACGAGGCGCCGCAGGTGGCGGAGTATCCCTCGTTGAAGATCAGATAGATGACGGCCATCACCGCGGTAAGACGCTCGGTCATGCGGTCAGGAGGAGGGACTTCGTAAGGAATGCGGGCTGTTTGGATTTTCTTTTTGGCGCGCACCAGGCGCTGGGCCACGGTGGGTTCGGGAAGCAGGAAAGCGCGCGCGATCTCGGGAGTGGCGAGGCCTCCGAGGGTACGCAGGGTAAGCGCGACTTGGGCCTCGAGGTTGAGCGCGGGATGGCAGCAAGTGAAGATGAGGCGCAGACGATCGTCGGGGTATTGCATGGCTACGTCATCTTGAGGGTCGGGGAGCGACGGTTGAGCGATGGCAGCTTCATAGGAGAAGGCTTCCTGTTTCTCGAGACGCGTGTTCTCACGGCGGACGACATCGATCAATTTGCGATGTGCGACCGCAGTGATCCATGCGCCGGGATTTTGCGGAATGCCTTTCTCCGGCCAGTTCGACAAGGCGGAGGTGAAGGCTTCCTGCATGGCTTCTTCAGCGCGATCGAAAGAGCCCGAGAGCCGGATCAACGTGGCGATGATCCGGCCGGACTCTTCGCGAAACACCGACTCGACCGAGGCGCGGGCGTCAGCCATTGAGCGGGGCGGCGAGCTGGCCGCTCGCGGGTTGCGCGTCGCGCACCGGCAGCGGGCGGAGGGGACGGATCTCGATGCCGGCTTCGCCCCCGGTGCAGCGCAGCGGGAGCTTGGAGGCCCAGGCGATGGCTTCATCGAGATTGTTGCAGTCGAGGATGTAGTATCCCGCGAGCTGCTCCTTGGTTTCGGCGAACGGCCCGTCAACGGTGACGTACTGGCCGTCGCGGGCGCGCAGGGTGGTGGCGGTGGTGGAAGGCTCGAGCGGTTCGGCCCCGCGGAAAATGCCGAGCTTCTTGGTTTCGTCCATGACCGCCCAATGGCCGTCACGCAGCTTCCGGGCTTCCTCGGGGGAGGGTGGTCCCTGATTCTCGTTCTGATAGATGAGCAGCATATAGCGCATACAGGTCTCCTGATCTTAGGTCACGTAATGTGACTATTTTGCCGCGAAAGCGGACATTCTCTCTTCAATCTGGGCAAGCGAAATTTCTTCAACGCGCGAGGCGAGCATCCAGACATGGCCGAAAGGATCGGTCAGCTTGCCAAAGCGGTCTCCCCAGAACATGTTCTCCAGCGGCTGAGTTTCCTTGGCGCCTGCCTTCAAAGCCTGTTTGAACGCAGCGTCGACGTCCTCGAGATAAAGGAAGATGCCGGAGGTGGTGCCCTTCAGGGTGTTGGGCGAATTGGTTTGGTTGGCGCTGGACTCGTCGGCAAGCATGATGTGCGAATCGCCGATGGTGATTTCGGCATGCATGATTTTGCCATCGGGCGAGGGCATACGGCAAAGCTCCCGGGCGCCGAAGGCGCGCTTATAGAAATCGAGGGCGGCCGCGGCGTTGTTCAGCGTGAGGTAGGGGGTGGCGGTGTGGTATCCGTCGGGTACGGGGTTGACTTTCTTTGGCATGAAACAACTCCTTGAGAATTTGTCTTGCACCAGTACGACGGGCGAAAGACGCGGAATCGACAGCTTGCGCAGGAAAAATGTAGGGGTCAGTAAGTGCTTGAGAGGCAGTGGATTAGGGGAGGGCGGGGGAGTGGCGAAAAATATTTTTCGGAAGTTGTCGATTTTGGCGGGCCCGGGCGTCGTTCCGACGAAGCGCGAGATATCGCGCACACGGAATAAGGAGGAGTGATGAAAATGCGATTGGCCCTACCCGCCCTGCTGCTGCTTGCGGTTCCCGCCCTGGCCGCTGATGGCGTGACCGCGACGACGCCCGCCGCGGCTGCGTTTGAACGAATGAAGACCCTGGTTGGTCAATGGGATGGCCGGAGCGCGATGGGGAAGTTTCATCTCAGTTATGAACTGCTTTCCGGCGGACATGTGCTGGTGGAGAAAGAGAGCTCGGACTCGATGCACCAGACCATGGTGACTACTTATTATTTGAACGGCGACAAGCTGGAGTTGACGCATCATTGCCAATTGGGCAACGTGCCGCACATGGTGGCAGAGAAGATCGATCTGCAGAGCGGGGAGATTGACTTTGCCTTTGCGGGTGCGGCAAACCTGGCCAGCGATCAGAGCGAGCACATGCACGAAGCAACGATCCGGCTGATTGATGGCGATCACCTGCAGAGCACGTGGACGATGTACGAAAACGCCAAACCGAAGTTCACGGTGGCAGCGCAGTACCAGCGCGTGCGGTAGAGTTAAATACTTAAGGAGCAAGCATGGCGCAATTCATACTTTTGCTGTATGCGGATAACAAGCCCTGGATGACCATGGCGCGGGACGAGCAGGAGAAGTGGTTCAACAAGTACATGGCGTGGGCCAAGAAGGCGAGCGATGGAGGTTACCTGGTCGGCGGACAGAAACTGGTAGATGACGACGGCAAGGTGATTCGCGGACCGAAGTTGCTGGCGACGGATGGTCCGTTCAGCGAGACCAAGGAAGTGCTGGGCGGATACTACATCATCGAAGCGGCAGATTATGACCAGGCGGTGCGGCGCTGTGAAGGGCATCCGCAACTGGAGTTTGGCGGAGTGATTGAAGTGCGTCAGATTGAGATCATGACGCCCCCAGGGAAGTAGGTGCTTGACGGCCGGTGATGTCCGCATTTGGGTGGGCACGCCGGCCGTTGTGTCTTTTGGGGAGTCCCGCTTGCGATATACTTTTTCCGCCGATTGATCCCGGCAAATTTCCGCTCTAAATTTTTCTCCTGGAGATTCACGATGCGTTCCTGGCGTCTTGCTTTGTGGGCCGTAGTGATGGTCATGCCGCTGGCTTCGTGGGCTGACACGATCGTGTTACGCGATGGCACCAGCTATACGGGGCAATATATGGTGCCGGCGGGCAAACAAATTGATTTCACTGACAAGATGGGCATCCAGTATCAGTTTCCTGTGAAGGATGTGCAGACACTGGTGTTCAACAATACCGCTGACACCATTTCGCTACGGGATGGCAAGGTCTACACCGGGCAATTTGCCGGCGAGGACTCGTTGAGTTTCATGGATGGACAAGGGGTGCATTACCAATTCCCGCTTAGCGATGTGGAGTCGTTAATCTTCACCGCTGGTCCGGCGCCGGCGCCGAAGGCGGCGGTGGCCGAAGGCAAGGTGATATCGATCGGGAGCAAAATTGCGGTGCGCACCAATGAGGCGATCGACTCGAAGACGGCGAATGCAGGGCAAGTGTATTCGGCGGAGATCACCGACGATGTGCCGGATACGCAAGGCGGTATTGCGATTCCGCGAGGCTCGGCTGCGCAGCTGTTGATCCGCAACATCAAGACGGGAGGGGCCGTGCACAGCCCCGAGGTGGTTCTCGACCTGAATTCGGTGACGGTGGGTGGAAGGACGTATCGCGTGGTGACCTCGGACGTGGATGAGAACAACAAAAAAGGAGTGGGGAAGAACCGGCGGACGGCGGAGATGGTGGGCGGCGGCACGGGCCTGGGCGCATTGATGGGAGCGGTTTTCGGCGGAGGTAAGGGCGCGGGGATCGGCGCGCTGGCCGGGGCGGGTGGTGGATTGGCGACGCAGCTTTTCACCCGCGGCAAGGAAGTAAAAGTTCCGGCGGAGACGCTGATGGTGTTCCGGCTGGAACGGACACTGGTGCTGCAACCGAAGTAGGCGGACTTCAGTTCTCAGTAAAAACTGCAAGGGACAGTCAGGGCTTCTTCGGCGTCAAGCCGCAGGCATTGTTGACCAGCGAGGTGTCGAGACCGGCGGGAGAAAATTCCGCGATCTGCACGCCCTGCGAAGTGGGCAGCTCGACGCGGAACAGATTCGCACCGAGCAGCTCGCGGGTCGTGTTCTTATCCATGGCGAGAAATTCGCCGTTCACCCAGTTCCATCCGTGATGGCTGTGCGAATCGTTGACGCGGACGGTGACTTCCATCTGCGGCTGCGACCAGAAGCCGGGGCGATCAGGCGGAGCGATGCGCACATTGGGGCGGAAGTCGGCGAGCTGGAACTTGCCGTTGGTGCAGAAGACGACGACGCGCGGCCGGTGGTCGGCGCCGCGAAGGTAGTTGTCGCCCTCGAGTTCGAAGCGGACTTTGCGCGCGGCGGTCATCGGGTCTTGGGCTTCGTACATCTTCCAGCTGCCCCCAGCACTCGGCGCGGTCTGCTGCGCAAAAAGGGTAACGCAGAACACTGATAGGAATGCGTACGCGAAGATCTTGCGAAAGTAACCAAGCATCATGAGAACCCCTATTTCCATAGAGCCAATACGCGGGCAGAGCGTTGCCCCCCGGGTATAAACCCGGCGGGAGGAAGAAAAGTCGCGGGGAGTGGCGGCACTTTGGGCTCAAAGCCGTAACCCCTGGGCTTGCACAGCTTTTCCACTGCACAATGTTCGGGGAATCCTGCCGGCTGCGCTTAGAATAGCCCGGTGACCGGAGGGGGCAGTGCGGCAGTAATGAGGCAAGAGTGGAAGCAGTGGGAAGGCCGTACCCTGAACGGCCGGTTCCCTTTAAAGCAGTTCGTGGGCGCGTCGGATCACAGCGCGGTGTTTGTCACCGAGCGTGACGGCGCCAAGGCCGCCATCAAGCTGATTGCGGCGAATCCTGCCGACACGGAGCGCAAGCTGGCGCAGGGGCAGCAAGCGGCGGGCGTGAGCCATCCGAATCTGATTCCAATTTTAGAGACAGGGCAGGCCAAGGTAGAAGGCGCCGACGTCTGGTTTGTGGTGATGGAGTACGCGGAAGAGGATCTGTCACAGATCCTGCCGCAACGCGCTCTGACGCCGGCGGAGGCCCGGGAGATGCTGGGTCCGGTGCTGGACGTGCTGAGTTACCTGCACGGAAAAGGGCTGGTGCACGGACATCTGAAGCCCTCGAACATCCTGGCGACCGGCGATCAAGTGAAGGTTTCAAGCGACCGGATAGTGAAGGCGGGAGAGAAGCTGACCGGGAGCGGCACGCTGGATGCGTATGACGCTCCGGAGAAGGCGCGGGGGAAGAATTCTCCTGCGGGGGATGTGTGGGCGCTCGGCGTGACGCTGACGGAAGTGCTGACACGACAGTTGCCGCGAGTGAATGGGAAAGAAGGCGGCGAAGTGAAATTGCCGGACGGATTGGCGTCTCCTTATCTGGATATTGCGCGGAATTGCCTGTGGCGCGACGCGGAGCAACGCTGGTCGGTGAATGAGATCGCCGCACGGTTGGGACGGGAGATTAGGAAGCCGACCGAGAAAGTGCCGGCGTCTGCGGCTCCCGTAGTGGTTGCGGAGACGAAGAAGCCGGCGACGGCTGAAACAGCGCAGCCGAAGTCGAACCGCATGTGGATTGCGGTGGCGCTGGTGGCGGCGGCGATTGTGGGCGGAGCGCTGGTGGCACGGCGTGGATCGGAGCAACCCGCGGTTTCGAGTACGGTGAAACCGACAAGTTCGGCCCCAGCAGCTGCGGTGCAGCCGGAGAGTCCGAAAGCCGCAGAAAAGCCCGCGGAGGTCGCATCGAAACCTGCGGCGGGCGGAGATAAAATTGTTTCGCGAGTGCTGCCCAACATCCCTAGAAGTGCGCGCGATACGATCACGGGAAAAGTGAAGGTACGCGTGCGGGTCGAGGTGGATAGTGAGGGCAAGGTAAGCGGAACGAAATTTGAAACGCGAGGGCCCAGCGAATACTTTGCGCGGGAGGCGAAACAGGCGGCGGAGCGGTGGGAATTCGCGCCGTCTCCGGAACAGGGCCGGCGATGGGATCTGCTATTTGAGTTCGGCCGCGGCGGGACGCAGGTGGTGCCCTCCCGGGTTCACAGCCGTTAACGGGCCTATCTGTGCATTCCGGGATACTTTCCCAGGTAAATAAGCACGAAATCGAGGCTGTCTGAGAACGCGTGCGCAATCACAGGCACGGCCAGGTTCCGTCCGCAGCCCAGATATAAGATTCCCAGCAGCAAGCCGTCCCAGATGTTTTCCACCATTCCAGTCCGGCCCTGGTCCAAGTGCGCGCAACCGAAGACCACGCTGACCACGATTAAGCTCAAGATCCAGGCTCTTTGCGAGTCTGAAAACAGCCCCGCCACCCGGTTCATCAGATAACTGCGGTAGACCAGTTCCTCTCCGAGGGCTCCCAGAGTCCAGGCGAGAATCAGGAAAATGACCAGTAACCTCACATTTCCGACCAAGTTATTGAAGTCAGACAGGTCGGGAGTTGCTCCGAGCCATCGCGTCAGCAAAGGCTGACTGACAAACAGCTCAAAGACTTCCATCGCGGCGCCCGCCGCGAGTCCAGCAAGGATGGCTTTTCCCCAACTCCGCGGACGGGAAAACCCGACATCTTTCCACTTGAGTCCTCGCAGTCGCAAGGACGCCCATCCCAATAGGAATAGGTAGGGAGTCTTACTAAAAAAAATGTGATGGTAGATGTCCGCTACGAAAAGTGATGCCACAACGGCGAATTCCACGATCGCCAGCCAATAGCTCTGCCGCCACGAGGGCCCCGAAACCTCCCCAGCGTTCATGAGCGTCCCCCTAAAGATAGACTCCGCCGGAATTTGCCCAGGCTCCACTGATCGACGCGCAAAGTTGCGAAGAACAAACCGATCCCCAAAATTCCGATGGGGATGATCCACCACCCAAGGACCTCATGCCCTGTCGCGGGCGGCGAAGCGAATCCCAGATGAAGACTCATTTCGACATCCCCACCCGGCCGAGGAATCATCCAGAGGCCTGCCCGCTGAGGGTGGAGGGGCTTGAGAATGGCTGCCCAAGCAAGAAAGAATCCGAGACAGTAGCAAATCAGCGAGCCGATCAGGACGAAAAATCCAGCCACGCTGATGCTGGCCCACCGGAAGAGGGAGCGCAGGATGAGCCAGAACGATCCGGTGGCCTGGGCGCGAGCCAGCAGGTCGTCGGTCATGTATTGGCCGGCAAGTTCCTCGGGGCTGCCGAGGGCGGAAAGCGCAGAGGTGACACCGGCATCGGTGATGATTCCGGAAGCGGAGGCTTTGTCCATCACGTGGCTGCGAATTTCTTCGACGATCTCGCGGATATCGTCGTCGGGCATGCCGCGCAGACGCTTGTGAAGTGTCGCAAGATAGGCGTCGAGGGTGCGTTGAGAAGTTTCGGAGAGCGTCATTTCATTTCTCCTGATTGAGCGGAGCGAGCAGCGAATCGAGGCTGGCGGTAAATTTCTGCCAGATACTGCGCATCTCGAGAGCCCGGGTTCGTCCCGCAGGCGTCAGGGCGTAGTACTTGCGCGGATGTCCTGCGTCGGACTCGACCCATTCGGAGGTGAGGAGTCCGAGAGCTTTGAGGCGGCTGAGGAGCGGATAGACGGTGCCTTCAGAAACGACAAGCTCCGAGTCGGCCTCAAGGCGACGCAGAATCTCGAGACCGTAGAGGCGTCCGCTCCAAAGCGAAGCGAGGATGGCAAGCTCGAGACATCCTTTACGAAGCTGGACTTCCCATTTATCGGGAGAATCGCGAACCAGATCGGCCAGCGTCATGCAATATACTATGTATTACAATATATGATGTTGTCAATCAGTAAGACAGGACACCGAGCCAGCCTTATTGATCTCCTAGTTGTTTCAATGAGTTGCGGGCTGGCTCCAAGCTTGGGTCGAGTTCAAGGGCACGGCGGTAGTACTGGCGGGCGCCAGGGTAGTCGCCGAGGCGGACGTAGACCGTTCCTAGCGCCATGTTGGCTTGGGCGGCGATGGCTTTGTCGTGAATGAGGGGTAAGGCGAGCTTGTATTGTTCGAGGGCCTCGGCATTGCGACCGATGGTGGCATAAGTAGCCCCCATGTTGAGGTGGGTGCCAGGGTCGTTGGGGTTGATGCGGGCGGCATTCTGAAAATGCGGCAGGGCGAGGTCGGGGCGTCCGGCCTGAAGCAGGGTGGCGCCCAGGTTGACCTCGGCGTAAACGTTGTCTCCGGTGACCGCGACGCAGTGAGCCCAGAGCGCCTGGTTACTGCGCCAGTAGCCGATTTGACGCCAGGAGAAGGCGACCAGGATGGCGAGGCAGACGGCACAGAGGGCGCGGCGGGCGTTCGCGCCGATCTGGCGGGAGTCGGCGAGGTCAGAGAGGCCGAAGGCGACCATGAGAAAGATTCCGAGCAGAGGGACATAGG
>Ga0335085_10012148_pt1 | contig 12710 bp, 11 predicted proteins | sample Lox_Sample_45_FD_206712 | JGI IMG/M metagenome (GOLD analysis project Ga0335085, IMG submission 206712) | Soil microbial communities from Loxahatchee National Wildlife Refuge, Florida, United States - Lox_Sample_4.5 | ecosystem: Environmental > Terrestrial > Soil > Wetlands | place: USA...
GTCCCTGTCATCACCCGCACCACGCTGCCGCCCTTCGAGGCTCCGGTGCCCGGCACCGACCCGATGGGCGTGCCACCCGCCGCCTCCTCGCTGGGTGACGAGGACACGCTGGTCCGTGCCATGGAGCGGGCCCGCGGCGGACAGACCGACCCGTACGCGCCGATGCCGGTGACGCCTGCGCCGCGCCCGACTCGGTCGCCCCGCTCGGATCCGGAGCCGCCCTCGCGCTCCGGCACCGACCCCTACGCCTCCGGGGTCGAGCCGCACGCCCGCACGACGGATCCCTACGCGCAGGCGCTCGCCAAGGACACGCCGTCGCAGGGAAGCGACGAGATCCCCACGCCGCCCTCGCAGCCCTTCTCCCTTCCGCCGCCGGCCGTCACCCCGTCGGGCGGCACCGCCGAGGCGCGCACGCCCCCCGGTGGCATCGTGCTCGAGTCCGAGGAGCTGGTGCTCGATCCGGAGGCGCTCATCCTCTCGGGACCCGAGGCCGCGCCCACCCCGGCCGCGGGCAACCTGGTGGAGGAGCTCAGCGAGGCGCTCCGCCGCGCTGGCTCGGAGGCGCCACCGGAGCTGTTCCAGGCGCCCAGCACCGAGGCGGTGGGGAGCAAGCACGCGGAGCGGACGCCGCTCCGGCTCGGTCCCGAGGCCGCGGAGCCCGAGGCAGACCTGTGGAAGCTGGTGAGCGGGACGCCGGCCGAGCCGGCCGGCTCGTTCGAGGCCGCGCTGCGGCAGGTGGATGGACAGCTCGAGGCGCTGGCCGGGCTCCGCGCTCCCACCGATCCGGACAACCCGAGCACCGTGCCGCTCGCCACGACCGATCTCGACGCCCTGGTGAGGGCCTCCTTCGAGTCCGGCGAGTGGACCATGGCGCCGCCGGCCGGAGAGAAGGACACCAACCCGGACAGCGGGCGCATCGGCCTCGCGGCGCTGAGCGGGACGCCGGTTCCCGGCCCCCCACCGCCGGTGGAGCGGAGCAGCACGCCGCCGGAGCTGCCGGCCTCCCGCCGCCAGGAGCTCCTCCGCCAGGCACGCGCTGCTGCCGAGCGCGAGCCGGTGGCCAGTATCCCCACCCCTCCTCCGCGGTCGCTCGAGGACGCCGAGCTCGCCGAGTCGATCGAGGCCCGTCACGCAGCGCTCAGCCGAGACCCGGACCGCTTCGCCGTCCTGGGGCTCGGGCCCGACGCCGCGCGCGACGACGTGAAGCGGGCCTTCATCGAGCTGGCGAAGGTGTTCCATCCCGACCGGCTCCCGCGGTCGCTGCACCTTCTCCAGCCGAAGGCGGCCCGGGTGTTCGATGCCATCCGCGAGGCGCAGGAGTTCCTCCTCGACGACGTCCGCCGCGCCGAGCACGCCGCCCGGTCACGCGGGGGACCGGCCCCGGTCAGCGATCCGGCGGCCGCCGCCGAGGCGCTGGTCGCCGGCGAGATGGCGATGCGCAAGCGTGAGTACGCGCAGGCCGAGGCCTTCTTCCGCCAGGCCCACGAGGCGGATCCGCGCCCGGCCACGCTCGCCGCCGCGGCGTGGGCCATCTACATGGACCCGTCCCGCCGGTCGGAAGGGCAGCGCGCCCGGGGGATGATGGTGGACGCGCTGAAGGCGGACCCCGACTGCGATCGCGCCCACTACCAGCTCGGGGTCATCGCGCGGGTCGAGGGCGACGTGGAGCGGGCCGAGCGACACTTCCGCGAGGCGGTGCGCAGCAATCCCCGTCACCTCGAGGCGGCGCAGGAGCTCCGGCTGCTCGAGATGCGGCGCCGCCCGAAGAAGAAGTAGCCCGTCGGCGATCAGGCCCCCGAGCGCACCCAGGCATCGAGCGCCTCGCGCTCGTCCCTGCCCAGCCGCACGAACTCGATGCCCATGCCCGCCGGCTGCTCGGGTCCCGGGAAGCGCCGCACCCACGCGACGCGGGCCTGCGCCTGCACCGGTCCGGCCCGACCGGCGATCTCGAACTCGAGCGACAGCGTCTCTCCCGGCTCGAGCAACAGGTCCGAGACGAGGAACGCGCCACCCGCCGAGAGGTCCGCGCCGGACAGCTCGAGCGAGCCCAGGCCGTCCGTGCCGCCGGCGCGGAACTCCACCGACAGCGTGCGTCGCGCGTGACGGCGCTTGTTCTCGTGGGTCAGCACGGAACGGTAGCTTACTGGTAGCCTGGCGGGAGACCCATGGCCAAGCAGCACCTTCTGCTCGTCGACGGGGACCCCAAGAGTCTCCGGGTGATGGAGGTCAGCCTCAAGAAGGCGGGCTTCTCGGTGACGACCGCGGCGGACGGGAAGGACGCGCTCCAGAAGATCGAGATCAGCCCTCCGGATCTCGTCCTCTCGGACACCCGGCTGTCGGAGCTGGACGGGTTCGAGCTCTGCCGCCGCCTGAAGGCCGACGAGCGGCTCCGACACATTCCCTTCGTCTTCCTGACCAGCCAGAAAGCCGTGGAATTCAAGGTCCGCGGCCTGGAGATGGGCGGCGAGGACTACCTGACCAAACCCATCTACATCAAGGAGATCGTCACTCGCGCGCGGATGATCCTCCAGAAGGCGGAGAAGGAGCGCTTCGAGCGCCGCGAGACGCGGGGAGGCTTCAGCGGGAGCCTGAGCGACCTCGGGGTGGTGGACCTCGCGCAGACCTTCGAGGTGGGGCGCAAGACGGGGCTCATCCGTCTCGACGGGGATCGCTCCGGCACCATCTACTTCCGCGACGGTCGGGTCATCGACGCCGAGCTGGGGCGCCTCGCGGGAGAGAACGCCTTCTACCGGATGCTCAACACCTTCGAGGGGAACTTCGAGGTCCAGTTCGTCCCGGTGGACCGGTCCGAGCGCATCGAGGTCTCCACCCAGGGACTCCTCCTGGAGGGCATGCGCCGCCTCGACGAGTGGGGACGGATGCTGGAGCAGCTCCCGCCGCTGGAGACGGTCTTCGAGATCGACTACCGGCAGCTGGCCGAGCGCCTGAGCGAGATCCCCGACGAGGTGAACGGCCTGCTCCGGCTCTTCGACGGCCGGCGCTCCCTGGCGCGCGTGGTGGACGACTCGGACTTCGAGGACCTCGCCGCCCTCGGCATCATCAGCAAGCTCTACTTCGAGGGGCTGGTGCGCGAGGCCGGCGGGACACCGCCGTTCGGTGCACGGGAGTCGCGCGCCCTGGGTGCCTGGCTCGACGGAACGCCCCCGACTCCCGTCTGGTCCGGGCCGGTCGCGGTGAAGCCGGACCCGGCCGCGCACACGCCGCCGCCCGGCGCGGTGCCAACCGTGGCGCCGCTTTCCGCCGAGGAAGCCACGGCCCGCCTTCCGATGCACGCCTCCGAGGCAACGACCGCCCTGGCCGAAACACCCGCTGCGGCCACGAACGGCGCCGGAGCACCGGTGCCTGCCGACATGCCCGACGAGGTGCTCGCGGCGCCCCCTGCAGAGACGCATCCGCCGGCCGACGACGTGCTCGCGCCGCTGCCCGCGGCCATCGCCGCCGAGGTCGCAAACGCCGAGCCCGAGCTGCACGGGCTCCTTCCCACGCCGCCCCCGCGGCCGCCGCCGGACGCGGCCGTCGCGCTTCGCCCCGGGCCGACGCCGGGCTCGGCGGACGTGCTCGTCTTCACGCCCCGTCCGGACGCGATGCCCGCCCGCCTCCCCGGCTCTGCATTCCTCGTCGCGCCTCCACCGGCGGCGCGCGCGGTGGAGCAGGCCCAGGCGAAGGCGCTGACCGACTGGGGGCATCCCGCGCCGTCCGCGCCCGCGCCGGACGTTGCCGCGGCTGCGCCACTGCGCGAGCCGGTCTTCGGCGGGGCCGCGCAGGAGCCGGAGCTCCCGCCGCGGTCGGCCATCCCGGAGGCTCCGCAGTTCCTCTTCCAGCACACCGCGCCGTCCGGGCGCACCGGGCGCTGGATGGTGGGCGCGCTGCTCTTCGCCGCAATCATCGCCGTGGGAACCTGGCTCGTGACCCGCCGTCCCGCGCCGTCTCCGTCCGCCGAGCCCGTGGCCGCGGCGCCGGCCTCCGCCGAGGCGCCGCCGGTCGCGCCGTCGGCACAGGCGACCCCGGCGGAGCCCGCGGCCGTGGCAACCGGCGAGGCCGAGGCTCCTCCGGGGGTGCCTGCGCTCGCGGGCTCTCCCCAGCGGGACGCGCCGGCGCCCGCCGAGGACCCCGCCGAGGCGGACTACCGCGCGGCGGTGGAGGCCGCCCGCCAGGCGAACGCCGAGAGCAAGTGGCAGGTCGAGGCCGAGCAGTACCGGCGCGCCCTCACGGTCCGCCCGGCCTCGCTCGAGGCGAAGGAGGGGCTCGGCTCGGCCATCGTCAAGAGCTCGGGCCGCGCGGGCAGCTACCTCGAGGCGGAGCGCCTCCTCGCGGAGGTGGTCACAGCCGACGCGACCCGGTCCCGTGCCTGGCTGGTGCTGGGCATGGCCCGGCAGCTCGGCGCCCGTCCGGGCCCGGCGGTCGAGGCGTACCGCCGCTTCCTCGCGCTCGTGCCACAGGGGCCGGAGTCCGCGGACGTGCGTGCGGTCGTCCGCGAGCTGGACCGGCGCGACGTGGCGCAGCGGCGGTCCGGGCGGTAGACAGGCGGCGGTGCGCGTCCTGGGCCTGGAGACCTCGTGCGACGAGACGGCGGCTGCCGTGGTGGAGGACGGCCGGCGTGCGCTCTCCGACGTCGTCTCCACCCAGGTGGACATCCACCGCCGCTGGGGAGGCGTGGTCCCCGAGCTCGCCAGCCGGAACCACGTCGTGCAGGTGCTCCCGGTGGTGGACGAGGCGTTGCGCCGGGCGGGGTGCACGCTCGGCGAACTGGACCTCATCGCGGTGACGGCCGGGCCGGGGCTGCTCGGCGCACTCCTGGTGGGCGTGCAGCTCGGAAAGTCTCTGTCCGCCGCGACCGGATTGCCGCTCGTCGGTGTCAATCACCTCGAGGGGCACCTGCTCGCCGCGCGGCTGCTGCCGGATCCGCCCGAGCCGCCGTTCCTGGCGCTCGTCGTCTCCGGCGGGCACACGAGCCTCTACGCGGTGGAGGCCTTCGGACGGTACCGCCGGGTGGGGAGCACCCGTGACGACGCGGCCGGCGAGGCCTACGACAAGGTGGCGCGTCTCCTCGGGCTCCCGTACCCGGGCGGCCTGCCCATCGACCGGCTGGCGCAGACGGGTGACCCGCGCGCCATCCGCTTCCCGCGCGCGCTCAACGTCCCCGGTGTGTACGACTGGAGCTTCAGCGGGCTGAAGACCGCAGTGCGCAACCACGTCCGGACCCACGGCGTGCCGGAAGGTCAGGCGCTGGCGGACCTGTGCGCCTCGTTCCAGGAGGCCGTCGCGGACGCGCTCTCGCGCAAGCTCGTGGCCGCTGCGCGCGAGCTCCACCAGGGCGACGTCGTGCTCTGTGGAGGGGTCGCGGCGAACTCGCGGCTCCGGGCGCTCACCCTGGAGCGGGCGACCGACCGGGAGATCCGGGTGCACCTGCCGCCGCCCGCGCTGTGCACCGACAACGGGGCGATGATCGCCGTCGCCGGCACCGAGGCCTGGCGGCGGGGAGAGCGCGGCGACGGCCTCCCGGTGGTCGACGCCGGCTGGACTCCCTGAGGCACGACGTGACCGTGGACTCGCCCCGCCGGATCCTGCAGCAGCACGGGCTGCGCCCAAAGCATTCCTGGGGACAGAACTTCCTCGATGACGAGGCCGTGCTCGGGGACATCGTCCACGCTGCGCGCCTTGGCCCGGGCTCGGTGGTCGTCGAGCTCGGGGCCGGGCTCGGCCACCTCACCCGCGCGCTGCTCCACTCCGGCGCGCGCGTCGTGGCCGTGGAGCGGGACCCCGACATGCTCCGCGTCCTCCAGGAGACGAGCGCCGACCGGCTGACCGTGGTCGCTGCCAATGCCGCCCGCGTCGATCTCGTGCGCCTGGCCGGCACCCGTCCGCTGACCCTGGTGGGAAACCTGCCCTACCAGCTCACCTCGTCCATCCTCTTCGAGGCTCTGGAACAGCACCGCGATCTCCTCCGCTGCGTCTTCACGGTCCAGAAGGAGGTCGCCGAGCGGGTGGCGGCGGGGGAGGGCGCGCGGAGCGGAGGAATTCTCACTGTGCTGCTCGGGGTCTGGTTCGACGCGTCGATCGTCCGAATCGTTCCGGCCCGGGCCTTCCATCCACCGCCGAAGGTGGACTCGGCGGTGCTCCTGCTCGAGCACCGGGCCAGCCCGCGCGCCGAGGTGGGGGACGAGCCCTTCTTCCGGTCGGTGGTGAAGGCGGCGTTCTCCCATCGGCGGAAGACGCTCCTCAACTCCCTGCGCTCCGACCGGGCGCTCGGAGATGCGGAGCACGTCCGGGCGGCGCTTGCCACGGCCGGCATCGAGCCCACGCGACGGGCCGAGACGCTCGAGGTCGCCGAGTTCGCCCGCCTGGCCGGGGCGTTGAGGCAGTCCGACCGGCATGGTTGACTCCGCCGCCTTGGACCAGCGCTACATCGCGGTCGAGGGACCGATCGGGGTGGGAAAGACCAGCCTGGCGCGTCTCCTCGCCGAGCGCCTCGGCGGGCGGCTCGTCCTCGAGGAGGTGGAGGACAACCCCTTCCTCGCGCGCTTCTACCAGGACCGGAGCGCCTGGGCGTTCCAGACCCAGCTCTTCTTCCTCCTGAGCCGCTGGCAACAGCAGCAGAAGCTGCTCCAGACGGACCTCTTCGCCTCCGCGACGGTGAGCGACTACGTGTTCGCGAAGGACCGCATCTTCGCGACGCTCACCCTGCAGCCGGCGGAGCTGGCCCTCTACGACCGGGTCTACGACGCGCTCGGACCGCGGGTACCGCAGCCGGACCTCGTCATCTTCCTCCAGTGCCGTCTGGAGGTGCTGCTCCAGCGCATCAAGCGCCGGGGGCGCGAGTACGAGCGCCACTTCGACGCCGACTACCTGGAGGCCCTCTCCCGGACCTACAACGACTTCTTCTTCCACTACGCGGACACGCCGCTCCTGGTCATCAACACCAGCGACATCGACTTCGTGCACAACGCCGGCGACCTGGACAACCTGGTCTCGGTGGTCCGGAAGATGCGGAAGGGGGTGCACCACTACCTGCCGCTGTCCGCCCGGAAGTAGCCCGCGAGCGTTTCCAGTGGCACGGGAGGGCTCCGGTGACGATAGATTACGGGGTCCCCGGGGATGCCGAGCCGCGAGGCCGGTAAACCAAGAGGCCGGGGAACGCAGCACCACAACCCGCCGTCAGACGGAGGTGAACCCGTGGACAAGGTCACCATCCACACGCTGAAGCGACTGAAGCAGGCCGGCCAGAGAATCACGATGGTCACGGCCTACGACGCCACCTTCGCCCGCATCCTGGACGACGCAGGAACCGACGTGCTCCTGGTCGGGGACAGCCTGGGCATGGTGGTGCAGGGCAACGAGTCGACGCTGCCCGTCACCATGGACCAGATGGTGTACCACTGCCGCGCGGTGAGCCGCGGCGCGAGGCGGGCCCACGTCGTGGGCGATCTGCCCTTCCTGAGCTACCAGGCCAGCGTGTCCGAGGCGGTGAAGAACGCGGGGCGTCTCCTCGCCGAGGGCGGGGTGAGCAGCGTGAAGCTCGAGGGTGGGGCCGAGTTCGCGGAGACCATCGAGGCCATCGTCCGCGCCGGCATCCCGGTGATGGGCCACCTCGGGCTGACGCCGCAGTCGGTGCACCGGATGGGCGGCTTCGTGGTGCAGGGCCGCGAGGAGGAGCAGGCGAAGGCCATCTTCCGCGACGCGCAGGCGCTGGAGCGTGCCGGCTGCTATTCGCTGGTGCTGGAGGGCGTCCCCAAGGAATTGGCGGCCGACATCACGGCATCGCTGCGGATTCCGACCATCGGCATCGGCGCCGGCGTCGACTGCGATGGGCAGGTGCTGGTCTGCTACGACCTGTTCGGCTTCAACCCCGACTTCAAGCCCAAGTTCGTGAAGCGGTTCGCCGACGGCTACGGCGTGCTCCGCGGCGCGGCCGAGGCCTTCTGCGCCGAGGTGCGCGGCGGCTCCTTCCCCGACGATGCGCACTCCTTCGCCAGCAAGACGCCGCTCCGGTTGTTGCCCGGCCAGCGGCCGGAGTCCGCGGCGTCTCCGGCCGACGAGGAGAAGGCAGGTCCGCTGTACGGCGTCCCGGTCTGATGGACGTCCTTCGCAGTCCGGCCGAGCTCTCGGACTGGACCGAGTCGGTGCGCCGGGCGGGCCGACGCGTGGGGCTGGTCCCGACGATGGGGTTCCTCCACCGGGGGCACACCAGCCTCATGGAGGCTTCGCGGGCGCGAGCGGATGTCACCGCCGTGAGCATCTTCGTGAACCCGACCCAGTTCGGGCCGAACGAGGACCTCGCCCGCTACCCGCGAGATCTCGAGGGTGATCTGCGCACGTGCCGCGAGATGCGGGTCGACGCGGTGTTCACGCCCGACGCCGGGGCGATGTACCCGGACGGTCACCGCACCTTCGTGGAGGTGACGGGACTGCAAGACGGGCTGTGCGGCGCGCGACGGCCGGGTCACTTCCGCGGCGTGGCGACGGTGGTGACGCAGCTGTTCGCGCTCGCGCGGCCCCATGTGGCGGTGTTCGGGGAGAAGGACTGGCAGCAGCTCCAGATCCTCCGGCGGCTGGCGGTGGACCTTCACTTGGGGGTCGAGGTGGTCGGGATGCCGATCGTGCGGGAGGCGGACGGGCTGGCGATGAGCTCCCGGAACGCCTACCTGTCGGGTCCCGAGCGCGCACGGGCCCTGGCCCTCAGCCGGGGGCTCTGGGCGGCGCGGGCGCGCTGGGCGGCGGGTGAGCGCGAGGCGGGCGCGCTGGAGGAGGCGGTTCGTGCCGAGCTCCGGGCCGCCGAGGTGCGCGAGGACTACGTGGAGCTGGTCACCCCGGACACCCTGGAGCCGCTCCCGAGGGCCGAACGCGCCGACGCCCGGATTCTGGTGGCAGCGTTCGTGGGCAACACCCGTCTCATCGACAACAGCGCGGTCGGCTGTTAGGGGCCGGGCCCCTCATGGCCTCGAAGGAAGCGCCCGGCGAGCTCGTCGTCGCCACCAACCGGAAGGCACGCGCCTCCTACACCATCGAGGACACCCTCGAGGCGGGGCTCTCCCTGCTGGGGAGCGAGGTGAAGAGCCTCCGGGCGGGGTCGGTCCAGATGGCCGACGCCTTCGCCCTGCCCCGGGGGGGAGAGCTCTACCTTCACTCGCTGCGCATCGCCCCGTACGCGGCGGCCGCGGCCTACCCCCACGACCCGGTGCGCCCCCGTAAGCTCTTGCTGCACCGGGCCGAACTCGACCGGTGGGAGGCCAAGGTGCGCGAACGGGGTTATTCCATCGTCCCGCTCGTGCTTTACTTCAAGAAGGGCAAGGCCAAGGTCCAGCTGGGGCTGGTCCGAGGCAAGACCCACGAGGACCGACGCGAGGACATCAAGGAGCGCGAGACGCGACGCGAAATGGATCGCGCTCTGCGCCGCCGTTAGACCCGAGGAACGGGATTCCGGGGATGGACGATCGAGCCTCCGAGAAGAAGGACCGCATGCTCGCCGCGCTGGAGCGTGGACTGGTCATGGTCCATCTGGACGCCCGGCGTCCCGGTGTGCTCGTTCCCGGCGATCTCCGCTGCGAGTCCCATCTCCGGCTCCACCTGAGCTACAAGTTCGTTCCTCCGGATCTGAGCGTGGGCGACTGGGGCATCCGGAGCACGCTCAGCTTCAGCGGGAAGCGCTTCACCGTGGCGGTCCCCTGGAGCGCGCTCTTCGCCATCACCAGCAAGGTGACGCACGAGTTCTGGATGTTTCCCGAGGACATGCCCGCCGAGCTGACGCAGATCCCGCCGCCGACGCTGCGGGCCTCAGCGCAGTCGCGCCGGCGGCTGGAGGTGCGTCCGGTGTCCCTTCGCGAGGTGAATGGCGAGCGGAAGTCGGACGAGTCGCAGGACGGAGACGCGCCGCGCGGCCGTTCCCACCTGCGGCTCATCAAGTCGTAGCCGTTGCACTCCCGGCAGAGCGCTCGCTCACTTCTTCTTCAGATTCGCCTCGAGCGTCGCCTGCTGTCCGCCCTGCGTGAGGCCGACCCACGACTTGTATCCGGCCTTCCGGACCTCGATCCGCAGCGGCTCCTTCTCCGGCCAGACGTTGTCCCCGGCCCATGGGGTGACGCCCACCTCCGTCCCGCCGACGACCACCGTCGCCCCCGACGGTTCGCTCAGGATCAGCAAGGTCGGCGCCGGCGTTCCGACGCGCTTCTCGGCGGGCTCCTCCTTGTCCTTCTTCGTCCCCGAGCGCAGCAGGTCGAACGAGAACTTTCCGAGCGGCACCTTGCCGCTCACCACCACCCAGGCTCCGGCTCCGAGCAGGCCCAGCAGCGCCACCCGCATCACCCACTTCCCCCACGGGATGTCCGGCGAGCCGAAGCGCGGCGGCTTTCCGGGCTTTCCGGCGACGTAGTCCGAGGTCATCGGCGGCGGGCGGCTGTCCGCGAGCTCCATCCCGGAGGGCCGCACGTCCTGCGGCCTCGGAGGGATGGAGACGAAGGTCGGCTCCCAGGCCGGATCGTCGAGGAGGGAGGCCCCCGGCATCGGCGGCGCGGGGGAGGGCGGCGCCCGGAACGGCGGCACGGTCGATGGACGTGTCGGAGCCGGTGGCCCCTCGTTCACCAGAGGAGGGTCCGGCGCAGGCTCGAGCGCGCCATCCTCACCGAGCGCCTTGCCGGAGAAGATCTGATCCTCGTCCTCGTGGGGTGGCTCGCTCATCGCCTCATTCGCCTCAGCTCGGCGCGGGTGCGCTCTCGGTGACCTCGCGCAGGACCTTCCATGGGTAGATGCCCGTCTGGTGCTGATCGCTGAAGACGAGCTTCAGGGCGTAGTTGCCCACCGGCGCCACCTCGCGGATGGTCAGGCTCTCGGGCACCGACTCCGGATCCAGCGTCCGCGCGTTGGTCCACTCGTCCACGCAGGCCGCGCACGGACAGGCGAGCCGGAGCGAGCGCGCGGTGGACGCCGTGCGCTTCCCGTCCTCCCAGTGCAGACGGAGCACCTTCCCGTCGCTGGTCACGTCGGTGCCGATCGCGGCGGGCGCCGTCGGGGCCGCAGGCTTCAGCTTGTCCCAGAAGCTCATGGCCGGGTCCTCGCGCCCACGCGCTCACGATGCAAGCGGAACCGCCGGCCGCGGTGACGGTTCGGCGAACGCGCCCTTCTTCTCCAGCACCCGGGCGAGCGCATCCACCACGTCGGGGTCCAGCGACACGCCGCGCAGCCGCTTCATGACGTCCATCGCCGCGTGCGCGCCCATCGCGCGCTGGTACGGGCGGGTGGAGGTGCAGGCATCCCATGTGTCGGCGCAGGCCACCACCCGGGCGATGAGCGGGATCTGCTGCCCCTTGAGCCCCTCGGGGTAGCCGGTCCCGTTCCACTTCTCGTGGTGGCTCCGCACCGCGTCACGCGCAGTCCCGAGGAAGGTCACCGGCCCCACGATCGACGCGCCGATCGCGGGGTGCTCGCGCATCACGGACATCTCCTCCGAGGTGAGCTGGCTCTGCTTGCAGAGGATGCTCTCGGTGATGCCGATCTTCCCGATGTCGTGGAGGATGCCGCCGTACCGCAGCTGCTTCAAATCTTGCTCGCTCAGCCCGAGCTCGCGGCCTATCTCCGCCGCCATGTCACCGACCCGCTGGCTGTGCCCGCGGGTGTACGCGTCCTTGCTGTCGATGCTGTTCGCCAGCGCGAGGATGGTTTCGAGATATCCGCGCTCCAGCGACTCGTAGAGCCCGCGGTTCTCCTTGTCGTACGCGAGGAGCTGCTGGCTCATGTAGTTGAAGGTGCTGGCCAGCTCCCCCAGCTCGTTGCGCGTCTGCACCTGCACCTGGGTTCCGAACTCTCCCCGGGCGATCTCCAGCGCGCCGCGGGTGAAGCCCTTCAGCGGCCGGGTCAGCCCGCGGGAGAAGACCAGCGCCAGGATGAGCGCCACGCCCGCCGCGGCCACCAGCCCGAGGCCGATGCGCCGCTGCATCAGGTGCACCTGGGTGTAGGCGGCGTCCAGCGGCTGCTCGCTCACCACCGCCCAGCCAGGGCCGGGCATGACGGCGGATGCCGCGACCACGCGCCCCTCGCCCTCGCCGAAGTTCCCCACCCAGGTGACCTCTCGCTCGGGAGAGCCCTTCAGCATCTTCAGCGCCGGGGCCACCGCGGGCCGGCCGGACACGTCCTCGCCGGCGTGCACGCGCTCCGGAGGACCGGCGAGCAGCCGTCCGTCGGCGTCGACCACGTAGGCGAGGCCGGTGCTGCCCACGTGCTCGGCCTCGAGCGCCCGTCCGAGCCCGGCCAGCGACAGCTCGGCAGCGACGTAGCCCCGCGCCGGGTCTCCGAGGGGGAAGACGAAGGTGATGCTCGGCGGACGGCCGGGAAGGAGGGTCGCCCGGCTCCAGCGGACCGTCTCCGCGCCCGGACCGAGCAGCGCCCGCGCCCGCGCCTCGTGCTCGGCAACCTCGGTCGGCGGAAGGTCCTTCACGGCGAAGGCCTGCAGGCCGGGGAGCCGCTCGCCGCGCGCGGAGAAGACGGTCACCGCGGTGAGGTCGCGCCGCTCGGTGAGGACCGCCGCCAGGTGCGCGCGCTGCTCGGCCTGGGGCAGCGAGAGGAATCCGGGCACCCGGGCGAGCGCGGTCGTGGCGCGCACCGGCGCATCGAGCGCGGCGGTCGCCTTGAGCGAGACCTGCGCCACGCGCTCTGCGGCGAGCTCCTGCGCGTCCCGGGTGAGGAGCTCGCGGGTGTCGGAG
>Ga0335085_10012149_pt1 | contig 12709 bp, 6 predicted proteins | sample Lox_Sample_45_FD_206712 | JGI IMG/M metagenome (GOLD analysis project Ga0335085, IMG submission 206712) | Soil microbial communities from Loxahatchee National Wildlife Refuge, Florida, United States - Lox_Sample_4.5 | ecosystem: Environmental > Terrestrial > Soil > Wetlands | place: USA: Florida...
CGGTGCCCTACCTGTACGAGCGGGAGGGCACCAACTGCGAGAACCTCAAGGAGACGCACGAGTACCTCAAGCGGATCCGCGCCGAGGTGGACCGGCTGTACCCGGACCGGGTGCTGCTCGCGGAGGCGAACCAGTGGCCAGCCGACGTCGTCGAGTACTTCGGCGACCCCGAGACCGGCGGTGACGAGTGCCACATGGCGTTCCACTTCCCCCTGATGCCGCGCATCTTCATGGCCGTCCGGCGGGAGCAGCGCTATCCGATCTCCGAGATCATGGCGCAGACCCCGCAGATCCCGTCCCGCTGCCAGTGGGGCATCTTCCTGCGCAACCACGACGAGCTGACGCTCGAGATGGTGACCGACGACGAGCGCGACTACATGTACACCGAGTACGCCAAGGATCCCCGGATGAAGGCGAATATCGGGATCCGGCGGCGGCTCGCGCCGCTGCTCGACAACGACCGCAACCAGCTCGAGCTGTTCACCGCGCTGCTGCTGTCGCTGCCGGGCTCGCCCGTGCTGTACTACGGCGACGAGATCGGCATGGGCGACAACATCTGGCTCGGTGACCGGGACGGCGTCCGCACCCCGATGCAGTGGACCCCGGACCGCAACGGCGGCTTCTCCAGCACCGACCCGCAGCGGCTGTACCTGCCGCCGATCATGGACCCGATCTACGGCTTCCAGGCCCTCAACGTCGAGTCGCAGACGCGCAACCCGGGCTCGCTGCTGCACTGGACCCGGCGCATGATCGAGATCAGGAAGCGGCACCCGGTCTTCGGCACCGGCGCGTACGAGGAACTGGTGTCCTCCAACCCGAGCGTGCTCGCGTTCGTCCGCACCACCGCGGAAACCGACCAGGGGCCCGACGGGCCCTCCGGGGCGGACATGGTCCTGTGCGTCAACAACCTGTCCCGTTTCCCGCAGCCGGTCGAGCTGGACTTGCGGCGGTTCCGCGGGGTGACGCCGGTGGAGTGCATGGGCGGTGTCACCTTCCCCCGGATCGGCGAGCTGAGCTACCTGCTGACCCTGCCGGGGCACGGCTTCTACTGGTTCCAGCTCCACCCGCCGCGTGAGGAGCACGAGCACTAGGGGACGATAGAGCCGCCGTGCCTGTGGCGACCCTGCCGCCACTATGACCCGACCTGACCGTAACGCCGCGCCGGAATTCTCCCGGGACACTCGATTCCCGGGGGTTTCAGGAAACCCTTCAGGGGGAGTGGGTATGTCAAGGTGATGAGACTCGAGGATGCGCTCGCGACGTGGCTGCTGGAGCAGCGGTGGTTCGCGGGCAAGGGCAGAACCCTCCGTGACCTCGCGGTGGTCGCCGACACCGAGGTCGCGGCGGGTGATCCTGCGCTGCGCCATCTGATCGTCCTGGTCTCGCACGGCGCCACCGCCGACCACTACCAGGTCCTGATCGGGCTGCGCTCGGAGCTGCCGGACTGGCTGGAGCACGCCCGCATCGGCAGGACGGACGACGGCAGGCACGTGTATGACGCCCTGCACGATCCGGCGCTGACCCGGCACCTGCTCCGCGCCATCGCGGCCGACCAGACCATCGAATCGCTGCACTTCTCCCGCGAGCCCGGCACCGAGATCGGGACCGAGCTGGACAGCATCGTGCTCACCGCGGAGCAGAGCAACACCAGCCTGGTGTTCGGCGAGCAGTCGATCCTGAAGGTGTTCCGCCGGGTCTCTCCCGGGCCCAACCCCGACCTGGAGGTCACCTCGGCGCTGTCCCAGCTCGGGTCGCCGCACGTGGCCGAGCCGTTCGGGTCGATCGAGACGCTGATGGACGGGGTCACGACGACCCTGGCGATCCTGTCCAAGTACCTGCGGACGGCCACCGACGGCTGGACGCTCGCGGCGACCAGCGTCCGCGACCTGTACGCCAGTGACCTGTACGCGAGCGACCTGTACGCCACCGGCCCGTTCCCCGCCGTGACCGGTTCCGGCGAGCCCCCGGCGGCCAGCGCGGCCGATCTGGGCAACGGGGCGAGCGTGGCCGGCGCCGGCGGTGACTTCGCCGGCGAGGCGCACCGGCTCGGCGCCGCGACCGCCGAGGTGCACCAGGATCTCGCCGACGCGTTCGGTGCCGACGAGCTGTCCACGGACGCGCTGCACGACATGGCCGAGCAGATGTACCGCCGCCTCGACCTGGCCACCGCCGCCGTGCCCGAACTCGCCCGGTACGCCGACATGATCGGCGCCGCCTACTCCGCGCTGGCCAAGATCAGCGAGCCGGTCCCGGCCCAGCGGGTACACGGCGACTACCACCTGGGCCAGGTCATGCGGACCGAGACCGGGTGGATTCTGCTCGACTTCGAGGGTGAGCCGGCCAGCCCGCTGGCCCAGCGGCGGGCCCGGTCCTCCCCCATGCGCGACGTGGCCGGCATGCTCCGGTCGTTCGACTACGCGGCCCGGTTCCAGCTGCTCACCCACCCGGACGCCGAGCGGCTCCGCGGCGTGGCCCGGGAATGGGTGCGGCACAACAGCGCCGCGTTCTGCGCCGGGTACGCGGAGGCGGGCGGGCTCGACCCGGTCGCCAACGACGTGCTGCTCCGGGCCCTGCAACTGGACAAGGCGGTGTACGAGGTGATGTACGAGGCCAGGCACCGGCCATCCTGGCTGCAGATTCCGCTGGAATCCCTAGCCGACTTCCCGGCCTGATCACAGCGACTGATCACACCATGACAGCTGACGGTAACAGTGTCCCCCGCGATCCGGGCGGCCTCCCCAGCGAGGCTCCCGCCCGGACCCAGCCCTTCGACGTACGGTCTCCTGATATGCCCCCTTCCCCGCCACCTTCCGAGCAGACCGTCCCGCCGACGGGCGGCGCGGTGCCGCCCGTCGTGCCCGACCTGACGGACGGCGCCAGGGTGCCCGGAGCCGCGCCGGAACCGGCCCGGCCGCGGCAGGCGGCGGCCGCCGCCGGGATCAGCCTGGGCGAGATCGAGCGCATCGCCGCCGGCACCCACCACGACCCGCACTCGATCCTCGGCGTGCACCCCGGGCCCGACGGGTTCGTGATCCGCGCGCTCCGGCCGTTCGCCGCGACCGTGGCGGTGCTGCTCGAGGACGGGCGCCGGTTCCCGATGGACCACGTGCATCTGGGCGTGTTCGCGGTCACCGTGCCCTACGACGAGGTGCCCGGCGAGCCCGATAGGCCCCCGGCGTACCGGATCGCCGTCGCCTACCCCGACGCGGACGGCACCACCGGACCCGAGACGATCGCCGACGACCCGTACCGGCACCTGCCCACCCTGGGCGAAGTCGACCTGTACCTGATCGGTGAGGGGCGGCACGAAGAACTGTGGCGCGTCCTCGGGGCGCACGTCCGCGACCTCGGCCGGGACGGCCTCGGCGAGATCACCGGCACGTCGTTCGCGGTCTGGGCCCCGAACGCCCGCAGCGTCCGCGTCATCGGCGACTTCAACCACTGGAACGGCCAGGGCCACCTGATGCGCTCGCTCGGCGGCGCCGGCATCTGGGACCTCTTCGTGCCCGGGATCGGTGCGGGGACCCGCTACAAGTACGAGATCTGCGGGCCGGACGGTGCGTGGCGGGCCAAGGCCGACCCGATGGCGGAGGGCACCGAGCGACCGCCCGCGACCGATTCCGTCGTGGTGTCGTCGCACCATGAGTGGCAGGACGGCGCCTGGATGACGGACCGGCCGCGACGGCAGGCCGTCCGTGAGCCGCTGAGCATCTATGAGGTGCACATCGGGTCCTGGCGGCCCGGCCTGTCCTACCGCCAGCTGGCCGAGGAGCTGCCGGCCTACGCCGCCGACCTGGGATTCACGCACGTGGAGTTCCTCCCGGTGGCGGAGCACCCCTACGGCGGGTCCTGGGGCTACCAGGTGACGTCGTACTACGCGCCGTCGTCCCGGTTCGGCGGCCCGGACGACTTCCGTTACCTGGTGGACCGGCTGCACCAGGCCGGTGTCGGCGTCATCATCGACTGGGTGCCCGCCCACTTCCCGCGCGACGACTGGGCGCTCGCCCGGTTCGACGGGACCGCGCTGTACGAGCACCCCGACCCGCGACGGGGCAGCCACCCGGACTGGGGCACGCTCATCTTCAACTACGGCCGGACCGAGGTACGGAACTTCCTGGTGGCCAACGCCCTGTACTGGCTGTCGGAGTACCACATCGACGGCCTGCGGGTCGACGCGGTCGCCTCCATGCTGTACCTGGACTACTCCCGCGCACCCGGCCAGTGGGCGCCGAACCAGTACGGCGGGCGGGAGAATCTCGAAGCCGTGTCGTTCCTGCAGGAGGTCAACGCCACCTGCTACCGGCGCGAGCCCGGGATCATCATGATCGCCGAAGAATCCACGGCGTGGCCCGGGGTGACCCGGCCGGTCCACCTCGGCGGCCTGGGGTTCGGCTTCAAGTGGAACATGGGCTGGATGAACGACACCCTGAACTACCTGCGGCGGGACCCGGTCTACCGGCAGTACCACCAGAACGAGCTGACGTTCTCGCTGATCTACGCGTTCAGCGAGAACTACATCCTGCCGCTGTCCCATGACGAGGTGGTGCACGGGAAGGGCTCGCTGCTGGACAAGATGCCCGGCGACGACTGGCGGCGGTTCGCGGGGCTGCGCACCCTGCTGGCCTACATGTGGGCGCACCCCGGCAAGCAGCTGCTGTTCATGGGCTCGGAGTTCGGCCAGGGGGCCGAGTGGTCGCAGGAGCGCGGCCTGGACTGGTGGGTGCTCGGCGACGAGTACCACGCCGGGGTGCAGCGGCTCGTCCGCGACATGAACGTGTTCTACCGGGCCTCGCCGGCGCTGTGGGTCCTGGACTCCACCCCGGATGGGTTCAGCTGGATCGACGCGAACGATGCGGCCGGCAACACGCTGTCCTTCCTCCGGTTCGCTGCGCCCGCCCCCTCGGAGGCGGCACCGCCGCCGCCCGCTCCGTCCGGGCTGGTCGCCGGCCGGGCCGCGGCAGCGGCCGATCGTTCGCCGGCCCCGGCCCTGGCCGCCCCGGCCCTGGCCGACCCGGCCCTGGCTGTCCCGGAGGCGTCGCAGCTGCCGGACCCGATGGGGTTCCCGCCCGTGATGCGGGGCGCCACGACGCTCGTGTGCGTGGCGAACTTCTCCGGCGGCCCGCACGAGAAGTACAAGATCGGGCTCCCGCACGCCGGCCGCTGGCTGGAGGTCCTCAACACCGACGCGGAGATCTACGGCGGCAGCGGCGTGGGCAACCTGGGCGCCGTGGAGGCGGTCGAGCAGGAGTGGCACGGCCGACCCGCCTCCGCGACGATCAGGGTCCCGCCCCTCGGGGTCCTCTGGCTGGCCCCCGAATCCTGAGGTTCTTCCGGCCCTCCGGATCCGGGGTGGCTTCCCGCGGGATCCCACGGGAAACCCCGACCGGATTAGCGGGCTGTTGGCGTCTCGACGGCGGGGCCCGGAGCGGCCCCGCGCACTTGGCGGGCACCGTGACGGTGGCGGTCAGCCAGGTGCTGGCCCCGCGGCCGGGGGACGGATGCCCAGGCTGCCGCGATGATCTGCGGAGGCCGGGCGGACATAGTCTGGGCTATCCGGCCTTCACACGGCCTGACTTCAGGAAGGGCGCGAGCTGTTGACCCCTCACCCGGCCAGCGCGCGGCGGCTGCCTCCGGGCGTCCCGGGGTCCGGGCTGAGCTCGCTGGGCCGGCCGAACTCCATCGTCGCGCAGTTCAACTTCTGGGATGACAGGTACGAGGGCCGGCGCCTGTTCGCGGAGGTTCTCGGCACCTTCTTCCTGGTCCTGGCGGCCGCGGGCGGGGGGATGGTGAACGCCAGGTTCGGCGGCCACGCCATTGCAGAGGCCGCGCGGGTGGTCGCGCCGGCCCTGATGGTGATGGCGAGCATCCTGTTCATGGGGACCGTCTCGGGCGCGCACCTCAACCCGGTGGTAAGTGCCGCGTTCGCGCTGCGCGGCGACTTTCCGTGGAAACGCGTCCCCGCCTACATCGTGGCCCAGTTCGCCGGCGCCGTGCTGGCCACGCTGCTGCTGTGGGCGCTCATCGGGCGGCACGGCAGCGCGGGCCTGACGCTGCCCGGGCCGGGCATCCCCGCGCCGGTCGCGATGGTCTGGGAAATGGTGCTGACCACCGGCCTGGTCAGCGTGATCCTCGGCACCGCGTCCGGCGCACAGCAGGTGGGGGCGTTCGCCGCGATCGGGGTGGGCAGCTATATCGCGCTGGCGGGCCTGTGGGGGTCACCGGTCAGCGGCGCCTCGATGAACCCGGCCCGTTCGCTCGGGCCCGCCCTGGTGCTCGGCGACTGGACCGCCTGGTGGGCGTATCTGGTCGGCCCGGCCGCGGGCGGCGTCCTGGCCGTCGGCATCGCCCAGATCCTGCGCGGCCCGGGCGGCGGCATGCACGGCCGCCAGGCCGCGCAGGGCACCCTGGGTATGCTGTGGCGCCCGGGATATGACGTGCACCCGGAACAGAACCAAACGGGGGATGACGCACCCCCCGGCCAGAGCCAGCCGGCCGCGTCCCCGCAGGAGCCGGGCCAATCCGCTGGCCGGCCGGGCCGCGCCGAACCGCCGCGCCGGTGAGGGCGGCTGCCTCAGGCCTGGCTGCCGACCTCGAAGACCGGGTGGTCGGGCGAGATCCGGCGCAGCTCGGATTCTGACGCGTCCGGCCCGACCCCGCCGAAGAACACGCCGACCTCGGCCTTCCATCGGGCGAGGTAGGCGCGCAGGATCGCGGGCTTGGCGTCGTCGGAGACCTCCGTCGCGGTGAACGGCTCCGCGCGCCGGCCGAGGCGCAGCTCGCCCTCGCGGGAGACGCGCAGGTTGCGTACCCACTGCGTCTCACCGCGCGGCGAGACGAGGTAGCGCTGGCCGTCGATCGTCAGCAGATTGACCGGGGTGGTGCGCCACTGCCCGCTCTTACGGCCCCGGACGGCCAGGACCCGCGAGCCCAGGACGCTGATGCCGAGGCCGGTCAGCCCGGCCACGGCCTTGTTGAACACGTTGCGGGTAAACCAGCCCGGCTCGAGGTACCGGCGCGGTGTCTGTGCGGTCATTGAGGGCCTCCTCGCCTTCCCGGCTCTCGTCGTTGGCCTGGCCAATTCGAGAGCACTGCTCTATCTCAAGAGCAGTCAACACCCTATCGTCTCCCGCTGTCAAGAGCAGTGCTCACAGATAGAGACCAGTGTTCTCGCAGGAGCGCGAAGAGGCGCCCGGGTCAGCTGACCGGGACGATGCGGGCCCGCCGGAGGCGGCCGTCCGCGATGGTGAGCAGGCCGATCGTGCCGCGTGGCTGCCGCCTGCGGTCCGTCGGGGAGCCCGGGTTGAAGAGACGCAAACCATCGGCAGGCTGATCGAGCGGGATATCCGCGGCCAGATCCGCTACCGGCTCGACGACGGGCTGGGACTCACTGCATCTACTATGACGTCTTGACGATGTGACCGGCGGCACTGCCCGGGTTCGCCCCGGGCCGCCCTCGCCCGGTGCCGGCGTGGCCGGCCAGCCGATGGATACAAGGAGACCAGCAGCGTGAGGATCGACAACAGCCCGGCCCGCGGTACCCGGGATCTGCTTCCCGAGAACGTGGCGGTCCGCGACCATATGCTGAAGTCGATCACCGATGTCTACCGGACGTTCGGATATCAGCGAATCGAAACTCCGGCCATTGAAGATATCTCACGCCTGCAGGGAGGGCAGGGCGGCGAGAACGAGAAACTCATCTTCCAGATCCTCCGGCGGGGGCTCCCGCCGGAGATCGGCGCGGCGACCCCGATACGTGATCTTGTGGACCTCGGCCTGCGTTACGACCTCACGGTGCCGCTGACCCGGTTCTACGGCAATAACCACGCTCGCCTGCCGTCACCTTTTCGTTCCCTGCAGGTCGGCCCGGTATGGCGCGCCGAACGGCCCCAGAAAGGGCGTTACCGGCAATTCTATCAATGTGATATCGATATCATCGGCGAGTCGTCGGTTCTGGCGGAATCGGAACTGATCGAAGCGACCAGTGAGGCGCTGAGCGCGGTCGGGCTCGACGGCATCACCGTCAGATTGTCGGACCGGCGGTTCCTGGCTGCCCTGGCTGCGGGCGCCGGAGTTCCCGAAGACAATTGGGACGGGTTCTTTGTCGCGCTGGACAAGCTGGACAAGATTGGCTGGGAGGACGTACAGCGTGAATTTCAGGAAATTGGCCTGCCGGCCACGGCCGTAACCGCGGTCGTCGAGAAGATCAGCGATCTCGCAGAGCTGCCCGGCGCCAAGGCTGCGGATGGCCTGGCGGACGCCCTGCCCAACATGCCGAGCAGCGCCATCGAGGATCTGTCAACGACCATGGCCTGCCTGCACCGCCTGGCCTCCGAACGCCCGCTGAGCTGGCGGTTCGATCCCACCCTGGTCCGGGGCATGGGGTACTACACGGGCCAGGTGTTTGAAATGAGCTACCCGGGGGTTCGCGGTTCCATTGCCGGGGGGGGCAGATACGACCAGCTCATCGGCCGGTCGCTGGACCGGGACGTGCCCGCGTGCGGCTTCTCGATCGGCTTCGAACGGATAGTGGATCTCCTCAACCCCGATGGCCGCCGCGATGCCATCGCGCTGCTGGCCGACAACGACGTCGCGGTTGCCGACGTCCTGGCCGCTGCCCGGCATCTGCGCAGCACGACCCGTGCAGTTGAGATTGCGCGCCGCAGCGGCAAGTTCGGCGCGCAGCTCACCCGCCTCGGGAAAGAGGGATTCAGCTCATTCGTGCACCTCCGGCTGGAGGACGGCCGAGTTGTGCAGGGCAGCGAGCGCCCACTCGCCACGAATGACGCCCCGGCGGCTGGATAGCAGGCAATCCAGCGCCGCGTCGGCCAGTGCGTGAGCGTCAGTTACCCGACCCGAGGGCACGAAGCCATCCGCGGTTGCGACCTTCCTGGTCAGGCTCAGCGCGGGACGGGGCCGCTGACGGCCGGCGGCGGTAAGCCCCTGCCATCCCGCACCACCGCCAGCGGGATCGCGTCCGCTGAATGTCCGGCCTTGGATAGGCTTTAGCCTGGGTTGAGGTTACTCGTTCGCTGCCTTCGCCAAGGTGGCACAAGTGTGTGCTGAGGCAGCACCACGTTACGGAAATGGCTGACTATGCTCACTATGCAGGCGGCACTGCAGGCGCTGACGGAGTACTGGGCCGACCACGGTTGCATGATTGTCCAGCCCATGAACACCGAAGTCGGCGCGGGCACCCTGAATCCCGCGACGGCCTTGCGGGTACTGGGCCCCGAACCGTGGCGGGTGGCCTATGTCGAGCCAAGCGTCCGCCCGGACGACTCACGCTATGGGGACAATCCCAACCGCCTGCAAACGCACACCCAGTTCCAGGTGATCCTCAAGCCGGAACCGGGAAATCCGCAGGAATTGTTCCTCGGCAGCCTCGAATCGCTCGGTATCGATATCCGGCAGCATGATGTCCGGTTCGTGGAGGACAACTGGTCGGCACCAGCCGTCGGGGCATGGGGGCTGGGCTGGGAAGTCTGGCTGGACGGCATGGAGATCACCCAGTTCACGTATTTCCAGCAGTTTGGCCAGGTTCTGGATCCAGTGTCCGTGGAGATTACGTATGGGATGGAGCGCATCATTATGGCGCTCCAGGGCGCCAGTCATTTCAAGGACATTCAGTACGCCCCCGGCATCACCTACGGCGAGGCCTTCGGCCAGGCCGAGTACGAGATGAGCCGGTATTACCTGGACGACGCTGACGTCGCCGCCAACCGGGCATTGTTCGAGACGTACGCCGAAGAAGCCGAGAGGCTCATTGAACTGCATCTGCCGGTGCCGGCCCATGTATACGTGCTCAAGTGCTCGCATACATTCAATGTCCTCGATGCCCGGGGCGCGATCAGCACGACCGAGCGGGCGCGGGCATTCGCACGTATGCGCAAGCTGTCGGCCGACGTCGGCCAGCTCTGGGTCAGCCGGCGGAAAGAGCTGGGTTTCCCCCTGGGGGTGCTGCCGCCCGTCGTGGCCGAGGAGCCTGACGTCACCTTCCCGGTCATCACCAGGCCGGAACGGCTGGTGCTGGAAATCGGGGTCGAAGAGCTGCCGCCCGGTGAGGTGACCCGGGTAGCCGGTGCGGTGCGGGAGTCGCTGGCGGGCAAGCTTGGCGCCACCCGGCTTCAGCATGGGGATGTTTCGGTCCATTCCTCTCCCCGCCGTATCTCGGTATCCGTGGCCGCGGTCGCTCCGCAGGAGGACGATGCGGTCGAGACCATCCGCGGGCCTCGCCGCTCTGTCGCGTTCGGCGCCGACGGGCAGCCGACGAAGGCCGCTGCGGGCTTCGCGCGCAGCCACGGCATCGCGGTATCGGCACTGGATGTGCTCGAAGGCGAGTACGTGGGGTTCACCCGGCAGGTGACCGGGCGCGCAGCCGCGGAGATTCTGGCAACACTGCTGGCCGAGCTTGTCGTCGAGCTCCGCGCCGAGAAGAACATGCGCTGGAACGCGCCGGGGCTTTCCTACAGCCGCCCCATCCGGTGGCTTGCCGCCCTGCTGGGGGACCATGTCATTCCGTTCGCCGTGTCGAACATGGTCACAGGGCGCAGCACGCGCGTGCACCGGACGGCCTCGCCCGCCGAGGTGACGGTCGCATCGGCGGACACCTACCTCGACACGCTCCGGGCCCACGGCATCGAGCCGGACGCGGCGCGGCGGCGGGAGCGGGTCGTCACGGGTGCCGCGGGGCTTGCGGCGGGCGTGCACGGATCCATCGATCCCGACGGCGAGCGCGCGGTCATCGATGAGGTGACCAACCTCGTGGAGGAGCCGGCCTTGATCCTGGGCACCTTCAGCCAGGATTACCTGGAGCTGCCCGCAGAGGTCCTGACGACGGTGATGAAGAAGCACCAGCGCTATCTGCCGGTCAGGAACGGCAGCGCTGCGCTGCTGCCGTTCTTCGTCACCGTTGCCAACGGCAAGTGTGATGCTGACCTGGTCAGGAGCGGCAACGAAGCGGTGCTGCGGGCGCGGTTCGAGGACGCCAAGTTCTTCTGGCAGAACGACATCAAGACACCGCTGACCGTGATGAGGGAAAAGCTCAGCCGCCTGCTCTTCCAGACCAGGCTGGGCTCACTGGCGGACCGGGCCGACCGGATCGCGGCCATCTCGGCCAGGCTCGCGGAGCAGATCAGCCTGACGTCCGCGCAGGAAGAAGTGCTGCGGCGGGCCGGCCAGCTCGCCAAGTTCGACCTGGGCTCGGAGATGGTGATCGAGCTGCCGAGCCTGGCGGGCGTCATGGCGCGGGAGTACGCGCTGCGGGCCGGGGAACCGGAGGCGGTGGCCGAGGCACTGTATGAGATGGAGCTACCCGGATCAGCCGTGGGACGCGTTCCGCTGGAGACGCCGGGCGCGCTGCTGGCGCTGGCCGATCGTTTTGACCTGCTCGCCGGCCTCTTCGCGGTCGGGGCCGCGCCGACCGGAAGCTCGGACCCGTTCGCGCTCCGCCGCGCGGCCCTGGGTGCCGTCAACATCCTGCGGGCTCACCCGGGGCTTGACTCGATCACTATCACGCGGGGCCTGCAGATCGCCGCGGACCAGCAGCCGGTCCCGATGACCGCCGAGATCTTCGACGAGGCGGTCACCTTCATAGCCCGGCGATTTGAGCAGCTGATGCTCGAAGCGGGTCACCGGGTGGAGGACATCCGGGCGGCAGCGCCCCTGCAGACTGCCCCGGCCCGGGCCGGGAAGACGCTGGACCAGCTCAGCCGGCTGCGCTCCACTGCCGACTTCGCTGAGCTGACGGCGGCCTTCCAGCGCGTGCGGCGTATTGTCCCGGCCGGCACCAGCCCCCAGTACACCGCGGCTGTCTTCGAGCTTCCCGCCGAGGCTAATCTGGCCCGCGCCCTGGACGAGGTGCAGCGGGCCATCTGCGACCCGCGCGATCTCGACGAGGTCGTCAGGCGATCGGGGATACTCGTCCGCCCGATCAACCAGTTCTTCGACGATGTGCTGGTGATGGCAGCGGATGAGGCGGTGCGGGCCAACCGGCTCGGCCTCCTGGCCAGCGTCTACGACGCCGTGTCCCAGGCTCTGGCCTGGGACCAGCTGACCTGAGCCCCGCTCGCCGCGCGGGCCGTCACGGCGCACGAGGCGACCGGAGGGGCCGGGCCGCAGGCCCGCAGTTGCATGAGCGCATTCCTCACCTCAGGTCGCCCGGCAATCCGCTTGGCATGATCATCAGAAGGCACGGCAGAGCCGACCGTGCGGATCCTTCCCAGGCGGCCAATCACGCTGGCGCGGCCGACTCAGGCCGCGCAGGAGCGGAAGCGGTCAGACGCGGCGAGGGCCGCGCTCGTAGATAGCCGGCATTACGGACGTCAGCGCGGCGCTCGCTTCCTGGCGGGCTCTTCGGTCCCGTTCCCTCGCCTCCGCTGCCGCGGCGGCGGCCGCCAGGCGGTCGGCGGCATGACGGCGGAGGCGGGCCCGCTTCCTGGCCTTCACGCCGCGATCCGCAGCGACAACCGTGATGGCGAGCAGGACGACAACGAGAAAGATGAGCGCAACCATCAGCATCTTCGGTGGGGGTGAGAGCTTTCCGGGACACTTCAATGCTACGTGCCGCGCGACCGTAATCGCGCAGGCGGCACGCGGGATCAATGTCACAACAAGGCGTACAGCCAGGACGGCCCGGCCACGCGGGCCCCGGCGGCCAGGCACCGGCGGCGAAGCTCGCGGTCGGCGGTCACCACGATGCAGTGTCCCGCAT
>Ga0335085_10012150_pt1 | contig 12709 bp, 6 predicted proteins | sample Lox_Sample_45_FD_206712 | JGI IMG/M metagenome (GOLD analysis project Ga0335085, IMG submission 206712) | Soil microbial communities from Loxahatchee National Wildlife Refuge, Florida, United States - Lox_Sample_4.5 | ecosystem: Environmental > Terrestrial > Soil > Wetlands | place: USA: Florida...
GACGGTCACCACCCGGTGGTTGTCTACATAAAGCTCCGCCGTTCCGCCGCAATTCACCGAGAATCGATACACTCCGCTCGCCGGCGGCGTCAGCATCCCGGTCCATCGCGCGGACCATGCAGGCCGCGCAAATCCTCCGCCTGCTCCGCCGGGCGCCCCGGCCGGCGCGCTGCCCGCAGCGTTACTGGCGCCGGACGAAGCTTTCGATTTGAGAATTTCCGTAATCGGCGGGCTTGCGAAATCGATTGTCGCATCCACGCGCGACGCCGCCGGCTCTCCCGACCAATCCGCCGTGGAGAAATATTCGGCCAGCAGTCCGTGCTCGCCGCCGGCGGTGGACGTCAGCACTTCACTCGGCAGCGCCGGCAGCGGAGCGATTCCCAGCGTTCCCGGCGCGAACGTTACCTTCACGCTCGCCCCGGCACGTTCGCGAATGGCTTCCAGCGGCACGCTCAGACGCATCAAGTGCACTTCCGCGCTTCCGGTTTCCATCACCTGCGCATGCGGCCCCGCATCGTCTCCGATCACGGCGATCGTCTTAACGCTCGCTCCGATCGGCAACACGTTCCCGGCATTCTTCAGCAACACCGCGCCGGCCTCCGCGATTTCGCGCGCCAGCGCCACATGCTCGGGCGTCGAAACGTGCGCATCTGCGCTTCCTTTCGGGTGAGGATCGTAAATTCCCAGCCGGAAACCCGGCACCAGCATGTGCAGCACTTTCGTATCGAGCGTGTCCGGCGGCAGTTTGCCCGCTTTGATCAGTGCGTCCACTTCGCTCGGCGGCGAAACTGCGTCGACTCCCGCCAGCGACGCCGCCAGCGCGCTCCGCTGTGCAAACGCAGCATCCGGCACGATGTATCCGTCAAAGCCCCACGTGCGCAGCTGCCCCAGCAACCACGGATTGTCGCAGCTGAATTGCCCGTTGATCTGGTCGTAGGCGCACATGATTCCGCCCGCGTGCGCCTTCTCTACCGCCGCCTTGAAATGCGGCAGGTAAATTTCGTGAAGCGCCTTTTCCGTTATGCGTTCGTCCACTCCCGCGAACTCTGGATTGACGCCTGTTCGTCCGAATTCCTGATTGTTTCCCGCGAAGTGCTTTACGATCGCGATCACGTGCCGGCTCTGCATGCCGTCGATTTCCGGCACCACCATTTCTCCCATCAGGAACGGATCTTCGCCGAACGTCTCCGCTGACCGGCCCCAGTGCCACGTCCGCAGCAGGTTGATCGTCGGCCCCAGATCGGCGGCCAGACCCTTGCCCGAAAATTCTTCTCCCATTGCCACGCCGAATCTCTGCGCCAGGGAACGGTCCCACGTCGCGGCCAGAGCGATCACGTTCGGGAACGCCGTCACGTTCTGCGACCGCGGCGCAACCGGTCCGGGAAATATTCCGCCGCCCGCGATTCCATTAGGCCCGTCGGCGCCCGGCGCCGGATCGATTCCCAGGCGAGTGAGCGCCGCAGCTCCGTAGCCGCCGAAGCGCAGCTTCTCTTCGTACGTCATTTGGGAAATCACTTCCAGCGCTCGGCACACCGGGGTTTGGCTCGCATCCGTCCACGGCCGGGGATTCGATCCGGGATGGCAGTTGTTCGCGGCAAGCGCGGAGGTCCCGTCTGGCGCGGGCCCTTGTGCGAGTGAGTGGGTCGCGAAAAAAGCGACTGTCAGCGCCGCGAATGCCGCCGCGAAAGGCATCGATCCCGACCTCACTCTGCTCACCGCCCCACCCCCGAAGTCAGGATCATAAACGCCATCAACCGCAATACGTATGCGCAATCGAAAAACTACACGGCGGATCGACAAAGTTCGCGCCGGCATCCGGCGCTTCGGTTCTTGCGTCCGCCAAGCAGGCTACGACTCGGCCAGGGCCTTCCGTTCGGCGCCGTCCGGATTATTCTTCATCACGCATTCCGTGTCGAAGATCATCGTCGGGCACTGCTCCGCTGTAAAGGCCGGCCAGTGGGGAAGGCCGCTATGATTTGGGTCGCCGGTGCGCGCGAAATGGATCCACGCATCGGCCACGTTTGCCGCCAGCGCGCGCGGTGCCGGTCCGCCGCCCGTCATCGGTGCGCAACGGTCCGTGTTGTCGAACACAAACGCCAGCTCCGCGCAGTGAAACGCGCCCGGCCTGCCGTCGAGCACCGGAGTCTGCCATGTGAACCAGTAGTTGTAGGCAGCCGCCGCTTTCTGCGCGGCCTTGCGCTCGCATTGCGTAATGCCGCCCTGCCGCACTGGCGCCGCGGAAATTCGCGAAAAGATTTGCCCGGGCTTATCTTTCGGATGCGCGCTGCGAAACACTTCGATGATGTGCGCCGATTTGTCGCCGTGCATGCCCTTCACCCGCTCCAGCAGCTGTGCGTCGGTTAGCGTCGGCAGTTGCAAATCGTAAAGCCCGGTGCTGAATTCGTTGAGCACCGTCCCCACGATCACCGGCACGTCCGCCGACTGCGCCGGCGCCGTCGGATCCCAGGGCTGAATGGGCAGATCGGCGCCATCCTGCGTCGGCTGCCAGCCGATTCGAGGTAATGCAAAAGTTCGACCCAGCGAGAACGGCTGCGCCAGGCTCGCCACCGCGGCTCGGCCCGCCGCGATGAGTTTGTCGACCGGCACTTCGTGAATCTGATCGATCTGCTCCGGACTGAGATTCAGCTGTTTCAGGACCGCCGCTCCCAGCTTGCCCGCATCTTCCGGCTTCGCGGCATTCATCAGCGACCCGCTCTGCACCGCCGCCCGATGGAACAGTCCTTTCGCCGCGGGCATCGCCATCAGCGTATTCACTTTTCCGCCGCCGCCCGATTGCCCGAAGATCATCACATTGCCCGGATCGCCGCCGAAGTTCGCGATGTTGTCGCGCACCCATTCCAGCGCCGCGACGATGTCCAGCATCCCGCAGTTCGCCGAATGCGCATAATTCGACCCGCCCGCCTGCGACAAATCCAGATACCCCAGCACTCCCAGCCGGTGATTCAGCGACACCACCACCGCATCTCCGCGCCGGCTCAGGTTCTCGCCGTAATACGACTTCAGCTCCTGTCCCGAACCCGCCGAAAACCCGCCGCCGTGCAGCCACACCATCACCGGCCGCTTCTTCGAATCGTTCACCCCCGGGGTCCACACGTTCACGCGCAGGCAATCTTCTCCGAATCGCCCGTCGTCCCAATCGAACATCCACGCCACTTCATCGTTGCCCCAGCCGGCGCGCGCTTCCTGCGGACTCACGAATCCGTACTGCATCGAGCTGCGCACCCCGGCCCACGGCGTCACTTTCGCGGGCGCCTGGTAGCGCGCCTTTCCTTCCGGTGACGCGGCGTACGGAATTCCCAGAAACGTATTGATCCCGTTGCGCGTGAATCCTCGTACCTTCCCCGAATTCGTTTCCACCAAGGCGTTCGATTCCGACGCGCGAATGATCGTGTTCGCCGTTCCCGGGGGCGGAGCCGAGTTCTCGCCTGCGGGTTTCGACGATGTCTGCCCCGCAGCCCCTTTTGCCTCCAGCGCCGGCAATATCGAACAGCCGGCCAGCGTCGCGATGCTTTGCAGCATGGAACGCCGGCCGACCGCTCTTCCCAGGGGGTGGGAACTCGCCTCAAGCTCGATGCCACGGTGTTCGACCGCTCGTTTCGCTTTTTTCATGATCCCTTGGCCTCTTTTCTTGGACGCCTGCGCCACCGGTGGACTGGTTTCCGGCCGCGCACGCTGGACTATATACCTTGCCTCAGAACGTAATGCGAGCCGCCAGTTGCAGAATGCGCGCATCGCGGACGGCGCTGACCGTGCCGAAGTCCGTGTCGCTCCCCGGCGCCGGCCCGTTGATCAGATTGCCGAAAATGTACAGCGCCAGCGAGTTCACCGCCGCGAACTGCGTGTGGTTGAACGCATTGAACGCATCGAACCGCAGCTGAATATTCGAGTGTTCGGTGATCGCAAAATTCTTCTGCAGCGACATATCCCAGTTGTTCCATCCCGGCGCGAACAGATAGGCGGAAGATCGGTTCGATTCCAGCCCCAGGCTCGGCGCCGTCGGCTCCGCAAAAGCCGCCGGATTGATCTGCCCCGCTGCTCCGCCCGCACCGTGCAACGGCTGGCCCGTCAACGCGATGTTCGCCGGCTCCGTGTAGGATCCAGTCACCGTCTGATCCACGCCGAAAAGATAGATCGGGTTGGTGATGTCGATCGCAAAGTTGCCGCCGCTCAGCAGATCCGCGAAGGTCACGTGGTATGGATTTCCAGTCGATAGCCGCGTCACGCCCGAAAACTGCCAGCCGTCCACGAGCGAATGCGCCAGCCCGCTATGGAAAATGCTCGGGAAGTTGTACACATAATTGATCACCAGATTGTGCCGCTGATCGAACCCCGTGTACGTGTAGTTCACCAGTTTGTTCAGCCCGTCGATCCGCGAAGGAAAGAAATCCGATCCCAGGAAGCCTCCTCCCGGCGTCGTCGTCATATTCTTGCTGTACGTGTAGGACGCCCCGAGGAACAGCCCCTTCGCGTAGCGCCGCGTCACGCTCACCTGCAGCGCGTTGTAATTCGCCGTACCGGTGCTGTTGTACTGCCAGATGTCGCCATATCCGGGGTAAGGCCGCACCAGGTTTTCCGGCAGCGCGCAGGCGCCTGAATAGCCGCCCGTTCCTTGGAATCCAAGCGTGGCGGGGTTCAAACACTGCGGCCCGCTCATCGTCGGATCCTGGTTTTGCGGCTGGAACGTCGTGCCGTACGGGATTCCGTTCAGATTGACTTCATCGGTCAGTTGATAGGAGAACGTCCCGACGTACGACGTGTTCAGGATCATTTGATAAGGCAGCTTTGCCTCAAAGCCAAGGCTCGCCTCATACACGGTCGGAATCTTCGCCCGTTTGTCCGTCGCCTGCAGCGTGGGAGGGAACGACAGCGTGCTCGTCGAGCTGATGTCGGCAGTTCCGTCCGGGCACATCACGTTGACGCATGCGTAATGGATGGTCGGCACCACCGTGTCCGGCGGATTTTGAATCAGCGAAAAAACGCGATTCCCCTGGACTCGATCGTAGTAAATGCCGAATCCGGTTCGCATCACGATGTTCTGCCGCCCCGTGATGTCCCACGCGACTCCGATGCGCGGACCCATTTGTGGGAAGCGGTTATTCACCAGGTAGGAATTGGCGGTCGACGACTGCACGATCCCGTTTGTCAAGCTGCCCGATCCCGGCACAATCGCTCCGATGTCTCCCGCGGGAAGCACCGTGTCGGTCGTCGCGTCAAACGCCACGCGTTGACCGCCCACCATCGCCGGCTGGAACAGCCTCACTTGCTGGCTCGCCAGGAAAGGATTCGGATAGAAATTCGAGATTTGGTCGGCTTGATCGAACTGCGGCTCGTACCATGACATGCGGAGCCCCAGATCGAGCGTCAGCCGCGGAGTAATCTTCCAGGTGTCCTGGAAATATCCCTCGATATTCGAATAGCGGTATTGTCCGGTCAGGAACGCGCTGGCCTGGTCGAACGTATCGACGATGCCCAACAGCATGTTCGCGATTCCGTTCCCGGTGTCGAACGGGTTCTGCGCGTCCTTCCCGAACTGGTAGTTTCCGTTCGCATCCGCGAACGATGTCTGGTTCTTCCGGCTGCGCTGAATATACAAGCCGGTTTTGAACGTATGCTGCTTCCAGACCTTGCTCAGATTGTCCGTGAAGTCGATGTCCGTATTGAAATTCAGGAACGGTGCGTTGGAGGCGCTCACCGCCGCTCCGGTCCCGCTCTGCGGATTGCTGCCGTATCCGATCGTTGGCAGCAAATCATCCTGCACCGGATTCGTGTAGAGCAACGGCAGGCTGACGCCGCTGCCCGCTTGGGTCAGGGCCGCCGGCGCCGGGTTGTGCAGCGAATTGTTGCTCACGCCGAATTCGAAATCGTCCACCAGCGTCGGGCTGATCACGTATGTCCCGCCGATGCCCCACTGGTATCCCGGCGTGGGCGTCACAAAAGTTGTCAGCGGCACCGTCTCATTCGGCGACAATCCGCCGTAATAGCCGGTGCTCGTGTTCGTGTTGTGGATCCAGGTCCAGTTCAACCGCAGGTGCGAATTGAAGTTGTAATCGATCCGCAGCAGGTCCTCCCGCCTCGGTGAAAGCGTGGAAAGGTCCGACGTGTAGTTGTAGTTCGCTCCGAAGGGAATATTTTGAATCTGCCCTGCCGACCCGTACGGCAGCACGTTCGGAGCCAGCGCGTTCAAATTGGTCAGATACTTCACCCCCGGCGCGTACAACGGAATGCTCGAGGGAATGATCCCCAGTTGCGCCGGATCAAACGTCCCGGTTCCCGTGGCCGTGCCGTCAAAGCACCCGAGCGTGACGGGCGCCGAAAAAGCCGTCGGCGCGATGCACGGTGGCCCGCCCGGCAGGAACGGGTCGCGGGTATACGCCAGCGTGTTGAACGCCGTGTTGTCCGCGCTGAAATCCCCGTGCAATTCCGCTGCGGTCGGGAGCCACACGTTATCCGGCGCATTCGGCAGCAATTGCCGCTGGAATTCCTCGCTCCAAAAGAAGAACAGCTTGTCCTTGTTCGTATTGAAATGCCCCGGAATGTAGACCGGGCCGCCGATGTTGTATCCGGGATCGTTGTAGCGGAACAGCGGCTTCTGCGGCAGATCGGTTTCGTTCGTGATGAAATTGCGCGCGTTCATTCCTTCATTGCGATGAAAAATATACGCCCCGCCGTGGAAATCGGCCGTGCCGCTCTTTGTCACCACGTTCACCTGCGCGCCGGACGACCGCCCGTACTGCGCCTGGTAAATCCCGGTCAGTACCGTGAATTCCTGGATCGCGTCCTGGCTGATGGTCACGTTCTGGTCGCCGTTCAACCCGGTGTCGATGTCGCCGATTCCGTTGATCGTCATGTTGTTCGAATTGTTCCGCACGCCGTTCGCGGCGAATTCGCTGATGCCGATTGTGCTCGCGGCCTCCACGCTCACCTGGCTCGAAACTCCCGGCGTCAGCGTCACCAGCGACAGGGGACTGCGGCCATTCACCGCCAGGTTCTCCATCTGCTTGTTTTCCACCGTGTCGCCCATCTGCGCGCCTTCGGTGTCCAGCTGCGCCTCCTGCTCGGTCGTCACCGTCACCGTCTCCGTCACCGTCCCTACAGACAGCGCGAAATCCGGCAGCGCCAGCTTCTCGTTCACGTGCAGCGTCACGCCTTCCTGCACAAACGTCTTGAATCCGGCCCCATTCACGGACAGGTCGTACGTCCCCGGAGGCACGTCCAGGATCGCGAAATGGCCCTGCGTGTCGCTGGTGGCTTTGTACGTCGTCTTCGTATCGCGATCGGTGGCCGTCACGGTCGCGTTCGGTACTGCGCCATGCTGCGCGTCAAACACATATCCGTTGAGCGATCCGTTTTGGTTCTGCGCCTGGCTCGCTACCGCCAGTCCGAGGCCGCAGAGCAGCGCCATCAACATCCATTGCACCGCGCTTCCCACCCAGCCCTTCATCGCCATGTAGCTCCCCTCCCGTTTCACGCGTCTTCGCCGCCGGCGATACCCGTCCCCCGAGTCCGAGCCGCTGCGCACGCCCCTTCACCGGTACATTTCGAAAATGTCAGGCTTGGCCCACCCACGATTCGGGCCGGGACGGTACTTCAGGCAGGGAGGTTGCACGCAAGGATGCTACGGTAGGCTACCGCTGGGCATTGCGTATCTCATCTAGCATCAACAACTTACAGGACGCCCGGCCAACGTATCATACGGTAATTTGCATGTTTTTCCGTTGACACTCGTATGCCCATGCAGCACACTCGGCCGCACTCCGCAGTGGGGGCGTTCCATGGCGAGTCCGAATTTGCCTGATTTGGCGGTTTCCGTCCAACCGAGACGCTTTCCGGACGGTCCAGCCGATCGCGACGCCATCCTCCATCAGCTCGACCGGATCCTCTCGCATCCGTCCTTTAAGCACAGCAAGCGCTATCCCAATCTCCTGCGATTCCTTGTCGTGCGCACATTGGACGGCGAAACCCAGCTGAAAGAGCGCACCCTCGGAGCCGAAGTCTTCGGCCGCGATCCCGATTACGATACCAACGAAGATCCCGTCGTCCGCATCACAGCTGGCGAAATCCGCAAGCGCATCGCGCAGTACTACCACGAGCCCGGCCATGATTCCGAGCTTCGCATCGATCTGCCGGCTGGTTCCTACCATCCTGAATTTCATCTGCCCGCGGACAAGCTCGCCCTGGACAGCGGCAATCATCACGTCTCCGTTATCACCGCGCCCGTGGAAGTGATGCCCGCGCACCGTGGATTTTTCGCCCGCCGGCCAGTTCTTGTCGCTCTGGTGGCGATTCTCGCCGTGGCCGCCGCTTTCGGCACGGCCCAAGTCAAAGCTTGGGTCACTCCGAAAGCCTTGGATAATTTCTGGAATCCATTGCTGGACGCACCCAGTTCCGCTCTGGTCGTAATCGGTGGGCCCGTTCCCACACCCAACAAAGGCGAGCCTGCTCCCGCGGACTTCAGCATCACGCAGCACATTTACGACGGCGACCACATCAACGTCTATGACGCCAATACGCTGTTTCGCCTGGCCGAACTCTTCGGCAACCACGGAAAACCCGCCCGTCTGCTGACCGCCAAGGCCACCACGCTCACCGACCTCCGCCAGGGTCCCATCGTCCTCGTGGCCGGCTACGATAACGCCTGGACCATGCGAATTTCCGACGCCCTCCGCTACCACTTCAGCTGGAATCCGGCGAAGAATGGCGTCTTTTGGGTCGAAGACCGCGACAATCCCGGGCGCCACGACTGGGCGGTCAATTTCAACGAGAAGTATTCGGAGTTGACGCAGGACTACGCCATCGTATCGCGCTTTTCCGATCCGACCACCGGACAGCCCGTCGTCATCGCTGCGGGGATCGGCGAAAATGGCACCAGCGCCGCCGGCGAATTCCTCACCGACTCGCACGAAATGGAGAACGCCACCCGCCAGGCCCCGCGCGATTGGCGCTCTCAAAACGTGGAGTTCGTGCTGGCCACGCAGGTAATCGAAGGAAAATCCGCCTGCCCCCGCGTCCTCGCCTCATATTATTGGTAGTCGGGCAGGCAGTCTCCTGGGACCACCAGTTTCCCGATTGGCATGGTGTTGATATTGTTTTGAGTGGCGCAGACAATCCTGCCTGTGCTCCGGCGAAGAACGTCGCCACCAAACCAGCGCCGCAGGCGCGGCAGAAGGTAGCCCACCCGCTAGAGCTGGGAACCAAACCCACGAAGACCATCAAGCACCATAGGTGCGACAGATTCCGTCGCCGCCGATCGAATTCTTGGCGGTTCTACCTCAATTTCACACGACGGTGTTTAGCGGGACGGGGTCGGAGCCTGCCTGTCGGCAGACGGGCTTCGGCTCCGGCAGAGTACCGTCCAAAATACCCAGGGGCTTTAGCCCCTGAGGCGCCGACTAATGCGCCATTTCAAATTCTCGAAAGCGCCTCTCCAGCTCCCATTCCTGCTGCGCATGCTCGCTCGATTTCAGGAAATCCGAGCACTTCGACGAAACTTCGCCTGTGAAATCCCCCGCGCACTCATCCACCATGCGGTCGAACTTGTCCGGCTCCTTCCACAAGCTCGCCCCCGGCAGAAACGTATGATGAACTCCGGTCCGCACCATCTGCTTCAAATCTCCGTAGCTCAGCGCATACGTCTCCACCGCCAACTCATACTCATGCGTCAAATCGATCCGCGACACGCCCTCATCATCCGTCGAAAGCGAAACGGGCACCTTGTACTTCCGGTACGTGCGAAACGGGTGATCGTAATTCGCAGTCCCCAGAATCACATCGTTGCTCGTCAGATTGATTTCCACCATCACGTGCTTCGCCGCCATCTCCCGCAGCAAATCGTACGGCCGGTCTTCGTACATCACGTCCACACCGTGCCCGATTCGTTCCGCATGGCCGGTCTCCACCGCCATGCGGATGTGGAATCGCAGTCCGTCCGGCGGCACCATTCCCGGCGCCAGTTCGCCTGCGTGCAGCGTGATATGCAGCTTCGGATAGACGCCGTGCAGATAATCCATCTGCCGCATCCCCAGCGCGTAGTTGGCCATCGCCACGCGATCGTCCTCCGGCTGCACGTAATTGATTCCCACCACCCGCGGATCGGTCTGCGCGTATTCAAATCCCAGCAGCGTCTGCGCGAACACCTGCTCCGGCGCAAACGCGCGCAGCACCTGATAGATGTACCGAATTTCCACCTTGCAGGCCGGCGCCTCGTTCGGCTGGCCGCAATGCTCGATTTGTTTCCGGCTCGCCTCGGCCATATCCAGAAACGTCTTCGTCAGCGGAATCTCATCCCGCAATCCCTTGGCCAGCAGTTGATCGCGAAATTCCGCAAAATTCTCGCCATGCCAGCCGATTTCATGCGCGATGGTCGCCGCATGGCTGAACGGCGGCGTCACCATCAGCTCCATATATTGTTCGTTCTGCGACGCCGCTCGCGAGGCCACCTCGTCCAGCCACTCGCCCATGTGCCGCGAATCGATGGCCCCGAATCGCGAAAACGTGTTGAAGAATTGATCGTGTCCGTCGATCCCCGGCATCGGCACGAACGCCCGCATCGAGAATGCGTCCACCAATTTGTCGTAAAGCTGCTGATCCTGATTCGCCGTCTCCGCCGGCACGCTGCCCGCCGCGCAATTCGCCCCGGCGCGCTTCACCAGCGACGACGTCGCCAAATTCACGCACAGGTGGTCCTCCACCGCGTCCCGGATCCAAGTCTCGGCGTAAATTCCGCCGCCCAGGTGATAATGCAGTTCCGCCCCCTTCGGCATATCCACCAGGAACGCCCGCAGCGCCAGCGGATTTCCTCGCGCCAGGTTGTAGGCGCTTTCGGTCCGGTCCTGTGCTTGTTTGGCCGGCGATCCGCTGCATCCGCACAGCAGGAACACCGCCGAAATCGTCAACACTGGCACGAGGACAAATGCCGGAATGCAAACACGCCTTCGAACGGGAGCCATTTTCGATCCTTTGCGCGCGCGGTCGCGTCGTTTGGTGGGCGCTATTCTACCGCCCCTCGCCATAAACTCAATTTCCCATTCGCGCCCTGATGTAGAATCTTTTCGCGTCTCCGCCGTGGAAACGGATTCCGTGAAACCGAAACTCATTGCCCGATGTGTCGCTCGTCTGGGCATCGCGCTCGCCCTCGCCGCTGCCGCGTGTGTCGCGCCCGTACGAGCGCAAAGCGCAGCACCCGCCGCCTCGCCAATCCAAGTAAAGGTCGTCGTCGTGGCCATGTTCGAAACCGGCGAGGACACCGGCGACAAGCCCGGCGAGTTTCCGCTCTGGGTCCAGCGCGAGCATCTCGACCGCGTCATCGAAGTCCCCGCGGCTTTTCACCACGTGCGCATGAATGGTGACGGCGTCCTCGGCATGCTCACAGGAGTCGGCACCGCCCGCGCCGCATCTTCCATCATGGCCGTCGGACTCGATCCGCGATTCGACTTCTCTCATGCCTACTGGGTGATCGCCGGCATCGGCGGCGGCGATCCTGCGGACGTCTCCCTCGGCTCCGCCGTCTGGGCCGATCACGTCATTGATAGCGATCTCGCCTACGAAATCGACGCACGCGAAATCCCGAAGGATTGGTCCACCGGCATCGTGCCGCTCAATCACGCCACGCCCTACGAACCTCCCGCGCGCCAGAACGGCGGCGAAATCTACACGCTCAATCCGCAGCTGGTCGGCTGGGCCTTCCATCTCACGAAAGACACTCCGCTCGCCGACACCGACCGCATGCGCGCCGCTCGCGCCCGCTTCACCGGTTTCCCCAACGCGCAGAAGCCGCCCTTCGTCGCCCGCGGCGACGATCTCTCCGGCAGCACCTTCTGGCACGGCACTCTGCTCGACCGCTGGGCCAACGCCTGGGACGCCTACTTCACCGGCGGCCAGGGCAACTTCATGGTCACCGCGATGGAAGACACCGGCACCATGCAGTCGCTCACGTTTCTCGCCCAATCCGGCCGCGTCGATCTGCAGCGCGTGCTCGTCCTTCGCACCGTCAGCAATTTCACCCGCGAGGCTCCCGGTGAGACGCCCGCCGACAGCCTGAAGCGCATGGCCACTGGAAATTACCCGGCGTTTCTCGAGTCGCTCGAATCCGCCGAAGTCGTCGGCGACAAAGTCGTCCGCGACATCCTCGCGCACTGGGACGAGCGCGAATCGAAAATCCCCGGCACGCCCTGAAAATGTGTCTCTAATCGCGCGCACATGACCAAACTCGACCTCGACCACAAAAAACTCCTCGCCGTCGCGCTCGAAGAAGCGCGCCTCGGGCTTTCCGAAGGCGGTATTCCCATCGGTGCGGCGATTTTCGACGCGGACGGCACGCTCGTCGGCCGCGGCCACAATCGCCGCGTGCAAAATGGCGACACTTCGATGCACGGCGAAACCGACGCGTTCCGCAACGCCGGGCGCCGCCGCACCTACCGCGACCTGGTTATGGTCACCACGCTCGCCCCCTGCTGGTATTGCAGCGGCCTGGTTCGCCAGTTCGGCTTCCGGACGCTGGTGGTCGGCGAGAGCCGCAATTTCCAGGGAGGCCTCGACTGGCTGCGCTCGATCGGCGTGCGCGTGATCGATCTCGATTCCCAGGAATGTGTAAAATTGCTCGCGGACTACATTCGCGAGCATCCCGAAATCTGGCACGAAGACATCGGAGAAGATTAAGAGACTGCCATGGCCACGACGCCACATTTCGAAC
>Ga0335085_10012151_pt1 | contig 12709 bp, 9 predicted proteins | sample Lox_Sample_45_FD_206712 | JGI IMG/M metagenome (GOLD analysis project Ga0335085, IMG submission 206712) | Soil microbial communities from Loxahatchee National Wildlife Refuge, Florida, United States - Lox_Sample_4.5 | ecosystem: Environmental > Terrestrial > Soil > Wetlands | place: USA: Florida...
GGTTGATCGACGTCGCATCCCAGGCGCACAGCGATGTGATAGGCGAGCAGTTGCAGAGGCACGATCTCGAGAATCGGCAGGAGAAGCTCGTCGCTGTGAGGGATGACGATCAGATGATCGGCCATCTTGCCCACTTCCTCGCGGTCGTCGTCGCAGACAATCGCGATGACGATGCCGCTGCGAGCCTTTACCTCTTGTATGTTCGAAATCGTTTTCTCGTAGCGCAGCCGGCTGGCTTCGCTCTTGCGGTCGCGCGTGCACAGAACGACGACCGGAAGATTCTCATCGATCAGCGCGTTCGGCCCGTGCTTCATCTCGCCCGCCGGATATCCTTCTGCGTGGATATAGGAAATTTCCTTGAGCTTGAGCGCGCCTTCGAGCGCAATTGGAAAATGCACGCCCCGGCCGAGAAACAGGAAATCGCTCGCGCGAAACAGCTTCTTTACCAGATCGTCGTACGCGTTCTCCTGGCTCAAAATCGTCTCGAGTTTTCCCGGGATCCGAATCAGCTCCTGCACCAGCTTGCTCGACTCCTCCGGCGTCAACGTCTCCCGCGCCTGTCCCAAGTACATCGCCAGAATGAACAGCGCCGTGAGCTGTGAAGTAAACGCCTTGGTAGACGCCACGCCGATTTCAGGACCCGCGTGCGTCATCAGCGTGCCCGACGCCTCGCGCGTGATCATCGATCCCACCACGTTGCATATGGCCAGCGTCTTCGATCCCTTCTGTTTGGCTTCGCGTTGGGCCGCCAACGTGTCCGCCGTTTCGCCGGACTGCGAGATCACCACCGTCAGAACATCTTTCGAAACGATCGGGTCCCGATAGCGGAACTCGCTTCCGTAATCCACTTCCACCGGGATTCGGGCCAGCTTCTCCATCATGAACTTGCCCGCCAGCGCAGCATGCCAGCTAGTCCCGCAGGCCACGATTTTCACCGACTGAAATTCCTGAAATGCTTTCGCGCTGATGTCCATCTCGTCGAGAAAGACGCGCCCCGACTCCTGGCCCACCCGGCCCAGCATCGTGTCCCGCACCGCGCGCGGCTGCTCAAAGATTTCCTTGAGCATGAAATGCTTGTAGCCGCCCTTTTCGGCCATCACCGGATCCCACAGGATGTGGGTGACCTGGCGTTTGATCGCGCGGCCGTTGAAATCGGTGAGGTGCACGCCCTCCGGGGTCAGTATGGCCACATCGCCGTCGGCCAGGAAGAACATGTCGCGTGTATGGCTCAGGATCGCGGGCACGTCCGAAGCGACAAAATACTCGCCGTCGCCCAAACCAATTACGACCGGCGGGCCCGAGCGAGCAGCCACGATCTTGCTCGGATCAGAACTGGCAATTACGCCGAGCGCGAACACGCCTGACAAATCTCTCGCGGCTTTGCGCACCGCTTCCTCGAGGTTGCCGTCGTAATACTTCTCCACCAGATGTGCGATTACCTCGGTGTCCGTCTCTGTGACGAACTTATGCCCCTCGAGTTGGAGCTGATGCTTCAATTGCAGATAATTTTCGACGATGCCGTTATGCACCACGACGATGTCACCGGTGCAGTCGCGGTGTGGATGCGCATTCTCTTCAGTCGGGCGTCCGTGCGTCGCCCAGCGCGTGTGGCCGATGCCGTACGGCCCATCCAATGGATTGATGCGGATTGCGTCTTCCAGATTTCTCAGCTTGCCCGACGCCCGCCGCACCGCCAGATGATTGTCGCCGTTTAAAACCGCGATGCCCGCGGAATCGTATCCGCGATATTCCAGCCTGCGAAGGCCATCCAGGATGATGGGCACCGCTTTTTGGTTGCCGATGTAACCGACAATGCCGCACATGATCCCAGAATACTAGGCGCGGTGTGAGTATTCAATGAATGCGCCGTACTAGCACTTTCGCTAGTAGGAACGCCGCCCCCGCCAGGAAGCCTAATAATGCCTGGTATTCGCGATTTTGAACATACAAACTGAATCGGAACTGGCCGCCGCCTTTCGCGGCTCCCAACGCGGGCCATAAGGCCGGCACGCGCTCGGAGTAGGCCGCGAAGCTCGGAAACAATTTGCGCAAATGTTGTTCCTCCAGCTCGATCGCCGGCAGGTAGATCAACAGGAAGACTGCGGAAAACAATCCGCCCAGTAGCCAGCGCCGCGCGGCAATCGCCAGTCCCGCTGCTACCAGCAGCGTTCCCAGATACAGTGGATTCCGAACATAGGCGTAGGGACCGCTCTCGGCCAGGCGGATATTTTTTTCTAAATGCCCTGTCGCCCACGCCCGCAGCAGCAATCCGATCGCCGAGACCGGAAGCCCGAGGATCAGCGATTCCACGGTGGGCCGCGACAACCACGCGAAAGCCGCCACCATGACGAAGCCGGCCGTGACGCGAAGCCTCTGCACCACGTCAGCGTAGGGCTTTGGAAAAAAGCTCATGTGTTCGTCAGTGGCGGTTGGCCGCCGCCAGAATCGACGCCAGCGCCTCAAACACCTGGTCGGGCCCAATCTGCCGCATGCTCGCATCGGGCTCGCTGGTCCGGCGATAGGTCGTCGTGGCTCCCGGGCTTCGCAGCACCGCAATCGTTCCGCCATAGGGTCCGTGCCGGGCTGGATCGGTAGGGCCATAGATGGCCACTCCTGGTTTCCCGAGCGCCGCCGCCAGGTGCAGCGGACCGCTGTCCACGCCCACAACGGCAGCGGCTCTGCGTGTGGCATGGATTAGTCCAGCGATGCCTGAGACGTGCGATTCCGCGCCCTCGATTCTGATAGGACGCGGCGCATTGATCACCAATGGCAGCGCGCATTCCCGGCGCAGTCTGCCTGCGAGCGCCGAGTAAAAATCCAGCGGCCATTGTTTCGCGCCCCAGCCCGCCAGCGGACTCGCCAGCACGAAATCGCCCGGCGGCAGTTCGCCTTCCGATTGACCCGCCGGCAATGGAAACGTCCTCAGGATATTAGTCGCTCCGGCGGCCGCGGCCAAATCGAGATTCCGCTCTACCGCATGATAGGAACGGATCGGCACTTTCGTGGAGTAAAACCACGACGCCGGCGATTCGCGCGCGTAGGTCGCGTTGAAGCCGACAATGCGTTCCGCCCGCGCCATGGTCGCGACAATCGCCGATTTGATCAACCCCTGAAAGTCCACCGCCAGATCGAATCGCTCAGCGCGGAGCTGCCGCCACGCGTCCTTCAGCCCGGAGAGATTCCGCCGGTCCAATTCGATTTCGGAATCGACGTAAGGATTCCCCTCCAGTAACGGGCTCCACTTGGGCTCGATCACCCAGGTAATCTTCGAGTGCGGGATGCTGTGCTTGAGACTGGCGACGGCGGGCAATGCCGCCACCACATCGCCCATGGCGCCCAAGCGGACCACTAAAATCCGGAGCGCGTTCATTTCGACTCTTCGGCGCGATGCCGGCGCAAGACATGCTCGATGAACTTTGTTTTAACGCCCGCGTCCAGGATGGCCTCGGCCGGCTCTCCGTTTCCAAGCACCACGTAATCCACCATCGACAACGCCGCCACCAGCTCGGCGCGGGCCCTTTGCGCCAGCAGCGGAGCCGTCGGGTTGGCGATCTCCACAATCAAAAGATGCCCCGGCTTCGCGCACTCGCGCAGACGCCTCACGTGCTCGGCCAGCAGCGGATCGAAGTACCCGGTTACCCAGCAAACCGGTTTGTCCTGCAACATTTCCCGTACTTCTTGGTACGGGACGATTTTCGTTCGAGTGTCCAAGAAAGCCTAGTCTAGCAACCGCAGCGCTTCCTCGACTACCCGGTCCGCCGTGACGCCGGTCATGCAGCGATGATCGATGGGGCACTCCCGCAGCAGGCACGGGCTGCATTCCACCGGTTGACGTATCACACGGGCGCTGGGCCCGGTGGGTCCTGTAGTGTTGTCGTCGGTGGCGCCAAATATAGCGATGGTCGGCACCCCCAGAGCTGAAGCTATGTGCATAGCGCCGGAATCGTTGGTCAGGAAAAGCTCGCATGCGGCCGCCAGCTCGATGAACTGCGCGAGGCTGGTCTGGCCGGCATAGTTGACGACATCGAGGCCTTGCAGCCGTTGCGCGATTTCTTCGCACAAGGGCCGCTCGCTTGCCGAACCGAATAACCCGATCGAAGCGCGCCGTGTCCGGGCGAGCTGCGCCGCCGCTTTTGCGAACCGTTCGGGCAACCATCGTTTCGCCGTTCCATAAGCCGCGCCCGGACTGACGCCGATCATTCGTTTTCCGTTGCGGCCGGCCTTAGGAGGATTCAGGCGGATCGCATCGCACTCGGGAAGCTGTTCGACGAGCCCCGCGCGCCGTAGTAACTCCAAATAATAAAAACGCTCGTGGCGCGGAATCTCGCCGGGTTTCGGTGGTCTTACGGCTCGCGTGAGCAGGAACCCTCGACTGTCGCGACTGTAGCCGATGCGGTTCGGTATCCCCGCGAGCCAGGCGATCAGCGCCGCTTCAAACGCGTTTTGCAACAAAATCGCGCAGGCGAATTTATGAGGCCGCAGCGCCAAGCCTATCCGCCAACTCGATTTCGCGTCATAGAGAATCACTTCGTCGGCAAACGATTCTCGTTTGTAAAGGTCCGCCACCCAAGATTTGGCGAGAATCGCGATATGCGCTTTTGGAAACCGTTCGCGAATCACCCGCAGCGCCGGCAGCGACATGACGGCGTCTCCGACCCAGTTGGTGGCGCGAATTAAAATACGATCGAAGTGATTCACTTCTTCAAAGCCGCTGTCCAGTTGACGACGACGGTCATGGGGGCGTTGGCGGTCCGATTGGGTTGTACCGGGATCAGGAACCGCCCATCCCTGCTGACGTCGAACCAGGCATTGCCGCCGGGTAAGCGTACGTCGAAGAGCGGTTTCGGTACGCCGGCTTCGAACTTCGCGCCGCTGCCCTTGACGTCGACGGCCATCATTTTTCCATCGGAGCTAACAAAGTACAGCTCTTTGCCATCCCGGCTCCAGACTGAGTGGTCGCCGCTGCTGGTGGAAACCTGCCACTTGCCCCCCGGCGTGGGGAACGTCTGCACATAAATCTCACTACGCTTCGACTCATCGGAAGTGTATGCCAGCCACTGGCCATTCGGCGATAGCCGGGCGTACTGTTCGTTGAACTCGGTATGCAGGTATGGAGAGGGCTTCCGGTCACCGAATAATGGAAGCACCCATTCGTCGTATTTCGTCTTCGGATCGCCGGCGGTGCCCAATATGAGGTAACGGCCATCGCTGGACCAATCGTCCAGTCGCGTGCCGAGCGGCGGATCGCCGACCGGCGGGCTCAGGATTTCGTCCTGCCCTGTGCCGCTAGTTACTTTCTGAAACGGATGTCCTACTCCATCGCGCGTCGAGAAGAAAGCAACATGACTGCCATCTGGGGACCAGACCGGGAAGTCATTCGTTCTCGGACCGAACGTGAACCGGGATGCCGTCTGCCGCGTGAGATCATGCAACCAGATGTCGAAAATACCATTTGCATCGTCTCGGCGGTCTACGGCGACGGTATTTCCATCGGGAGAAATGGCGCCCCAATTAATGAAGCCGGGTGTTCCGAGGTTTCCCGCGATCTGCCCAGCCCGATCGAACCAAGTTAGTTGATAACCTACGGCGCCATTACCCGACGAGTGTGCCAGCACGCCATTTTGGGAAACAGAGAACTGATGCTGGGCCTGGCTGGCGCTGACCAAATCGATATCTTCGGCTACGGGGAAAGCATCGCCAGTTGGTTGAACTTTTGCGGCATCGAACGGTTGCGCCTGCAGCGTTCTTTCGTGGACGAACAGAAGGTACCCGGGAGCAGTGTATGCCACATTGGACACTGCCAACGCGATCCGTTTGCGAGCTGTGGAGTTGAAGTCAAGCGAATAGATCGCGTACTTTTCCATCGCGAAATTCCTCGCGGTATACAGGAGGTGGCGGCCATCTGGAAGGAACCAAGGGAAGCGATGGTCGATCTCGCCGGCAGTTGAATCGGGTTTGGCCAAGAGAGTGGCCGTTCCACCAGCAGCCGAGACGCGAAATAGCCCGTTTGCGTTGACGCCGAACACAAGCACGTTGTCCTTGCTCCAGGTTCCGCCGCGCGCGGTGCCAGTGACATCGCAGAGCGTCGTTGGAGGTCCGCCAGCCACATCGATTTTTTTGAGTTTGCCGTCTGCGAAAAAACCAACTGATCGGCTGTCGGGCGACCAGAATGGCTCGTCGGCGCCGTCAGTTCCGTTAAGCGCGCGGGGAGCGAGCGAATCGAGATCGCGGACCCAGAGCTGGTCTCTGCCGTCGAGCGTCGCTACGAAAGCGATGCGGCGGCCATAGGGGGAAACTGCGGGAAGGCTCGTTGGCTGAAACGCCGCTTTGTCTGGCGCGAGCACGGACATTTTGAGGGCGCGTGGCGGTTCTTCGCGAAAGTGAATGAACGAAACGGCTATGGCTACCAGGGCCAATACGGCTGCAGCGATCCAGCCGGTGTAGCTGGGGCGCGAGGGCGCCGACGGAGCGGTTTTATCCAGAAGCAGTCGATAATCGCCCGCGGCTTGCAGGCGCTGCTTGGGATCTTTTTCGAGGCACGCGGCGAGCAGACGGCGCACTTCGGGCGGGGCAGCCGATAGATCGGGCTTGTCCTTGATGACCGAGGCCAGGATCTCGCTGATATCCTCTCCGCCAAACAGCCGGCGGCCGGTGACCATCTCATACAGCACGACGCCGAACGCCCAGATGTCGGCGCGCCTGTCGACTTCCTTGCCGCGCGCCTGCTCAGGCGACATGTAAGCGGCGGTGCCCAGGATCATCCCTGCTTGCGTGGCGGCGATCGTCAGCGTGGGCGAGTCCTCCGTGCGAGCCGTCGGCGTACCGCCCATTTTGGCCAGGCCGAAATCGAGTACCTTCACCGTGCCGTCGGGTTTGATCTTGATGTTGGCGGGCTTGAGATCCCGATGGACGATTCCGCGGTCGTGCGCGGCATCTAATGCTTCGGCAATCTGCCGCGCGTGCGCAAGTGCAGTCTCGACTGGCAGAGGGCCCTGGGGTGACTCGCCGTCGACCAACTCCATGACGAGGTAATTCGGCCCAACATCGTAGAGCTGGCAAATATTGGGATGATTCAGCGCGGCGATGGCCCGCGCCTCGCGCTCGAAGCGCTCGCTGAACTGCTCGGCCGAAACTTTGACCGCGACTTCGCGCCCCAGCCGCGTATCGCGCGCCCGATACACCTCGCCCATCCCGCCCTTGCCGATGGGCGCAATGATCTCATAGGGCCCCAACGAGGTCCCGGCTGAGATTGACATAGTGGTTGACCGATTTTACCCTACCGGCGTGATGCGGCTATAGCTTTGTCGTGAAACCCTGCTCGCGGAAGTGCGCATCGAAACAGAATGCGGAACGTACGCCGTTTTCGCGCATAGTTTGAAAACTTACGCAGTCGACCAGGCTCAACTTCTTCCTTCCTGCCGCAAGTAAGGCTTCCATCGCACTCCGATGCCGTTCTTCCGAAATCCAGTCAAGGGCACAACCTCCTCCTGGAAGACACGAACTGCCGCCATACCAAGCCGATGTTGCAACAGCGCCGCCGTCTCCACTAAGACGTAGTTACTCGTGAGGAACGTAGCGGCCTCATGAATCAACCTGGTCCAAACGTTCTTGGCTTCGGAATGGTTGGAATCGTCGCGGTCAAAAACTGCGTAGAAGGCTGAGGTGTCGATAAATACCGTCATTTGCGAAAAGCATCGGCCAAGTATTGGTCGTGATCGGTGCTGACCTCGGTGAGCCCTGACGCGAACAACCCAGCCACTCGGATGGCTCGCTCCATCCGCTCCTCGCGTGTGGGGACGCGTCCGCTTGCCAAATATTGATCGATTCCTTGGCGAATCAAATCAGCAATCGATCTTCCGGTCTTTGCCGACAGCTGCCGAAGAGCCCTGAGCTGTGCTTCGGTCAATTGGACCTGCGTGCGCGTCAAGCTCATGCCATCATGATAACAAAACTGTTGTCATGTCACAGTGGAGCCGCATTTCCACTCGTTCACCGCACCACCAGCGTCTTGTTCGGCTGAGCCCAAACCACTTCGAGGCCCTCACGTCAGAAACCTCAGGCTCCCTACTTAAGATGAATTGTGCGGCGCCAAACACTCCAGTCCTGCTTTACAGAAACTTCGCTGCCCGAAGTTTAAAAATAAATGACACGCGCGCACACAAAACCCCGGATGCGTCAAAAACCGGCGCTCACGCCTGCCCAGGACCCCGAGTTTTCCACATACCCGCAAAAGAGCTTGCCGAATCACTCATCGGTACTATAGGAAAATTAGCCCTAAGCCTCAATAATTGCATTTACCTAGTACGTCAGGTGGGAGAACTTATGGATCTGTGGACTGAAAACCGGCCCGAGACATGTTCCGCCCTCGGCCTTGATTGCGGCTCCTGCATTCACGCCGCTGCCGCGAGTACCGCGAGAATCTGTCACGATCTCGAATCGCGGGGAATCCAGCAGATCTTCTTTCAGCTTTATCCGTCAAATGGCTGTCAACCCATGGCGCAGGCTTTTGAGTTGGCTTACCGCGAAGCCTCGATCATTCAAAAACCGCTGGTAGCGTTCGCTTCGGCCGCGGCTTAAACTTCAGCCGAGCGAACCGGGGCGCTACGGTAAAATAGCAATCATATGGTTGTCGAGATCGAAGGGGTAACTCTTCACCTGGCGCATCCTGACGAGCTCAGTGTCGCCTGGGTCGGGCAGGAAGAAGTCATGCGCCAACTCCTGGCGTCCTGGCTTGTCGTCGACCCGCAAGACGTGCCTATGAATCCGCGTCTTCTCGGGAAGCCCGGCGTGGGGAAAACCACCTTGGCCTACGCCGCTGCCAAGCGGCTCCAGCGCGAAGTCTACATCATGCAGGCTACGGTCGACACGCGCCCTGAGGACTTGCTGATCACACCCGTCATCGAAGGGGCCTCCCGCCTGCGCTACGTCGCTTCGCCCTTGCTCACCGCGATGATCCGGGGCGGGGTGGCGATCCTCGACGAAGGCAACCGCATGAGCGAGAAGAGCTGGGCCAGCCTCGCCCCCCTGCTCGATAACCGCCGCTACGTGGAATCCATCGTTGCTGGAATCAAGATCAAAGCGCATCCGTTGTTCCGGATGGTGGCGACCATGAACGACGACGCCTCCACGTTCGACTTGCCCGAATACATCCATTCCCGCCTGCAGCCCCAGATCACCATCGATTTTCCCGAGCGCCACGAGGAATACGCAATCCTCAAGGAGAATCTGCCCTACGGCGAGGAGTACATTCTCAATTACGTCACCGAGTTCCTGCAACAGGCGCACTCGGCCGACGAGCGCTACACCGTGCGCGATGGAATCAACATCGCGCGGTTTGTCATGAAACTGAAAAGCGTTGAGAGCGGGCTCACCTTGTCCCATCAAAGCGACGAGCGTTTCCTGATGCGTACTGCGATTCTCGAAACGCTGGGTGACGAGGCCTTGCGTTATGTCCCTCGCGCCTAAGGCGTTCGAAGATCCGGCCAGCCTGCGGCGCGGAAACTTCAGCTACTTTCCGGTGATTCCCGGAAGACTCGAGTTCAGCATCGAGCTTCGGCGCGCCATTTTGCGAGAACGGCCGCGCATCGTCGCCGTGGAATTGCCGGGTTCCTTGGAGGACGTCTATCTGCAGGCCTTGGCCCGTCTGCCTGAGATGTCGGTCATCCTTTATCCCGATCCCCAGGACGACGAGCGCGGCATCTATGTTCCTGTCGAGCCCTGCGATCCGTTTACCGAAGCCGTCCGCACGGGCCTGGAAGCCGATGCCGAAGTGATCTTCATCGAGCCCGATTCGGGCGATCGGCCGCACCTTCCCGACATTTACCCCGATCCATATTCGATTCGCCACATCGGTCTTCAAAAATTTATCGAAGCCTACCGGGTTTATCCGCAAGAGCGCAACGACGACATCGCCGCGCACGCGGCCGGCATGGCGTGGAAACTGCAAGGCGCTGATCCGCTCGCTTCCATATTTGTCGTGGTCTCGCTGAATATGCTGGATCCGCTGCTGGATGCCATGGAGGCGCCCCAGGATCCGCCCAGAAGCCGCAAGCCTCCTGAGATCCGGCTGTTGAATCCGCACCCGGCCTGTTTGGCCGAAATCACCATCGAGTATCCCTACTTGCAGGATCGATACGAAACCTTCCGCGCTACGATGGAGCCGTCCGAGCTGGTGGATCGCCCCAAAGTGCAATTCGATCTTTTGCGCGAAGCTGAAAAGGAATACGTCAAGAACACCGGCGACAAAATCGAGTATTGGCAGCGCCGCATGCTGGCGCGTTTCACCCGCAACCTCGCATCCATGGGAAGCGAGTTGGTGGCCGGAGTCTTCGATCTGACCGTAGCCGCGCGGTCGGTGGTGGATGACAACTACGCCTACGAAGTCTGGCAAATGGCCAACCGCTACCTCGCGCAGAAGGATGCCAGCGATCTGCTCGAAACCGTGAATCTATCGGGCGAGGAGATCTGGATCAATACCAAGAAGCTCCGCCTGCGCCGCCGGCTTCCGCGCCCCAAGCAGCGCTTGGTTCCCAGAGGACTCAAGCAGCGCAAGAAGGAAAAATTTGAGGGCGAGTGGGCCCGCCAGACCGACGGAAACGCTATCTGCTCATACCCTCCGGAAGATTTGGTCATCGAAGACTACGGCCGGTTCCTGAAGAAAAAGGCCAAGAGCATGCTATCGGAGGAGCGCAGCCGCACCGAGCCGTTTACAACCTCCATCCTCGACGGTATCGATCTGCGCGAGACCATTCGGAACTGGCACGAAAGCAAAATCTACGTGCGCCAGCTCGACCGCATCGCCGGCGAAGTCGGCGCCGCCGTCGTGATTTTCGACGAAGATCGCGATGACCGATATCCCTACTTGACCACTTGGCTGGGTGAACATCAGAACGAATCGGATATGGCGTTTTATTCCACCCAGCCGTTCGAGCACCTGGTTGGTCCCGGCATCGGCCGCGCCGAGTACGGCGGTTTCTTGATGACGCTGCCGCCGCGCCGCATGATCGATATCTGGTCGGATCCGGATTACGACTTCGCGCAGAACAAGCCCGAACGCCTGTTAATGGCCGGCCTGGATTATTCGGTGCAACGCTACGTCGTCTACGTTGCCGCCAGGCCGCCGCGATCGATCTTCCGTTCGATCGCGGCGCACTTGAACCGGCGTATCGTCTATATTCCGATCGGCGCGTTAAATCCAGCGCGGCTCAAGAAGATCCGCGTGGTCCATGTTTTGGACAGCTACGAGCGCCGCGATCAAGCCAAAGAATACATCTGGTAGAGCGGTTGTTTGCCGCTCTAGTTGGTCACCGTCATGAGTGGGACAGGAGTGTTGGTTGACGCCTGCCCGCCGATGGTAATCACCACAGGGTAAGTTCCTCGAGCGAGTTGAGGAACCCGGAAGTTGGCCTGATAGAGTCCAACCGACCCCGGCGTTAAGCCGATGTAATCGACGATCGGGGCCTGCACGCCTCCCACTGTCACCGACCAGTTTCCCGTTGTTGGTGAAAGTCCGCTCGGCGCGGCGTGGCCCGTCACTTGAGCGCTGGCGTTCTGGACCGGGCCGCCGCCGGTGAAGTAGGCCACCACTTCATCTCCCACGGCCGCTCCTGCGGCTGCTGAGTTAACGCTTCCATCCTTATTCACGATGACGGCGCGATTGGTGTTGTAAACGCTGAGACCCGGGGTCGCAGTCGAGGGAACAAAGACGGCCGCGGCATTACTGGTCGCGGTTCCGTTCTTGACGATGACGGTCGCGACGGCGGCTGCCGGAATATCCCAGGGCATCTGCGCATCGATCTGGCCTGTATCGATGAAGAACAAGGGAGCCTGCTCTCCATTCACCGTCACGGTCGTGTTTAGAAGCGTGGTTGGCAGAGGTACCGTGGTAGCATTCACCTGACGGGCGGACAAGCCTACGCCGAACAGCACGAAGACGCTCCCTGGAGGTGTGGCGTTAACAGTGTAGCTGGCCACATTCCCGATGGACTCCGTCGGATTGGAAAATGCCGAGCGTGCTTGGCCGGTTCGCACAAACTGCGAGTTGGCTGCCAGGATGTCGAGCGCGTTGGCATCGATCCCTGTGACCACGATGTTCAAGGTGTTGGTCTTCCCGTTCGAATCGGTCAGGGTAGCAGTGGCTGTGCATCCCGATGTTACCGAGTAAGTCCCGCTGGACGTCACTGAAGACGCCGCCGCACCGGCTGAGGTGACCGAATAACTGGCTGTCGCGCCGCCTTGGCCATCAAACTGAAGCACGCCGGACTCGTCCGCCGCCCCGTTCTGCGTGGTCCCGGACAAAGTGAACCCGCTGCCTGTGAATGCGTATGGTCCGGAAAGCGACGACGTCGCGCAAGCTGACGGTTGGAAATTGTCGCCGCCCCCCGCGTAGACGTAAGTCGAATCCGAACCAACGATATTAAACTGCCGTCCGCTGCTCCAAACCACCAATGTGAACGTCGCGGTGCTACCCGTCGTCAGCGTGATAGTGCCGTAGCAGTTGGAAGGGACTGTATACGTCCCTGAATAGGTAAACGACTTACCCGTGGCTAGATTCGTGTTGACAGTTCCGGCGAAAGTGACGGCGCTCACGCCGTCGAACGTCGCTGTGCCATTGCTCTGATAGGAGCCGGTGAAGGTTCCGGTGGATGAGATCCCCCTTCCGCCGAGGTTGAGAGCGTAGGTTCCTTTCAGGCTGGCGGCGCTGCAAGTC
>Ga0335085_10012152_pt1 | contig 12708 bp, 14 predicted proteins | sample Lox_Sample_45_FD_206712 | JGI IMG/M metagenome (GOLD analysis project Ga0335085, IMG submission 206712) | Soil microbial communities from Loxahatchee National Wildlife Refuge, Florida, United States - Lox_Sample_4.5 | ecosystem: Environmental > Terrestrial > Soil > Wetlands | place: USA...
GCACGGCCTGGACGTTTCTGCCGGTCGATATCGGCGTCGAGGAGGGGATCTTCGGCAAGCTCGGTCTCGATGTCGACAGCGCCAATCTCGGCGGCGATGCCAAGGTGCAGCAGGCGCTGATCGCCGGCAGCGTCGATTTCGGTCTCGGCAGCGGGCCGGGCCTGGCGCTGGCGGCGAAAGGCCGAACCGCGACCGGCGTCGCGCAATTCGCCGGTCCGCCGCGCAACATCTCGGCGATCGTGCTCGCGGATTCGCCGATCAAGAAGGTCGCCGATCTCAAGGGCAAGATGATCTCGGTCTCGACCTCGGGCTCGCTCAGCGACTGGCTGGCGAAGCAGGTGGCCATTCAAGAAGGCTGGGGCCAGGAGGGCGTCAAAACCGTGCCGCTTGGCGCCGTCGAGGCATCGATCGCGGCGCTGAAGGCGCATCAGATCGACGCGGTGGTGCTGTCGAGCGAGGCCGGCTTCGGTCTCGAGGAGCGGCATGAGGGTCGCATCCTGATCTCGATGGATCATTACGCGCCGCATTTCATCACCCATGTCGTCTTTGCGCCGAACAGCCTGATCGAGACCAAGCCGCAACTCGTCGCGCGCTTCCTCAAGGGGTTCTTCGCGGCGATCGCCTACATGAAGACGCATCGCGCCGAGACCTCGGCGCTCGCGGTGAAAGTGCTGAAGCAAAGCCAGAGCGTCGTCGAGAAGGACTACGATTTCGAATTGCCGATGTTCACGGATGACGGCACGTTCGATCCGCAAGCGGTCGCGATCTTGAAGAAGAGCTTCGTCGATATGGGAACCTTCAGCGAGGAGCCGCCCGACGGCGCGCTGTTCACGACGCAGTTCGTGCCGGTCAAACCGTAGCGCTAATCGTCGCTGTCGAGAGCCGTGGCCATCGCGGCCCGCGCGGCGATGCGCTTGGTGCCGCCGGTCACCGCCAGCATCACCAGCGGCGGCAGCGCGAGGAGGATTGCCATCAGCCCGGCGCCGGAGAGTCCGACCCAGGCGATGAGCGGCCCGGTCGCGACGGCGATCAGCACCGAGAGCCCCGCGGCGCAGGTGTCGTTGAAGCCCAAGGCGCGGCCGCGCGTCGCGGTCACGTAGTGATCGGCGATCAGCGCCGTCGCCGAGACATTCGCCGCCGCCCAGCCGATGCCGACGAGGAACGCGCCGAGCGTGATCGGCAAATAGGAATGCGTGTAGGAGACGAGACCGGCGCCGGCGAGCGCCGTCGCGACGCCCGGGAACATCACCGCGTCGCGGCCAAAGCGGTCGGTGAGCTTGCCGAGCGGGATCGTGAACGCGAACATGCCGGCGGAATGGCACATGCTCGAGATCGCGATGCCGGTGAGGCCGGTGCCGCAATCCTTCAGCACCAGCGAGCTCAGCACCATCACGATCGCCATGTTCCCCTGCACCGAGCAGTTGGAGACGATCGCAAGACGGATGACCGGCCGGCGGAGCAGGCTCATCGCGCTGAAAGCCGGCGTCCCCTCCTGATGGCGCGCGTGCACGACATGGCCGGGATAATAAAGGTGCAGATTCTGCCCGATATGTTTCGGATCCGGCCTCACGAAGAAGATCATCGCGATGCCCGGCACGATGAGGCAGGGCAGCAGATACCAGCCGAGGCCGAGCGGATCGGCGCCGGTGCGGTCGGCGATGGCTTGCGACACGCTGATGACCAAGGGGCTCATGACGAGTCCGAAGAGCGAGCCGGTCGCGAGATAGCCGAGCGCCGTCGCGCGATGGCTCGGCGGGAACATGTCGGTCGCGGCGACGCGCATCTGTTGCGACGCGTTCATGCCCATGCCAAAGATGAGGATGCCGACGACGAACAACACGAAGCTCGATTGGCTCATCGAGGTCGCAACCACCAGCGTGCCGGTCAGCGCGAGGACAAGGCCCAGCAGAATGCCCGGCTTACGGCCATAGGTGTCGGTGATCTTGCCGGCGGGATAGGCGACGAGGAAGCGGCTGAAGCCGACCAGCCCGACCGAGACGCCGACGAGATCCGGCGCGCCGGTCAGGGTCAGCACCATCAGCGGCCCGAAACTATAGGTGAACGACATGCCGACGCCGGTGAAGGTCTGCGATAGCGCGAACAACGTCATGTTGCGCTTGATGACCGACGGCACGCGGAACGGGGCGGGAGAGGTGCTGGAGACGCTCACGGGGACCAGACTAGCAGAAGGGCGCCTTCCAACAATTGGTAATACCGACCGATCAGCCCGGCGGTTTTTGCATCTTCGTGTCCCGCCGTTTCGTCGTCACCCCCGCGAAAGCGGGGTCCAGACACTGCCCCACGGCGTCGCCCTGGATTCCCGCTTACACGGGAATGACGGAATGTCTAAAAGGGGTGGCTCAAGGGGAGGAACCAGCATGCCCACCAACACCACGCCGGCCGTCAATCCCAATGTCACGCGCTCGCGGCTCGTCCTCGAGATCGCGTCGGAGATGTGCGGCGGCACGGAGCAGCATCCGGTGCCGCAATGGTTCCAGCCCAAGGTGATCCTGCGCAACGCCGCCGGCGGCAAGCCGGTGACGCTCTTCGCGGTGAGCTCGGCCGAAGGCATTTTCGCTGTCGCCAGACGCGAGGCCGATCTCGCGATCATCAATCCCGCCTGCATGCTGTCGGTCGCGCTGAAGGGGCAGGGCATCTTCAAGGAGCCGCTCCCCTTACGCGCCGTGACGGTCATCCCGTCCTGGGACCAGTTCGTCTTCGCTGTCCGGCCCGAGACCGGTATCGAGCGCTTCGAGGATATCGCGGCGAAAAAGCCGAAGCTCAAGATCATGATGCGCGGCGCGCTCGATCACACGCTGCATCCCATGTTCGATGACGTCGCGTCGGCGGCGGGGTTCTCGCGCGAGGACATTGCCGCCTGGGGCGGCGAGGTGCTGAAGAAGGGCAGCGTGCCCTGGCCGCATACGCCGACCTTCAAGGCGCTGATCAACGGCGAGGTCGACGCGCTGTTCGACGAAGCCGCGCATTCCTGGGTGCCGCAAGCGCTCGATGCCGGGATGCGCATCCTGTCGCTCAGCGAGGCGACGGTGCGGAAGCTCGAGGCAATGGGCTATCGCCGCGCCATCCTGCCGAAATCGGCTTACCCGAAGCTGCCGGCCGATGTGCTGTCGATCGATTTCAGCGGCTGGACGGTGTTCGTGCGCGAGGATGCCGACGACACGCTCGTCGAGCAGATCTGCGCCGGCCTCGCCGCGCGTGCCATGAATATCCCCTGGGAAGAGCCAGGCGATCTGCCGGTCGAGCGCATGGCGAAGGAGGGGATCGATACGCCGCAATGCGTGCCGCTCCATCCCGCCGCCGCGCGCTATTGGAAGAGTCGCGGCTGGCTCTGATCCGGCGTCGCCGAATTCCGAAATAAGCCACTGATTTTGCAGGAACCTATTTCTCTTGCAAAAATACCGACCGGTTGGTATGTTTAAATCATGGACGCAGTCACGACGACCAAAGCCAGGCCCGGTGCGCGCCAGCGGCTGCTCGATGCGGCGATGCAGGTGATTCGGGCGCAGGGCTATTCGGCGACCAGCGTCGACGATATCTGCCGCGCCGCCGGCCTCACCAAGGGCGCGTTCTTCCATCACTTCAAGAGCAAGGAAGACCTCGCGGTCGCGGCCGCGGCGCATTTCTCGGCGATGGCGGAGGGACTCTTCGCGGCCCAGGCCTATCGCGGGCTGGACGATCCGCTGGATCGGCTGCTCGGCTATGTCGATTTCCGCGCCGCGATTATCGACGGGCCGATCCCGCAATTCACCTGTCTTCTGGGCACCATGGTGCAGGAGGCTTACGCGACCCATCCGGCGATCCGTGAGGCGTGTGACACCTATATCGGCGTCCACGCGGCCGAGGTGGCCAAGGACATCGCAGCGGCGAAGGCGCTCTACGCGCCCGACGCATCCTGGACCCCCGAGAGCCTCGCGCTCCATACGCAGGCGGTGCTGCAAGGCGCCTATATCCTCGCCAAAGCGAAAAACGGTAACGCGATCGCGCAAGACTGTGTGGCGCATCTGCGCCGCTATCTTGAGCTGCTATTCCATCGGCCCAAACAACAGGAGGAGGCGTAACCATGCCGTCACCGCGCGGAAAGTTCATCTGGTACGACGTCATGACCAACGACACGAAAGCCGCCGCCGATTTCTATAAGGCCGTCGTCGGCTGGAACGCCGCCGAATTCCCGATGGCGGACGGCAGCAACTACACCGTCTTCAGCCAGGGCGAGACCATGGTCGGCGGGTTGATGCAGATCCCGCCCGAAGCCTGCGTGATGGGCATGAAGCCCTGCTGGTCGGGCTATATCGCCTCCGACGATGTCGATGCCGACGCCAAGCGCATCGCGGCGGCCGGCGGCAAGGTCACGCGCGAGCCGACCGACATCCCGAATGTCGGGCGCTTTGCGGTCGTGGCCGATCCCGGCGGCGCTGTCTTCATGATCTTCAAGCCGAACACGGACGAGACGCCGGTCGCGCATCCGGGCATGGCGCCGGGCTTCGTCGGCTGGCACGAGCTCTACGCCGGCAATATCGATCGCGAATGGGATTTCTATGCGCAGCTCTTCGGCTGGAAGAAAGAGCGGTCGATGGATATGGGCGCGATGGGCGTCTATCAGACTTTCGCGATCAACGGCGTCGAGAGCGGCGGCATGATGAACCGCCCGCCGCAGGTCCCGGCCTCGTTCTGGAATTACTATCTCGGCGTCGACAGCGTGGCGGCCGCGATGGATCGCATCGCGCGGCACGGCGGCAAGGTGATGATGGGACCGCAGGAAGTACCGGGCGGTGCGTGGATCGTGCAGGCGCTCGACCCCCAGGGCGCTTTCTTCTCGCTGATCAGCGCTTCGAAGTAGGCCCGCGAGCGGCCGTTGGGTGCCCCCCGCCGAACGGCCGCCTTTCGCGCCGCGAACGGTTGCAAAATCGCGCGCGAGGCCGCAATATTGCCCCGCTTTCGTGGGCTTCTTTTGCGGGGGACGATCCGTGAATTTTTCACATAAGGTTCTGGCGCTCGGCGTTGCCGGCGCGAGTCTCGGCTTCATCCATGTCGGCGGTGCGCAGGCCGCGGGCGCGGCGATGGTCATCCAATCCGATATGGTGCACGGCTTCTACCAGGGCATGAAATCGCCGCCTTGCGTCATGGGGAGCCAGTTCCACCACAACGATATCGTCGTCTTCCGCATGCGGGTCATCGATACCAAGACCGGCAAGCAGATGGACAACAAGGCGCTCAAGAGCCTGACGGTCGAACTGCCGGACGGCACGAAATTCCCGGCCCATTTCGGCAAGCATCCGCCCCAGGATCCGGTCGCCGATTACTGGACCTATGGTTGGCACATCCCGGCGAACTATCCGACGGGCAGCATCACCTACAAGGTCGTCGCGGTCGACAAGCATGGCCACACCGCGACCTTCCAGCCGTTCGAGGCGAAGGAATCGCAGCTCACCGTCGTTCCCGACAGCAACGGCTAAGTCCCGGTTCCGCCATGATCCGATCGCGCAGTGCCGCGCTCGCGGCCCTGGCTGTGTTGGCGGTTGCGTCGTCGGCGCGCGTCGCGCGTGCCGATGACGGGCCGACCGTTTTCAACGACAATTGCGCCGTGTGTCATTCGACGGAGCCGGGGGTCGACAAGCTCGGCCCCTCGCTCGCGGGCGTCGTCGGCCGGCCGTCCGCCAGCCTCAAGGAATTTCCCTATTCCGATGCGATGCGGAAGGCCGGCGTCACCTGGACGAAGCTCGTTCTCGATAAATATCTCACCGATCCGCAGGCGATGGTTAAGGGCACCAAGATGCTCTTTCCCGGCCTCAAGAACGCCAAGGATCGCAAGGCGCTCATCGACTATCTCGCGACGCTGAAGAACTGAGCCCGCCGCTCAGTTCGCGAGCCGCGGCTCGGGGGTCGGCGTTCCGGAATATGGATTGCGCCGGCGGTGGAGGCGGCGTAGGCTGGTACTAACCGGTACCAAGGAGCGCCGCCCATGGCCGACATCCCCCGTTCCGGCAATCCCGTGCCGCAGGGCCCCGATTTCCGCCGCGTCCTGCTGCTCGATATCGTGCTGCCGGTCGCGGCAGTGGTCCTGCTTGAATGGAGCGGCGTCTCGGCGCTCGTCGCCTATGCGGCGGCGAGCGTCTTTCCGATCGGCTCGGTAGCCGGGGCGTGGTTGCGGCGGCGCGCGGTCGACATCATCGGCGTCGGCGTGGTGCTCGGCATCGGCAGCGGGCTGCTGCTCGGCGTGCTGACCGCCGATCCGCGCTTCGGCTTGGTGCGGGCGGCGCCGGGCTTTGCGCTGTTCGGCATCGCCGCGCTGCTCTCGCTCTTCACCGCGCGGCCGCTGATGTTCTTCGTTGCGCGCGCTTTCGCGACGCGCGGCGATCCGGCGCTCACGGCCGCGTGGAACGCGCGCGTGGGCGTGCCGCGCTTTCAACACATCATGCGAAAGATCACGGTGGTCTGGGGCGTCGGCGCGCTGATCGAGGCGATGCTAGCGATCGCCAGCGCCTTCCTGCTGCCTGGGCAGATCGCGCTCGCCGCCGAGCCGATCATCGCTTTCGGCATGGTCGGCCTATTGCTCGCGTGGACGCGCGGCGTCCAGCGCCGCGCGCCACCCATCGAGGCTTAGCCGCGCCGCCGATTATTTCGGCGCGCTTGCCTGCTGCTTGTTCTGCAGCTCCTGCGCCATCTGCAAATGCTTCTTCAAGGTCGGAAGCTGCTGCTGCGCCAGGGTGCTGACCGGCCCATCCTTGGCATCGGCCTCTTTCTGGAATTTCGCGATGTCCTTCTGGTGGTCATCGACCATATGGCTTGCGAATTCCTTGTCGAAATCGGCGCCCTTCAGCTTCGCGAGCTTGTCGTAATCGGCTTTCTGCTCGCTGTTCGGCTCCTCTTTCACGGTCGCGCCGACCTCTTTCGCGGTCGCTTTCACCTGATCCGCGGCTTTGGTGTGATCGGTGACGAGGGTCCGGCCGAACTCTTTCACCTCGGCGCTGCCGCCGTTCTTTTCGGCCAATTGGCCCATCTTGATTTCCGCCGCATCGCCCTGGATCGCGTCGTTGAGGAAGTCCTTGCCGGCAGCGCTGGCCGCGCCGCCGCCCGAGGCCGTCGCGCTCGGCATGCGATTGGCGGGGGCGCTCTGCGCGAAGCCCGCGGCGGGCAGGGCGACCAACAAAGCGGCGGCAGCGGCGAAGGCAAAGGCTTTCTGCATCGAATGCTCCTTGAGGAAACGGATGACGCTTCCTCAAGAACCGGCGCTTCCGCGGTTGGTTCCTACTATGCGGCGCCTCGCTCCCGCTGCCTTTCGGATAGCGGTAAACCGGTGGTGCAGGCGGCAAAGACCGCGTGCCGCAGCACCACCGGAACAGGGCGGCAAGCGGGGCCGTTCTTATATCAAGAGCATGGCTTTGGACGGGAGACCGCCAATGACGTCACGGTTCGGATTTTTCTTCGCAGCGGCGCTCGGCGCCGTTGCCGTCGCGCCGATCCTGGCGCAAGCCGACGATATCCTGCTGCCGCCGTACGACGGCAGCACGCCGCCGGCGAAGGTCGCGACCGACGGGCAGGCACTCGTCGCGCTCCATCAGCGCGGCATCGCTCGCATCAGCCGCCTCGGCCGGGTCGGCGATTATTGGGAAGGCCAGGGCATACTCGGCGGCAAGCCGGTCATCGCCTATGTCTTCAGCGATGGCGCGCTGCAGATCCAGCCCGCCGCGCCCGGCGAACGCGTGCGCACGAAATCGGCCGAGTTGCCGGAGTAATCCAGCGCCGCAGGTCGTCGCGCCGGAGGCGCGGCGACCTTGCGCCGGCCGCGCTTAATCCGCGACCACTTTGCGGTAGAGATGCCAGCTCGCATGGCCGAGGATCGGCAGCACGATCATCAGGCCGAGGAGCAGCGGGATCGAGCCGATCACCAGACCGGCGGTGACGATCAGCCCCCACGCCGCCATCGGCACGGGGTTGGCGACGATCGCACGCAGCGACGTCCAGACCGCGACGCCGAGCCCGACATCGCGATCGAGCAGCATCGGAAAAGAGACTACGCTGATGGCGAAGGCGAACAGGGCAAAGCAGAAGCCGACGCCGATGCCCGCCGCCATCATCACACGGCCTTGCGGGGTCGCGAACACGTCGTGGAGGAAGCCGAGGATCGAGGCCGGCTGTTTCGGGCCGAGCGTCACGTCGTAAATGCCTTGGGCCGCGGCGAGCCAGAGCCCGAAGATCACCATGAGGACGACGCCGAGCATGACGATGGCGCCGAATGCCGGCGCGCGCACGACATCGAAGGCGGTCGCCCAGCTCAGCTCATGGCCTTCCTCGCGCTGGCGGCTCATCTCGTAAAGACCGACAGCGATGAACGGCCCGAGCAGCGCGAAGCCGGAGGCGAGCGGGAAGAGCAGCGGGAACATGCCCGAGCCGTAGACCGCGCGCGCAATCACCAGACCGGCGATCGGATAGAGCAGGCAGAGGAAGATCACGTCGCTGCGCGCCTCGCCGAAATCGCTGATGCCTTTGGCCAGCGCGTCCTTGAGATCGGCGAAGCCGATGCGGCGGACCGCCGGCGCGGTGGCGACGGCATCGGGCCGGCCGCGCACGGCATGGCCGGTCACCTCGACGGCGACGGCAGCGTGACGCAGCTGATCATAACTCCATTCGATCGGATTGCGGATGGTCGTTGCCATGCCCGAATCTCCTTTTGCGTTTCCTTGTCTTTGCGCCCTCGCGCTTTGCGCTGTGCCCGGGGCGTTCTCACGCTTCGTTCAAATGACGGAAAAAGGTGCGTGTCCTTCCGCCGCTCGCTCAATGAACGGCGCAGCCTCAGCCGCCGGAAACGTGTTCTTCGATCTTGCTCGCGACAGCGTCGCAGACGGTGGCGAGCGCGCGCAGCTCGTCGCGTTCCTCGGGATCGCGAACGATGTTGGCCTGCTCACGAAACAACACTGCCTGATCGAGCCAGAAGTCTGCGTCGAGCATCCTTGCCTCCGCCGTGAGGGTTGCGGCAGCACGATCGTTCGTAGAATCTACTCTTCCTTCGGTAACCTCAAAGCAAAAAACGCGAGATCGGGCATGAACGCTGCCCTGTTAAGCACGATGTCACTTGACCGTCATCGTGCATCGCGAGAGAGTCATCGTGTTGTCGACCAGCAGGAGGGTGTCTCAACAACATGACTCCGCCCATCAATCAAGGAAGCGTCGGCTAAACCATTTCGTTCCACTAGCAAGGAGGATGCTCAACCGGCATGACTCCACCGGCCAGGTATGACGTTGCCGAATTACTTGGCGCCGGCAACGCGAATCTAAGTCCAAGGTAAGCTCGGGACATGTTCTCCGAGCGCGAAGACAGCTTCGCAAACCGACCCCCGCGATCGCTTCATGCGTCCGGGGGTCTTGCGTTTTAAGGATGGAGCGACGCGTCTAAGAGCGCGCCCCGCCGCAACTACCCAATCCACCCGATATCAAATCGCGCGCCAAGCGGGCGAGGAAAGCGCAGCGGGCGAGATAGCGGTGCGGATGAGCGAAGCGCGGATGGATCAGGCGAGGGTCATGCTCGCCGCACTTTTCTTTGCGGCACTGCTCGGCGGCGCGTTCCTTATCTTGCGTCCGTTCCTCTCGGCGATGATCTGGGCGAGCGCGCTGGCGATCGCGACCTGGCCGCTGCTGCTCCGCCTGCAGCATCTGCTCTGGGGCAAGCGCGGCCTCGCGGTCGCGATCATGACGTTGGGCCTCGTCATGCTCCTCGTCATTCCGCTTTGGTTCGCCGTCGATGCGATCGCGGGCCATGCCGGGGAATTCCGGCAATGGGTGCAGCGCCTGGTGGCGATGACGGCGCTGCCGCCGCCGCCGGACTGGATGAGCGGCCTGCCGCTCATCGGCGGCCCGCTGACGCGTTTCTGGCAACAGGCGATCGTGACCGATCTCGGCGAGCTTTTGCCGAAGCTGCGCCCCTATGCCGGCGCCGCGGCGGAATGGGCGATCGGCGCGCTCGGCGACTTCGGCCTCGCTATCGGGCAATTCCTGCTCGCGGTGCTGTTCGCCGCCGTGCTCTACACGCGCGGCGAAGTGGCCGGCATGATCGTGCTGCGCTTCAGCCGGCGGCTCGCCGGCGATCGCGGCGAGCGCGCCGTGCGTCTCGCGATGCAGGCGATCCGCAGCGTCGCGCTCGGCGTCGTGGTGACAGCGATCGTCCAGGCGGCGATTGCCGCGCTGGGATTGCTGCTCGCCGGCATTCCCTTCGTGCAGATCCTGGCGGCGGTCACCTTCATCCTCTGCATCGCGCAGCTCGGCCCGGGGCTGGTTCTCATCCCCGCGGTGATCTGGATGTATGCGACCGGTGATGCGACCGGCGGGACGATCCTCGTCATCTTCACCATTCCGGCGATGACGCTCGACAACATCCTGCGGCCGCTGCTGATCACGCGCGGCGCCAATCTGTCGCTGCTCCTGGTCTTGCTCGGCGTGATCGGCGGCTTGCTCGCTTTCGGCCTGATCGGGATTTTCATCGGCCCGATCGTGCTCGCCGTCGCCTACGAGCTGGCGATGGAATGGATCGGCGAGGATTGCGCCTCGGCCTGACCCCGATTGACCGAGCGGGCACCGATCCGCCAAATACCGGCTCGATCGTGGAGGGGGGCTCAGGGGAATGGATTCGATTGCGCCGGTTGCAAGCCAGACATCGGTCACGCTGCGTTGCGATCCGTGGGGGCCGGTGATGGCGCGCTTGGTGTTCTGCGTGGTCTGCGGCTGGATCGGCTTCGTCAACGCGACGACGTTTCGGCCATGGGCGCCGGGCACGGATTGGACCGACCTTATTCTCGGTATCGGTCTCTTCGGCGCGGGACTATGGGGCGTGATCGGCTGGTTGGCGAGCTGGCTCACCGTCGATCGCGTCGAAAAGCGGCTGATGCTCAAACGGTTCACCTTCTGGAATGCTGGCGACGAACAGCCGCGGGTGATTCCGCTGGAAGCGATCGATGCGGTCGTTCTGACGCCGCAACGGCGCGCGCAATTGCTCCGTCCCAATCGCATCGAGCTGCGCCTCACCGACGGCGAGAAAGTCCCGGTCTCGACCATCTGCTCGCTGATGTGGGGCATGGCGATTCAGGGACGGCGGATCGCCGACGCGATCAATTGCCGCTACGAGGAGCAAGAGGAGCCCGATCCGAAGCCGCGGCGCTGACGCGCGGCATTTCGCGGGTTACGTCGCGCGAAGATTCTTGTTAGGCTTTTTCGCGAACGAGGGATTTCGGCCAATTTTTTTGTGACCGGCCGCATCTTTTGCCGCGTGCGACGCGGAACACGCCGCTTTCCGACGCTTGTGCTCACCGGCCTGGTCCGGCGGAGACAGGCGCCGCGCGATTGCGCCGAAATGTCGCCCACACCGTTATCGGGAGCGAAGGGATTCGTGACAGGTTTCATCACGCGGACGATCACGCTCGGCTTTTGCGCTTTTGCGACCTTGGCCCTGGCTGCCTGCGGGCCGGATTATTCGCCGAACACCTATAACGGCTCGGCGATGCAGCAGGCGAACAAGGTCGATACCGGCATCGTCATCGGCTTTCGCCAAGTGAAGATCAGCGACGACGGCACGGTCGGTGCGGTGACCGGCGGTGCGGCCGGCGGCATCCTCGGCGCGGAAACGAATTCGACGACCGTGCCGACGGCGCTCATGGCGCTCGGCGGCACGGTGGTCGGCGGTGTGGTCGGCGCCGGCATCCAGCACGCGACCGGCGATACGACCGGCTGGGAATATATCGTGCGCGAGCCGAAGGGCGATCTGATCTCGGTGACGCAGCGCGAGCCGACGCCGATCGCGATCGGCCAGAAGGTGCTGGTCATCGAAGGCAAGCAGGCGCGCATCGTGCCGGATTACGCGACGGCGGAGTCCGATACGCCGGCGCCGAAAGCGGAGGACGCAAAGCCGGCGGCGGCAGCGCCGACGGCGACGACCACGCCGCCACCCGTGCCCGGGGCAAATCCGGCACCGGCGACCGATAACGCCGCGACCACTACGCCGACACCGTTGGCGGAGGATAAGGATTCCGGCCCCGGCAACGACCAGTCGGTGCCGACGAGCGCGCCGCCGGCTGCGCAAGCCGCGCCGCCATCGCCGCCGGCCGCCGACGCATCGCCGCCCGCGAGCGCCGGCAGCGGCCCCACCAGCCCGGCCGCGCCGCCGTCCTGAGACTGCCCTTGCCTAAGCCCTCGCCGCTCGCGACAATCATCACCAGCAGAGGAGGGGAGTCATGTCGGGCACAAGGCCGGTCATCTCTCACGTCGTCATCGCCTGCTTCGATTTCGCGGCGATGGTCGGGTTCTACACCAAGACGCTTGGCTTCTCGGTGTCGGATATCGGCAAGATCCGCGACGGCGATCTCTGCTTCCTGACCTTCGATCCCGAGGCCGAGCATCACCAGATCGCACTGACCGGCGGCCGCAAAGGCGCGGCAGGCGAGGGCGCGCTCGTGCATGTGTGTTTTCGCCTGCCGAGCTATGCCGGGCTGCAGGCGCGGCACGGCACGCTTGCCGGCAAGGGGATCGAGGGCATGACCACGGTCAATCACGGCTCATGGCTCTCGCTCTACGTGCCCGATCCCGAGGGCAACAAGATCGAATTCCGCTGGGATCTGCCGTGGTACACCGGCCAGCCTTTCGCCGAGCCTTTCGATCTCAGCGTGAGCGAGGACGAGATCCGGCGTAAGATCGCGGCTCAGAACC
>Ga0335085_10012153_pt1 | contig 12707 bp, 10 predicted proteins | sample Lox_Sample_45_FD_206712 | JGI IMG/M metagenome (GOLD analysis project Ga0335085, IMG submission 206712) | Soil microbial communities from Loxahatchee National Wildlife Refuge, Florida, United States - Lox_Sample_4.5 | ecosystem: Environmental > Terrestrial > Soil > Wetlands | place: USA...
GCCGCCCGGCGGGCAGGACGTGCTGCTCGTGCTGCACGCGCCCGGCCTCGAGGTGCTCAGCGCGCAGCGCCAGACAGTGCACGTGCCAGCGGCGGGCGATTCCGAGCCGGTCATGTTCGAGCTGCGTGCCCCCGTTCCCGGGCCGTGCCGGCTGAGCATGACGGCGTGGATCGGCGGGACTTACCTGGGCCAGCTCGCCGTCGAGCTGACGGTGGCCAGGTTCCGGCTGCGGCGCGCCGAGCATCGCGACTTCGCGGCCGCCGTCGACGTCACGCCCGTGGCCGGCGCGGTGAGCCTGGTGGTCAGGCATGACCCGGTGCACAACGCCTACCGGTTCGAGTTCCGCGACGAGGACAACCCGGCCGAGGTCACGGCCAGCCTGGCCTACCAGCCGGGACCGATGGTCGAGCGCATGCTCAACGGCCTTGAGATGCTCGCCAGGGGCAGGGCGGGCTATTCGGCCGCCGAGACGCGGGATTACCTGGTCAACGCAGGCGCCGGACTGTGGCAGGAGCTGGTACCCGCGCAGCTGCGCGAGCAGTTCTGGGAACGCAGGGACCGGATCGGGCAGCTGACCATCCTCGCCGACGGCGACACCGTCCCATGGGAGCTGCTCTACCCGTTTGACCGGGCACGCGACGCCGGGTTCCTCGTCGAGCAGTTCCCGGTGACCCGGGCGGTGTTCGGCCGGCGGCTCTCCCGCTCGCTGCGCCTGTCGCCTGCCTGGTTCGTGCTGCCCGACGGCTCGCCTGCCCAGGCGCGGGATGAGGTCACCACGCTGCTGCGGCTATTCGGGCTGTCGTACGCGCCCGAACCCGTCATCGGCGGTCTTACGCCGCTGCTCGACCACATCAGGGCGGGCGACTTCGGCCTGCTGCACTTCGCCTGCCACAACGCCTTCGACCCGGCGGGCGGCTCGGCGATCTCCCTTGACCGGCGGCTGTTCACGCCCACGCAGCTGACCACGGCCGCCGCTGGCCAGGTGCTCGCGGCATCCGCGCCGACCGTGTTCATCAACGCCTGCCGCAGCGCCGGGGCGAACCCGTCGTATCAGCAGCTAGACGGCTGGGCAAGCAAGTTCCTCGACGCAGGCGCGGCCGCGTTCATCGGGTCGCTGTGGGCGGTCAGGGACACGACCGCGCGCGATTTCGCCGCCGAGCTCTACGGGCAGCTCCAGACGGGCGCCACGCTCGGCGACGCGGTCATGCGGGCACGCCAGACCGCCGCGAGCGAGCCGGGCGACCCGACGTGGCTCGCCTACGCGGTGTACGGTGATCCGCGTGCCGCTCTCCGCTAGCGACGACCTAGGGGTCCCGGTCGATAACCTGATCGACGCGATCAAGAGGGCGATCAAGGTTGCCAGCATCTCCGTCACCGATCCCGGCAGGGACCTGGCCGTCACGGCCGTCGCCCTCCGGCTCAACACGGTGGCGACCCGCGGCCTCGGCGGCAGCCTCGACTTCCGCGTCCCGCTGATCGGTGCGCGGGTGAAGGTCGGCGGGTCCGTCACCAGGCAGGACACCCACCTGATGGAGCTGACCCTCATCCCGGACGACACCCCGGTCATTGTGACGCGCGGCGCCCCGGTGGACGTCGCCCTGGTGGAGGCCATCGAGACGGTGCGCGCGGTCATGGCCCGCGCCGCGGCGGGCAACGACCCCTTCGTGCTGCGGGACGGCACGGTCGAGCTGTCGTTCGGCGTCGCCGCGGACGGGACGATTGCGCTCGGCATCGACGGGGAGCTCAAGGACGAGGTCACGCACACCATGCGGCTGACCATCGCCCGCCCGTCAGCCTGACTGCCGGCGCCCTGCACGTCCTCGATGACCATCGCAGACAACCCGGTAAACACATCGAGCTACCTTAACCGGCCTTGCATTGCACGCCGGTGCGGCTGAAACCGGATGAAAGGGGATGATTATATCAAGGCAATATCTGAATTCATTCTATCATTTTTACCTAGAGTTCATATCTTACATAAGCTTAAGATCTTTGTCAGCGTAGGTAATTCCGCTGCGGCCCGGGTCTTCGTAGGCTACCCGTATGAACGCGCCTTTCGCCTCACGGCCTGACACCGCGGCGCGCGTGGCGGAGACTCGGGTCTCCAGCCAGACCCGGCGCGCGGGAACCTTGGGCCGCGCCGACCGGAATCCCGGACTCGGCCCCGCAGATCCGCGGCGCACTGGTCTCCTTGCCGATCGCGGCGTTCCGCGTCACCAGCAACTGGCTGGCCCGCCCCGGGTCCTGCGAATTGGCCGGGCACCGGCCAATGACGTGGTCATTCCCGATCTCAGCGTGTCCTGGGAGCACGCCGAGCTGCACGATCTGGGCGACGGCCGGTACGCAATCATCGACCTGGGAAGCCACAACGGGACGTATGTTAATGGGCGCCGGGTCGACCGGGCATGGGTGAGCGGGCGGGATGTCATTGGCATCGGGCCGACGTCCTTTCGCCTGGCGGGCGAAGAGCTGCTGGGCTCCGTCGACGACGGTGACATATCGCTTGCCGCCGAGGACCTGACCGTGGAGTTGCCCGACGGCAGGGTGCTGCTTGATCACGTGACTCTGCCTGCGGCAAAGCGGAGCCTGGTAGCGATCCTGGGCCCGAGCGGGGCCGGCAAGAGCACGCTGCTCGCGGCGCTGACCGGCACTCGCCCGGCCACCAGCGGCACTGTGCGGTGCGAGGGCCGGGACCTGTATGCCGAGTATGCGGAGCTGCGGCAAAGGATCGGGCTGGTACCGCAGGAGAACGTCCTGCACGGCCAGTTGTCGGCCCAGCGAGCGCTGCGGTACGCCGCGGGGCTGCGGTTCCCTGGGGACACCTCGGCCGCCGAGCGCCGCAACCGGGTCGACGAGGTGCTCGGCGAGCTCGGGCTGAAGGCGTACGCGCGGACCCGCGCGGCGGCGCTGTCGGGCGGTCAGCAAAAGCGGGTAAACGTGGGCCTGGAACTGCTGACCAGGCCGTCGCTACTGTTCCTTGACGAACCAACCTCAGGGCTTGACCCGGGCAGTACCAAATCGGTGTGGGAAATGATGCGGACGCTGGCTGATGACGGCCGGACCGTGATCGTGGTCACGCACGAGGTCGCCCACCTCGACCTGTGCGACCGTGTGCTGATGCTGGTCCCGCTGCTTAACTCCGACGGCGACGTGATCGCGGGCGGACGGATGGCGTATTACGGGCCGCCTGCCGATGGGCCGGGGTTCTTCGGCGAGTCCGACTGGGTCGCGGTGTTCGAGGCGATCGGCACGGAGACCACCCGGGACTGGGCCGCCGAGTTCGCCGAGTCGCGCTACTACGAGTATTACGTCGCGGGCAGCCTCAGCCAGGCAAGCCAGGTGTCCCGGCAAACGGACCCACAGGACGGACCCGAGGCCGCAGGGCGCAGGCCGCCACGGGCGGCGCGCGGGCGCGCCGGGCAGTTCCTCACCCTCACCAGCCGGTACCTCGCGGTCATTGCCGCGGATCCCGTTTACCTGACCTACATGGCCCTGCTGCCGCTGGTGCTCGGCCTGACCGTCCGGATCCTTTCCAACTCCCAGGGCCTGGCCGGGGTCATGCACGCCAACTCCAACGCGCAGCTGGTCCTGCTGATCCTTGCCCTGGCCGCGGCGCTGAACGGCACCTCAAGCTCGATCCAGGAACTGATCAAGGAAAGGGCGATCTACCTCAGGGAACGGGCCGCCGGACTGTCGCCAGGGGCCTACCTGTGCTCGAAGCTGGCAGTCCTGGGGACGATCACCACGCTCCAGTCCGCGGTGCTCATCTTGGTAGGACTGGCTGCCCGCCCTCAGCCGCCTGACGGTGCGGTGCTGCGATCCGCGGTCTTTGGGATCCCCCCCGCGCTGATCGAGATCTGGATAGCCACAGCGCTGCTCTCGGCTGTGTCGATGGCGCTGGGCCTGCTGATTTCCGCAGTCGCCCACACGACGGAAACCGTCTTCCAGCTCCTAGTGGGCATAACCCTCGCCCAGGTCGTCATGTCTGGCGGCGCCCGCCAGTTCACCGGCCTGTTCCTGCTGAACCGGGCTTCCTACGCGTTCCCGTCACGCTGGGGTTACGCCGCCAATGCCGTCACCGTCGACCTGGGCCACATCGGCACCGGCCTGATGCCAGACGCCTGGTGGACTCCCACCTCGCATACCTGGTTCCGTGATCTCGCCGTCCTCGCTGCCATCGGCCTCATCGCCATCCTGTGCACCTTGGTAAAGCTCATACGCAGCCGCCCGGGCCGTACCCGCTGACCGGCGGCCAGCGGCGCCGCGGGCGCACGCATGGGCCTGCCTCTTTGGAGGCTGCCCGGGCTCGGGCGTAAGACCAGTTGGCCGCCCACTGAGCACGCGGCTAGGCGGCGTCGGGCGGGGCTTGGAGGGGGACAATGGGGCCATGGCGTCGATCAACGAGGAAGTCGCGGCGCTGCTGCGAGAGTACGCCGAGCTGCTCGGACTCGCTGGCGGCGACCAGTTCCGTGTGCGGAGTTACGAGAAGGCGGCCAAGGCCGTCGCGGGCTACCCGGACGACCTCGGCACGCTGCCGGAGGCCGCGCTGACCAGAGTGCCAGGCGTCGGCTCGTCGGTCGCTGCGAAGATCGCCGAGTACCGGCGGACCGGGACGATCAAGGCGGTTGACGAACTGCGGGCCAAGCTCCCGCCGGGTGCCAGGGAACTCGCGAGGGTGCCCGGCGTCGGCCCGAAACGCGCGCTCCAGCTCGCCCGCGAGCTGGGCATCACCAGCGCCAGCGAACTTGCTGAGGCCGCCAAGAGCGGCCGGCTGCGCGGGGTGGCCGGGTTCGGCCCCAAGAGCGAGGAGCGCATCCTGCGCGGCATCGGCGTCGCGGCCAGCGATGCCGCGCTGCGCGGCGCCCTGCGCGCGCTCCCGGCCGACGCCACCGAGGACGACATTTACGCGGTGCTCGCCGCACAGCTCGGGCCGGCCGCGGACGCCGGCCGCGCGGGCCTCATCCGGACGCAGGACATTCGCGGGGACCTTCACACACACACCGACCTCACTGACGGCATCGTCTCCCTGGAGGGAATGATCGCGGCGGCTGAGGGCCGCGGCTACGAGTACTACGCGGTCACCGACCACGCGCCCAACCTGGTCATGCAGCGGATGACCGACGAGAAGATGCTCGCCCAGCGCGACCGGCTCCGCGCGCTAGCGGACACCACCGGCATTGCCCTGCTGCACGGCACGGAGCTGAACATCGCGGCCGACGGCAGCGTGGACTGGGACGAGGACTTCCTGAGCGGGTTCGACATCTGCCTGGCATCGATTCACTCTTCATTTGAGCAGGACCGGGCGACGATGACGAAACGGTTCATTGTCGCCGCCGAGAACCCGCGTGTGAACATCATCGGTCACCCGCTGACCCGCAAGGTCGGCCGCCGTCCGCCGGTCGAGGTCGACCTTGACGCGCTGTACGCGGCGTGCGCGCGAACCGGGACGGCGCTTGAGGTCAACGCCTCGCCGGACCGGATGGACCTGCCGCCCGAGCACATCGCCGCTGCCAGGGACGCGGGCGTGAAGTTCGCCGTCGATACCGACGCGCATTCCCTGGTGGACCTGACCAACATGCGTTACGGGGTTGCCGCCGCCCGTTTCGGCGGGCTGGTCGCCGAGGACGTGATCAACGCCTGGCCGCTTGACCGGCTGACCGAATTCGTGGCCGCGAAATGCTGGCCACGCTAGGTTACTGACAAGTAGTGTTACCGACGAGTAGCATAAGCAGAAGAAGATACCCCCGCAGCTTTGGTCTGCGTTGTGCGGCCCGATACGATCGCGCCTTTCGCGATCGGGCCGCACAGCGCAGACATCGGGGGGTACGGGGGCGTCCCCCCGGAAGAGACAGCGAGGACAGCATGCGGGCACGGGACGTGGTGTTTGTCGATGGCGTGCGAACGCCGTTCGGCAAGTCGGGACCGAAGGGCATCTACGCGGAGACCCGCGCGGACGACCTGATGGTCAGGGTGATCAGGGAGCTGCTCCGGCGCAACCCGGACCTGCCCAAGGACCGGGTCGGCGAGGTGGCGATCGCCGCCACGACCCAGATCGGCGACCAGGGGCTGACAATCGGCCGGTCCGCGGCGATCCTCGCCGGGCTGCCGGTGACCGTACCCGGCTACGCGATCGACCGGATGTGCGCGGGCGCGATGACCGCCGTCACCACCACGGCGGGCGCGGTGGCGCTCGGCACCGCCGACATCGCGATCGCCGGCGGGGTCGAGCACATGGGCCGTCACCCGATGGGGGAGCAGGTCGACCCCAACCCGCGGTTCGTCTCCGAGGGCATCGTCGATGAGTCCGCGCTGTTCATGGGCATGACGGCGGAGAACCTGCACGACCGGTTCCCGTCCATCACCAAGGAGCGTGCCGACGCCTACGCCCTCGCCAGCCAGCAGAAGGTGGCCCGTGCCTACTCCGCCGGGATGATCCAGCCGGACCTGGTGCCGATGGCGATCCGCACCGCGGAACTCGGCTGGGGCTGGGCGACGGTGGACGAGCCGCCGCGGCCAGAGACGACGCTCGATGGCCTGCGCGCGCTGAAGACGCCGTTCCGCCCGCACGGCCGGGTCACCGCGGGCAACTCAAGCGGCATCAACGACGGCGCGACCGGCTGCGTCATCGCCGCCGAGGAGGTCGCGGCCGAGCTTGGCCTGGCCGCGAAGATGCGGCTTGTCGACTTCTCCTTCGCCGGCGTCGAGCCCGAGGTGATGGGCGTCGGCCCGGTCCCCGCCACCGAGAAGCTGCTCGCGCGGCAGGGGCTGACCATGGATGACATCGGCCTCATCGAGATCAACGAGGCCTTCGCGGTCCAGGTGCTCGCGTTCCTCGAGCACTTCAAGATCGCCGACGACGACCCGCGGGTGAACCCGTGGGGCGGTGCGATCGCCATCGGCCACCCGCTCGCCTCCTCGGGCGTCCGGCTGATGATCCAGCTCGCGCGCCAGTTCGCGGAGCATCCCGAGGTCCGCTACGGCCTCACCACCATGTGCGTCGGTATGGGCATGGGCGGCACCGTGCTGTGGGAGAGGATCTGAGATGACGGCCACCATGGCAGACGCGTTCCCCGACGAGGTAGTCACCCGCGCCATCGTGCGCGACGTCGACCTCGGTCCGGCGGGCGTGCTCGCGCTGATCACGCTGGACAACGGCTTCGACCACACCAAGCCGAACACGTTCGGCCCGCACGGGCTGCTGTCGCTGAACGCCGCCCTCGACGCGGTGGCGGCGCGGGCCGCGGCCGGCGAGATCGCCGCCGTCGGCGTGACGGGCAAGCCGTTCATCCTCGGCGCGGGCGCGGACCTGGACGGCGCCGCGAAGGCCATCGCGGAGCCGGGCATCGACGCGGCCGCGGCCCGCGAGCGTGCGCTCGAGGTGGCGCGGCTCGGGCACACGGTGTTCCGCCGGCTCGGCGAGCTGCCGGTGCCGTCGTTCGGTTTCATCAACGGCGTCGCGCTCGGCGGCGGGCTCGAGGTCGCGCTGCACTGCACCTACCGGACGATCTCATCGGGCGTGCCGATGGTCGCGCTGCCCGAGTGCTTCCTCGGCCTCGTGCCCGGCTGGGGCGGCGCCTACCTGCTGCCCCGGCTGATCGGCCCGGCGAGCGCGCTGAAGCTGATCGTGGAGAACCCGCTGTCGCAGAACAAGATGCTGCGCGGTCCCGAGGCGTTCACGCTCGGCATCGCCGACGCCATGTTCGAGCCCGCCGACTTCCTCGAGGAGTCGCTGCGCTGGGCCACCGGGGTGCTGACCGGGATCGTTGCCGTTGACCGGCCGGCCGGCGTGGACGCCGAGCCCACGGGGACCGAGGCCGAGTGGGCGCAGGCCGTGGCCGGCGCGCGTTTCTTCGCCGACGGCAAGCTGCACGGCGCCGCGCCCGCGCCGTACCGCGCGATCGAGCTGGTCGAGGCGGCCCGGACCAGGTCACGCGACGAGGCGTTCGCCGCCGAGGACGAGGCGCTCGCCGACCTGCTGCTCTCCGATGAGCTGCGCGCCGGTCTTTACGCGTTCGACCTGGTGCAAAAGCGCGCCAGGCGGCCCGCTGGCGCGCCGGACAAGTCGCTGGCGCGCACGGTGACCAAGGTCGGCATCGTCGGCGCGGGCCTGATGGCGGCGCAGATCGCGACGCTGTTCGTGCGCAGGCTCGCGGTGCCCGTGGTGATGACCGACCTGGACCAGGCGCGGGTCGACGCCGGCGTCGCCTACGTGCACGCCGAGATCGACAAGCAGGCCGCGCGCGGCCGTATCTCCGCCGACACCGCCAACAGGCAGAAGGCGCTGATCACCGGGTCTGTGTCCAAGGACGGCTTCGCCGACGCCGACTTCGTCATCGAGGCGGTCTTCGAGGAGCTCGCGGTCAAGCGGCAGGTGTTCGCCGAGGTCGAGGCCGTGGTGCCGGACACCTGCGTGCTTGCCACCAACACCTCCTCGCTGTCGGTCAGCGCGATGGCCGCGGAGCTCGCGCACCCGGAACGGGTTGTCGGTTTCCACTTCTTCAACCCGGTCGCGGTGCTGCCGCTCGTCGAGGTGGTGCGCGGCGCCGCCACCGACGACGCCGCGCTCGCGACCGCCCTCGAGGTCGGCAAGACGCTCAAGAAGAACTGCGTGATCGTCGCCGACGCACCCGCGTTCGTGGTCAACCGGCTGCTCACCCGGTTCCTCGGTGAGATCACCCGCACCGTGGACGAGGGCACGCCGTTCGAGGTGGCCGAGCACGCCGCGGACCCGCTCGGCCTGCCGATGACACCGTTCCTGCTGCTGCAGCTCGTCGGGCCGCGGATCGCGCTGCACGTGGCGGAGACGCTGGCGGAGGCGTTCGGCGACCGGTTCACGGTCTCGCCGAAGCTGCGCGCGCTCGCCGAGTCAGGCAAGCCGTCGGCGTACCTGCCGGACTTCTCGGTGGACCCGGAGGTCATGGCGCTGCTGGCGGGCGGCGACCGCCCGTCGGCCGGGCCCGAGGTGCTTGCCCGCGCCCTGGAGGGTCTCGCGCAGGAGATCAGGATCATGCTGGACGAGGGCGTCGTCGCGGCGGCAGAGGACATCGACCTGTGCATGATCCTCGGCGCGGGATGGCCGTTCCACCTCGGCGGGATCACGCCCTACCTGGACCGGACGGGAGTCTCGGCCAAGGTAAACGGCGCGCCGTTCCGCGGGTAGCCTGCTCGAGGAGCACGTGCGCGGGCTGGCCGCCAGCGGGGCGTCGGTGCTCGTCGTCGAGCAGCGCGCTCGCGCGGCGCTCGCGATCTCCGACAGGACCTACGTCCTCGCCGGCGGCGAGGTGCGGATGGAGGGCACGCCGGCCGGACTTCTCACCAGCTCCGCCTTCGTCGAGTCCTTCCTCGGCGGCACGGTCACCCGCTTATCGTCCCGGCAGGGCAACGGTCACCGCCCGCCTGCGGCGCCGAAAATCAACTGCGTCATCCCGAACGGGTACGTAGCGTTGCCCCATGCCACCCGCGATTCCCGGTGATCCGCACAGCCCGACTCCGGGCTGGCACCTGGACTGGCAGAGTGCGCTGCTCGTCCCGGTGCCCGCCGCCGAGCCTGCCGTGGCGGAGCATCGCGCCAGGCTCGACGGCAGCGCGCGGGACGGCGTGCCCGCGCACCTGACCGTGCTGTACCCGTTCCTGTCGCCCGCGCTGATCGACGACGAGGTGCTCGCGTCGCTCGGCCTGCTGTTCGCGGCGATTCCCGCGTTCGCCTTCTTGCTTGACCGGGTGGCCTGGTTCGGCGACGCCGTGGTGTTTCTCGGGCCGCGGGACCCTGCGCCGTTCCGCGCGCTGACCGACCTCGCGTTCGCCGCGTTCCCGTCCTGCCCGCCCTACGGCGGCCAGCATGCCGACGTGGTGCCGCACCTGACCATCGGCGACCGCGGCGGCCTCGCGGCACTCGCCACGGCGGGCGCGGCCGTCGTGCCGCACCTGCCCGTCGAGGCCGCCGCCACCGAGGTCATCCTGATGGCCGGCCCGCCGCCTGGCGACCCGTCCACCCCGCCGGGCCAATGGCGCCGCCTCGCGTCGTTCGCCCTCGGCTAACCCGCCCCTGCCGCTTCGCGTTGTTCCCCTCGGCCAACCGCGCCCCCCGCCACCCGCGCCGCCTCGCGTCGTTCCGCTCAGCCGCCCGCGCCGCCTCGAGATCCGGCCGCGCCAGTCACCATCGGATAACAGCAAGAAGCGCGCAGCGCCGGTGTGGCGGGAACCATGCACCCGTTCGGGATGAATGCGTTACGGCTGGTCCTCGGTGCAGGCGTCGTCGGCGGGCGTCAGGCAGGGGGCGGGCTCGGGGCCAGCGCACGGGCTCGGCTCGCAGGCCGAAGGGGTCAGCGCGTCGACCGCGCGGGCGAGCAGGGTGTGCAGGGTGCCGCGCTCGGCGGCGGTCAGCCCCTTGAACAGTTCGTCCTCGACGAGTTCGAGCCGGTCATAGGTGTGCGCGAGCTCGCCGGAACCGACGGCGGACAGCTCGACGATGTGGCGGCGCCGGTCGGCGGGGTCGCGGCGCCGGGTGATGAGGCCGCGCTCCTCGAGCTCGTTGAGCAGGCCGACCACGTTGCTCGGGTCCAGGCTCAGCGCGACGCCCATCGCGTGCTGTGTCATCGCGCCGCGCTCGGCGAGCAGGTTCAGCGCGATGAGCTGCCGCGGCCGCAGCCAGCCAGACATGCACGTGTCGGCGGAACGGCGGCCGACCCGCGCCAGGTACTCGATCAGCGGCAGCGACTGCTTGCCCGCCGTCACCATTGTGTCCGGCATGCTGCCAGAATACCGCCTAGAGGCAATAGTTTGCGTACCACCAATGATTCGTGCTAGACATGACATCGAGGAGGGGGGGTTGCCTCCGCCTCGGCGCTATCGCGCACTCGCACCGCATTCTCGCCGCATCTGAGCTGGAGCATCCATGTCGAAACTGCTTGTCATCGTCGGCAGCACCCGTCCGACCCGGTCCGCGGACCTCGTTCTGCCGTGGCTGACCGAGAAGGTCTCCGAGCACGAAGCCTTCGACGCCGAGATCGTCGATCTGCGGGACTGGCCGCTGCCGATCTTCGCCGAGCACTTCGGCACGATCGGCGACTTCAACGATCCCACCTACTCCGAGCCGCTCGTGAAGGCCTGGAACGACAAGATCAAGAGCGCCGACGCGTACGTGATCGTCACCCCCGAGTACAACCACAGCGTGCCCGGCGGCCTGAAGAACGCGATCGACACCGTGTGGATCTCGTTCGGCTTCAGGAACAAGCCGGTCGCCTTCGTGGGCTACTCGGGCGGCCAGAGCGGAGCCATCCGGGCGATCGAGCACCTCGCGCACATCTTCGTCGAAACCGAGTCGGTGCCGATGCGCAACAGCGTGGTCATCCCCTTCGTGCGCGACGCCTTCGACTCCGATGGCCAGCCGAAGAACCCCATCGCGAACGCCGCCGCCGGCATCATGCTCGACGACCTCGCCTGGTGGACGACAGCCATGGAAAAGGCCCGCGCCGAGGGTGAGCTTCCCCCTGGCTCCTTCCGCCTCCAGGCAGCCCTCGCCGCCGCGAAGTAACCCCAACACCGCCGCCGGCCGCCGCCCGAGGTAACCCCAACACCGCCGGCCGCCGCCGCCCGAGGTAACCCAAGCGCCGCCGTCCGGCCGCCGCCGCGAAGTAACCCATGCGCTGCCGGGCGGCCGCCGGTGAAGCGAAATCGCCCGGCGGCGTCGGCGGGGCCGGCGGCAGTCGGCGACGTTGACGGGCGCCACCCTGGTCGCCGTCGTCGGCACGCCACAGCAGTCCCGCCGCGCCGCCGCGCCGTCGGCGCGGCAACCCAGGCAGTCGCGTCGGGCCGGCGCAGCCGTCGGCGGAGACGTATACCGACTTTGGGTGGCATAAAAGGGGCATATCGGGCTGATTTTTGCCCGAAAAGCAGTACATGTCTATCGCCAGAGCCGTGGCGGTCTGATAACAGCAACAAGCGCGAAGTGCTTAGGGCCGGTGCTCGGGAGGCCGATGCGCCGGAGGCTGGTCCGGGGGAGGCCGGTGCGCTGGATGTTGGAGCGGCAGGAGTCAGGGTGCCTGGGGGCAGGGTGCCTGGGGCTGGGGTCAGGCGGGGGACTGGACGGGGCCGGTGCGGGTCCAGCCGGGGGTCGTGACGCGGAGGGTTAGGTCGTCGGGGTCGACCTCGGTGCCGCAGTGGCGGCAGACGACCGCCGGGTCGAGTTCGTGGCCGCAGGTGTGCTCGAAGACGGACGGGGGCGGGGCGTCGATCGCCCACTTGTCGCCCCACGCGCGCAGCGCGGTGAGCACCGAGCGCAGCTCCTTGCCCGCCTGGGTCAGCTCGTACTCGTAGCGCGGCGGGTGCTCGCTGTACTGGCGGCGCGCGATGACGCCGCCGGCTTCCAGGGCGCGCAGCCGCGCGGTGAGCCGGTCGCGTGGCGCGCCGGTGTTGCGCGCGATCGCGTCGAACCGGCGGTTGCCGAAGGCGATCTCGCGCACGGCGAGCAGCGACCACTTCTCGCCCACCAGGTTCATGGCGGCGGCCACCGAGCAGGGGCGGCCTGGCAGTTCCTCGCTCACGGTACCCACTCTACATCAGTTGCGAAATCAAACTCACTCGGGTTACGCTGCCTTCGTCGATGGCGAGTTGGGTTTCCAAACCTAGGAGTGACGGGTGACCGAGAGCACGGCGGACGACGGCATCAGCACCGTCGCCAGGGGAGTGCCTGGAACGGGGCAGGCGAC
>Ga0335085_10012154_pt1 | contig 12707 bp, 12 predicted proteins | sample Lox_Sample_45_FD_206712 | JGI IMG/M metagenome (GOLD analysis project Ga0335085, IMG submission 206712) | Soil microbial communities from Loxahatchee National Wildlife Refuge, Florida, United States - Lox_Sample_4.5 | ecosystem: Environmental > Terrestrial > Soil > Wetlands | place: USA...
CGACCCGGACGCGTTCGAGGACCTGGTCCGGCTGTGCGTGGAACTGGACCGCCTCTGGCACGGCACCGGCCCGGACCAGGCCGACGGCGTGGACGGCGCCGACAGCGCGGGCAGCGAGGCCGGCAGTGCGGATGGCCGGGAAGGCTGCCCGCATCCGGGCCCGGCCCTGCAGCCCGGCGGTACCCAGCCGGGCATGGCCTGGCCCGGTGGCGCCCGCCGGTCGCGGGAGGCGCTGGAGCAGGCCATCGTCGGCCAGGCCGCCGCGCTGCTGTCCGGGCCCGGCGGGCTCGCGTCGTACCTGCGGCGCAGCCAGCTCGGCGCCCGGCTGGCCGGGCCCAGCCTGCCGCTGGACATCGGGTACAGCGACACCGTGCCCGCTTCCATCCGCCGGGCGGTCCGGCTCCGGGACCGGCACTGCCAGTGGGCCGGCGGCTGCGGCCAGCCCGCCGCGGCCTGCGACGTGCACCACGTCCGGCACAAAGCCGACGGCGGCACCACCAGCCTGGGCAACTGCGTCCTTTTGTGCCGGTTCCACCACCTGATCGCCATCCACCGCTGGGGCTGGACCCTGGTCCTGAACCCGGACGGGACCACGACCGCGTGGAACAAGGACAAGACCCGGGTGCTGCACAGCCACAGCCCACCCGCCCGAACCGGGTAGCTCGCCCGGGGTGGCCGGGTCACGGGGGGACTAGTTCGTAGTGCATGGTGCGGTAGCGCATCAGGCGGTGGGTGGCGGGGACCAGGATGGCCTGGAGGATGCGGTGTCGGCGGGCTAGGGCCCGGGCGGCGAGGCGGGCCTGCGCACCGTCGAGCAGAATGGCGCGGGCGTGGACGGCGGGGCCGGCGGGCTGGCCGCGGAGGGTGGCGGGGGCCGCCTGGACGGCGGGGTTGCGGCGCAGCCGCCTGGTTTTCCAGGCCTTGTCGTAGGAGCGGAAGAAGGCCCGGTCGCCGTCGAAGGCGATGCTGACCGGCGTGGCCACCGGCGTGCCGTCCTTCTTATAGGTGGTGAGCAGGATGGTCTTCGTATTCCTGAGCGGGGCCAGGGAAGCGTTCATGTCTCCTCAGACCAAGCAGGTCTGTTCGGTGTGACACGGCTAGGTAAGGCAAGTATCACCGTCGTCTATAGACTCAGTTTATAGTCGCGGTGTATTGTCGGGGCTATGAGCGTTCCCATGACTCTGCTTGGCCTGCTTGAGCGGAAGCCGAGCTATGGCTATGACCTGAAACGTGACTATGACGGCTTCTTCGGGCGGGGCAAGCCGCTGCAGTTCGGCCAGGTGTACGCGACCCTGGCCCGGCTGGCCCGGGACGGGAAGGTGTCCGCTGGGGACAGCGAGCCCGGCGGCGGGCCTGACCGGAAGCGTTACTTCATTACCGAGGCGGGGGTGGCCGAGGTGGACGCCTGGCTGGCCGAGACGGCCGAGCCGGAGCCGCACCTGCAGGCCGTGCTGTTCACCAAGGTGATCCTGGCGCTGCTGCTCGGCCGGCCGGCCGAGAGCTACCTCGACGCCCAGCGCGCGGCGCACCTGCGCCGCATGCGCGAGCTGACCGCGCTCAAGCGCGCGGGCGGCCCGCTCGACACCTACCTGGCCGACTACGGGCTGTTCCACCTGGAGGCAGACCTGCGGTGGATCGACATGACCGCGGCCAGGCTCGACAAGCTCGCCGAGGAGGTACGGCGATGAACGGGGCCGGTATGAACGAGGGCTATGTGAATGAGAACTTTGTCAACGAGGGCTGCGTGCTGGAGGCACGCGAGATCGTCAAGTCGTTCGGCTCGACGCCGGCGCTGCGCGGCGCCAGCGTGGCGGTAGGCCGGGGGGAGATCCTCGCGGTCATGGGGCCGAGCGGGTCGGGGAAGTCCACCCTGCTGCACTGCCTGGCCGGGATCCTGGTGCCGGACGGCGGCCAGGTCCTGTTCGGCGGCCAGCGGCTCGACACCATGAAGGAGAACCCGCGCAGCGCGCTGCGCCGGGACAAGTTCGGGTTCGTGTTCCAGTTCGGCCAGCTCGTCCCGGAACTGACCGCGGAGGAGAACGTGGCCCTCCCGCTGCTGCTGGCCGGCGCCCGGCGGGCCGAGGCGGTGCGGAAGGCCCGTGCGTGGTTCCCCCGGCTCGGCCTCGACGGCCTGGAGCGGAACCGGTCCGGGGAGATGTCCGGCGGGGAAGCGCAGCGGGTCGCCCTGGCCCGCGGCCTGGTCGCCGATCCTGAGGTGCTCTTCGCCGACGAGCCCACCGGCTCGCTGGACTCGCTGGCCGGCGAGCGGGTGATGGACCTGCTGACCGCCGCCGCCCGCGACCAGGGCACCACGGTCGTGCTGGTCACCCACGAGCCGCGGGTGGCCGCCTACGCCGACCGCGAGATCATCGTCCGCGACGGCGTCGTCACCACCACGCCTGCCGCGCCCGCGGCCTCCGCGGCCGCTGCCTTCGGGACCGGCAGGGGCGGCTCATGATCAGGCTCGCGGTCCGGCTGACGCTCAACGGCGGCCGGGAGGCGGTCACCCGGCTCGTGATCACCGCGGTCGCGGTGGCGCTCGGCGTCGGCCTGCTGCTGGCGGTGCTGGCGGCGAGCAACGCGATCGACGCGCAGGCCCTGCGCACCGGGTGGTTCGACATCACCGGCAGCTCGGATATCCACATCACCGGCAGCTCGCATTCGGCGCCCGGGGCCAGCCCGGAATGGTGGCTTTCTTCCTACGACGCGTACGACCAGCAGCCGATCGAACGGGTTGACGTGGCCGCGCTCGGGCCGCACGCGCCGGTGCCGCCCGGCATCACGCGGCTGCCCGGCCCTGGCCAGTACTACGCCTCCCCCGCACTGGCCGCGCTGCTGCGCTCGGTCCCCGCTGATCAGCTCGCCGACCGGTATCCCGGCCACCTGATCGGCACGGTCGGCCCGGCGGCCCTCCAGTCGCCGGAATCGCTGGTCATCATCATCGGCCGCGCCCCGGCCCAGGTTGCCCGCGCCGACGGCGCCGCCCGGGTCACGAGCATTTTCACCGGCCGCGACCCGACCAACAGCACCCAGGGGATCGCCGCCGTGCTCGGCATCGTGGCGATCGCCCTGCTGTTCCCGGTGCTCGTGTTCATCAGCACCGCGACCCGCCTGGCGGCGGCCCGCCGTGAGCAGCGGTTCGCCGCGATGCGGCTGGCCGGCGCGACACCGCGGCAGGTTTCCGTGGTCGCGACCGTCGAGGCCGCCATCGCGGCGATCGCCGGCACCGCGGCGGGCTTCTGCCTGTTCTTCGGTTTCCGGTCCGAGCTGGCCAGGATCCCCTTCAGCGGGCATCCGTTCTTTGCCGGCGACATGCGGCTCAGCCCGCCCGCGATCATCGTCGTGGTGCTCGGCATCCCGGCGGCGGCCGCCGTGGTCGCGCACGTGGCGCTGCGCCGGGTGCGGATCTCCCCGCTCGGGACCGCGCGGCGGGTACGCGCCCGCCGGCCGAGCGCCTGGCGGACGCTCCCGCTGCTCGCCGGGATCGGCGAGCTCGTCTACTTCACCGCGGTCGGGCATCCCACGACGGTGAACGGGCAGCTGTGGGCTTACCTCGGCGGCGGCGCGCTGACCGTCGCGGGGGTGGTCATCGCCGGGCCGTGGCTGACCATGGCCGGCTCGGCGCTGCTGGCCGGACGGGCCAGCAGGCCCGCCGGGCTGCTCGCCGCCCGGCGGCTCGCCGATGACCCGAAGGGAGCGTTCCGCGCGATCAGCGGCCTGATCCTCGCCGTGTTCACCGCCACCGTCGCGGTCGGCATCATCAGCTCGATGACGGAGAATCACGCCTTGCAGACGTTCGGCGCCGCGGGCCGGCACATCCTGATCGCCGGCCTCACCGGCCCCCGCAACCTCCAGGACCCGAACGCCGCACCCGGCGGGGTCGCCGTCCCGGCATCAGTGACCGGACGGCTGCTCGCCGTGCCGGGCGTGAGCTCGGTCGTGGTGAGTCACGTCCGGCCGGCCGGGACGACCGCGGACAACCTGGTCGACTGCGGCCAGCTGGCCCGGCTGCCCGTGCTCGGGAGCTGCGCCCCAGGGGCTTCCGTCGCCGCCTTCGACTTGCAGCCGATGGGCTCGACGCCCGGAACGCGCCGCACGCGGGTCTGGCCGACCGTGGCCATGTCAGCCGCCCGGGTGGACCGCCTGCCCGCGTCGGGCCTGCTGGTCGGCACCAACGGTGCCACCGCCACGCTCGAGCAGGCGCGCACGATCATCGAGACCTCCTTCCCGCTCCAGGCCTCCCCGGTCACGGTCTTCGATTCGCAGGGGCAGCAGCTCCTGGCTGCCTGGCAGCAGCTCGCGGGGGTGGTGATCCTGGCCGGCCTGCCGATCGCCGGGTGCAGCCTGGCCGTCGGGGTGATCGCCGGGCTGACCGATCGCAAGCGCCCGTTCAGCCTGCTGCGGCTGGCCGGGGCCCCGGTCGGGCTGCTGCGCCGGGTGGTCGCGCTGGAGTCCTCGCTGCCGCTGCTGGTGGTGGCGGTCGTCTCGGCGGCCCTGGGCCTGCTGGTCGCCGAGCTGTTCCTGAACTCCCAGCTCGGGCTCAACCTGCGGCCGCCGGGGCTGGCCTACTACGGGTACGTCGCGGGCGGGGTACTGCTGTCGCTGGGGATCATCGCCGCGACGTTCCCGCTGCTGAGCCGGGTCACCGGCCCGGAGGCGGCGCGGAGTGAGTAGCGAGGGCGAGTAGCGAGGGCGGGGGCCAGCGGGCGAGCAGCTCGGCGGCGCGGGGGCGCAGCTCAGGGTCACGCTCCAGTATGGAGGCTGGGGCTAGGCCTGCGCCCGGGCGGCGCGGGCGCCGCGGGTGGCGCTGACCGTGGTGACGGTGATGGCGGCGGCGACCAGGGCCAGGTAGATGGCGGGAATCGCCGGGTGGTGGTAGCCGGCGAAGGAGCGCGCCCATAGGCACAGGCCGGTGACGGCGACCGCGATCGCCGCGGCGGCGACCGTCGTGACCGCGGCCGAGACCCCGGCGGCGGTCGCGGCCAGGCGCAAGGCTGGCCCCCGGGGCCGCAGCCTGCGCAGGGCCAGGCCGGGTCCGGCCGCGGAGATCGCCGCCGCGGCGAAGCCGGCCAGCGTGACGCCCGCGAACACGGCCGGGCTGACCCCCTGCGGGCCGCTGGCCAGCCGGGCCGTCAGGGTCAGGGCGGCCAGGTAGGCGACCGGGGTGATCACCGGCAGGAACAGGTATGTCAGGTCCCTGAACCGCTGCTCACGCCGGGCCCGGCGCAGCATGAGCAGCCACAACGGCAGCCCGCCGAGGCCAGCCACCAGGGCCGAGACGGCCAGCGCGACGTCGAAGACGGCGTACGCCCAGCCGATGACCGGATGGCCCGCCGGAGTGAAGCCCTGGAGCTGGGTGAGCTGGGCGAAGACCAGTCCGAGGCCGGCCAGCATGGACCAGGACAACAGGGCCGTGGCCAGGCTGGCCCGGATCCGGGCGGCCCGGTCGTGCAGGTGCCGCTGCGGGGAGAACCAGGCAGGCAGGGCGCGCCAGGCGACGCTGGTCACCTGGCTCAGACGGCCACCCGAGTCCTCGAGCAGGGCCAGGACCTCGCCCGAGTAACGGGCGCGCCAGGACGGCGGGTAGAGCGCGAGCGCGGCGCGGGCCAGGAGCGGCGCGCGGCGCCGCGGGGCCGGGTGGCGGGGAGGCAAGGGACAGGGAGGCACGGGACAGGAGTCCATCGGGCCAGAGTCCATCGGGCCGGATTCCATGGGGCCGGATTCCATGGGGCCGCTCATGCGCCGGCCCAGCCGAGGCGCAGGCTCAGCCGCTCCCTGGCCACCGCGGCGACCTTGCTCATCCGCTCGGACTCCTGGGCCAGCACCTCGGCGCCGGCCATCGTGATCTGGTACGGCCGGCGGCGGTCGTCCGACTCGAGCGGCTCGATCAGGCCGCGCGCCTCCAGCCGGGCGATGACCGCGTAGAGGGTCCCCGCGCTGATGCGCACGCCCATGGTCTCCGCCACGTCCTGCGTGATCGCATAGCCATGCTTGGGCTCGTCGGCCAGGCTGGCCAGCACGAGCAGCGGCGGATCAGCCCATCGGTCCAGCCTGTCGGTCACGTTGCCTCCCGTATTGATGATGTATCGCCTCACACTATAGCGCGATCCGATATAGCGCAAGGCGATATAGTGGTGCGGCCGTATGCTCATCACGTGAAGGGTTCCGTGACCGTACACATGGCGGCTCCGCCTGACCGGGTCTGGGACCTGGTCAGCGACGTGACCCGGATCGGGGAGTTCAGCCCCGAGACGTTCGAGGCGCAGTGGCTGGACGGCGCGGACGGGCCGCGGACGGGGGCGCGCTTCCGCGGCCACGTGCGGCGCAACGGGCGCGGGCCGGTGTACTGGACGACCTGCACGGTGACCGCGGCCGAGCCCAGCCGGGAGTTCGCCTTCAGCGTCGCCGGGCTCGGCGGCAGCGTCGCCAACACCTGGGGATACCGGCTGGAGCAGGCCACCGACGGCACCGAGGTCACGGAGTTCTTCGCGATGCCCGCCACCCTGGTGAACCGGGTGTACTGGACCCTGGGCGGTCCCGCGCGCCTGCGCACCAACCTGGCCGGCATGCGCGCCACCCTGGAGCGGATCAAGGCCGTGGTCGAGCGGGAGCAGGCCGGCTAGCCCGGAGCCGGCGGGAGGGCCGCCACGTAATCAGCGGTGGCGAGCATCTCGCGGCCGACCGGCTGCAGGCCGATCAGGGTGCACAGCAGGCCGGTCGACACCCGCTCCACCGCACCCCACTCCCAGATCGCGGTGGCGTCCAGGCCGCAGCGCTGGGCCAGCCAGCGGGCCCGCGCCCAGGGGTCACCAGCCCTCAGTTCCACGGGGTCCTCACGCATGAGTATGCCCAGGTCGTATTCGGCCTCAGCGAGCAGGCCGTCCGGGTCGACCAGCTTGAACTCGTCCCGCTGGTGATCGCCGGGAAGCGCCTCCAGGACGTTCCACTCGTGGACGTCGCCGTGCACGAGGACCGCCCGTTCGTCATCATGGGCCTCGGCGCGGCGGGCCGCGCAGGCTAGCGCGTAGCCGACGGCCCGTTCTGGGCACGGGTGACCGAGGGCGGGCCAGGTCGACTCGATGTAGCCGATGAGCCACCTGGCCTTCTCCGCGCCGGTGGGCAGGGTGCAGTCAGGAGGGACCGGGCGCCACAGGCGGGAGGCGGTGGCGCACAGGATCTCGAGCCGGCGGCCCAGCGGCAGGCCCAGTTGGTGCAGCGGGCGGCCGAGCCGTTCGAGCAGCATGGCGCCGCGGGCCTCGTCGGCGCGGAGCAGCCGGACGCAGCCGTCGCCGCCGGCCAGCCGGAGCACCGTGATCTCGTTCCTGGCGTGATCGCCGGGACGCGGGATCATCAGCTTCAGCACCGCGGCCGGACCGGGGCCCGCGGCTTCCGCGACGAATGCCTCGGTAGCGTCGGGGAAGGGCCGCCCGATGGTGATGCCCCAGTCGCGTTCGAGGTCCGCGATCAGGCTGGGGAGTTCGTCCAGCCACGCCGTCGCCCCGGCGGCCAGCGCCTTGTTCCTGACCACCTCGGGCACGAGCACGCTCACCAGGTTAGGTGGACAGAACCGCCACGGGAGTGGTGGTGGGGCGGGTGGTGCCGCCGGCGGGTTCGACGGTGATGCCGATGCGGTCGCCGGGGGCGACGGCCGAGGCCAGGAGCTGGGTGCCGGTGAGCAGGCCCGCGGAGCGGGCGCCAGCGGGGCTCATCACCCACACCTGGTAGACCCGCCCGGCCGCCAGGGCGGCCATCCCGGTCGCGCTGACCACGGATTCGCGCAGCGCGGCGGAGGTGACCACGGTGACGCTGCCGCGCGCGCCGGTGCGCGCGGTGGCGACGTGGGCGTCGGGGGCGGTGACCACGCGGGCGATCTCGGCGCCGCTGGCCCGGACCGTGTCCAGCTGGTGCTGGGTGGACAGCTGGGCGACGCCGAGGCTGACGGCCGCGGCCACGCTGGCCGCCGCGGCGGCGACGGCCAGCCGCCGGGGCCAGGAAGCCGGGCGAGGGGGCCAGTAAGCCGGGCGAGGGGCGAATACCCGCTCGGCCTGGACGCGGCGCCGCTCCCTGGCCGTGCGCAGGTGATCGCCGGCCACGGGCGGGAGCTGCCTGGTCTGGTAGGTGGCGGCCAGCACCCGCTGCTCCATCCGGGCGGGCGGGGCGACGGTGCGGGCCAGGGCCAGGCGGGCCGCGGTCTCGCGCAGCCCGCGGACCTCCGCGTCGCACGAGAGGCAGGCCTGGAGGTGACGCTCGAACTCCTCGCGCTCGCCGTCGCTGATGGCGTCGAGTACGTAGCTGCCGGTGAGAACGTGCAGATCGTCACGCATGTTCTTCACCAGGTCACTTCCATGCAGTCCCGCATCCTGATCAATCCGTCCCTGATCCGTGTCTTCACTGTGCCGAGCGCCACGCCGAGCAGCTGCGCGACCTGCGGATAGCTGTAACCGCGGTAGTAGGCGAGCTTGATCGACTCGCGTTGCAGCTCGGTCAGGCTGTCCAGGCAGCGGCGCACCCGCTGGCACTCAAGCGACGTCGTCACCACCTCGGCCACGTCCTGCTCGTGAACCAGGTCAGGCGCGGCCTTCTGCTCGCGGCGCGAGGAGGCGCTCTCGGTCCGGACCCGATCCACCGCGCGGCGGTGCGCGATCGTCAGGGCCCAGGCGGCGGCGCTCCCCCGGTCCGGGTCGAACCGGGACGCGGTACGCCAGATCTCGAGCAGCACCTCCTGGGCGACCTCCTCGGACTGGGCCGGGTCGCGCAGCACCTGCCGCACCACCCCGTACACCGGCCCGGCCAGCTCGCCGTACACCAGCTCGAACGCGCGGTGGTCGCCGCGCGCCACCTGGGCCAGCAAGGCGGAGAGGTCCGGTTCCTGATCGGGTTCTGAGTGAAGCGCATGTCGTCTTTCAGGCCTGCTCATGACCCCCTATTCGAGGCAAAGGCCCAGGTGGATTGGTTTCAGGCCGGACCAATCCGGTCCAGTGACAGGTGCGAATGGCGGCCATGAACTTCATCCGGGAAGCCGCGGGAGCGCTGGCCGGCCTGCTGGCCGGGGCGGTCGCGCTGGGCGTGGCCGAGCTCACCGCCGCGATCACCGGGGCGCGTGGCGCGCCGGTGGTGGCGGTCGGCGAGGCCGCTATCAACCTCACCCCGGCGCCAGTCAAGGAGTTCGCGATCGCGCACTTCGGGACGCACGACAAGCTGGCCCTGGTCACCGGGATCCTGGTGCTGCTGGCCGGGTTCGCCGCGGTCATCGGGCTGCTGGCGGTGCGGCGGCTGGCCCTCGGGCTGGCCGGGCTCGGGGCGTTCGCCGCGGTCGGCGTGACCGCCGTGACCAGCCTGCCGGGCACGACCGTGGTCGACGTGGTACCCACGCTGGCGGGAGCGGCGGCGGCCGCAGCGGCCATGTTTGCGCTGGTACGAGCGGTGCGGATGGTCTGGGGAAAGTCTGGTGGGGTAACTGAGGTACCCATCGGGATGGATCGCCGCCGCCTCCTGATAGCGGGGGCCTTTGGGGCTGGGGCGGCGGTCGTGGCTGCGGGGGCGGGCGGGCTGGGATCCGCTCTGCTGGGGCGGTCCGGTGTCTCACCGGGACAGGTGCGGCTGCCCGTCCCCGCCTTCCGGGCGGCCCGGGTGCCGTCTGGCGCCGACCTGCGGCTGGCGGGACTCACCCCGTTCGTCACGCTGAACGCGGGCTTCTACCGGGTGGACACCGACCTGGTGCTGCCGCAGCTGTCGCCGCAGACCTGGACGCTGAAGATCGACGGGATGGTCGGCCGCGAGCTGGAGATCAGCTTCGCCGAGCTGCTCCGGATGCCGCTGACCGAGGCCGACATCACCCTGGTGTGCGTGTCGAACGAGGTCGGCGGCACGTACAACGGCAACGCCCGCTGGCTCGGGGTGCCGCTGGCCGGGCTGCTGCGCCGGGCCGGGGTGCGGGCGGGCGCGGACCAGGTGCTGTCCTCCGCCGCCGACGGGATGACCATCTCCACGCCGGTCGAGACGATCATGGACGGGCGGAACGCGCTGCTGGCGGTGGGGATGAACGGCCAGCCGCTGCCGGTGGCGCACGGCTTCCCGGCGCGCATGATCGTCCCCGGGCTCTACGGCTACGTGTCCGCGACCAAGTGGGTCACCCGGCTGACCCTGACCACGTTCGCGCGCCAGCAGGCGTACTGGACGCAGCGCGGTTACAGCGCCCAGGCGCCGATCAAGACCGAGTCCCGGATCGACGTCCCCAGGCCGCTGGCCCAGGTCAAGGCCGGGCAGGTGACCGTGGCGGGGGTGGCCTGGGCGCCGCACACGGGCATCGACGCGGTCGAGGTCAGCGCGGACGACGGCCCCTGGCATCAGGCCCGGCTGGCCGCTTCCGGCGGGATCGACACCTGGCGGCAGTGGCGCTGGGACTGGGACGCCTCCCCCGGCCTGCACCGGCTCCGGGTGCGGGCCACCGACACGACCGGCGCGACCCAGACGCCGATGCGGGCCGGTCCCGTTCCCAACGGCGCGAGCGGCTGGGACTCAGTGGTGGTGACCGTCACGTGATGGCACCGCAGTCAACCAAGGAAATCAACCAAGGAGAATCACCATGAAGTACCGTCTCGTCGCTGCTGCCGGGCTCGTCGCTAGCCTGGGCTTCGCTACCGCCGCGTGCAGTTCGTCCGGATCTTCCACCGCGTCGGCGCCCGCCTCTTCGGCCAAGGCGTCGTCTGCGCCGATGACGTCATCGTCGGGGGCGGCCACCGCGGCCAAGGACTTCGGGCCTGGCTGCGCATCGGTGCCGAAGTCGGGGGCGGGCAGCTTCACCGGGATGGCGACCGCGCCGGTGGCGACCGCCGCGTCCGCCAACCCGGTGCTGTCCACGCTGGTCACCGCGGTCAAGAAGGCGGGGCTGGTGGACACGCTCAACTCAGCGGCCAACATCACCGTGTTCGCGCCGGACAACGCCGCGTTCGCCAAGCTGCCGAAGGCCACCCTGGACAAGGTGCTGGCCGACAAGCAGGAGCTGACCAAGATCCTCACCTACCACGTGGCCAGCGGCCGCCAGACGCCGAGCCAGCTGGCTTCCGGCATGTCGATCAAGACGCTGGAGGGCGGGACGGTCACCGGGGCCATGATGAACGGCACCTACTCGGTCAACAAGGCCGACGTGGTGTGCGGGAACGTGCAGACGGCCAACGCCACCGTCTACATCATCAACACGATCCTGATGCCCCCGTCGTCCTCAAGCTAGGGGCCGCGCCGGTGCTCCCGGGGCCGCTTTCCCCGGCCCGGTGCCCGGTCGTCAACGACATGGATGCCACTTTGGTGTCGCTGTAGCGACACCAAAGTGGCATTGATGTCGTTACAGCCTCGCCATAATCCGATACCAGCGCGGCTACCGGGACCAAGGTGACAGATGGGACGGGAAGGGGGCGGCGCGTGGGACCGGGAAGGGACGGCGCGACCTCCATCCTTGAAACTCGTCAGGAGCGCCTCGGCCAGCAAAATCGTCAGGAGCGCCTCGGCTAGCAAAATCGTCAGGAGCGCCTCGGCTAGCAAAATCGTCAGGAGCGCCTCGGCTAGCAAAATCGTCAGGAGCGCCTCGGCTAGCTGAGCTCCACGATGGGGGCCGGGTAGCCGAGGCGCTCGCGCTGGGCGGCGGGCAGCTTCCAGGGGGTCTGGATCGCGGACGCGCCGAGCCCGGCCAGCTCGGGCACGTAGCGGCGGACGTACTCGCCGGGCTGGTCGAAGCGCTGGGCCTGGCGCAGCGGGTTCATCACCCGGTTGGGCCTGGTGTTGTTGCCGGTCCCGGCCACCCACTGCCAGTTGCCCGCGTTGTTGGCCACGTCCCCGTCGGCCAGGAAGTAGTCGAAGTGCCGGTAGCCATGGCGCCAGTCGATCCCGAGGTTGCGGGTGAGAAACGAAGCGGTGATCATCCGGGCCCGGTTGTGCATGAAGCCCTCGGCGGCCAATTGGCGCAGGCCGGCGTCCACGATCGGGATCCCGGTCTGGCCCGCCCGCCAGGCGTCGAGGGCATGCTCGTCGGAGTGCCAGGCGGCGCCGGGGCGGTAGTTCTTCCGTGCGATGTCGGGGAAGGCCGCGGTGACTTGGTGGTAGAAGTCGCGCCAGGCGAGCTGACGGCAGAACTCCTCCCCGCCGGGCCGGTCCAGCGCGCCGATCGCCACCGCCAGCGGCGAGACGCAGCCGAAGCGCAGGTAGGCGGACAGCCGCGAGGTCTGGTCGCCGGCCAGGTCGTCGTGGTTGGCGTCGTAGTCGGCCAGCAGCCGCGGCCGCCAGCCGACGAACCGCTGGCGGCCCGCCTGCTCGCCGCCGGGCGCGAGCCCCGGGGAAGCGCCCTGGCCCCGCGCCGGGAGGTGACCGACCTTGTCGACCGACGGCATCTCGAGACGCTGCGGCACCGGGCAGTGCTTGCGCCAGTTAGCAGCGCGCCAGGCCCGCCAGTACGGGGTGAAGATCCGGTAGTGGCCGCCGCCACCGGGGGTGAGGTCGCCCGGGGGCACCACGGTCAGGCCGGGGGTGAAGACCAGGTCGAGCCGGTGCCGACCGCACTCGCGCTCGAGGCGGTGGCGGCGCGCGGTGGCGTAGTGCGACACGTCGTCGGCCAGGTAGACCGCTTCGGCGTTGACCTCGGCGGCCAGCCTGATCACCTCGGCGGCGGGCTCGCCCTCGCGCAGGACCAGGTCGGCGCCGCGTTCGCGGAGGGCCTC
>Ga0335085_10012155_pt1 | contig 12706 bp, 11 predicted proteins | sample Lox_Sample_45_FD_206712 | JGI IMG/M metagenome (GOLD analysis project Ga0335085, IMG submission 206712) | Soil microbial communities from Loxahatchee National Wildlife Refuge, Florida, United States - Lox_Sample_4.5 | ecosystem: Environmental > Terrestrial > Soil > Wetlands | place: USA...
CTAGAAGCAGCGCCCGCCTTCGGGCCGACATAGCTCAGTCGGTAGAGCAACGGTTTCGTAAACCGTAGGTCGCCGGTTCAAGTCCGGCTGTCGGCTCCACCAAAACCCGCAGGCGCAGCAGGTTTTACCACCCCGTTGCTCCGCGGCCATTTGCCGTCGGCCCCCGCGAGGAGGTTGTCGCAAAATTGAGGGTTGAGCCTGAGAGGCATGCATGTATCCACCCGGCGAGCGGTACTCGACGCGCAACGGCCTCGAACGAGCGTTGGCGGCGGGTCGCAACGTGGAACAGTGGCTTGGGACGCGCCGCCAAGGCGATAACCGGATCCTGAGGTGGCTATCAATCGAGCACCTTAAGGACACCCCGAGTGCTCGTCCGCGAGTGTGAAGTCTGGGATGAGGGCGGACCTTTGATGTTTACGAGTTCACGAGTTGCGATGCGGAAAACGAATATGGCGTGGAGCACGTCTTCGAGAGTGCCGAGGAGGCACGCCAGTTCGCCACCTCCACGTTGGGCGCGGACCTGGACCACTTCGTGAATGAGGGGATCGTCCAGTTCGAGTACCGAGATTCTCTGAGGGATGAATCGCAGTAGAACTGCAACCCGCCGACGCTACTCGACCTCGGCGCGACACAGAATCACGGCTACGTCGTCGGGAATTTCGCCGGACCGCAGGCGGGGTAACTCGGTCAACTCCTGTGCCGCTGCATCGAGGTCCTCTCGCAGGGAGAGGTTGGTGATGTCCTTCTGGCGGACGTACTTGAACAAGCCGTCGGACGCGAGCAGCAGTGTCCCGGAGCCGATAGACTTCCTGAACGGAACAGGCATCGCCGAGCCGCTGCCCACGAGCGGCTTGCGAACCTGCTGGTCAGTCAAGTCGTCGAGGCCCTCGTGGATGAGCCACGCGCCACAGTCGCCGGCGCTCGCGCCCATGATCATGCCTTCGATGATGGCGGCGATGACCAATGCACACTGGCCCGACTGGTCGCCGGGAGCAGCGTCGAGTCGCGCGATGAACGCCGCCCATGCCTCCTCGTCCCCGGTAGCATCCCGACGCGCTTGATCCGTAACGAGTCGGATTGCTCTCTCGGCAGCCTCGGCACCTCCGCGCATCCCGCCGGACCCGTCAGCGACTGCCAGGACCACCACGTAGTCCCGCTGCACGACAGCGACACGATCTTGGCCCCGTCCTACGGCGGAGCGTACCGCGTGCGCGACGACATACCTTGGGCGTTCGATGCTGCTCACGAGCACAGGCTACACTTCGGGGCCTGGGATGTGGATTGGAGCGTGGTTTCACCTGGCAACCGGGATATGGACCGGGTCAAGTCCGGCTGTCGGCACCATCACTCGACGAGCTCGGGAAGCCAGGCGCAGAGAGATTCACGCTGCACCTCCAGTGGCGGACTCGGTGGAGTCCTGCTGACGAACGAGCAAGAGCGCGCAGGGCGGACTGCGGGCGAGCGCGCCTGCGACGGACCCGAGCGCCTCACCGACGCGGCCGTGGCCATGGACGCCCAGGACCAGCAACTCGCCCCCGACCTCACGAACGACCTCTGCCAGCATCTGCGCGGGCCTGCCGCGCACGAAATACGCTCTCACCGGCATGCCGGAGGACTCTTCCGCCTCTGCTCGACACCGCTCGAGTCTTGCCTGCGCCGATTCGATCTCACCCTCGAAGATCTTGCCAGGGGCGATGTCGCGGCCGGCGTGCTGCTCCGGATACGCCGCGTGCACGACGTGAAGCGCGGCGTGCAGCTGGTGCGCGAGCCAAGCGGCGCGGCGCACTGCGGCCGCAGACGCCGGTGAAAAGTCGAGACCGCAAACGATCGTCCGCCACGGTTCCATCGGCTCCTCCTCGTCCTTGTGGCGCGCGTCGGACCTGCTTCGTCGTTATCCACGAAGGGGGTCAGCATCGCCAGTGCCCGCGGCCGGCCGACACAATCCGGAAACATCGAGCGGACGAACGATCGGATGCTCCTCCAGCGGCGCGCGAAACCTTTGCACTTCGCGGCCTGGGAGACGACGGCCGCGTCGCAACGACCCCCGCGACGATCGTAGGAGCCGCGCGCTGGCGCCGCGAACGCCCGAATCTCGGGACATTCGACGGGTGCTCCGGAGCTCAGGGCCGTTGTTGCGCCGTGATTGCGGGCACGTGTGATGCAAGCACGAGGCTGCATGCGAGGAATCCTTCGCATCGCCTACAAGCTGCTCACGAACGACAAGGGAAAGTTCGCCGCCCTGCTGCTCGGGATCACCTTCTCCGTCTTCCTGATGGTGCAGATGACCTCGATGTTCGCCGGCATGATGAAGCGCGCATCGGCGACGGTCACCAATACGGGCGCCAAGGTGTGGGTGATGGATCGCGCCGTCAACAACGTCGCGAACGCCATCCCCATGCCCGAGTACGTGCTCGACGTCGCGCGCAGCGTGAGCGGGGTGAAGTACGCCGTCCCCATCTTCTCCGCCGTCGGCCTCGCACACCTGCCGGACGGCACGTACCAGGCGGTCACGGTGATCGGGCTCGACGACAACAGCCTCTTCGGCAGGCCCGCGCTGATCGACGGCCGCATCGAGGACATCTACGCCGAGAACGGATTCTTCCTGGTCAAGGACGAAGAGGTTCCCAAGCTGAAGAACCCGGGCATGGGCAGCGAATTCGAGATCAACGATCACCGTTGCCGCATCGTGGGCATCGCCAAGGTGCCGTCGAGCGGTCTCTTCGGCCTGCCCACGCTCTACACGACCTACAGCCGCGCCATCCAGTACGTGCCGACGATGCGCTACACCATCTCCTTCGTCCTGGTCGAGCCGGGCAGCGCGGCGGCCGTTGCACTCCTGAAGGCCGAGATGGCCAGGCTCGGGTACGACGCGCTCACCGAGCAGGAGTTCATCGACCGCATCACGAACTTCTACATGTTCCACACCGGCATGGGCACCAACATGATGCTGATGACGCTGATCAGCTTCATCGTGGGACTGAGCATCTCGGGACAGACCTTCTACACCTTCGTGCTCGAGAACCTGGAGAAGTTCGGCGCGCTCAAGGCGATCGGCGCGAAGGGACGCGAGCTCGTGGCGATGATCCTGGCGCAGGTCAGCCTCACTTCGCTCGCGGGGTACGGGCTCGGGATCGGCCTCTGCGCGCTGCTCATCGCGCTCGCGCGGCTGCAGATGCCCGACTACGCCTCGGTGATCACCTTCCGCAACCTCGGGCTCGCCCTGGGGATGGTGCTCCTCATCGCCGCTTCTTCCGCTTGGCTGGCGGTGCGGCGCGTGTTGCGCATCGATCCCTTCGACATCTTCCGGAGCTGAGATGGACGTCGCCATCCGCGCCGAAGGGTTGACGAAGTGGTTCGGCGAGGGCGAGGCGCGCACCTGCGCGGTGCGGGACGTCAACTTCGAGGCGCGCTTCCACGAGATGCTCTACATCGTCGGCCCATCCGGCAGCGGGAAGACCACGCTGCTCAGCATGATCTCCGGCATCCTCCGACCCGATGCCGGCAAGGTGCAGGTCCAGGGCACCGACGTCTGGAGCCTCTCCGAGAACGGCATCGCCGACTTCCGGCTCCGCACGGTGGGATTCGTGTTCCAGGACTACCACCTCTTCCCGCGCCTCACGACTGCGGAGAACGTCGCCATCCCGCTCGTCCTGAAGCGGCGACCATGGGAGGAAGCGCTGCAGGAGGCGCGTCGCTGCCTCGGCGTCGTGGGACTCGAGGCTCGCGCGGAGCTTCCCCCTGGCAAGCTGTCCGGAGGCGAGCAACAGCGGGTCGCGATCGCGCGCGCCATCGCCGGCGATCCCGATCTCCTCATCTTCGACGAGCCCACCGCGTCCCTCGATGGAGACACGGGGCGGAAGATCGTCGAATTCGTGCGCCGCGAGGTGCTGGGCGATCATCGCTGCATCCTCATCGTCACGCACGACGACCGGATCTACGAGTTCGCCGACCGCATCTTGCACATGGCGGACGGCCGGCTGGACGACGGCGCCGCGCTCGCCCCGGGCGGGGAGCGAGCGGCGGCAGCGCAGGAGGCGAGCCATGCGTAACAAGATCATCTTCGCGCTGGTGGCGGCGGGGATCGTCGCCGCGCTCACGAGCGCCTTCATCTCCGCGGCGGCGCCGAATCCGATGCCGCCGGCGTTCAATCCCGCTCCCAATCCGTACGCGCAAGGCATCTTCGCCAACGGGATCGTCGAGAGCTACCAGGACAACGGCGTGAACGTGAGCATCTACGCGGAGGTGGCGGGCACCGTCACGCGGGTGCTGGTTGCGGAGGGTCAACGAGTCTCCCGCGGCACGCCGCTCTTCCTCCTCGACGATTCCGTGCAAAGGGCGACCGCCGAGCAGCAACAGGCGCAGGCGGCGGCGGCGGCGGCCATTCTCGCGGAACTGAAAGCGCAGCCGCGGAAGGAGAACCTCGAGGTGGCGCGCGCGCAGCTCGAGTTGGCCGCTGCAAACGTCAAGACGGCCCAGGACCAACTCGAGAAGCAGCAGCAGTCGTACGAGATCGCTCCCGAGTCGGTGAGCAAGGACGTGCTCGACAACGCGAAGAATGCCGAGCGCGTGGCCCAGGCAAATCTTCGGGTAGCGTCGATGCAGTTCGACCTGACGAAAGCGGGTGCCTGGATCTTCGACGTGCAGAGCCAGGCGAGGCAGGTGGAGGCGCTGCAGAAGGCGGCAGCGGCGTCGATGGCCTTGCTCGCGAAGTACACCGTCCGCGCACCGATCGACGGCGTCGTGTACTCGATCCAGGCGACGCGGGGCAGCTACGTGTCTGCGCAAGGCTCGTACGATCCCTACACGCAGGGGTTCGCGCCGCTCCTGGTGATGGGCGCAGCCGAGGGATACCTGGGCGTCCGCTGCTACGTGGACGAAGTGCTCATTCCCCGCCTCCCCTCGCTGGACAAGCTGCACGCGCAGATGTTCATCCGCGGCACGAACGCGCAGATCCCGCTCGAGTTCGTGCGGCTCCAGCCGTACGTCTCGCCCAAGATCCAGCTCTCCAACCAGCGGCAGGAACGGGTCGACCTGCGCGTCCTTCCGGTGATCTTCCGGTTCACGCCGCCCCCCGGCGTGGCCGTCTACCCGGGACAACTGGTCGACGTCTATCTCGGCGAGGAGGCCGCGCGGCGGGGTGAGCTGTGAATCGCTCGCTCTTCTGCGTCTGCGCCGCCACCGCCTGCGCCGTGGGACCCGATTTCGTGCGGCCTGCGCCGCCGGCCGGGCAGGCCTACGTGGGCGAGCCGGCGGAGGGCAAGTCCGGCCGCTTCGACGTGTCGCGGAGGCTCCCGGCGGATTGGTGGCGCCTCTTCGGCTGCGCGCCGCTCGATGCGGCCGTCCGCGACGCGCTGGCGAACAACGCGGGTCTGCAGGCGTCCGAGGCGACGTTGCGGCGCAGCCAGCACCTGATGCGAGCCGGGGCGGGCGTCTTCTATCCGCAGCTCGACGCCCGCGCGGCGGCGAGCCGGCAGCGGTACAACCCCGCGCCGGACACGCTCCCCGCGAGCACCTTCAATCTGTTCACGCTCTCGGGGACGATCACGTACACGCTCGATCTCTGGGGCGGGCAGCGCCGCGCCGTGGAGTCGCTCGCCGCGCAGGTGGACGCCGCGCGCTACACGCTCGCCGGCGCGCAGGTGATGCTGGTGGCCAACGTCGCCGACGCGATCTTCGCGCGCGCCGCGTACGTCGCCGAACGGGAGGCGATCGAGGCGTCCCTGAACCTCGTCGCGCAGCAGCGTCGCATCGCCGAGGCGCAAGCCCGCGCAGGGACGGCGCCCTATGCGAACGTGATCGCGGTCGACAGCCAGCTCGCCGCGATGGAAGCGCTGCTGCCGCCGCTCGACCAGAAGATCGATCAGGCCGGGCACCTGCTTGCGGTCCTTCTCGGACGGGCGCCGCCGATCTCCGGGCTGCCGCCGGTCGCGCTCGACGCCGTGCTCCTTCCGAAAGATCTGCCGCTCACACTGCCTTCCGACCTCGTCCGGGAGCGGCCCGACATCCTGGTGGCCGAAGCCCAGCTGCATGCCGCCAATGCGGCGATCGGCGTCGCCACGGCAGCCATGCTGCCGAACATCACGCTGAGCGGTTCGTTCGGCTCGAACGCCACCTCGACCGGGTCGTTGTTCGCGGCGAACAGCCCCGTCTGGAACCTGGCCGCCGGCTTGACCGCCCCCATCTTCCATGGCGGGACGCTCGCCGAGGAACGGAGCGCCGCGATCGAGACGCGCGAAGCATCGGCCGCGCTCTACCGCCAGACCGTGCTCGAGGCGTTTGCCCAGGTGGCCGATGCGCTGCGCGCGATCGAGCACGACGGCGACCTGCTCGCCGCACAGGAGAAGGCCGTCCGCGCTTCGCGGGAGACGGTCAGGCTGCTGCAGGCGAATTACCAGGCGGGGGTCGCCACTTACCTCCAGGTGCTCGCTGCGGATGTCCTGTTGCTGCAAGCGCAGGTCGGATACGCGCAGGCGGTCGGGCAGCGGCTGCAGGACACCGTGGCGCTCTACGCGGCGCTCGGGGGAGGGTGGTGGAATGCATCGAGCCGCGGCGAACCGTGACGTGCAGGCCATGGACCCTTCCCACGGCGAACCGGCGGTCGTCACCACCGCGTTGACGAGGCGGTTCGATACCGTGCTCGCCGTTCGACGGCCTCGACCTGCGGATCGGCCATGGCGCCTTCTTCGGACTCCTCGGCTCGAAATGGCGCAGGCAAGAGCACCACCATCAAGATGCTCACCACGCCTGTACGCGATACCGCGGGCGGAGCGGGCGCCGCGCGGGCGGGATGATTCGCCGGCTGGAGATCGCGCAGGCCATACCCGCCCTCGGTGAAGAGCGTGGCTCGCGGCACGGTCAGCGCCGCCGGCCCTGTCGGTCCCGACAGCGTCCGCTCCCGGTGCCCGTTGCGGTACCCGCGCCGCCCCTCGCCACGCTCGTAGACCCCTGCACCGATCGCCGCGTCCAACTCTTCGCGTACGGCCCGCTCGATCGCAGCGCGCACCGCCTGGTGGATCAGCTCTCCGAGCGAAACCGCCTCAAGCTGCTTCGCGACGCTCAACTTCCTGATAGGCTCTGCCACGGCGCGCAGTTGGCACGGAGGGTCGTGAGCCAGGGAGCTCTCTTGAGAAGTGACCTCGGGTTTGGAAGCGCCGAGGGGCGGACGACCGTCTGGGCGCTGACGGACGAGGGGTTCGAAGTCGGGTCACTGCACATGGGACTCAAACTGGAACGAGTCCCGAAGCAGGACGTCGGCCAGGCATTCCTGAAGCATGAGGTGATGGCGAAACGAGGTCTTTCTCGGCCTCGTTGCCCAGGACGGGAAGACCTGGGCGAAGGTGCCGCGCAGCTTCCGCTGGGTGCTTGGCGAGTACCTGGACCTGCCCTTCGAGGACTACGCCACCGCGCATCGGGCGGCTCACTCTCGAGAAGCGCAGGCTGCAGCCGGACGCGATCCTCGAAGTGGCAGCGCTCAAGAAGCGTTTCTTCATCGAGTACGAGACCGGAAGCGCGACGGTGCGGGACGCGAAGAAGTCCACATCGACGGTGGCCAAGCTCGATCGCTACGGCAACTTCCTCTGCGCTCGCGTCGGAAACGTGCTCGGGGGTGGCTTGGCCGACTCGGCCTACACTCGGGCGTTCACCGACGGCTGGTCTGCGGAAGTGCTCTTCGTGACTCGGACCGAGGCAAAACGCGACTCGATCACGCGCGTCATCGCGGAGCGCGAGCGCAGCGACAAGTGGAAGTTCGCCGCTCGCGCACTGACGCTCGAGGAGTCGCGCCGCGCACTCTGCCGAGCGGTCTACGGAGCAGAGCAGCCGCCGGGCATGGCGAGGCATGCAGCGCGCATCGCGGAGCCCGCGCCGGCTCCGATGACTCTGCCGACAGATGCTCCCGCGCGAACCGCCAGCGAGGAGCGACTCCGGCGCGGACGCGTCTCGGTGCGCGGCGAGCAGCTCGTCATGCTCGAGAAGCTTCTGCGCAACTCGGTGGACGCCCTAAGCAGCACGGTCGACGTGCTCACACGCATGCGCCTTTCAACCGAAACTATCCCTGCAATTCTGAGGGCCGCTCCGGAGCCCATGCGCGTGTTGGCGGAATACGCGCGCCGCGGACGGGAGGCCCTGGCTCGTTACGGCCTAACCGACTCCGACTGATACTGCCGAGCCACGAGCAGGCTGGCCTCGTCCCGCCCGAAGCTCACTGCCGGCGCTGCGGCGTCATCGCCGGTGTCAGAAGTGCGCGGTACCCCTCCGATAGGGCGAGGCGTTGCGCTGCGTCGGCGAAGGCGACGCGCAACAATCCTTCCAGCCCCAGGTTGCTCTCGATCTTCGAATACGTCGTGCCTTCGGTGGTGATCTCGAATACGACCTTCCGCTCCAGATTCGAATACACCGACCAGGCGATCTTCAGATACGCGCTGCCGACCTTCCGGCCATTTTTGTCGACGAGCCGCGGCGTGCAGAAGTTGCACACAGCCTCGAAGACACGCGCACCGACGCGCAGCTCCTCCGGCTGCCCGCCAGGAACGACTGTTGTTCCGGGATCGACGGGATAGCCGTGCTGCCGCATCACATCCGCGAATACATCCGTGAAGTACTTCAGGTCTGCGCCGAACCATCTGCTGCTGTTGACGCTCGCTTGCGCCTCGGTGCAGATCCCGTCGAGGCCATACGATTGTTGTCCGAGAATATAGTCGGCTGGCAGGTCGAACGCGACAGCCGCGAGCGTGAGCTCGCGACCATCCACGGCGAAGGAGAACTTTCTCGACAAGTCTGCCTCGGAAATGCGTGGAACTGGTGGCAGAGACTTCTCGTACCTGGTGCCCGCGCAGGCAAGCAGGGGAATAGAGAGGGTCGCGAGCCATCGATGCACGAGACTCATCTCCAGAGGCTGGCGGTCGATGCTCCACCCTGCCGGTTGGTCGGCGCGACGATCACCGCTCGGTACGACTCAGATAGCGCAAGCCGGTGGACGGCGTCGACGAACGCAGGACGCAAGATTCCAGGACGGCCTGCCGGCGTCTCGAGCTCGGCAGGCGTCGTCCCTTCGGTAACGGCCTTGAGGATGATCGTTCGATCCCGGCTCGAAAAGACCGACCATTCGATCCTGAGATAGGCATTGCCGATCTTCCGGTACATGTCGCTGCGGTTGTCTGGCGTGCAGTAGTTGAACACGGCGTCCACGACTCGGGCGGCAACCAGCAGATCCCCGGTCTTCGCGGGGTCGAACAGGCTGGTGCCTGCGTCGATGGGATAGCCGTGCATGCGCATGGCGCCGATGAAGAGCTCGTTGAAGTCCTGGAAGGCGGTATCGAAATGAGCATCTTTGAGGAGTAGTGGCCAGGACCTCTCGCAACCGCCGGAGCCGGTGGCCTGCCGTCCAAGGTAGTAGTCGGCGGGAAGGTCGAATGCGACCGCCGTCAACTGCGCCTTGCGCGCGCCATCCCCGAACGCAATCTTCTGCTGCCGCTCCGCGTTCGAAAGAGGATCGAGCCGCGGCAGCGGCTTCTTCACATAGGCGGTTGAAGCATGACACGCGGCCAGCAAACCGGCCGCGAAGCATAAACGAACGAAACGCGCCGTGACGCGCCTTCGTCCTTCGCCTCGCATGAGACAATTCTAACAGATCATACCGGCACTTCTCAGCGCGCGCGGTCTCCTCGAACAACCAGCAGCCGCCAATCAGCTCAGCGCGCGCATGAGCAACGGGAGCCTGCTCTACTGGCGCGAACGGTAACGGCCAGCCAGAAAGCCGTCGACGTCGATGCGCAGGAGTGAGCCGACGCGCACGTGCGGCAGCTCGCCTCTCGCGCACAGGCTGTAGACGGTGGAGCGCTTGATGCCGAGGCGCTCCGCGGCTTCCTGGGGCGAGAAGAGCCGCGCAGATCCGTGCAGCACTAATGCAGCAAACTGACCGTGATTGTCCGGGTGCGTCGGGACGTTCGGGGAAGCGGTCGGATCGCTAACCGTGCGAGAAGTGAGAGTCTGGGACCCACCGGGCGCCGCGCAAGCCTGCCCATCGCCAATTCGTAAACCGTAGGTCGCCGGTTCAAGTCCGGCTGTCGGCTCCACCATCCAGATTACATCTCGCGGGGATAAGAGCGGCCAATGGCGAGGATGTAGTACGGTCGTCGCGGATGGCGAACTCACGCTTCAGCCGGCTCGCCGCCATCCTGGCTGCTGCTGCCGCCGCCAGCCGCTGCGCCGGCGCGAGCGCGCCGCCGCTGCCTGCTGCCCCAGCATGCGAAGCGGCCGACGCCGGGCCGGCGGCTGCGCAGGACGCAGACGGGTTCGTCCCAGCATCTCATCAGCCTTTCCCGCAGATGGCGGGACATGGAATGGAGCCGCTCGCCCGGTTGCAACTGGTCACGGTGACCTTCGCCGGCTTTCCCTATCGCGAACAGGTCGAGGCCTTCGCCGACGCCCTGGTGAAGTCGCGCTGGCTTACCGAGGTGGCTCCGCGGCCGATCGCCGCAAGTCATTTCGGCCATGCGGTCCTCCCGGCCTCGAGCGCAGCGCCGCTCGGCGCCTTTCTCCAGGCGGCCAACTCCGGTGCGCTGCCCCGGCCGGATGACGCCAGCGGGCTCGTCTACGTGGCCTACGCGCCGTTGCCCTGCGAGGACCCCCGCGCCGCGGGTTTCCATAGCCGGCTGGCCCAGGAAATCACCTCGACTCCCTACGCCTGGGTCGCCGGCTGCGAGCGATCGCTTGCCGCATTCACGACGGTCGCTGCCCACGAGATCGCCGAGATCATCACCGACCAGGCCGCCGAACTGTCCGAGGGCGGCCTCTACTTCGACGAGGCCCAGGCCCCCTGGACGGGCGAAGTCGCGGATATTTGCAACTTCAGCCGGCAATGGGTGGAGTGCGGGTTCACTTTCGCCACCGCCTGGTCCAACGCGGCTGCGGGAACAGACCTTCCTCCTTGCGTGCCGTGGCCGCAGGGGACCCGCTATGCCAACGTGTCGCCGGATCCGGCGGCGCCGGAAACAGTACCGGCCGGCAGCAGCGCGACGATCCGGCTCACCGGCTGGGCCACGGCCCCGGGCCCTCCCTGGAGGCTGCGCGCGCTCCCGGACTTCACCGCGCGGCAAGACTTCGACCCCGCCCCGTCCTTTTCCGGGCCGACCATCGACAACGGCACGACGGTGCTGCTCACGGTCACCGTCCCGGCGGGGACTTCGCCGGGTGCGCAGGCGACCATCCGCGTGGGATCGGTGACCGAGGCCGGGAACCTCGCCGACGCGCGCAGCAATGACTGGCCCGTGCGGATCGTCGCGCGCTGACCCGGGATCGTCTCTCGTTCTCGCGAACGGGAACGACGTCTCACCGGATCGTTCCGATGAACCTCGCCACGTCGTCGTGGAATTTCGTCAGCATCTCGTCGCGCACGTACACCATGTGCCCCGAGTCGTACGAGGCGATCGACACGTTCTTGCGCAACGCCTGCGGCAGATCGAGATGGTTCATCGTGTACTCGGCCGCGGCGAACGGCGTCGCCAGGTCGTAGATGCCCTCCATCACCATTATCTTCAGATACGGATTCTTCACCATCGCCGCGCGCAGCGACGTGGCCGTGTCGGGAAAGCCTTCGATGGCGTTCCCCCATTCCCACTTGCGCCAGAACTGGAAGTCCCCCGCGGTCGAGAGCTGGGTCGCGCTCGTGTAGTACGGCAGGTCGGTCGCGTACCCCAGCGTCGTGCGCACGTAGTCGTTGAAGACCGCCGTGATCGGCGCGGAGATCGCGATCATCGCCGGATCGTGGAAGCGCGTCTCGAAGAACTGCTGCGGCGCCCCGCCGGTGTAGCGGCCGTCGAGCCGGCCGACGAGCAGCTTCTGGTCGGCGAGCAGCCACTTGGTGAAGACCTGGACGTCGGGACGCAGGTTGACGAGGTCGACGATCTCCGGCTTGAGCCCGGTGTAGCGGGCCACCTGCGCGATCGCGTCCTGCCGTTCCTGGCCCGTGAGCGCGTCGCCGCGAGCCAGCATCGTCGCGTAATCGGTCAGCGCCCAGCGCACCACCTCCTCCTGCTTCGCCGCCGGCGCCTTGCGGTGGTACTGCGCGATCATCGCGTAGGTCGGCAGGGTCAGCACGTAGGCCAGGTCGTTGCTGCGCGTCGTCTCCAGCGTCTCGAAGTCGAGCACCATCGAGAGCAGGATGATCCCCTTGAAGGTGATCCCCCGGTCGGCGAGGAACCCGGCCACCTCCGCGGCGCGCGTCGTCCCGTAGCTCTCGCCGAGAATGTAGAGCGGGGAAGGCCAGCGCTGGTAGCGGGACAGGTACAGGCGGATGAATTCGCCGAAGGCGTGCGAGTCGCCCTTCACGCCCCAGAACTTCTTCCCTTTCTTCATGTCCGCCGGGCGCGAGTAGCCTGCCCCGATGGCGTCGATCAGCACCAGGTCGGCCTTGTCGAGCGCCGAGGCCGGGTTGTCCCCCAGCCGGTAGGGCTGGTCCGGCATCCAGCCTTCCTTCTCCAGGACGACCTTGCGCGGCCCCAGCGCGCCCATGTGCAGCCAGATCGACGCCGAACCCGGGCCGCCGTTGAAGGCGAACATCAGCGGCCTCTTCGCCGCCTCTGCGCCGTCCAGCGTGTAGGCGACGAAGAACATCTCCGCCTCGATCGCGCCGGAGGGATCCTTGATCGGCAGCCGGCCGGCGGTGGCGGTGTAGCGCAGCTTTCCCGACTGGTGGCGCGTGACCACC
>Ga0335085_10012156_pt1 | contig 12706 bp, 8 predicted proteins | sample Lox_Sample_45_FD_206712 | JGI IMG/M metagenome (GOLD analysis project Ga0335085, IMG submission 206712) | Soil microbial communities from Loxahatchee National Wildlife Refuge, Florida, United States - Lox_Sample_4.5 | ecosystem: Environmental > Terrestrial > Soil > Wetlands | place: USA: Florida...
GCAGCCACCTGCTCGTTAGCCAGGACGCGGCGCACGGGCATGGGCAGATTCAACTCGATGGTGTCGCCGCGCTTCCACGCGCGGGTGACGGCGGCGTAGCCTTTCTCCGTGTGGATCGCGACGGGCTTGCCGTTGACCTTTAACGTGACGGCTTCCGAAGAAGTGTCGGCAAAGCGATACAGGTCGCTGGGAGTGGGCTGGCTCTGCGCCCATCCGGGAATGCGCACGTTGATGGTCAGCGGCTCGGTTTGATCGGGCGCGACGGCGATCTTCACGGCGCCTTCCCAGGGGTAGCGCGTGGATTGCTCGAGCTTCACACGATGGCCGTTGTCCAGTTTGATGTCGGCGGTCGAAGCCATGAAGAGGTTGACCCACAGCGTATCGCCGCGCTGCGCATACACGTACCCGGGCACGGACGCCATGAAGCGCGTGATGTTGCCGGGGCAGCATGCCACGCCGAACCACGGACTGCGGGAGTGCTGTCCGTTGGATTCGAGCGGATTGGGATAAAAGAACGTCTTTCCGTCGAGCGCCACGCCGGAGATCAGACCGTTGTACAGCGTGCGCTCCATTACGTCGATGTAGCGGGCGTCGGCATGCAGCAGGAAGAGGCGCAGGTTCCAATAATCGTTGCCCACAGCGGCGCACGTTTCGTTGTACGCCGACATGTTGGGCAGTTCGTAATTGGCGCCGAACGCCTCGCCTAACGCCGTAGCGCCGATGCCTCCGGTGATGTACAACTTCTTCGAAACGACGTTGTCCCAGATTTTGTCGATGGCGTTCACGTAGGCCATGTCGCCGGTGAGAGCGGCGACGTCGGCCATGCCCGAGTACATGTAGGTGGCGCGCACGGCATGGCCGACGGCTTCGGTCTGGTCCACCACTTTCACGTGCGACTGGTTGTAAGTGCGTCCGCTGCCCTGTCGGCCATCGGGTCCGCGGGCGTCGAGCATGAACTTCGCAAGGTTGAGGTACCGCTGATCGCCGGTGACGCGGTAGAGTTTCGCAAGCCCCATTTCGGTGATCTGGTGGCCGGGCCAGATGACCTGCTTGCCGGGGCCGAAAGTGCGGTCCAGCAGGTCGGCGGTTTTGAGTGCGATATCGAGCAGGGTGCGCTTGCCGGTGGCCTGGTAATGCGCTACGGCGGCTTCGTAGAGATGGCCCAGGTCGTAGAGTTCGTGGCTATCGACGGATTCGAGCGTCCAGCGGTTGGGGCCGGCCCAGCGATGCGGATTGAGCGGGTCGATGGTCCGGGCGGTGTACAGATACCCGTCGGGCTCCTGCGCGGCGGCGATCTTCTGGATAAGCCCGTCGAGGTAGGCGTCGAGTTTCGGATCGGACGCGACCGCAAGGGCATACGACGCGCCTTCGATCACCTTGTACACATCGGTATCGTCGAAGGGATACCCGGGCGGCTTGTGGTTGTCGAAGGGCTCGCCGCGGAGGGCTTTGGCGGCGCGGATGAAATTGTCCAGGCGGCCGGTCTCTTCGTCCTTCTGAAAGGCGAAGGGGATGGTGACGGTACGGTTGATTTCGATCCGCGGGGCCCAGAAAACGTCGTTAACATGGACCTGGGTAAACGGCACCGGGCGGGCAGGATAGTCGCGCGGGGTGGTCTGGGCCGGTGCAAGGGGGCTCAATGCGGCCAAGGCGAGGAGAACTGCAACCGCTTTCACGCCGCCTATTGTACTAAAAGATCGGGCCGCAGGCTGGGCGGTTAACCGTTTCGCAAGCCGGCTGGGTTGGTGGCGGATCCCTACCAGGGATCAATCGGGGCGGACCGGTTGGGCGCACGAGGTGGAAGAGGCGGGTTGCGTGCAGATCCCGTGCATCTTGTGCATCTTGTGCATCTTCCGGAAAATAGACCACCAGACTGAGCAGCCGAGCTCGACCGTCGTCAAAGTTCCAGGTCAGAATCATCCCACGCAGGCCGTTCTCAAATTTGGCCGCGCCTTCCACCTGCACCTGCGAGCCGTTCCACAACCAGTCTTGCGGGATAAAAACCTTCCATTCCCCAAGATGGAGCGCAGGCTCTCACAATTGGATTGGAAATTGAAGCCGCCGTCCCAGTTGGTTCCCACGGCTCTCCGGAAGAGGGCTGAGGCGTTACTGAGAATGAACTGGCAATCTCCGCGGTTGAACGCCTCGCGAATCCCGTTGACCTCTCCCGGAAGGCTGGCGCGCATCTGGTCGCGCCGGATCGGCACCATCACGAGCGCGCCGATCAGCGGCAGTACGGCGATTCCCACCACGGCCAACCTGCGTCGGGCGATCGTCACAACCGCGCCTCCGAAATTACTTGATGCCTTGCGGCCGCAGTTCGAGTTTGCGCTGCGGGTTGACTTTTTCGATAGCGCCGTTCGAGACCACATGTCCAGTCAGGGTGGCATCGGCAGTCCGCAGGGCCATAGACATCTCGTCGCCGTATACTTGCGCTTCGGGCGCGCGCACCGCGATGTTCTGCGATGCCTGAAGCTGACCGCTCCGCATGTGCATGTGGACCGCAGTGAGGCGCACGCTACGATCCGTGATCAGAGCGGCAGGCTGATCGCCATCCGGGGTGGGAATGGTAAAGCGGAAAGTGCTCTTCTCGGCTCGGCCAGGCAGCGTCACTTCAACGTTGCCGGTGAGATCCAGTTCGCCGGTATCGGACCGATAGTTGGCTTGGTTGGCCTGGAAGACCAGGCCGTCGATGGTGACTCGGACATGGCCCTGGCCTTGCGTCACGGCGCCATTGTGGGATAGCCGGTCGGCGTTGAAATTGACGGGCGCGTGGGTAGCTGGCACATTGGGGGTGGTGCCCGGCATGCGGATTTGACCAAAAAAAGCTGCCGGTAAAAGGGTCAGGATAAAAAGGCGTTTCAAGAAAGGCTCCTGCCACCGATTATATGCCGCGCTCGAATTGCGGAACAAATCCACGGGCGACGGCGTATCGCCATCAAACAGGAGGTGGTATGCGAACTCTTTTGCTTCTGTGGAGCGCCTGCGCCATGGCGCAGACGGCCGCCAACCCCGCCGGGCACTGGGAAGGCAAGGTTCAACTCGGCGAGCGCGAGGTGGCCCTTTCGGTGGACCTGGCGCGGGACTCGAAAAACGCTTGGATCGGCTCAATGACCGCGGCCGGATCGACCTCGGTAGACGTGCCGCTCGAGGAGATCGCGGCCGACGGTGGGAAGGTGCGCTTCGTCAGTTATTTGCCGATACGCGCACAGTTCGAGGGAAGCCTCTCGGCGGATGGCACGAATCTCTCCGGCACCGCTTCGAACATGATGGGCCAAGCAAAATTCGAGTTGAAGCGGGCGGGCGAGGCGAAGGTCAACACTCCGCCGCCCAGCAGCGAGCTGACAAAGGACTTCGAGGGTACCTGGGAAGGCTCCATCAGCGCCGGAGGCACGGTCTTGCATCTGCGGCTGATCTTGTCGGCGGCAGGCGACGGTCTTGCGAGGGCGAAGCTGATCAGCGTCGACCAGGGCAACATGGAGTTTCCGGCCACCACCGTGGCGATTCAGGGCAAGCAACTGGGACTGGATGTGCGTCCTGTGTCGGGTAAGTATTCCGGCACGCTCGGTGCGGGCGGGGAAATCGCCGGGACTTGGGAGCAGGGCGGTGCGCGAATGGACCTGACGCTGCATCGCCCTGGCGTCGAGAAGAAACCGTGAAACGCGCAAAGCGAGCCGGACTTCGTCCGCGGGGCGATATAATCTGACTCGATGCGCAACCTACGTCTGACCCTTTTGATCGCCGGCGCAACGGCGCTGGCGGCGGCCGCAACCTACGAAGCTTCGGTATTCGCCGCGCTGCAGTGGCGCAGTATCGGACCACCGCGCGGCGGGCGATCCATCACCTGCGCCGGCAGTTCGTCGCGGCCGAACGAATACTACTTCGGCGCTACCGGCGGCGGCCTGTGGAAGACCACCGACGGCGGCACCACGTGGCGTCCGGTGACCGACGGCCAACTGCACAGTTCGTCGGTCGGCGCGGTGGCGGTTTCGGCGTCAAACCCCGACATTGTCTACATCGGCATGGGCGAGACGGAGTTGCGCGGCAACATCATGCAGGGCGACGGCGTGTACAAGTCCACCGACGCCGGGCGGACCTGGAAGAATGTCGGCCTCGGTGACACGCAAGCCATCTCCCGCATCCGGATTCATCCCACCGACCCGAATATCGTGTACGTGTCGGCGCTGGGGCATCCCTACGGCCGCAACGCCGAGCGCGGCGTGTTCCGCTCGAACGACGGCGGCGCGACGTGGCAGAAAGTGCTGTATCGCGACGATCATTCGGGCGCGGTGGATCTGGTGTTCGATCCGCACAATCCGAGCGTGCTCTTCGCGGCGATTTGGGACGTCAACCGCACGCCGTGGGGCCTGACCAGCGGCGGTCCAGGCAGCGGTCTTTTCAAAACGACCGATGGCGGCGACCACTGGACGGAGATCACGCGCAATCCGGGTCTGCCGTCCGGTATCGTGGGCAAGATTGGCGTGGCCGTTTCGGGCGCCGATTCGAACCGCGTGTACGCGCTGGTGGAGAACGAAAAGGGCGGCTTGTACGTTTCGGACGACGCCGGCGCCACCTGGAAGCTGATCAACGAAGAGCGCACCGTGCGCCAGCGGGCCTTCTATTACACGCGCGTGTATGCCGATCCAAAGGCCAAGGACACGGTTTACGCGCTGAACACGAGCCTGTTCAAGTCCACCGACGGCGGCAAGACTTTCCGGACGCTGCAGGCGCCGCATGGCGATCACCACGACCTGTGGATCGATCCGGCCAATCCGCAGCGCATGATCAACAGCAACGACGGCGGCGGGAATGTGTCGGTGAACGGTGGGCAGACTTGGACGGGCCAGCAGTACGCCACCGCGCAGCTTTACCACGTCGCGGTGACCAAGGACATCCCGTACCACGTGTGCGGCGCGCAGCAGGATAGCTCGACGATTTGCACTCCGAGCACGGCCGGCGGACGCGGCGGGCGTGGCGCGGCCAATACGTACAGCGTGGGTGGCGGCGAGAGCGGATACATCGCGCCCGATCCGCGCAACGCCAACATCTTCTTCGCCGGCAGCCAGGGTGCGCTGCTGACGCGCTTCGACCGCCGCGACAATTACAGCCGCGACGTGCAGGTGTACCCACTATTCTTCTCGGGCGAAAATGCGGGTTCATTGCCGGAGCGCTGGCAATGGACTTACCCGATCGTGTTCTCGGCGGTGAACCCGGAGATTCTGTATACGTCGTCGCAGCATTTGTGGAAGACCCTCGACGACGGCCATTCATGGACGCGCATTTCGGGCGATCTCACCCGCGCCGATCCGAAGACTTTAGGAGATTCAGGCGGGCCCATCACGCACGACCAGAACGGTCCCGAGATTTACGGCACCATTTTCTCGATCGCGCCGGGGCGCAAGGATGTGAACACCATCTGGACCGGCTCGGATGACGGCCTCGTGTACGTGACACGCGACGGCAATTCGGCCTCGCCGCACTGGACAAAAGTGACCCCACCGGGTATGCCGGACTTCGGACGCGTCAGCCTGATCGATGCCTCGCCGCACAATTCCTCCGCCGCTTACGTGGCGGTGAAGAATTACCAGAACGACGATCGCAAGCCCTACATCTTCAAAACGGCCGATTACGGCAAGACCTGGACGAAGATCGTGAACGGCATTCCGGAAGACGATTTCGTACACGCCGTCCGCGAAGATACCGTGCGGCAGGGCCTCTTATTCGCCGGAACGGAGCACGGCATTTATGTTTCGTTCGACGACGGCGCGGAGTGGCAATCGCTGCGGCTGAACTTGCCGGACGTGCAGGTTTCCGACATTGTGATCACCGGCAACGACGTGGTGATCGCCACGCACGGCCGATCGTTCTATGTGCTCGACGACATCACACCGCTGCGGCAGTTGAAGCCTGCTCTGGTGAGCGAAGACGTCCACCTGTTTGCGCCGCCCAAGACGGAGCGCAACGTCAGCCAGGCGCGCATCGACTACTACCTCGCGAAGCAGGCCGATAAGGTCACCATCGACATTCTGGATGCGAAGGGTCAGGTAGTCCGCAGCTTCACCGGCACTCCCAACGATCAGGCCGGGCGCGGCGGTCGTGGAGGCCGGGGCGGTCGCGGTGGCAGAGGCGATGCGGCGGAGGCGGGCGCAGGTGAAGCAGCACCGGCCGAAGCGGGCGCGGAGGGCGAAGGCGGCGGATTCGGCGGAGGTGGCGGCGGTGGACGCGGCGGCCGTGGCGGTCCGGTGAATGCTCCCGATCGCGCGGGCCTCAACCGGTTCACCTGGGACATGCGCTATCCACCGGCCAAGACTTTCGAAGGCATGATTCTGTGGAGCGGCAACACGCAGGGTCCCGTGGCTGTGCCGGGCAGTTACACCGTGCGGCTGACAGCCAATGGCAAAACCTTCACCGATAAACTGTTGATCGAAAAGGACCCGCGGATCGACAGCGTGACCATCGCGGACCTGGCGGAGCAGTTTTCGCTCGCACTGAAGGTTCGCGACGATCTGACGCAGACCAACGAGATCGTCATCATGGTCCGGGAACTCAAGCGCCAGATGGACGATCGTCTGAAGCAATCGAGCGATCCGGCGCTGAAGACCGCGCTCGATTCCTTCCGCGACCAGCTCAGCGCCATCGAAGAAGAGGTCTACCAGGTGCGTAACCGCAGCGGCCAGGACCCGCTGAACTTCCCGATCAAGCTGAACAATAAGATCGCCGCGCTGGGCGCCAGCATCGAGCATGGCGACGGCAAACCCACGGTAGCTTCCTACGAGGTCTACAAACTGCTGCACGGCAAACTGATGGAGCAGCAGAGTAAGTTGGACGGACTGCTGAAATCGGCGTTGCCTTCGGTGAATAAACAGCTCACCGGCCGGTCGCTGAAAGAGTTGGTGCCTACTAAGACGGAGACGCCACCGGCAAAGCCCGCCGCCGCGGCTCCGGCCGGGCAGTAACTCCGCGACAGCGCCAGTTACTCGACGCGGTGATTGCCGCGTCCGGAATTGACGATCCAATTGCGGAACATGGCGGTGTAGCCGCGCGCATCCGAGTGCTGGCGCAATTCCTCGACGGTGAATCGCATTTTGCGGCCCCAGTTGGGATATTGCCAAGTCGAGCCAGGAAGATTCTGCTGATAGATCTCCTTGGTGAGATCCTCCTGGTTGATCGCCAGGAGCTGCGAGGGCGTGCGCGCCAGAAAGCCGACGATGGCGTTGTGCAGGTCGCCCGTCAGCTCGGGGTAATCCTGCTCCCGTCGCGGCAGCCATCCCGGCAGCAGCTCAAGCTCGAATAACACATCGAGCATCTTTTGTTTTTCCTTCGCGCGCGCTTCATTTTGTGTGCGCTCGGCCGCGTCGTCAATCATGCCGGCGGCGCGGCGCGCCAGGATATCGGCGCCGGTCCAGAATCCGGCCAGCGTGGGTAAGTCGTGGGTCGTGGAGGAAACCAGCGCTCGCACAGGATACTCCCGCGCGCGACGGAATTCGCCATCGCCGTTCTTCTCGAAGTAAAACACGCGGTAACTGAAGATCCCATAGCGCGCCAGTGTCTCGCGGACCTCCGGCTCGACGGTGCCCAGGTCTTCGCCGACCACCACCACGCGGTTGCGCACGCTCTCCAGCGCCAGGATGCGCACGAAATCCTCGGTGCGTTCGCGGACGTACGCGCCTTGCGTGGCGTCGGCCGAATCGGGAATCCAATACAGCCGGAACAGGCGCATCACGTGGTCGATGCGCAATGCGCCACCGTGCCTGCAATTCTTGCGGATCGATTCGGCGAACAGCCGGTAGCCATCCTCGCGGTGCCGTTCGCTCGAAGGCGGTGGAAAGCCCCAATCCTGGCCCTTCGGCGAAAAGTCGTCGGGCGGCGATCCGACCCGGGCGCCGGAGACATAGAACGGACGGTGGGCCCACAAGTCGCTGCCGAAACTGTCGGTGGCCAGCGCCAGGTCGTGATACAGACCGAGCGCCAGACCCCGATCGCGAGCCTTCTGCTGCGCGCGGCGCAATTGCAAGTCGATCTGCCATTGCAGGTACTGGTGGAACATGACGCTGCGCCAATGGCGGCGGCGAAACTCGGCCACGGCGCCCAAATTGGGGTCGCGGTACTCTTCGGGCCAGTCCGGCCAGATCCACAGATCGGGATTGCGCCGGTGCAGATACTCGTCCAGCGCGCAGTAAGTGGCGAACTTCTCCAGCAGATCGCCCTCGCGCTGCACGTACTCGGCGAATTCGCGCGCCCGCGCGGAGTGGCGGCGGCGCTCGCGAAGGAATTGCGTGAACGAAAGTTTCAGCAAGCGCAGTTTCAACGCGGCCACCTGTTCATACTCGACAAAGTCGGCACGGCGCAGCGCATCGAGTTCCGCCTGGGTGGCGGCCGACTGGAAGCATTCGCGCGCGCGCCGCGAATTGGCGAAGTCCTCCATGCCCTCCACGTCGAGATAAAGAAAGTTCTGATAGAAGGTGCAGTTCGGCAGGTACGGGCTGGTGTTAAACGGCCGCCGGTTGTGAATCGCGTGCAGCGGATTGAGGCCCACGAAGCTGGCCTGCAGATCCTCGGCTACCCAGTCGATCAGGTCGAGCAGGTCGCGAAAATCGCCGCATCCCCAGTTGCGTGCCGAGCGCACCCCGTACAGGCTCACCGAGATTCCCGCGGTGCGTCCGCCGCGGCCGAGCGAAGGCGGCGTGTAGGCGCGATCGGGCGCGACAATGTAGCGCGTAGTCCCGGAAAACGCCCCCACCCTCGCGGAGATTTCGTGGTAGCCCGGTGGCAGAGCCATGCGGATGCCGGCCTGCTTGCGCACCCAGGTCTGGCCGTCCATAGCGATGCAGCCGCTCTGCGCCAATTCCCAGAGATTAAAGTCCAACTCGGCCACAGGACCGTTTTCCGGGCGGACCGTAATGTGCGCGCGCTGCCCCAGGCTCTCGGATGGCACGTTCAGCGGCAACACGATCGACTCGGCTTCCTTCTCTACGATCGCGGGAGGCAGCAGGCGCTGCCATTCGCGCCGCTCTTCGAACGCCAGCGACCGTTCGAGCGAATCGGCATCCTCCGCATCCAAACCCTTCGCTCGCAGAATGGCCCGCTTGGCCGACGTCGCCGTGGGATGATACTTACCCCAGATATCCCAATAGCCCGGTTCTACGCCATAACGGGCACAGGCGCGGTCGATGAGTTCTTCGAAGGTCTCGGCAGGCATGTCTCAGGACGGGTAATTTTGATTTTAGCGGAGTGTCGCCGGATTCCACAGGCAAACGCTGCGCCGTGCGAAACTAAAAGTATGGATAAGCCCTTAGCCAGCGGACCGCCAGAGTTGTTCGCCCGCATCGACGACGAATCGACGGCGCAGGCCGCGGCTGCCAGTTCCGAGGGGATCGTACTCACCACGCTCGATCATGCGGTCAACTGGGCTCGCAAGAACTCCATTTGGCCGATGAGCTTCGGCTTGGCCTGTTGCGCCATCGAGATGATGTCGATGGGCGCCTCGCGCTTCGATATCGCGCGTTTTGGCGCCGAGGTTTTTCGCGGCTCGCCACGGCAAAGCGACCTGATGATCATCGCCGGCCGCGTGTCCCAAAAGATGGCGCCGGTGATCCGACACCTGTACCAGCAGATGCCGGAGCCGAAGTGGGCCATCTCGATGGGCGCCTGTGCCACCTCCACCGGCGTGTTCAACAACTACGCGCTGGTGCCGGTGAACCAGGTCATCCCCATCGACGTGTACGTGCCCGGCTGCCCGCCGCGTCCGGAGCAGTTGATTTACGCCCTGATGCTGTTGCAGCAGAAGATCCAGCACCATAGCGGCACCGTCAAGCAGGTATTGAACCTGGCGTAAGCGCGCCGGCGCGGTGGCCATTCCCGTTACCGTTTCCGTTGCACGTCACCGCTGTCGGCGAAAGCCAGGATTGAATCTTGGGCAGCGCCGCCAACGCAGCCGCTTCCCCGGCCTTGAGCAGTTCCGGTCCGCAGCCGAAACCATCCCAGCCGATTTCGCGCACGTCCGGCTCGATGACCAGGTCGCTGGCTGCGCGCCAGCCATCTTCCGTGCGCTGGTGCAGAATCTGAAAGCAACGGTTGACCACTTCGAACACATGCCGCGGCGGACGCGCTTCGGCCTGCGCGGGGATGAAAACGGAAATTACGCGCGTGGCGCCCAATAAGCGGGCCAGCAGCGCGGGAACTTCCATCGTCATGGCGCCATCCACCAGCAGACGACCCTGGTGCCGGACCGGCAGAAACAGGCCCGGGTAGGCGCAACTGGCGCGGATGGGCAAAAAGACGTCACCGTTGTCCCGGAACGCCACTGGGCGGCCCGCGCACAGGTCCGTGGCAAGCACGCCCAGCGGGATGCGCATATCCTCGAACCGATAACTTTTCAGCAAGCCTCCGAGGAAACGCTTCATGCGCTCGCTGGCCAGGAATCCCATGCGGCAGAGCGTCCAACGGCCGACATCGCCGAAGCGCATGCGGCAGCCTGCGTGTCCGATTTCGGCCGGCGTAGTGCCGCTGGCATAGGCCGCCGCCACAATCGATCCGGCGCTCACGCCCGCAATGCAATGGATGGGGATGTGGTACTTCTCGAACACTTCCAGGAGTCCGGCATGCGCAATGCCGCGGGCAAACCCGCCTCCCAGCGCCAGTCCAATGCGTGGAGGCTCAAACTGCACAATTGATGGCGGGCTGACGCCGTTCCCTGAAAAATGGCGCAAGCCAGCCAGGAAGCTGCCGGCAAACCGGCGAACCGCCTGCATATCCCCCTCCCAGCCACCCGCAAGACCTCACGAGTGGGCTCGCTATTGCTAGGACGTGCAACTTCGCTGCCATGTTTCGGCATGTCCCGATGGCTTCGTGTGGCATCGCCCGGTCGCATGACGCAATGTGTTCCCGTAGAATAAAAAAAATGTCTCCCGATTCCGAAGAGTTTTATCGCATCCAGAAATTGCCGCCTTATGTTTTTGCCGTCATCAACGAGATGCGCGCCAAAGCCAGGGCGGCGCAGATCGACGTTATCGACCTCGGCATGGGCAATCCCGATGGCTCCACGCCGCGAGTGGTCGTTTCGAAACTGGTGGAGGCGGCACGCAACGCCCGCAACCACCGCTACTCGCAGTCGCGCGGCATCCCCAAACTGCGCGAAGAAATCACCCGCCGCTATCTGGCCAACTACGGCGTGCAACTCGATGCGGATCGCGAAGCCATCGTCACCATCGGCGCCAAGGACGCATTGGCGCACTTACTCTTCGCCACCGTCGGACCCGGCGACGCAGTGGTTTCGCCCAACCCGGCGTACCCCATTCACCAATACGGCGTCCTGATGGCCGAAGGCTGCGCCTGCATGCTGCCTATGCCGGATGCAGCCACCTTTCTGAACCGCCTGGAGGACCTGTACCGCCAGTCAACCGCGAAACCCAAGCTGTTGCTGATTTCTTTCCCGCACAATCCCACTACGACCTGCGTGGACCTGGACTACATGAAGGAGATCGTGCGCCTGGCGCACCAGCACGGCACCATGATCATCCACGATTTCGCCTACGCCGACCTGGGCTTCGATGGCTACCAGGCGCCCAGCATTCTGCAGGTGGAAGGCGCAAAGGATGTGGCCGTCGAAATCTTCTCGATGTCGAAAAGCTACAACATGGCCGGCTGGCGCGTGGGATTCTGCCTGGGCAACTCGCGGATGATCGCGGCCCTGGCGCGCATCAAGAGCTATCTGGATTACGGCGTTTTCCAACCGATCCAGATCGCTTCCATCATCGCCCTGCGCGAATGCGAGGAGGATACCCGCAAGATCTGCGCCATGTACCAGAAGCGCCGCGACGTGCTGGTGGCGGGCTTGAAGCGCGCCGGATGGCCGGTCGAAAAGCCGCGCGGCTCGATGTTTGTGTGGGCGCCTCTGCCGGAGCGCTACCGCTCGATCGGCTCCCTGGAGTTTGCCAAGCTGCTGCTCGAAAAGGCGCAGGTGGCCGTTTCCCCGGGCATCGGCTTTGGTCCTCTGGGTGAAGGCTACGTGCGCTTCGCCCTGGTCGAAAACGACCAGCGCATCCGCCAGGCCACCCGCGCCATCGGCCAGTTCTTGAAGTCGTAGGCGAATTCGCCGGGCGCCATTCCGTTTCTGTAAACCTTTGCGCCTCACCTGCGTAATACCCGGCAGAGAGAGGACGCAATGGAACAGAGGACGCAAAAGAGACGGGCGATCGCGGCGGTCGTGGCGATGGCGTTGTTGCCGGCAACGAGCTTCGCGCAGGCACCCAAGGGAGCCACGGGCGGTACGGGCCGTAACGTGGTCACGGTCGAGCAACCGGATGCGCAGCGCACCCGGCAGGAGCTTCAGGAACTGCTCGAGCGCTACCCCCCGGCCCTGCGCAGCGCCCTCGCGATCGACCCGAGCCTGCTGGAAAACCAAACCTATCTGGAGCCGTACCCCGCGCTGCAAAGCCTGCTGAATGCCCATCCCGAGATTGTGCGCAATCCTTCTTTTTATATCGGCGACGTTCCGGGCTTTGGCGGCCGCGATCGCAGCAGGGAAATCTGGTACGAGGTGCTCAACGACATCGCGATCTTCGCCGGCTTCGGCATGGCCATCGGGGTGGTGGTCTGGCTGATCCGCACGATCGTCGATTACCGCCGTTGGAGCCGCCTGGCCAAAGTGCAGACCGACGCCCATACCAAGCTGCTCGACCGGTTCACGTCCAATGAAGACCTGCTC
>Ga0335085_10012157_pt1 | contig 12704 bp, 7 predicted proteins | sample Lox_Sample_45_FD_206712 | JGI IMG/M metagenome (GOLD analysis project Ga0335085, IMG submission 206712) | Soil microbial communities from Loxahatchee National Wildlife Refuge, Florida, United States - Lox_Sample_4.5 | ecosystem: Environmental > Terrestrial > Soil > Wetlands | place: USA: Florida...
TCTCCCGTTCTCCCGTTCTCCCGTTCTCCCGTTCACCGCTTCCCCGTCACCGTGAAGACTCCGCCATCGCTCCGCCCATGCAGGGCCGGGTTGTACATCTCTTCCGCGTGCGCCGGCGGGCGAACGAAGGTCCCCGGCGTGGTGGCCCGAGCCACGTAGCTCGCGTTGTAGGTGCCTTTCCAGAGCACCGTAGCGAAGTAGACCACCCGATCGTCTCGCAGCTCCCGATGGTCGAAAGGAGACCACCAGCCGAAATCCCAGCTCCCGTAATACCACCCGAACTCACCACCTCCCTCTTCCTCGAGGTCCTCCTCGTCACCCTGGTACCGGGTCTGCTCTCCAGTCCCCGGGCCCGGCAGGCCGCCCACGGTTCTGAGGCTCAGGTCCACCGCTTCGAGGCCGGCCGGCAAGGGATCCTCGAGCACCACGAACTGACGGTCGCTGGGGACCGTGATCCTGAGGCGCACCCGAACCAGATCGCCCTCCAGCGCGGTGACCGTCGGTGAACCTCCCTCGTAACGCTCGTACCAGCGCTCGACCTGGATCCCCTCTTGATCCGGAGTGACCGGTCGGGCCCGAGGCACTTCGCTCACGGTGAGGTAGTAGTAGATCGGTCCGCCGGCGCCGCCGGCCGTGAGGCTGAGCGGCACGGTCGCGCCACCAGAGCCCTCGTTGAGCAGGCCCTCGAGACTCACCACCGAGTCCCTCCCTGCAGACCCGGAAACACCAAAGACCAGTCGCGAGCCGGACGTCACCCGCACGTCTCTCGCTGCGGCGCCCTGTTGCCGGCGCTCGAAGGCGGCCAGACCACTCACGACCGCCGCATAATCCTGGGTGTTCCACCAGATCCAACCGGTGGCGCGCCCCTGCTGGATCAGGGTCTCCACCAGCGGACCCAGCAGGGGATGCGCCGAGTCCACCGCCAGCGTGGCTGTGAGCAGCCGGGCGATCGGCCGGGTCCGCGATGGGAAGTAGTGATAGGAAGGCGCGGCGGTGTCGGCCACGACCGCGCGCCGCCCTTCGACCTTGACCGCGTTCCAGATCGGGGTCAACAATCCGCGCGCCGCCTTGGCCGCGCCTCGACGACTGAGCACCTCCGCGAGGCGGACCCGATCTTCCCAGCCCATTTGCGGGGCGACGCCGAGCAGGTCGTTCTCCGCGGCGACATCGGCCCGCTTCGCGCGACTCAGGAAGTCTACCGCAGCCACCCGATCGCTGAGCTTGACCCGAAGCTCGTCGTACCACCCGATCACCGGCGCCCGAATCGGCTGCGGATCCTTGAGCGCCCCTCGCAGGTAGGTGACCAGGCGGGCCACGGCGGAATCATTGACGGCGATCCCGGCTTCTTTCGCGTCGAGCAGCACGAGCCCCGCGTAGGCACTGAGCCAGGGCGTGGTCCAGTCGGATGAGCTCCAGTACCCGATCCCGCCATCGGGGCGCTGTCGCCCGAGGATGATGCCCACGGCGGTGGCGATTTCCCGTTTGGGATTCCCGCGCAACAGGGTGGTCTTGAGGCTGGACTGGGCCCGATAGAGCGCCAGGATCGGCGTGACACTACTCACCACCTGCTCGGTGCAACCCCAGGGATAGACCTCGAGCTCCCGATCGATCCCGCGAATCACGCTGAGCGGTGAGCTGCCAAGGCTCAAGGCAAGGCGCGATCGCCTGGCGTCGATCCCCTCCGGCAAGGTGAATTGGACCGAGGCGGTATCGGTCAGGACGCCGGCGATGGTGGTCGCGCGCGGATGGAACACCGGCTGATAGGGGATCCGCTGCTGTACCGCGTCGGCGTCCTTGCCCGAGGAGACCCGGAACCTGAAGGTGGCGGTGTCGGCGGCCTGGCCGCGGAGATCGAAACGCACCTCGCGCCCCCGTCCCGCCTCCAGCGTCACGCTCTGGCTCGCCGGCCCGGTCAGCGCGGCTCCCTCGGCCTCGGCCGTGACCGCCACCGTCGGAGTGCCGCCCGACCGCTGGTTCACTACGACTCCGGCGGAGAACTGGTCCCCGTCCCGGAGGAAGCGCGGCAAGGCCGGCCGGGCCAGGAGCGGGCGGGTCACGATCACCGAGGACTCGCCGTTGCCGTAGCGGTCTCCCGCGGTGAGCGCCACCGCCATGACGCGGAAGGTGGTCAGGTTGTCGGGCAGGCGGGCTCGTGCTACCGCGTTCCCCGCGCTGTCGGTCACCACACTACCCAGGAAGAAGGCGGTGGTCTGGAAGCGGGAACGGAGGATGTCGCTCTGTCCCGCGCCGCCACCCCCGCCGGGCGACCTGCCCTTTTCCCCCTCGGGGACCTGCGGCGCTACCGTGGTGACATTGCTGGCCAGGCGGAACCCGAGGCCACGCTCCCGATAGATCAGGTCGATCGGATCGGGAGTGCGATAGCCGGTGAGGGCCAGCACACCCTCGTCCACCGCCCAGAGGGTGACTTCGCTGCGCTGGCCGGCCCCGGCGCGATCCTTGACTCGCAGGCGCACGCGCGCGGTATCCCCCGGGCGGTATTCGCGCGAGAGCGGCTCCACGGTGACGGCCAGCCGTTTCGCCTCTGGAGTGACTCGCAGCTCGGCATAACCCACCCGGATGGTGGGTCGCCCGGGATCGTCGAGTGGACCGGGCTTGGCGCTCCGCCCCCGGGCCACGATGATCGACACGTAGGCGTTAGGGGTGTAGGCCTCGGTGATCGGGAACTTGAGCGTGGTCGAGCCGGCGTCGATCCTGAGCCGGCGTTGCTCGATCAATCCTTCCCGTTCAACGGTGATCCAGGCCTCCGCGTTGGTGAAGGGGGAGGCGAAGAGCACGGTCGCGGTGTCGCCTACGGTGTACCGCGAGCGATCCGGGATGACATCCATCTTGAACTGGCTCTCGTCGCTCCAGGGCACCCAGTCCTTGCCGGTGGCCCAGCGGTAGAAGCTGGTCGAGACCGCTCGTCCCTGGGCATCGGTGGCCGTGAAGCTCGCGATGTAGGAGCCGGCCAGTGATGGAGTGAACACGCAGTTGACCGGATCGGCGGCGCTGGTGAGACCGCAACGAGCCACGGTGTCCGACACCCAGTCTCCGACGGTCTCCGCATACCCGTCGCGGTCACGATTGACCTGGTGCCACTCGCGACGGATGATGGCTCCATTGATCCGCACATTGCGCACCCGCTCCCCATTGGGGCGCACCGCCAGGACCGCGATTGATTGAGAGGTGCCCGCGGTCCAGAAGTACTCGGTGCCGAGCGGCTTGGCGGCGAGGTAGAACGCAGCGGGATGGACCAGGGTCGAGACGCTGGTCGACACCGTTTGCCGATTCACGTCGGTGACAGTGACCTCGAGGTCGGCGCGGGCGGGGCGCCCAGTCGGCGGAGCATCGAGTCCCACCTTGAGGACCGCCCGACCGGCAGGGTCCAGCGTGTCCTTCCCGCTTTCCAGTACCCGGGTCCCACCCGGGGCGTTGTCCGAGTCCTCCCACCACCACCCGTTGTCCCCCAGGTAGTAGTCCTGGGTATTAGGGATGGACACTTCGGAACCGAACAGCGTGGTCTGGGTGAGGGTCCAGCTCAGCGCGGCACGTCCCATCGGCGCGCCGAACAGGTAGCGGGCCTGCACCGTCGCGACGAGCGAATCTCCCGGGAAGCGGGCGGCGGTGTCTCCGGTCATGTCCACCAGAAACTCCGGCGGTCGATACTCCGCCACTCGATAGCCGGTGGACGCGAGGTCAAGCCAGGCGCCGTTGGTCTTTCGCTGGATCTTGATCTCGTATTGGCCGAGCGGCATCCCCGGCGGGAGCCGGAAGGTCAGATCGGCGGTTCCGAAGCGGGATAGCCGGACCGTCGTGTCCTTGAGGGTCCCCGATTCCCGGTCCGAGAAAATCCACCGGACCGATTCGGATCCCGCCGGCGCCTTGAGCGCGCCCAGTATCCCGTCGCGGACGATCGCCTTGGCGTAGAGCGGCTCGCCGGGCCGGTAGATCCCCCGCTCGGTGAATACCGCGCCCGCGGTGGGGAGACGCTCCTCGCCATAGGCGCTCCGCACCTTGAATTGCCAGGGACTCAGGTCGGGGTCGTACTGGCTGATGGCGGTGACCGCGCGATCGTTCCCGAGTTGCGCGCTCACGTACCCCTCGAACGGGGTATAGCGCCAGCGTCCCTCCTGGTCGGGTACCGTGTCGGGCCTGAAGCTGGGGAAACGGGCGACGCCGTCGGCATTGGTGGTCGCGGTGGCGCGAACCGCGCCCCGGGTGTCGCGCAGAGTGACCGTAGCGCCGCCGCGAGGCTTCCCATCGCTCAGCCCGGTCACCCAGACCACACCTTCCCGGGCGCCGATCCGCGCGTGCACTCCGAGATCGGTGACCTGCACGATGGCCCAGGGCTGCGCGTTGTTCCAGGCACTATCGAGCGACGGACTGGTGACCCGGACCAGCTGCAGCGCCGGGCTCCGGGCCCGCTGGGCGTTCAACACCGGGACCTTGAGTCCGTAGATCCGGGCCCGGTCGCGTGGCCCGGGAACCACGATGCGACGGGTGGGCACCGAAGCCGCGATCCGGGTCAACACACTGTCCCGGTCCCCACCCCAGCGGCTGTACTGGAGCACCTTGGCTTCGAGGGAGTCGGGCACCGGGGCGACCACGGCGTCCAGCGTGTCCACGTTGACGTACCTGATCGCCAGGGTCCGGAAGGCGCCGCGCTCGATGGTCATGCGGCCCCAGGTGTGCTCTACCGTGGGCGCAAAGCTCGTGGTCGTAAACCCGTTGGCCGGATTGCCGGTGATCCGCTGGCCGAAGACGTCGGTCAGGTTGGTATCCGCCACCACGGCGTAGCTGGTGACCGGCTTGAGCTGAGCCTCCAGATACCAGTCGGCCAGCTCGTCGGTGGTATCGGGGACCGTGAACGGCGTCTGGGGATAGAGATGGATCTTCTGGACCAGCACGGCTCCTCGTACCGGGGTCGTGAAATGCAGCCGGATCCCACCGCTGGGACAAAACTTGGCGCCCGCGCACTCGGCCTTGGTGAGCTCGAACGGACCGTAGGTCCGGAAGGACCAGCGGAGATAAGGACTGGTACCCTCCTCGTCGATAATGGACCGAACCACCAGGTCCCCTCCGCAACCGTACGGGAGGCGGCGCTCCGGCTTGAATTCGACCACCCGGCGAAGCGCATCGGCGCCCCGGTCCCGTTCGTAACCTCCGGCCTCGCGGTATTGCCACGGTTCTTCCTCGCCGAGGGGTCGCTGACGCTGGTAGATCAGGCGAATGATGCCGGGGCTGACACAGCCGGCGGGGAAGTCGAGGTAGGCAACGGCGCTCGCCACTGCGGAGTCGATTGGCGCGCTGAAGAGCAGCTCGAACTTGGTGTCGGGGGTCAGGAAGCGGGGATGGTCTCCGCTACTCACCGGCAATCCGGTGAGGACCTTGGGGCCGGTCACCCGGAACGAGAAGCGGTAGGGCTCACGCAGCTGGCTCCCGTCCATCGCCTGGAAGCCGGCGCTGATGGTCACGGTGTAGCTGGTTCCAGGTTGAAGCGGCGAGGCCGGGGCCAGGCGAAGGGTGACGGGATCGCGCCACTCCAGTTTCCCGGGCACCGCTGGCTCGATCTTGAAGATGCTGGCGGGATCGATCGAGCGGTCGAGCGAACCCGCGACCGGCCGGTCGAAGGTGACGGTAATGGTCGCAGCCGGTGAAGCATCCCCGGTGGGCGAGACCCGCAGTACCTGGAGGGCCGGCGGTGGGGAGCCGGCATAGACCGCCGCGAGGAGGAGCGCGAAGGCGGGGCGGGACATGGCGGAATAATATCCCGCCCAGGTGGAATGGGAGGAAAGGACTGAGGACTAAGGACTGAGGACTGAGTTCCTCGCCGACTACCTCAGTCCTCAGTCCTCAGCACTCAGTCCTATACAGCGGGTATTTCGTCCGTAATGACCGGAATCTCTTCCTTTGTCTGCTTGGCCCGCATGGTGCTTCGCGCCGCGCGACTCAGGATGATCACCACCACTGCTGCCACGATTGCCAGTGAGGCCATGAGGGTCCGGGCGCTCAGCCGCTCACCGGCCAGGAGCCAGCCGAGAAAGACCGCCACCATCGGATTGACGAAGGCGTAGGTCGAGACTTTTACCGGGGTGGTCACCTTGGCCAGGTAGGCAAAGGCGGTGAACCCGATCAACGAGCCGAAGGTGAGGAGATAGAGGAAAGCCAGGCCCGCCTTGGGGGTGATCGCCTGGGGCGAGAAGTCGCGCCACTCCCCTGTGATTGCAGCGAAGAGCAGCAGCGCGATCCCGCCGCAGAGCATTTCCATCGCGGCTACGAGCGGTGTGCTCGCGGGGAGCGGAGCGCTCCGGCTGTAGAGCGTGCCGCAGGCCCAGAGCAGAGATGCGATCACCAGGACCAATGGCCCCGCCAACCCGATCGGGTGAGACGCGAGCGACTGACCGGGCAGCATCATCAAGGCGACACCGCCGAAACCCAGGACCATGCCGGTCAGCGTGCCACCCGAGGGGCGCTCGCCGCCGGGTCTGAGCCACTCCAGAAGCACCGCCCAGATCGGCACCACCGCCACCAGCACCGCGGTCAGACCCGAGGGCACGGTCTGCTCGGCCCAGGACACGCTGCCGTTCCCGCAGAGAAAGAACAGCACGCCGAGCACCACGGCCGACCGCCAATGGATGAGCTGGGGCCGCGGGGCGCCTTGCCACCGGGCCCACACGTAGAGGGCCGAGCCGGCAATGACGAAGCGGAGTCCCCCCAGGATGAAAGGCGGAAACGCTTCCAGGGCGAAGGCGATGCCGAGGTAGGTCGATCCCCAGATCAGGTAGACCGCCGCAAAGGCGAGCGCTACTCCGCGATGCCGGGTCTCAGTCACGGGACTTGGCGCTCCGCCGGTTGGGAAGGGGCAGCAAGGCGGTCTCCTTGACCGTGTCGAGCACGATGGTGGTGCGGGTGCTGGCCACCGAGCCGATGGCTCCGAACTTCTCGCGGAGGAGCTGACTCAGGGCCGCGGTGTCTTGCACTCGGACCTTGACCAGGTAGCAGTCTTCCCCGGCGATGTGATGGACTTCCTGGACCTCCGGGATCTTCGCCAGCCGCTCGCCGGTCTTGGCCTCGCCCAGTTTCTCACTGCTCCGCACGAAGACGAAGGCCACCAGCCCCAGGTTGAGGACCTCGGGATCGACCCGGGCCTCAAAGCCGCGAAGCACCCCCCGGGCCTCGAGCTTCCGGAGCCGGTCGAGGATGGCGGACGGCGCCATGCCCACCTCCCGGGCGATGTCGGCGTTGGAGCGCCGGGCATCGGTCTGGAGGATCTTCAGTATCGAGAGGTCAATATCGTCAATCATGCTGGTCGACATGGAGTTGCCAGAAGAAACGTCAACTAATTCACCAATATACCGACGAATCTTCGGAACCGTACGGAAGGAGGGGGCGCGGCGTTTCAGGGGTGCTACTCAGTCCTCAGTCCTCAGTCCTAGCTCTTGTCGAGTTCCGCCGCCATTTCCTCGGCCGACGCCCAACGGTCCTCCGGGCGCTTGGACAGCGCGCGGGCGACCATGCGGGCCAGCCCGGGTGGGGTGTCGGGGCGGAGCGAGGTGACGTCGGGGAGGGTGGCCGTCTGCTGCATGACCAGCACGACGGACTCGTTGGGATGGAAGTACGGCGGCCGACCGGCCAGACACTCGAAGAGCACACAGCCCACCGAGTAGAGGTCGGTGCGGTGATCGATGTTCTGCAGGGCGGCGACCTGCTCGGGGCTCATGTAGGTCGAGGTCCCGACTGCGATCCCGGAGCGGGTCAACCGGTCGCTGCCGGAGACTTCGATAGCGCGGGCGATCCCGAAATCCACCAGCACCACGCCCCCGGGAGAGAGCAGGATGTTGTCGGGCTTCACGTCCCGATGGATGATCTTCTGCTGGTGCGCGTGGGCCAGGGCGGCCAGCAGGTCCCGCGCGATGCGGACCGTATCCTCGATGTCGACTCGGCGGAACTTCTTGAGGTATTCCTTGAGCGAGGGGCCCTCGACGTAGGGCATGACGTAGTAGACCAGCCAGTCCCGCTCCCCTGAGTCCAGCAGGCGCCCGATGTTGGGGTGTTCGAGCCGGGAGATGAGGCCGATCTCCCGGAGAAACCGGTCGGCGGTGACGCTGACCAGCAGCTCCGGGTGCAGCACCTTGAGGGCGACGGGGTTGCCCTCGGGATCCCGCGCCAGAAACACGCGCGCGGCGCCCCCTCGCCCGATCTCGCGCTCTACGGCGTAGCGGTCGTGCAGCTGCTCCCGCACCATGCCGAGCAGGTCGCGACGGATGGGAGACTCCTTCAGGAAGGGAACGATGCAATAGACTTCGCCCGCTGGTGCCGGGCAAGTGCCGCTCTGGCGCGCGCGGGTCCCGGGGTCTATGCTAGCGCCGATTAGGAGGTCTTCATGGTCTCGACGGATCTACTGGCCTCGGTTCGCGCCGCGCTGGCCCGCCGATATGTGGTCGAGCGGCAGGTCGGCCGCGGCGCCATGGCCACCGTGTTCCTGGCCGAGGACCGGGAGACCCAGGGCCCGGTGGCGATCAAGGTCCTTCATCCGGAGTTCACCGTGGCCCTGGGGCCGGGACGCTTCGCGCGCGAGATCCGGATCCTGGCCGGTCTGCACCATCCCAACATCCTCCCCCTCCTCGACTCCGACCAGGCCGGCTCCCATCTCTACTACGTGATGCCGTTCGCAGCGGGAGAGACGCTGGGCGGCCGCATCAAGCGGGAAGGCCGGCTGCCGCTCGACTCGGTGCTGGCCATTACCGGAGACGTAGCCGCGGGCCTGGATTACGCGCATGCCCGCCACGTCATCCATCGCGACATCAAGCCGGACAACATCCTCTTCGAGTCGGGACGCGCCGTGCTGTGCGACTTCGGAGTGGCGCGGGCGGTGATGGAATCGGCCGGGGAAGGCTTTTCCTCGAGCGGCCTGGTGGTGGGCACCCCGGCCTACATGAGCCCCGAACAGGCGATGGGTCATGCCGACGTGGACCACCGGACCGACATCTATTCGCTTGGGTGCGTGGTCTACGAAATGCTCGTGGGAGAGAAGGTCTTCAGCGGCCCCACCACCCAGGCGGTCCTGGCCCGCCACCTTCACGAAGCCCCCAAGTCGCTCCGGCTGGTCCGGCCGGAACTTCCCGCCGCGGTAGAGGGCGCGGTGCAGGCAGCGCTGGCCAAACACCCGGAGGACCGGCCTGCGAGCGGGGCCGATTTCCTCGGGCGGATGTTAGCCGCCGCAAAATGACAGAGCGCCCCGGGTTGGGGCGCTCCGCGTCGAGTCTCGACCCGTATCTACTTGAACTTGGGCGGAGGCGGAGGAGTTCCGTTACCGTCGATGGTGCCCCCGGGCCGGTTGCAATGGGGTTGAGCGGCTATCGCTTCCGGGCTACCCGGGAAGTAGACCCGCGCCTCGATGTCACAGATGAAATTGCGGATACTCAGAATATTCGTGTGTATCTCATTGAGCCATTTATACAGGTCCTGCTCGACATATTTCCGCAACTTGGCATCCCCTCCACCTCCGCCGCCTTTCTTTCCTTTGGCCTTCTTGGGTTTCGCCGGCATACCATCCTCCTGGGGATTCCCCTCTACGGGTGAGCACTGCTGCTTTTTCGTCTATCCAGCGCCTCGAGACGGCCACGGTAGATCGAAGCTAGGCTCGAACGACCTAAGGTCTCGAGCATATGAATCCGGAGATTCAAGCTCGGGCGCAGAAACACCAGGTTGAGGACAGGCATAGGAGCATCAAATCCTGTCGCCACCTGGTATGCCTCCGCATAATGGTGCGTCGCGGCCAGAAGGTTGGCTAGAGTCCAACGCTCGCCAACCAGTGGATCCCACATGCTGTAGTTCAGCAGTTCCCTGGGGGCGTTGGGAGTGAGCCGAGAGAGGCGTGCGACTGCCTCCGAGGTGTCCCCTCGGAGTAACGTGAGGTATGCCTCTGCTGCATCATGCACCAGCTGGTCCACTCGGTCATCACCTCGCCGGACTCGGTCCGACAGCAGGCTTACGATGCGAGTCACTCTCGCCGTATCCCGCTGATGGGCGGCCCACGTACCCAGGAGCCAGAGTGTCGGCGTTCCCCTCTCCGAGGACGGCTCCCCCAACCCCGCGACATACTGAGCAGCCTTTCCCCGCGAGTCGTAGCCCGCGATCTCGGCCATCACGAATAGGGCATTAGCGGCGTCCACTCCTCGGCCCGCGAGCGTATCCAGCACGGCTATTGCCTCATCCACTCTGTCCTGAGCCAGAAAGAGACCCTGGAGACCAAGCAGGGCACCCCAGCCCAAGACGGAGCCTGGAACTTCGACCTTGAGGACAGCGCGGAACGCCGCCACGGCGCAGTCGGCACGGCTGGCCACGGCCGAGAGCGACTTCCCGGCACTCAGGACCATCAGGGGGTCACGCTGGGCAGCGTCGCTCCAGTCGAACCGGTCCGCACCCGCCTGGACGCAGCGGGACATCAGGACTAACCGCATGGCTGCGGTGCTGTCTGGGTCGACCCGCTCAAACCGCTCGACCAGATCGGCCGCCTGCTTCAGATCTCCTCGCCGCACCGCGTTCTCCGCCAGGTGCACCAGCGGTGGCGAGAAGCCCGGATCGTTGCGGAGAGACTGGCCAAAGGCGCTCTCCAGGATGGAATCGTAGGCGCCAGAGCCCGCCAGCCTGGGCTCGGCCTGCGTGGTGTCCAGGGCCAGCGACGGCACCAGGTGCTCGTAGACCTCGCCCAGGGCAGCCCAGGCATCGGCCCAGTCCGGATCCAGCGCGATGGCTCGACCGAATTGCGCGACCGCCGAGTCGGCCGATCCCGTGAGATAGCTCCGAAGCCCGTACGCGAACGGCACTTGCTTGGGGGGCAGGAGACGTTCCTGACGCAGGGCGAGGTCCACGTACCCCCGGGCCTGTGAGGTGGAATCGCTCCAGCTGGCGGCCTGAGCGGCCCGGAGCGCGGCAAACGCGAGGGTCGAATCTTCCTTGATGGCCTGCCGCAGCTCGTCCAGAGCCGGCAGAAACCGGGACCGCCGATACTGGCTCTCTCCCTGAAGCCAATGCACCACCGCCGATGGGCGGCGTCCCGTCAGCGCGCTCAGGTCCACCTTCTGGCCGGGTGAGAGCAGCCGGGGCAGGAGCGTGACTGCTGCTCGGACCCCGATCTGGGGCGGCGCTTCCGTGCCGACCAGGCCGGTCGCGCTCTCCTGGCCCACCAGCGAGTCCCCCTTCACATCGTGCAATCGCAGCACGACGGTGGCTGAGTCCGCCACCCGCACCAGTGAACCGTCGATGTAGAACCGCGCCGAGCGCTCGCGTGCGATGTGTTCGGCACGTCGGGCGGTCAGCACCCGCGGGTCGAGCTTTTCCCGCTCTTCCAGCCAGATCCATCCGTCGTACCACCGCAGCGGCTCGGTGTGCTCCAGGGCGCGCCCGATCATGATGGCGACTTCGTCGCCGGTTCCGGCGGCCAGACGCTGCTCGCTGTGATCCACCAGCGGAAAGACGATCACCCGATGCGGGTCGAGCGGGTTGGTGGGCGGTCGAAGCAGGAGCCACGCGACGATGGCCAGGGCGACCACGCTCACCACCGCCACGCCGATGACGCGGGCTCTGCTCACCGGTGGCTCCGGCTGGCTCAGGGCCTCGACGAAGCGAGTCGCGGTGGGATAGCGGTCGGCCGGGACCTTGTTGAGGGCCTTGGTGATGGCCGACTCGAGCCCGGGAGCGAGACCGGGCCGGATGATCGCCACGGAGGGCGGCCGCTCGTGCATCTGCCGAGCGATCACCGCCTGAGGGGTCGGTCCCGTAAACGGCGGCTCGCCGGCCAGCATCTCGTGCACCACGCAGGCCAGCGAGTAGACGTCGCTCCGGCCGTCGAGGGCCGAGCCGCCGCCGGCCTGCTCGGGGCTCATGTAGGCCGGAGTCCCGATCGCGACCCCGCTCTCGGTGAGCCGGTCCGCGCCGGAGGCGGAGATCGCGCGGGCGATGCCGAAATCGGCCACCACGGCGTGTCCGCCGCTCAGCAGAATGTTTTCCGGCTTGATGTCGCGGTGGACCACGCCCTCGGCGTTGGCGTGGTCGATGGCGGAGGCGACTTCCCGCGCGATCGCCAGGGTGTCCTCGACCGGGAGCTGGACCTCTCGCTTCAGCCGCTGGCGGAGCGATTCGCCCGAGACATAGGGCATGACGTAGTAGAGGAGCCCGTCGGCCTCGCCCGAGTCCAGCACCGGCACGATGTTGGGATGCTGCAGGCGGGCGCCCAACTTGATCTCGCGCAGAAATCGCTCGATCCCGACCCCGTGAGCCAGCTCGGGGCGGAAGACCTTGAAGGCAACCTGCCGGTCGTGCTTGCGATCGTGGGCCAGAAAGACCTGGCCCATCCCGCCGGCGCCGATCTCCCGATCGAAATCGTAGCGGTCACCCAGAGCGGCGCGAAGCCGTTCGAGCAGATCTGCGGGGGGCACGCGGAGAGGGGGACTGGTCGCGTCGAGGCGCTAACAGGCCCCGGAATTGTTGACTCGGACCTTGACGGTGGTTCGCAATCCGTGAATCCAGCCGGTCAGCACCGCGCAACCCGTGTTTTGCGCCACCACATTCCCATCCACACTGACGGCGGCCACCGTCGGGTTCGAGCTCGACCAGACGGCCTTATAAGCCGAGCTGGGTTGATTGTTGTTCAGGGTGTCCCGGGCGGTGCTCCGGAGCCAGGTCGAGCCAGGGAGCGCGAG
>Ga0335085_10012158_pt1 | contig 12704 bp, 11 predicted proteins | sample Lox_Sample_45_FD_206712 | JGI IMG/M metagenome (GOLD analysis project Ga0335085, IMG submission 206712) | Soil microbial communities from Loxahatchee National Wildlife Refuge, Florida, United States - Lox_Sample_4.5 | ecosystem: Environmental > Terrestrial > Soil > Wetlands | place: USA...
GGCAATAGCGCCAGCGCCCAAACCAGCGGCGGCAACTGCGGCTGTTGCTGCAGCAGGCATACGCCCAACGCAAAGGCGATGATGTTCGCGCGCATCGAGGCTTAACGGCCCAGAGTGGGCGCGGTTGAATTGCCTTAAACAAATTTCCAACAAGGGGGCCAGGCCCCCTTGTAAATCCCCCAAATCAGGGAACGTCCAAACTGGATCAAAACCTTGACAAGCGCTGCCTCGGTGGCGCGCATCGCGGTGGGCGCGGTTGAATTGCCTTACAATTAAAACATGGAAGCAGCGATTTCCACTTTTCAGCCGATGCCGCCCAAGTTTTTCAGGAAATACCTCCCCAGCCACGAAAGCGTGCGCAGCAATCGGCATATCGCGCGCTTCGGCGGTTTCCTGCATCACCCCAACCTGTGGCATCTGAACCGCCACGCCGTCGCGGGCGGCGTGGCGGTGGGCATGTTCTCCGGCCTGGTGCCCGGCCCGTTCCAGATGATCACCGCCGCGCTGCTCGCCGTGTTCTTCGGCGTGAACCTGCCGGTGGCGCTCGCGACCACGCTCTACACCAACCCTTTCACCATCGGCCCGCTGTACGTGCTCGCCTACCTGATCGGCCGGCTGATCGTCGGCGGCCACGCCGCGCCGCTGCGCCATCCGCCCGAAATCGAGTGGTCGCATCCGGGGGCGTCGCTCGAAGCTTTCCTCGGCTGGGTGCTGTCCATGGGCATGCCGCTCGCCGTCGGCCTGGTCGCACTGGCGTTGATCCTGGCCGCGCTCGGCTACGCCTGCGTGCAGGCAGGCTGGCGCGTGCATGTGATGCGCGCCTGGCGCCGGCGCCGGCAGCTGCGCAGCGAGCATGGCCGCTGACATCGCCACGCAGCGCACGTACCGGCGCTTCATCGTGCCGACGCTGGCGCTGCTCACGGTGAGCGCCATCGGCACGGTCGGCTACAAGATCATCGGCGGCGCGCAGGTGACCTGGCTCGACTGCCTGTACATGACGTTCATCACCATCGCCACCATCGGCTATGGCGAGATCGTCGACCTCAGCCATTCCCCGGGCGGGCGCATCTTCACCATGGCCATCGCGCTGGTCGGCATCGGCATGGCCACCTACATGATTTCGACACTCACCGCCTTCATCCTCGAAGGCGACATGAACGAGGCGATACGGAGGCGGAGAATGCAAAAGAGCATCCAGGCACTGCGCAAGCACTACATCATCTGCGGCATCGGCCGCGTCGGCACCAACGTTGCGCACGAGCTCGAAGTCACGCGCCGCCCGTACGTGGTGATCGAAAGCGACAAGGAGGCGATCGCGCGCTATCTGGACCGGCACCCCGAGGCCCTGTGCACGCATGCCGACGGCGGCGAGGACAGCGCGCTCGCCGAGGCCGGCATCGCGCACGCCGCCGGCGTGTTCGCGGTCACCGGGGACGACAGCAAGAACCTGGTGATCACGCTCTCGTCCAAGCTGCTCAACCCGGCCGCGCGCGTGGTGGCGCGCTGCCACGACATCAATTACACCGACAAGATCAGCAAGGTCGGCGCCGACGCCATCGTCTCCCCGGATTTCACCGGCGGCATGCGCATTGTTTCCTCCATGATCCGGCCGAAGGTGGTGAGCTTTCTTGACGAGATGCTGTTCGCGGAAAACGCGCTGCGCGTGGAGGAAGTGCACATCCCCGACGGCTTTCCGGCGGGAACGATCGGCGGCCTCAAACTGAACCGGCGCGACTTCGTGCTGATGGCGGTGCGCGTGCAGGACCGCTGGCAGTTCAATCCCGGCGACGACTTCGGCATCGGTCCGGGCAATACGCTGGTGGTGATGACCACGCCCGAGGGACGCAAATCGCTGGAGCGCAGTCTCGGGGCGTCGGCGGCATGAGCCTGCAGGTGTGGCTGGCGTTTATCGTCGCCGCGCTGCTGATCAGCCTTTCCCCCGGCCCCGGCGCCATATCCTGCATGGCGAGCGGCATGCGCTACGGCTATCGGCGCACGCTCGCCAACATCGCCGGCATGCAGCTCGGCATCGCGCTGCAGCTGGTGGTGGTCGGCATCGGCCTCGGGGCGCTGCTCGCCGCATCCGCGTTCGCATTCGAACTGGTCCGGGCCGTCGGAGTGGCCTACCTCTGCTACCTTGCCTGGCAGCAGCTCCACGCACCGGACAAACCCGTGGAGATCGGCCAGCAGAGCCATTCTCCGAGCAGTCCCCGCGCGCTCCTCACGCACGGCTTCCTCGTCAACGCGAGCAATCCCAAGGCGACGATCTTCCTGCTGGCGGTGCTGCCGCAATTCATCGACGCGCAGGCGCCTGCGCTGCCGCAGTACCTGGTCTGCATGGCGACGCTCACCGCGACCGACCTCGTCGTCATGAGCGGCTATGCGCTGTTTGCCTCGCGCGTGCTGCGGCTGCTGCGCGAGCCGCACCATATACGCTGGATGAACCGCGGCTTCGGCGGCATGTTCATGCTCGCCGCGGGATTTCTCGCGCTGTTCCGCCGCGCCTGAGCAAAGGCAGCCATAGCGCTGCCCCCGCCGCGTACTTGACGCCGATCACAACGGCGTCCGCCTGTCGGCGCAGAATGCTTGCCCATGACGCCAACCGACGCCGTCGAGAACGCGCACGCTCTGCCGGCAGGCGATGTGCTCGCCCGGCTCGGCGCCGACCCGGAACGCGGCCTCGGTTCGGCCGAAGCGCGCGCTCGCCGCGCACGCTGCGGCGACAACGCGCTGCCGGCCGCGCCGCCGGTTCCCGGCTGGCGCCGCTTCCTCGCGCAACTCGAAAGCCCGCTGGTGCTGCTGCTCATCGCCGCAGCGGGCATTTCGCTGCTGGTGTGGTGGGTCGAGGGCGCGAGGGAAGTCCCGTATGAAGCGCTCACCATTCTGGCGATCGTGATCGCCAACGCCGTGCTCGGCTTCGCGCAGGAGGAGCGCGCCGAGCGCGCCGTGGCGAGCCTGAAGAAGATGACTGCCGCGACGGCGCTGGTGATCCGTGACGGCGTGCGCGGCAGCGTGCCGGCAGCCGAGATCGTGCCGGGCGATTTGCTCGCGATCGAGGAAGGCGCGACCGTCGCCGCCGATGCGCGCGTGATCCGCTCGGTGTCGCTGCAAACCGCGGAGGGTGCGCTCACCGGGGAGAGCATGCCGGTGGAGAAGGTGGTGGAGCCGGTCGGCGCGGACGTGCCGATCGCGGAGCGCGCGAACATGGTCTACGCGGGCACTGCCGCCACCTTCGGCCGCGGCCTGGCGCTCGTGACCGCAACCGGCACGCAGACGGAGCTCGGGCGCATCGCCGGATTGCTCGCCACGACCGAGGCCGCACCCACCCCGTTGCAGCGCCAGCTCGACGCCGTGGGCAAAGTGCTGGGCGCGGCCGTCATCGTCATTGCGGTAGTGGTGGGCGCCACCATCGTCGGCATGGAACACGCCTACTCGCCGCGCGCCCTGGTCGGCGTGCTGCTGTTTTCAATCGCGCTCGCGGTCGCGGCGGTGCCGGAGGGACTGACCGCGGTGACCACCGTGGTGCTGTCTCTGGGCATGCAGCGCATGGCCAGGCGCAACGCCATCGTGCGCACCCTGTCCGCGGTGGAGACGCTCGCCTCCGCCAGCGTGATCTGCACCGACAAGACCGGCACCCTCACCCGCAACGAGATGACCGTGCGCGCCCTGGTGAGCGCGAGCGGCCGCGTCGACATCACCGGCACCGGCTATGCGCCGGAGGGCGAACTGCGCGCGGGCGCCGCGGCGCTGGGCGCGGGGCCGCTGCGCCTCGAGGCCGAGCGCACGCTGCTGGCAGGGCAGCTGTGCAACAACGCCACACTGCTCGAGCACGACGGCCGCTGGAGCGTGCTTGGCGATCCCACCGAGGGCGCGCTGAAAGTGGCGGCGATCAAGGCCGGTCACGACCCGGCGCGGCTCGACGCGCGCCTGCCGCGCGTGGGCGAAGTCCCGTTCTCGGCCGAGCGCAAGCGCATGAGCACTGCGCACGCCGACGCCGCCGAACCCGGCGGCGCGTTGCTGATCGCCAAGGGCGCGCCCGACATGCTGCTCGCGCGCTGCACGCACGAACTGGTCGGCGACGCCGCGCGCGCGCTCGACGCCGCGCGGCGCGCGGCGATCCAGGCGGCGACCGACGCGCTGGCCGCGGAGGCGCTGCGCACGCTCGGCCTGGCCGAGCGCCGCCTGCCCGCGGCGGCGGCGGCGCAGCTGCGCGCGGACGCCGAAGGCGAACTGGTGTGGCTGGGCGTGGTCGGCATGATCGACCCGCCGCGTCCCGAAGCCGCGGCGGCCGTGCGCGCCGCCCAGCAGGCCGGCGTGCGCGTGGTCATGATCACGGGCGATCATCCGCTCACCGCGACCGCCATCGCCGCCGAACTCGGCATCGCGCCGCGCGACGAGCGCGCGCTGCTGGGAGCCGACATCGAGCGCATGTCGGCGGGTGAACTCGCCGCGGTGGCGCCGCGCGCCGGCGTCTACGCGCGCGTCAGACCGGAACACAAACTTGCCATCGTGCGCGCTCTGCACGCGCATGGCGAGACCGTGGCCATGACCGGCGACGGCGTCAACGACGCGCCCGCGCTCAAGGCGGCCGATATCGGCATCGCCATGGGCCTCACCGGCACCGACGTCGCGCGCGATGCCGCCGACATCGTGCTCGCCGACGACAACTTCGCCTCCATCGTCGCCGCCATCGAGGAGGGGCGCTCGATCTACGCCAACATCCAGAAATTCCTGCGCTACCTCATCGGCTGCAACCTGGGCGAGGTCGTGGTGATGTTCTTCGGCGTGGTGCTGGCCGGCCTGCTCGGCCTCACCGCCGCCGCGGGTGAAGCGCTGGTGCTGCCGCTGCTGGCGACGCAGATTCTGTGGATCAACCTGGTCACCGACGGCTTCCCCGCTCTCGCGGTCGGCGTCGATCCGCCCAATCCCGCGCTCATGCTGCGCGCGCCGCGCGATCCGCGCGCGGGCGTGATCACGCGGCGCATGTGGTTCGGCGTCGTCGCCGCGGCGACGGTGATCGGCAGCGGCACGCTGCTGATGCTCGACGCCGGACTCGCCGGCGGGCTGCTGCAGGGCGGAGGCCACGTGGAATACGCGCGCACCCTCGCCTTCAACACGCTGGTGATGTATGAACTCTGCGACGTGTTCTGCGTTCGCTCCGACGAGGAGACCGCCTTCCACGGCCTGTTCCGCAACGGCTGGCTATGGCTCGCCGTGGCGCTGGGCGTAGCACTGCAGGCCCTGGTAATCTACCTGCCGGCGCTGCAGCGCGCCTTCGGTACCGTGGCGCTCGGTCCCGGCGATTGGGCGCTGTGTGCAGGCATGGCCTCGACCATCATCGTCGCGCGCGAAGCCGGCAAGGCCGGGTGGCGCGCGCTGGATCGGCGCGCCACCCGGCCTGCGACCTAGGCTCTACCCCTTTTCGGCGGCGTCGCCTGCGCCGGCATCCGGGCTCGCGCCGTCCTCGCCGCTGCGCGCCTGCTTCTGCCGCAGGCGTTCGTTCTTCTCGTCGTTGGCGAAGACAAAGCGGCCGAACAGCACGCAGCCCTTCATGCCCGGGTCGCACGGCAGATCATTGACCTTGGTGCACAGGCCTTTCAGTTCGTGCGGACAACCTGGAAGCGAGCGCAGCCCGCGGACTTCCCGGCCGCGCGGGCCTCAGCCCGGAGTGAGGACGGGGAACAGGCCGCGCAATCCCGTCGCCATCATCTCTACCGCCATCGCGGCAAGAATGAATCCGCCCACGCGCTCCACCAGATCCAGCGTCGATTGCCGGATCGTCCTGCCGGACTGGCACGCCATGCGAAAAGTAAACCAGCACGAGATTCCGACGAAGAGGATGGGCGCGACGACGTGGATCAGATCGGCATAGTCATGCCAGGCGCTGTTGCCCATGACATAGCTCAATGCCGCCGGGCCGGCCAGCAACGGAACCGCCAGAGGGACGACCGCTGCTTCGCGCGTCTGCGTTTCCGTATGCACGGCCGGCGTTCCCTTGAAGCTGGTTTCCTTTCCCAGCACCATTGCGATCGCGAGCAGCAGGACGATGATGCCTCCCCCGACCTGCATCGCGCCGAGCGATACGCCCAGCAATCCCAGCAGCGGCATTCCCAGAAACGCGGCGACCAGCAACGCGACCGTTACGCTGGTCCCGATCGTGCGGGCAAAGCGGATTTTCCCCTTCTGATCCAATTCTTGCGCCGCGGCAAGAAAAATCGGAATCATGGTTATCGGCCCCACCAGCGCAAACAGCGTGATGGTCTTCTTGATGGTGAGGGCCGCAAGCGTAAGCATCATCGATTAGCGTGAATGGACCTGGGAATATCCAACCTTGCGCGACTCAATCCGGGTGCAGCACCCCGTCCTGCAGCCGCAATATGCGCTGCGCGCGCGCGGCGATGCCGGGATCGTGGGTGACGATGACGAAGCTGGTGCCGCGGCTGCGGTTGAGCTCGAGCATCATTTCGAACACCTGCGCCGCCGTATGGCGGTCGAGGTTGCCGGTGGGCTCGTCCGCGAGCACGCAGGCGGGCTTGGTCACCAACGCGCGCGCTAGCGCCGCGCGCTGGCGCTCGCCGCCGGAGAGTTCCGCGGGCGTGTGCGTGAGGCGGCGGCCCAGCCCCACTTCCTCAAGGATCGCTGCGGCGCGATCGCGCGCCTCTGCCGCCGGCATGCGCCGGATCAGCAGCGGCATGGCCACGTTTTCGAGCGCGCTGAATTCCATCAGCAGGTGGTGGAATTGGTAGACGAAGCCGAGCGACTCGTTGCGCAGCTTGCCGCGCGCCGCTTCGGACAGGCTTTGCATCGGCCGGCCGAGGATGCTCACCTCGCCCGCGCTCGCGCTGTCCAGCCCGCCGAGCAGATGCAGCAGCGTGCTCTTGCCCGAACCGGACGCGCCCACGATCGCGACCAGCTCCGCGGCGCGCACCTCCAGGTCCACGCCGAGCAGGACCTCGACGTCGGCCGTGCCCTGGCGGTAGACCTTGGCCAGCCTGGCGCAGCTCAAAACGATGTCACTCATAGCGCAGCGCCTCGGCCGGATTCACGCGCGATGCGCGCCAGCTCGGGTACAGCGTCGCGAGCAGGCTCAGCACGAACGACACCGCCGCGATCGCGCCGACGTCCGACCACAGCAGTTCGGACGGCAGCTCGCTGATGTAGTACACGTCCTTCGCCAGGAAATGCACGCCGAACAGGTTCTCGATGAACGGCACCACCACGTCGATGTTGAGCGCCAGCAGCACGCCGCCGACGACGCCGATGAGGGTGCCGACGACGCCGATCAGCGCACCCTGCACGATGAACACCGCCATGATGCCCGCGGGCGCGGCGCCGAGCGTGCGCAGGATGGCGATGTCCGGCTGCTTGTCGGTGACCGCCATTACCAGCGTCGACACGATATTGAACGCCGCCACCGCCACGATCAGCAGCAGGATGATGAACATCACGTTCTTCTCCATCTGCACCGCGCGGAAGAAATTCGCGTGGCTGCGCGTCCAGTCGGTGACGAAAACGTCGGCGCCGAGCTTGGGCAACAGGTCCCAGGCCACGCGGCGCGACTGGAACAGGTCGCGCAGCTTCAGGCGCACGCCCGATACCTGGTCGCCCATGCGGTACAGCTTCTGCGCGTCTTCGAGATGGATCAGCGCGAGGCCCGAATCGTATTCGAACATGCCGATCTCGAATATCCCGACCACGCGAAATTGTTTCAGCCGCGGCACGATGCCGGCCGGCGTCACCGTTCCCTGCGGCGCGATCAGCGTGACCTTGTCGCCGACCATGGCCGCGAGCGCGCGCGCGAGTTCGGCGCCGAGGACGATGCCGAACTCTCCCGGCCTGAGCGCATTCAGGCTGCCCGCCTTCATGTGGCTGCCGATCGAGGCCACCTGTTCCTCGCGCTCGGGCAGGACGCCGCGGATGACCGCGCCGCGCACCGCGCCGTCGAACGTGAGCATGCCCTGCACGTTGACGTAGGGCGCCACCCCGATCACGCGCGGGTCCGCCGCAGCGGTCGCCGCCACCGTCTGCCAGTCGGCGAGCACGTCGCCCGGCCCGCTGATCTGCACGTGCGAAGCCACGCCGAGGATGCGCGTGCGCAGCTCGTTCTGGAAGCCGTTCATCACCGACAGCACCGTGATCAGCGCCGCCACCCCGAGCGCGATGCCCAGCATCGACGTGAGCGAAATGAAGGAGATGAAATGATTGCGCCGCTTGGCGCGGGTGTAGCGCAGGCCGATGAACAGTTCGTAGGGGAGCTTGGTCATTGTCGTCACGATGCGGCCAATCGCCGGCGCGCAACCCGCCGTCGTATTGCGCCGTGGCGTATTCTGACATAGAACCCGCTGCAAAATTCATTTCGCAAGGCGCCGTTGTAGAGGAAGATCAGAGGAATTGTCCCCGCTCATGTTGAAATTGATGCCTGCCCGCGCCCGGCTCCTGCGCGCGGGGCAATGATAAAATCCGCCATGCACTGCCACCTGTTGTTGCCCGACCTGTTCTGGCCCGAACGCGATTCTCCCGACCCTTATCGCGCGCTCGACGCCCCGGCGCTGGAAGCGCTGCTCGCCAAAGGCCGGCAGCGCGTCGAAACCGCCGCCGGGGACGATGCGGCGGCGTGCGCCGCGGCCGAAGCCTGGCTGTGCGAGCGTTTAGGCGTCGAGCGGCAGGCCGACTGGCCGGCCGCCCCCTTTTGCCTGCTCGCCGACGGCGGCGACCCGGCAGAGCACTACTGGCTGCGCGCCGATCCGGTGCACCTGCGGCTCGAGGGCGCCCGGCTGCTGCTCGCCGACAGCGGCGCGTTCGCGCTGTCGCAGGGGGAAGCCGACAGCCTTGCCGGCAGCCTGAACGCACATTTTGCCGATGCCGGTCTCGCGTTCCTGCCGCTGCGGCCGGACCGCTGGTATCTGCGCGTCGGAGAGGCGCCAGCGCTCGCGACCACGCCGCTGCGCGAAGCCGCAGGCAGGAGCATCGACACGCTGTTGCCGCGCGGCGCTGACGCGTCGGCCTGGCAGGCGCGCCTGAACGAGGCGCAGATGCTGCTGCACGGCCATGCGGTGAACGAGGCGCGCGAGCAGGCGGGCCAGCTCCCGATCAACAGCGTCTGGCTCTGGGGCGGCGGCAGGCTCGCGCCTGCCGCGCCGGGTCCGATCAACACCGTCTGGTCGCGCGATCCGTTCGCGCTGGGCCTGGCGCAGGCGGCGCGCATCGGCGCGCGCGACCTGCCCGCGGATGCCGCGGAAATGCTGCGCGCGAGCGCAAGTGAAGGCGTCAATCTCATCGTGCTCGATGGGTTGCGCGGCGCGGCGCAATATGGCGACGCCCGCGCCTGGCGCGAGGCGCTCGCGCGGCTGGAGCGCGACTGGTTCGCGCCGCTGTTCGAAGCGCTGCGGCAGGAACGCATCGGCATGCTCAGCCTGCACGCGCTCGGCCCGGGCAGCGTGCTCTCGGTCGAGACCACGCGCGGCGACCTGCGCCGATTCTGGCGGCGGCCGAAACCGCTGGCGGACTACGCATCGCGATGACGGCCATCCTCACCCGCCCGATCCCGCAGCGCGCGCGCGACATGCTGGTGCAGCAGGGCGTGCATCCGGTGCTGGCGCAGCTGTACGCGGCGCGCGGCGTGCTCGAACGCAGTGAAGTGGAGGGCGAATTCTCCGGACTGATCCCGCCGCAGCGGCTGCTGCACGCGGACCGCGCCGCCGCCCTGCTGGCCGATGCCATCCAGAATGGGAAACGCCTGCTGATCGTCGCCGATTACGACTGCGACGGCGCCACTGCCTGCGCCGTAGGCATGCGCGCGCTCTCCGCATTCGGAGCGGACGTCGCCTATCTCGTGCCCAACCGCTTCGAATACGGCTACGGCCTCACGCCCGAAATCGTCGACCTCGCCGCGCGCGCGCCGCGCCGGCCCGACCTCCTGATCACGGTGGACAATGGCATCGCCAGCAACGACGGCGTGGCGCGCGCCAATGCGCTCGGCATCGCCACGCTGATCACCGACCACCACCTCCCCGGCGACGAACTGCCGCGGGCCAGCTGCATCGTCAATCCGAACCAGCCGGGCTGCGATTTTCCGAGCAAGGCGATCGCCGGCGTGGGCGTGATGTTCTACGTCATGCTGGCGCTGCGCGCCGAGCTCAGGCAACGCGGCTGGTTCAGGGACCGCCCCGAATTCAACCTGGCGACGCTGCTCGACCTGGTGGCGCTGGGCACGGTGGCCGACGTGGTGCGGCTCGACCGCAACAACCGCATCCTGGTGGCGCAGGGGCTGAAGCGCATCCGCGCCGGCAAGATGCAGGCGGGCATCGCGGCGCTGTTGCGCGTGGCCGGGCGCGAGGCGAAGCGCGCGTCCTGCTTCGATCTGGGCTTCGCCGCCGGACCGCGGCTCAACGCCGCCGGGCGCCTGGCCAACATGGCCCTCGGCATCGAATGCCTGATCACCGACGATCCCGCGCGCGCGCTCAACATCGCGCAGGAACTGGACCGGCTCAACCGCGAGCGGCGCGACATCGAGGGCGGCATGCAGGAACAGGCGCTCGCGATGCTGGAGCGGCTGGGTCTGGAGTCGGACGCCGGAGAGACCTATACGCTGTCGCTGCATGACCCGGGCTGGCATCAGGGCGTAGTCGGCATACTCGCCGCGCGCATCAAGGACCGGCTGCACCGGCCGGTGATCGCGTTTGCCGCGGGCGCCGCGGGCGAGCTGAGAGGATCGGGGCGATCGATCCCGGGCCTGCATCTGCGCGATGCGCTCGACCTCGTCGCCAAGCGCGCGCCCGGACTGATCCTGCGCTTCGGCGGCCACGCTGCCGCCGCGGGGCTCACGCTACGCGAAGAAGGCCTGGCGCAGTTCGCCGAGCTGTTCGAAGACACCGTGCGCGGCCTCGTCGGGCCGGCCGAGCTCGCGCGCACCGTGGAAACAGACGGCGCGCTGGAATCGGCCTACATGAACCTGGACACCATACGCCTGCTCGAGCGCGAGGTCTGGGGCCAGGGATTCCCGCAGCCGCTGTTCTGCGACCGCTTTACCGTCGCCAGCCAGCGCGTGGTCGCGGACAAGCACCTGAAGCTGCGCCTGCACAAGGACGGGGCCGCGTTCGACGCGATCCGCTTCAATTCCCTCGCTCCTGCGGGCGCCGCCATCCGCGCCGCCTACCGCCTGGCGCTGAACGACTACAATGGCGTGCAAAGCGTGCAGCTCATCGTCGAGGAGTTTGAAAGCGCGGCATGAACCTCGGCTTTCTCGAAGGGAGCGGCCTCGCGCCGCTGCCGGCCTTCCTCACCAGCCTGGCCCTCGGCTTGCTGATCGGCCTGGAACGCGAACGCAATCCCGCGAGCAAGGCGGGCCTGCGCACCTTCGCGCTGGTTTCGCTGTTCGGAACGCTCGCGGCCCTGATCGCGGACAAGACCGGCTCGCCGTGGACACTCGCGGCAGGCCTGGTCCTGGTCGGCCTGATGATGATCGCCGCCTACGCGCGCGAAGCCGACGAAGCGGCCGACCCGGGCACGACCTCGGTCGCCGCGGTATGCGTGTGCTACAGCCTGGGCGCGCTGATCTGGCTCGGCTATCCGACGCTGGCCGTGATGCTGGGCGTGCTCACCACCATGCTGCTTTACTTCAAGCCGGAACTGCGCGGCCTCACGCAAAGCCTGTCGCGCCAGGACCTGCTGTCGATCCTGCAGTTCGCCGCGCTCTCCTTCGTCATCCTGCCGGTGCTGCCCGATCAGGACTACGGGCCCTACCACGCGCTCAATCCGCATCAGGTCTGGCTGATGGTGGTACTGATCTCGGGCATCAGCCTCGCCGGCTATGTCGCGCTGCGCATCACCGGCGGCCACCACGGCGTGATGCTGCTCGGCCTGTTCGGCGGGCTGGTATCGAGCACCGCGACGAGCATGGTCTACGCGCGCCACGCGCGCGATCCCGGCATGCTGCAGCTGTCGGTGGTGGTGATCCTCACCGCCAACCTGGTGGTGCCGCTGCGCCTCGCGGTGCTGGCCGGCGTGGTCTCGCCGGCGCTGCTGCCGCAACTGTTGCCGGCGCTGGGCGCCGCGCTCGTTTGCAGTATCGCCGGCGCCGTCTACTGGTGGCGCCGCCTGCGCGAGCAACCGGCGCTGGTGGTGCCCGAGATCCGCAACCCGACGGAGATCCGCACGGCGCTCGGCTTCGGGCTGCTGTTCGGCGTGGTGCTGCTGTGCTCGGCCTGGCTGTCGGACGTCGCCGGCAGCAAGGGTCTGTATGCGGTGGCGCTGGTGTCGGGCCTGACCGACGTCGACGCGATCACCCTGTCCACACTGCGCCTGTACGACCTGGGAACGCTCGTGTCGCTGGAAGCGGCAGGCGCGATCGTGCTCGCGCTGGTGTCGAACATGGCGTTCAAGCTCGGCCTGGTGTTCGCAGTCGGCGGCGCGGCGCTCGCTCGCCGCTGCGCCGCGACCATGGTCGCCGCCGCCGGCGGTGCCGGACTGGCGCTCACCTTTGTGCCCGCCTGAGGAGGCAAGCATGGAACGCAAGCGCGTCAAATCCGACAAGGTCCGCGCGGTCGGCTACGATCCGAAAGCGCGCGTGCTGGAAGTCGAACTGCGCGACGGCACGGTGCTCGCGTACAGCGGCGTATCGCAGGAAGTGCACCGCCAGTTCATGAACGCGCCCTCGCCGAGCAGCTACTACGAGGACAAGATCGCCGACGAGTTTTCAGCGCGCC
>Ga0335085_10012161_pt1 | contig 12702 bp, 31 predicted proteins | sample Lox_Sample_45_FD_206712 | JGI IMG/M metagenome (GOLD analysis project Ga0335085, IMG submission 206712) | Soil microbial communities from Loxahatchee National Wildlife Refuge, Florida, United States - Lox_Sample_4.5 | ecosystem: Environmental > Terrestrial > Soil > Wetlands | place: USA...
CATTCACCACAAACGCCTTCATCGCGTAACCAATTCCGTCATAGGAGTGGTCATCCTGCCCCTCGGCCAACTTCTTCGGCTTCTCCACATCCGTCGTGAGCAGCGGCAACGATTGAAGCAAATCCGAGCATCCCAGCATCTTCCCGTTCACAACCCCCGGGCGGAAAATCTGCAGCTTCGGTAGCTTATCCTCATCGTTATCCCCGAACTTCCGGAAATCCTTCCACGCTTGTATCCCCTCCTTATTAAACCTCTCCATCCAATACCGATAATCCCCACCAATTCCCACATCCGCTTCGCTCGTGGGAACCTTCGTCGTGCGGAGGTACTCACGCATCAACATGAGCCTCCCCTCCGCATCCTTATCGCTCTTAATTACCGGAATCCCCGCTTTCGAGAACACCTTGATGAACTGATCCGCTTGCGTGTTCCCGACTCCGTGCTCGCTGAAGCATTCGTGACTGAGGACGCAGTAATCAATGCTCTCTCCCTTCGAGAGATCCACGACCTCTTGCGCGTATGGAATGATGAGCTTCCCCGGACGACAGTGATCCCGGTACGCATAAACCCTCCCTTTGTAGTACGCACACCACACCGTAGCAGCCTTATCTTCCTTCCCCCAGTCAAGTCCCATCCACCGCGGAGCCTCTGGAGGAATCTCGAAAGGATCCACTGAATGCACGTACTGATCGAACGAGAAGGCCATGTGGAGCGTTTCTTCCCACGACCCTTCCAACAACGCCTTGGTCACCGATAACGACTGGGATTGCAGACGATCGATGTATTTGGGGTCGTTTCGCAGCAACGCATAATTGTCGTACACCCTTGATTGAATAAAGCACGTCGTAGCGTTCACCGGCCGGCCATCGGAGGGCCACCGCGCGTCCCGGTAGATTTTCCTATTCTCTCGGTCCTTGATGAACATGAGTTTGTGCCAACCGAAGCCGGGTCCCACTGGGTTCGAGGTGAGGAGCATCTGCTGACGGACGTTCGGAACCATCGTGCGGACGCAGGACCACATGAGCCGCACACAGTTCTCGCTGAACAACGTGGACTCATCGAAGCCAATCTTCGCGTACTGTGAACCTTGGTAACTGAAGATGTCGCTCTCCCGCTCCAAGTAAGCGAACTCAATCATGCTCCTTCCACCGTCGGGGGTACGGAAGTTCCAACGGTGGGTCTTGCCATCGTACCGGCCGATGCCTCCGAACAACTGCTGACTGCGAGGAATTACGTGGTGTTCAAGCTCCGGGAAAGTCCTACGGAAAATGAGCGCGCGGTAGTCGTTCTTGTCAATATCCTGCGCCGCCCATACGAGCATGGCGTCCGTCTTTCCCCCACCCTTCGCCCCGCCGAAGAGAATAATCTCCGCTGGACAGATGAAGAGAGCCGACTGCGGCCCAGGATTCGGACACCAAACTTGGTTCTGCGCTCGTTTTTGTTTGGGGGGCATCTACCGTCTCGGAGGCTCAACCCGCAGCCTTCTCATCGTAGCCACTAACTTCCCGTCGTTATAAAACTCCACCTCATCTGGTTCCAACAGATGATTGATTCTTACCTGCACTCCATCCACCACCGTCTTCTCGGGTTCCTTCAAATTCCCAAACAACTGCTTCCACTGTTCCTGACTCAACTCGGCCAGCGTCGCCCCGTTCCTACGAATCTCCCGGAAGAACTTCACCTGCAGCTTGTGACCGTTCGCGTCACACGTCCAAATGGGATCGCGTTTGATAATCCGTAGCACATTATTCCTTGAGGGCGTTCTGTTCGATAGTCTCAACGGTCTCAGCCCGCACCGCATCTCCAGCCTCAGCCTTCGCTCCATGATTCGGCTGAATCGTATCGAGTACGTGATTCAGAACCTTCGCCAGCAACTTGTGTTTGGCGTTCGGGTCATCCACCGTTCTCCTGGTACGCGCACTTATCGTCTCATCCGGATGACCACCGGCGACGACGTTCCAGAACTGATCGAAGCCAACTAGGACTCGGTGGATGTAACCTTCCCGAGAAGCCCGCGCTTCCGCTTCAGCTATCTGTTCCGGTGTAAGAGGAACATCACTCATCACTACCCCCAACTCGCCAAAGGATTCCACTCCAACTCATCCAACTGTTCCGCGTACTCCGGACCCCCCAGCGACAAATACGGCCCCAAATTATTCTGTGGTCCCAACATCGCCCCCAGTGCCACCTGCTGCTGTCCCGTCTGCGCTCCCGGCAGTCCCCCAAGCATCAAGTTCACCGCAGAGTTCGGATCGCTCGTTCCACTGGGATTAGTCGAAGCCGCGGGAGACTGTTGCTTCTGAAGAGGACTCGCTGGTGTGCTCATCGGATTCCTTTGGGCGCTCAGAACGGGAACGCCCGACCGTTTCCATCACGACCGTCCTAGAGATGGAAAAGGTTCGGACGGCCGAGTTTAGACCTAGGCAGCAATTCCATCCTACCACCAGCCTCCCCCGTCGCCAATCCCCACCGTCATCCGGAAAACTCCACCCAACTTATTTCCCTGAATTCCCGACGGGATGACGAGCCGAAGCCCATACCCCCTGGTCGAGTGATAGGTGGCGGGGCCTGGGGGGGGGGAGGGGTAGCGTGCCTGGGTGAGCACGAGCGGCCGGTGGTCGGCGCGCGTGTTCTAGTTTACTTTGGAGTTACGTTACTTTGTGGTGGATTCAGTGGGAGAGACGGTGATGGCCTCCCAAGCGCTGCAGCATTCCGAACACGTGCAAGTCTGGGGATGGCCCTTTGTGAGTACAGCGTCAGGTAGGCGTACAAATAGTTGGGCAACGGCCGCCGTATCCTCTTTGGGGAAGAGTCCTAGGATTTTAGCAGTAGCTTCAGTGGCGCGGAACTGTACATTACCGTCTGGTACATCCACGCGATCAGTAAACTTCCCCTCGAAGCTTGCTAAGCGTACGTCTTTTGCTTCTTGGAGTTCGCGAAATTTTATCGCGATTGTCTCTGGAGTAATTCCAACACTTGCGAATATTTTTTCTACGGAAGTTTTGCCGGTCGTCTCGGTACGGGACTCCGCAATGATGCGGGAGACTGTGTTCGTTGTGATACCTAAGTCTAGTGCAATCTTCCGCATGGACTCGCCTAGGGCTCTCCGGCGAATTACTTGGGCTTTTACGTCTGGCGGTTTAACGGAACGCACACTAACAGGCATGGATTGAGTAGACACGAGTCTAGAGTAAACTTTTCAAATGGGTATGTAAAATTTTCCTGACTTGGCCTAGGGTAACTTGTGTGTTTTGTGTTACTTAGTTACGGGAAAAGTTTTTCCTTTCCTTCTTACATAGGTGCTGGGAAGAGTTCACCAGATCCGACCGGAGACGCGCGCGATAACTCGTTTGTTTTGGGCTCTAGACTTTGGACGGTGGATTGCTACACACAACTACGTGGTATGAGTACGGCGAGAGAAAACGCCGGAAACGGGGTAACAGATACTCGTGAGGAACGATGGAGGAGTGACCGATCTCAAGCTTTGGATGGTTTGAGAGCAATCACTCGCCGAGTAGCGGGCTCTAGACAAGCTTGCGAATCCTTGCAGAAAAACTGGTAGCGGTAAAGTACGCGCCTAGAACTTGGCAGCGTAATATCTCCCGCGCAAACGGAAACCCGGAAACGTGTAAACACGTGATTGTGTCGCGCAATCCTCAAACGAGAGGCGTAAGCACGCGACTAAGTGAGTGCATGGTGGGAGGGTTACATCATGTATAACTTGTATTTTCTGCCGTCGTGGATAGCGCGCGTGACTGCACTGTTCGGCAAGCCTACGGGTTACGTGAAGGGGAATAAGAGTATGAGTTTGCTGCTCTATACTCCGTCGCGTGATAACAGGGATTGCACGTACATTTTGCACGCGTGGGGTCATCCGACAAAGGAAACCGTGATTGTCGCCAAGACACTGTCCATGATGGAGTACGGGGGGCGGCATGCTTCCTAAAGTACAAAGAGCAATCCAAGCGAGTATTGAGCTTGCCGTTATTCGCGTTTGGCGCGAGTACGGACTGTCAATCACGCGTTTGGGGAAACTGGAACGTATTGAGTACCACGCGTTACTTGCGGCGTACGATATGTTTCAGGAAAACGCGAGAGGGTAACCCTCGCGTCATGCACTCACGTGTAGGATGAGAATTTCCTGCCTCTATCCCTTACAAGTACGGTTTGCAAGTAGGCTATACGCTGAAAGCATGCGGAAAACGTGAGGGAGTGGGGAAGGGTATTCCCTTCTGGAGGTTCTGATATGACTCGAACGGGTTACCTGTACAGAGTACAGACTGACAGATTCGGAAACGCGTTAGTTACGCGTCTATCCGACAAAAAGAGTGTGTACCTGCAGGGAGATGATGCAGTAGAGGTTGAGAGTCAGTTAGACGCGTTGGAAGCTTCCGCGGAAACGGGTTACCCGAAGGGACCGTTTCAGGATTACGCTTCCCACTTGGATGCTGTGTTAGACGCGTACAGCGAAGTGATGAGTTAGACAATTCCGCACATTCGAGTGACAGGCGAATGTGAGTGATTGCCTAAGGCAATCATGGAGGAAAGTTATGGAAAACAAGGTTTGTGGAATTACTCGCGGGACGTTTGTGCCGTGGCCCAGGTTCGTTGGACAGCGGCCGCATGAGGTGCATTCGGCGGATGAGGTGGAGATACCGTTCGAGACGCCGGAGGAACGCGGGGATTCGCAGGAGTATCCCGATAAGGTGGCGTGCTACGCGTGCGAGATGCACTGGCACGCGCAACCGGTGAGGGAAGTAAGGGAGGTTCCGAGGGGATTGTTTTACGATCATTGAGTTTCTCTTCGGGCGTGTCCTATGGGATGCGCCAGTGGAGGTACTCGGGTATGGAATGGGTTTATTGGTACTACGTTTTACTGAGGTACGCGGTGTGGGGATTGCAGGACAAGCTTCGTAGTCTACTCGCCTAGAAACTAGCCTCTCACGTTTGGCCGTGTGGAGACACACGGTTGCCTAACAGACGTGAGACACGAGTGTCTAGGATACTCGGGGAGAATTTTATGAACGAACTGGCAGTGAAGCTTAATCCGTCGAAATACGGATTCAGTCCGAAACTAACCGCGATTGTGGGCGGGATTCTGGGAGTGGATTATGGAGTCCGCGACCGCAAGGGCGGGAAGCTGGGGGCGTTGAGTATCACGAGCGATGGGTTTGTGATCGCTCAGTCAACGGCCCACGAGTCGGGGGCGTTTGTGGGAGACGCGCGGGACCTGGAGCGGAATTTGGAATTGCTCCTGACTGACGCGAAACTCACACCAGAGGAACAAACGGAGTGGGATAACGCGTACCGGCGGAATGTGACGGATTGGAGGCGTGGGGGGCGGTGAGTGTGGGGATTGCGAGTGGTACCGTCGAACCCGGTAGGCTCTAGGTGGCTTTGCCTACCACGCCGGAGGAGGCGCTCCTCAGCCACTACGGTACGTGAGTGACTCGCGTCTTTTCCTTGTGAGATGGATGCACAAGGAAAGGGCGAGACTCACTCTTGAGTCGAGGAGGAAAACAATGTGGACAATGCAGGAAATCCGAGAGGCGAATAGAAAGGCGGGGTTTCATTGGTTCGATGCAGACACTCTGCGTTTCTTCCGCTCGCGCATCGGAGAGAGAGTGTATCAAGGAGCCGGAGGTATTTATTTCGTTTCCAGCGAGCAATTTGTTGGGAGCGACGGACGTGGCAAACCTCGGGCATACACGGTGAGAGTATTCAACCCCGAAACGGGGGACGTGAGCACAGCAAGGGGAGTTGAATTTAATACACTCACGCGTTCTCAAGCGAATACGTTAGCAAAGAAGTTTGCAGGTACAGAGGATATTGGTGAGTTGTGTGAGCGAATTAACACGGCGAAGACATTGAAAGTCAAGTGATTCGCGGGTGGCGTCCCAAGGGGCGTCACACGAGAGACACTTCTCTCAAGGGAGGTAGGAGGATGAAGAAGGAGTACACGATTAGGGTGGTGTTGGACGATACCATGAAGCCGTCACAGTCAAGCGAAACGCGGATACGGAGGAACGACCCAATGGATATTACGTTGGTGTTGAACGTCAACGATCCGCGGAACAACGGGAGCTTGATTGACGTGGCGGCACATGAGTTGGGACATGTGCTGGGGAGGATTTTTGATACCCCGGGACACCGCGCGGATCCGCGAACGAGCGATGATGTGTATCGTATTCAGGCGATGGAACTCTTCGGACCTGATGAGGAAGAGAGGGAAGGGATGCTGAAGAGCGAACGGGAGGCGTGGGACTTGGCGGAGAAGATGGTGCCGGTGGATCAGCGAAAGAAAGCTTGGGCGCTGAGGACGTATGAGAACGCGTGATGCGCGCGTATTATGCATAAGGATTCGCTCGTGACGTTTACGCTTAGGTTGGGGGACTTCACGGCGACGAAAGGGGAAGGGGTGAGTTGGGAGCCGGAGGAGGAAGTTGGGAGTTGGGGGAAGGTGAGAGGGAGGAGGAGGAAGTGAGATACATAAACGCAGAGAAGTATCCAGCGGTGGACTCGCACGGAAGGAAACGAACGCCGTGGGCAGTGATTTGCCGGGAGACGGATTACATTGACGACCCGGAGTTGTCGCACGGGTTGGTGTATTTGACGCAGGAGGAGTATATGCGACAGTTGAGCGTGCCCGATGCGTTGTGGAAGTGTCCAATTTGCCGGTGCTCGGCGGTGTGGGATGACGATAACTATGAGAAGATGACCCGCGACGAGGGGGATGGTGAAGGATGCTGACAAACGAAGAAAGAATTTGGTGCATTGGAATTGAAGAGGAAAGGCATGGGAGTTTCCTGACGCATTTCGCGGCGGCGTGTCTGCACGCGGATTCGCAGAATTTGTGGATCGTGCGGGCGGCGTTGAAGGAGTTGATGGTGAAGTATCCGTTGAGGGGAGGGGGAAAGTGAAACCCAGGTGTCGGGCGTGGCTGTTTGCGACGTTGGTCCCGGGATGGATTTGTCTTTTTGAGATGCCGTTTTACCGGATGGAATGGCTCTTCTTTGTCGGAATGGGATTGGTGCTGTTGTACCTATTTGGCAGCGTTCACGGGCCGGGGTTACTCTTCCGGGCTTACAAGCGTTGGAGGTGGATGCGGAAGTTCGATTGGAACCTGGACGGAGAGTGGAGGCGACGGTGACACACGAACGCGGAGGGAATTGGATTAACGGCGGAGGGAGGGTGACGAGGAGGGAGATTGTGGAGAAATTGGAGAGGGTGGAACTGTTTCTCACGGAGTTGAGGTTGGAGACAAGTGGACCGTGGAACCCGAAGAATGACGGAGAGTGGGGAGTGTTGCTGGAGGCGGGGTTGGAGGTGAGGAGATGTCGGAGGGAGGTGGAGGGAGAATGCTGACGTTAATGGTGATTGCGGTGAGGCTTCTGTGGTTGAGTGTGAGGCTGTGGGCGGCGGGGGTGGAGGAGCACGATGTGAGAGTGTACGAAGCGTGTGTGCGGCCGGGGAGCGAAATATCCGCTTGACATCGTGGATGAGGTGGAGTACAAGTGAGGAACTGGCTCCAGAGGGGCCGGGGAGGAATGAGATGAAAATTAATTTGAGGGAGAAGATCGAGAAGGGGAAGGTAGTCATGGATCAGATCCACACGTTGACGAAGGAGAACCCGGAGTTCGACGTGACGGTGGATGAAGTGGCGACGAGGTTGGGGATGGATACGGAAGGGCTCGCGGCCGTTCAGACGGCGGCGTTGATCGAGGGAAGTGTGAGGGAGATTGCCGGGTTCGTGCAGATCGGGATGGTGCTGGGGATGGCGTATGAGAGGAAGTGCCGGGGAGAGAAGGAAGCCGCGGCAGTGGGAGGTGGGAAGTGAAGATTGATCCGGAATTGTTGGAGAAGGCGTTGACCCAGAGCACGGAGGAAGGGCTGGCGGAGACGGATGAAGTGATAAATCACAACATTCACGTCCTCTCCGAAAGCAAAAGAATCCGGGTGGGGGTGGTGAAGTCGGTCGTGGAGAATACGTCGCCGAACGATCAAGCCGCTGGATACGGGACAATGTACCAGATGGGGTTCAATGCGGGGTACAAGTACCGGGAGTTGGAGGAGAAGGTGGGACAGGTACCGACAAAGGCAGCGGGGAACTAATCCCCTGCCACGTACCCACGGGAGACTCTGCAACAGGGGTCCGGCTCGTGCGCTCTGGGCGGGGCGCGCGGGACGTGGGTACTTGGGAGGGGATGAGTGGGCGGAAGTACGGTGAGGCGGAGGAGCAAACAGCGCCACTGGCGGCCATGAGGCGATCCGGTGGACGAAAGGTCTCATGTTTGGAAGCTCCAGCGAGTAGTGCACGTGCGCCGCAAGGTGCGTCGGCAGTAAGGGTAAAGGCAACGATGCCCCCAACACTAACGAGCCGAGATCACCGTCCCACACAACCCTCCACAGGAGGAAGGAAAATGAAGTTACCTGGGAGAAACGAGGCGAGTGGGAGTTTGGTGAATTTCGGGTTCTTCCTGGGATTGCTCGCCGCGAAGTGCGGCGGGGGAAAGGGAGTGAATTGAGATGGGGACGGCGGAGGTAGTGAAAGTACAGGAGGCGTCGAAGGAGCACAAAGAGTTCGTGAGTTCTTTGAGAGAGCTTGCGGATTTCTACGAGGCGCGCCCGGAGCTTCAGGTTCCTCATGAGGTTTGTGTGAATCTCTGGTACCAGACGCCTGAAGAGGCTCAGATCGTCGCGAGGCTGCTGGGGAAGGTGAGGAAAGAGGTTCTAGGAGATTCCTTCTTTCTCCTACGTCGGCAGTTTGGGCCGTTGAGGGTGGAGGCAATTTGGAATCGAGACCAAGTGTGTGAGCGTGTGGTCGTTGGGCAGGAGACGGTAGAGGAGCGCGTGCCGGCGACGTTCACGACGCAGAAGGTCACGAGGGATAAGGTAGAGTGGCGGTGCCCGAAGATCACGGCGCCGAGGTTGGAGGGTGGGGAGTGAACTTCTACCTCACAGTGTACACCTACGACAACCCCCGGGAGGGGGAGACCAGGTTCTTCTCGGCGGCTTGCGGGACCGAGGCGCGGAATGTGATGCAACACGAACTCCAGCGCCGCATCCATCGGATCCGGGAGGCCGCCGGGAGGGAGTGGGCGATGACGAGGAGGGAGAGGAGGGAGAGGAGGAAGAGGGTCTTGGGAGAGATCGCCTGGTTGCATGTGGATATGGGGAAAGTGAGGGAGGATGATGGGAGAGGAAAGTAAGTTCGCAGTTCCAGATTCGCGAACGGCGATTGAGGAGGCAAAGAAGCAAGGATTGGTCCCAGTGTTTCCGGGGCCGAATCAACTTCAGATCGACATCGACAGTGATGCCCAGTTCGCGGTGTACAAACGAAACAAGGACATCGTGCATCAGTACTGGGGAATTGTGCATGAGATGATTGAACTGTCGAAGTCCGGCGGGGAACGTCGGCACATCACCCTTACACTCAAGGGGACGGTGGGAGTTCTGGAACGCATCGGACTTCAGGCGGTCCTTGGGAGCGACCTCAAACGGGAGCAGTTTAGTCTGGTACGGGTCTTGCAGAAAGACGCACACCCAACACTGTTTTTTGAGAAGGAAAAGCGCGAGGAGTAACGGTACGAACGTCGGGGGAGGGCTTACGGGCTCTCCCCTTTTTTATTTTGCCCATAACCTCTCGAATTCACAGGGGTACAACCTATACCCCCTCGGGGTCTACCCTTCTCTTTTTATTCTCTCTCTCTTTGGAGTAGTTAGTTGTAGGCATTTAGAATCAGTATCTTCTAGGAGTTCACGGAGCTTGTCCGAAAGCAGAAATCCGGTCTCAAAGTTCTTGTTTTCAGCCTCTAAGGCACCAATCGCAATGAGTTCCTCGCAGACCTGATCGAAGGTGTAGTTGTGGGAGATACCGGAGGCTTTGTGGAGGGAGGCTTTCTTTACTTTCTCTTTTTGAGACACAGCGAGGAGAACTGCACGGCGCGCCCAGGGGAGACAGTCGTAAGCGATGCGCCGGACGAGTTCCATTTGAGGGGGACCGACTTCGGACTGGCCAAGGAGGATCGCGTCGGCCTTGGTGAGACCCACGAGTTGCTGGAAGAGCCGGCCGCCGCCTTCTTCGTGCCCCACGCCGATGATTTCGTCTTTGTAGTTGCGGGTGACGGGACGCCGGCAGGCGGCAATGAACTCCGCCCAGTCAAGGACGAGGCGCTGGTAATTAAATGGTAAATCTATGGAGGCGTGGACATTGGGACGGAGATGCTTGCGTGCGGCGTCGAGGAGTTCACGGTGAAACTGGGCGTGATGTTCAACTTGACGAAGGACTTTTTTGAGCATTTCGTCGGAGGGGAATTGTTTGTCCACGCGGACCTGGATCATGCGTTCACCAAGGTCAGCATTGACGCGGTGGAAGCGTTCGATACCGGGGGTAGCCGCGGCAATAACATGAATCCGACCGTGCCAAGGTGGGGGACCGTCGGAAATCGTGCGACCGTACTCGCCGTCGTAGATTCGGCGATGGGCGCCGAGAACGGCGTTGCGTTTTTCTTCTGGGGCGTTGAGGAGGGAAGTGAAGTCGGAAAAGATCCAGAGACCCTTGGGAGTAAGGCGTTGGAGGACACCTTCGCCTTTTTTATTTGCGCTGCCGGAGAGGAGACCGCCAATGGTCACGTCGTCGGATTGTTCGTGAGGGACATAAGCGGAGGCGCAGGGGATATAGAAGTCTGATTTGCCGCAGGAGGAAGGAGCGATAAGCATGAGCCACACAGGCCGGGTTTCGATGTCGAGGGCCTTGGCGGTGGCGAGGCACGCGCGGAGGGCGAGGAGATCGGGGTTATGGAACCATTGGTTTGAGACATTGATTAGGTTTTGCCAAGATGCTTGCTGGGATTCTAGGGGGATGGAAGTGGACATGATTCTCTCAAGGTAGACAAAGGGCAGCACCTTGAGTACGGCTGCCCGTTGTCCCGATTCCGTAAGCGTGGGCCACGGGGACAGCCATCTGGCCTGATGAGTGTCCAGAGATAGAGTGACACGTTTCTTCGGGGGATGCAATTTTTCCGCTTGACGTGATTACGGAAATATGGGAGAGTGTTGGACGGAGGGAGTTCATGGCTAAAAAGTCGGACGTAGTTATTGAGTTTACGCGGGAGGAAATTAGCGAGGTTGTGATGAAGCTCGCTGTGGCACTTGATGGGGTCTCTGTGAATCTGGCCTCAGTGGGTTTCACGCAATTTGTTCTGCACCAAGCGTTGTCGGCGGCCGCTGAGGACCGTGTTGAGAGGAAATGAGGAAGAACGCCCGCAATGAGGTATTACACCTGAGGATTCTCCTCTCCCAGGCGTGCAGGATTCTGGAGGCGTACTATCCGGAGCTTATGCCGCGGGAGGTTAGGAACTGGTGGACGGGGGAGAAGGTGAGGAAGGGAGTGAAGGAGTCGTGAGGGACTGTCCTACTGGGAAGAAGAGGATCCTCGACGCCGCGAGTGCGGAAGTGAAGGTGCAGTATATGAAGGGAGTGTTTCCGAAGAAGACGTTCCGGAAGTACGTATGTCCGTTTTGTGGGTTCTGGCATCTGACGAGTAAGGAGAGGAAGTGAGATGGGGGCGGCGATGAGCGAGATGGAGAAGTTGCTGGGAAGCGCGGCACAGAATTGGTTTCACCATGCCTGTAGCGACGACGAGTGTCCGATGATGGACGCTGATTGCTTGACTGCCTACTTGAAGCGCCGGTTGCTGCCGCTGCTGGAGGCGGGTGAGGCGGCTAGGAATTATGTTGCTGCTCGACGCCCAATCCACAGCGAATCATGTTCCTTTGATAACGCCCCAGGAGATGAAGGCGACTCATGCAGTTGTGGTTTGCGCGAACAAAAGGAGGCGCACTACAAGCTAATAAACACTTATGACGCCGCCAAAGCGAAAGCACTGGAGGGACTGTGAGCGAGCTAATTTATGTGGTGTTTGGCACAACGGGCGAATATAGCGACCGCACTGAATGGCTGATTAAGGCGTTCACGACTGAGGAAGCCGCGAAGGAACTGGTCGCTAAGGCCACGCAGCGGGCGAACGAACTAATTGCCACGGCACCCAATCGCTACTCCATCAAAGAAGGCAGCAACGAGTTCGATCCCGGAATGCAGGTGGACTATACGGGCACCAGTTACTTCTACGAGAAGGTCGAGTTGGACCGAAAGGAAGTCTGAGCCGATGAGCGAGCCAATCAAGACGTTGGAGACGGTGATGCGGGAGTTGCGGGAAAGTCGGGCACACACTTACGCAAGCGAGAATGCTGGCCTTTATCGGGGATTTGATAATGGGCAGAAACGCGCCGCCGATTCGCTCCAGCCCGTGCGAGATGCGCTGTGGGGGTTGCACGACGAGATGAAAGGCAAGGTTGAGAAATTCAAGAAACTTGCCAGCACAGCAGCGGCGCTGCACAATCTCAGCGAATACGGCATGTGGATAGCGAAGGTGCAATCAATCGAAGATGACCGCCACAGGCTGGCAGCCATTCTAGGCGAAGGAGGGGTGAGCATGGCGAGCAAACGGAAGGCGAGGTTCAAGGTGGGGCAGCGCGTGTGGTGCAAGATTTGCGCTAAGCCTGTGGAAATTCTGCGCGTCCTCGCCAATGGGTACGAAACGACCTGCGAGCCAAAGGCGTGCGGAGGATTGGGTGTTCGGGAGTACGAGTTGCGTCCCCTCACAGCGCGGGAGAAGGGAGGCCGGTGATGTTGAGTGACCGA
>Ga0335085_10012162_pt1 | contig 12700 bp, 14 predicted proteins | sample Lox_Sample_45_FD_206712 | JGI IMG/M metagenome (GOLD analysis project Ga0335085, IMG submission 206712) | Soil microbial communities from Loxahatchee National Wildlife Refuge, Florida, United States - Lox_Sample_4.5 | ecosystem: Environmental > Terrestrial > Soil > Wetlands | place: USA...
TTTGGTAATTCTTCCTCACGGCGGCTCTCTCCTTTAAAAGGGATTCGCAACCCGAACTCTATCCGAGTTCGGGCGAGAGCCGCTGCTTCTTGTTCTCAACTTTCAACTAAACCGGGGACATCCTCGTTGTTTGGACGCAAGCCCTCAAGCCACTCGTTATTGGGTTGACGCGCACTTAACAAGAGGTATGCTGAGTTCACCCGTGGCCCTTCCTTTGTCCCCTAGGAGGTGTCCTAATGAGCGTTCAATTCGTTCACACGTTTGTATTCTCCTGCGCAAGTTGCCAGCTCCCCGTTTCGATCACGCGCGTCAGCGGAGACCAAAGTAAGCAGTCAGTCGGTGATGGTGCGATGCGCACCAGCTGTGGTTATTGCGGCAAGCCTTGTTATGGCTCGAGTGTCACGGCTCGATATCACTACGTGGAAGAGTGGAGGCGTGCCCTGGAAGCAGGCCACCACTAACAAGCGGCGGAAGACTGACCCAGACTCATACACGATTTCATCAGGCCTCGCCTCGGGCTCCGTCCCCGTTAGCCATGAGTGCCTGATTAGTTTCGAGACTGGCAGGAAAAGACAAACTCAATCTTGCTGGACAATTCTACGCCAGCCAATGGAAGTCTGGTACTCCATCGTGAACTCGAATTGGCCGAATTATCGCTCAAATGGCTCAAGTCCCGATTTGCCGGCTTACCAAACATCTCTAACAATGTCGGCTCTGTCAAATCCTTTTTGGACAGACTTCTCCTTTCCACTTCGGCGAGTGGTCTTCGTTGCCCTCGCTGGCCACTGGCGACCACGGCTCGTCTGTAATCTTTCGGTCGGCTTCGATCCGACCCAAACATCTCTTCGATCAAACTTCGACCATGATTACTTCTTCAAACTCCCCTTACGGGGAGCGGGATGCCCCATCAAGTGGACGGCGTTCTACTTCACACCATGTCCGGTACCGAGCTGTCCCGCGTGCGAACCGAACTCAAACGATGGCGAATAGTCGCAGCCATTCCGCCACATCCAGTACAAGCGAACCCCCAGTCTGCGCCCCAGCGCGGCTTTGGCGATGCTCTTATGCCGACGCATCGCTAGGTGCACGTACCGGCGTCGCCAGTCGGGATGGATTCGTGCTGCCGCTTGCGCTGCTTCCACCAACAAGAAGCGCAACAACGAATTGCCCTGCTTGCTGATGTGCCCCAGTCGTTGCTTGTCGGCACTGGAATCTTCGCTCGGAACCACACCCACGTAGTTGCCGATCTGCTTGCCACGGGCAAAGCGTGTCGGAGTACCAATGATCAACACGTAGGCCAGTGCCGTGAGTGGGCCAACACCAGGATGCGTCATCAGTCGCAACACCTCAGGGCGCTTCCTGGCTTCTTGCTCAGCTGCGGCAGTGAGCTCATCGATTGTCGGATTCAGGCAGTCGAACAACTGCAACAACTCTTGCCGGCGCCGACTTGCCCAAGGAGCTAACGCCAGCTTCTCGAACTCGACCCGTCCAGATTCGCTCCACAGCTTGCTCTTCTTGCGTTGACCCTCGTTCATCGCCAGTGCTTGCAGTTGGTTCATGATCCGTGTGCGCATCTGCACCAGCCGATGCCGGTGCCACAGCAGTTGCCGCAGATCCCGATTCTCGGCACGCGGAATCCAAATCCGCGGAAAGTTGTCTTCGCGCATCAGTCGGAGCAAGAGCCGACCATCATTGCGATCAGTCTTGTGCTTCTTCACCCGCTTGGCTTTGATCTGTGCAGGATCGCCAATCCACAGCTCGAAACGGAGTTCTGCCAGCAGCCGCTCGAACCAGCGCGAGTATCCGGTGGCTTCCATCCCGACACACACGGAGGTTCCTCGCTGCTGCAGGTCCCGATAGAATCGTTCTGCTTCGCCGTCCTCGTGCCCCAGGCGACGCTCCCCACACTCGCCGGTTTCTTCCACGAAAAACGTGATCTGTTGAAAGCTCGGATGGTAATCTACGCCTATCAACATCATGTTCGGCTCCTTTCTCCCGAGCCTCTGGTCGTCAAGCAACCAAAGTCTACTCGGGTCGAGGAGCCGACATTGTTATGCAATCAAGTGGGTTTAGTGCTGCGCTATTGGGCGGCGGAGGTCGTGGTGGCCTGGGCGGACTCGGGATGGATCTCGACGGCACGCAGGACGAGCTGCTTCAGGCATTCGATGAAGTGCGGCGAATCGCCGACGGCGGGCATCATGCGATAGCGCTGGATGCCGGCCTTTTTGGCGTCGTTGCGGCCGTCAATATTGATTTCGTGCAGGGTCTCGATGTGCTCGGTGACGAAACTGATGGGCACAACGAGCATTTCCTTGATGCCTTCGTGGCCAAGCTTTTCGAGTGTGCCGACGAAGGAAGGCTCCAGCCATTTCGCAGGGCCGACCTTGCTCTGGAAACAGAGCATGTGCGTGCGCGGCCAATTGGCGAACTGCTTCGTGCCGCTCTCACAGACCAGACGAATGGACTCCGCGACGTGGCGCGGGTAAGGATCGCCCTTGTCCACAAGACTCATCGGCAGGCCGTGGGCGCTGAAGACCAGATGAATGCGAGAACTGTCCTGGAATTGGCGCAAGCATTTGCCGATGTTGGTGACCAGGGCCTGGATGTACTCGGAATGGTCAAAGAAATGTTCGATGGTGCGCTCGGGCAGCGCTTCCTCGTCCGCTTCGCCGTAGACGCGGCGCCATTCCTTGAGGCTGCTCAGCGTGGTGGCATAGGAAAAGTGAGGATAGAGCGGGAGAAGAACCAGTTCGTCAAGATGGCCCGCCTGTTTGAGCGCATAGACGGCATCCTCGGTGAGCGGCTTCCAGTAGCGCATGGCGGTGACCGCAACTGGATCGACGTACGGGCTGACCGCTTTCACGAGCTTGAGGCGCTGACGCTCCGTAAGAATATTGATGGGAGAGCGGCGGCCAATCATCCCGTATCGTTGCGCTACGGCAGGCGTGCGTTTTTTCGCGATGTAGTTGGCGAGAGGGCCACGGATGAAATTGAGTGGCCCGAGCGGGATGATGTCCGGGTCAAGGAAGAGATTGCGCAGGAAGGGTTCGACGGTGTCGAGCGAGTCCGGCCCCCCCAACTGGAAGAGGACGATGCCGACGCGTTTTTTGGAGTTGGTCATAGAAGGATCTTTCTCTGGCGCGTAAGTTGCGGTTTAAATCAATTCAATTCCTGCGGGGTTAAAGCCCATTTCCAAAGCATTGCCGAAATGTCGGAGCTGAAGCTCCGACCCCTATCGAAGAGGCCAAAAAACCAGCCTGGCGCCGGCACCCTACTTTGCTGACGGGAGCGCGTTTTTGATGCGCTCCAGTTCGGCGCGGACGTTGGCGGTGCGCCTGGCGATCGTGAGATAGAAAAGGAAGTACACCCCCCAACCGATCATGTAAGCGGCAAAGACGCTGTCGAGATTTTTCATTGGACCTCCACCTCCCGGGCTAGAGAATCGGCTTCCGTCTGCATTTTTTCGAGGGCGTAACGCTCCACGATCAAAGACGCCATCAGCACATGCATGGCAAAGGCGGAAAAGAAAAACACCGCCTTCATCGTGGGGTCAAGGCCGGAACCCTGGCCGCCCATGATGACCGGCTGCGGGTGTTGCGTGCGCCACCAGCGGATTGCGCCAAATACCAGCGGCACGTCAATGAACGCGAAGATGCCGAAGAGCGAGCTGAGCAGAGCGCGGCGGTCGGGCTCCTCGACCAAAGTGCGAAGAAGCAGGTAAGAAACATAAAGGAGCCAGAGAACGAAGGTGGAAGTGAGGCGCGCGTCCCAGGTCCACCAGATGCCCCAGACCGGATGCGCCCAGATCGGGCCAGTGATCAGCACCACGGTGGTGAATGCGAGGCCCACTTCCGCGCCGGCGACGCCCAGCCAGTCATATTGCTGCTTGCGTTTCCAGACATAGAGCAGATTGCCGATGAAGCAGAGGAAGAACGCGGTGAAACCCGCCCAAGCGCTGGCGACATGGAAATAAAAGATGCGCTGGATGACGCCCATGGTGCGTTCCGTCGGCGCGATGTAGAACGACGCATATGCCGACGCAATGACCAGCAGGACGGCAACGGCGGCGAGGATGATGCGTTTGGTCATGGACGGCTATTCCTCCAGAAGATATTCGCCGAAAAGCCATAGCGCCGTCAAAAAGACCACATCGAATACGCCCAGGAACGCCATGCCCTTCCACTGCACGATGGGCTGGCGATCGAGCAGACTGACGCTGACGGTGGCGCTGACGACGAGCACGGGCGTGAGCAAAGGCAAAAGCAGGAGAGGCAGCAGCAATTCGCGCATGCGGGCTTGCGCGGAGATGGCGGATAACGCTGTCCCAGCAACGGAAATGCCCAGGCTGCCGAGAAACAGGACGAGAAGCAGGTAGTGGAGTTCGGGAAGAATCGGAATGTTGTAGAAGACGGCGAAGAGTGGCAGCATCAGGATTTCGGTGACGAGCAGGAAAAGGGTGTTGGCGGTGAGCTTGGCAAGGAAGATGGAAAACGGGTCGCTGACGGCGAGGCGGAGAGAACTGAGCGTGTCGTTATTCTGTTCGCGCAGAAAACACGGCTGCAGCATCAGCGATGCGGCGAACAAAATCGCCAGCCAGAGGAGGCCGGGGCCGAATTCCCTGGATTCCTCCGAAGTAGGGCTGATGGCAAAACTGAAAAGGATCAAGACGACAAGAATGAAGACGACCGTGGTAGTGAGGAGTTCGCGGGAGCGGAACTCGGTGCGAAGTTCCTTGCCGAGGAGAACCGTCGTGTTGGAGAGGAGGCTCATGGCGGCGGTCAGGCGGCTCCGAAGGTCAGGATGTCGTGGAGCGAAGCGCCCGTTTTGGTGTCGGCAATGACGCTTCCGGCGTCGAGACGCACGGCGCGCGTGGCGAGCGCAGAAATCTCTGATTCGCCGTGAAGGCTCATGACGACGGTGCAGCCGGCGCGGTTGAGTTCGCGGAGCGAGTGGGCGAGCCAGGTGATGCCAAGGGGGTCGAGGCCGGTGGCGGGTTCGTCGAGCAACAAAACCGAGGGTCGATGGATGAGCGCGCGTGCAATAGCGATGCGCTGGCGCATGCCGCGGGAAAAGGTGCGAACGAGCGAGTCGCGGCGTTCATAAAGGCCGACTTCGCGAAGCAGGGCCTCCGCGCGGGCGGCAGGCGATTCCACCTTTTGCAGCTTGGCAAAGAGGACGAGATTCTCCTCGGCGCTCAACTCGTCGTAGACCATAGTGCTGTGGCCAACGTAGCCGGGTCGGGAATGGCCCTGGGTGCCTGGCCCATCCCCGGGAAACGAGAGCTTGCCGTGTGTGGGGCGAACGATCTGTCCGGCGATGCGGAGAAGAGTGGTCTTGCCGGAGCCGTTGCGCCCGGCAAGAACCGCGCATTCCCCGGCGGCAATTTCAAACGAGACGCGGCGCAAGGCCAAAAGGCCACCATAGCGTTTATCAATGTTCTCGAAGCGGAGGCCGGTTGGCGGTATTTGGAAAGAGCTCACGGTCGATTGGTTCGCGCCGGCTAGCTGGCGCGGATCAAATTTTATCTTCGTGCAAGATTATTTTCCCTGTAGACTGGGCTTTCGTGCTGTGACATTTAACCCGGGATACCAATCTCGCCAAGCACCACGAGCACAGCCAGGAATGGCTGTGCTACCGGACCAGGTCGCGAAGAAGCTTCTCGACGCGGGCTTTCTCGCGCTTGTACTCCTCTTCGGAAATGGTGCCCGCCTGCTTGCGCAACTCCAGACGGAAGACTTCGTCCTTCAACGAGTCAATGCTGGCGTTGACCGTCTCCTTCATGGAGTCGGCCGAGGCAGCTTTCTTCTCTTTCGCGGGCTTTTTCGTGGCTGGCGCGGGCGGGACTTCCACGTCCGGAGCCGGCGCAACCACAACCTGCTTGCGCGAAAGAAGAATCGCCCCAAGAGCAAACAACGCGAGCAATCCGCCGAAGAGAGGCCACTTGAGATCGTCAATGCGCGGCGGCGCAAGGTTCACCTGCTGGCCTTGGGGTTCGTTGCGCGAATTCCCTTCCTGCGCTTGTTGGCCGCCTGAGCTATCGGCGGGCGAGCCGACGCCGGAGATGGAAACTGTGAGCGAGCCTTTAGCCGCGAGCGGGTCGTGCAGGAAGACGTTCATGCCCTGTTCCTGGCCTGCGGGAGAGATGCCTTCGCCGGTCACCGTAACGCCGGGAGGAGCTACAAGCAGCAGGCGCACGCCGCCATAGGCAGCGGGAAGTTTCACGGTGCCCGAATTATTGGGATACGGAAGCTCGTAGGAAAGCCGGACGTTGGTGTCGCCTGGGCGAAAGGCGTAGGCAATGGCATAGCGGCCTTTGCCCTTGTCAATCGAGGCCTGCGGCACATCCATGCCCATGGCGCCGCTGGTGGCGGTGACGTTTTTCAAAGCGCCCTTCTCGGGAACATCGAAGTCGAAATTGCCTTCGGCGCGGAAGAAAGCGACGGGCGGCTGGGAATTGTTCTTGACGTTGTATTCCTCGGCGCCGAGGAGCTTGTCGCCCTGGGGCTGAAAGATGACCACGTGCGAATCGATGCTGATGGTCTTGGGATCTTTGGAAACGTTAAAGACCTCGACTTCGACGGTGGGACGGACCGGAGGCGCAAAGGTGTTGAAGCCGACGTCCTGGTAGGTGACGCGGATGAGGACAGGAACGGTGCCGATGGCGTCATTGGTGGCTGTGAAATGGCCCTGCGCGTCGCTCTTCACGGAGGCGAGCAGCGCCATGCCTCCGGTGGGGCTGAGGAGATCGACGTCCGTATTCGGAACCGGCTGCCCCGTGGTGCGGTTAATCACCGTTCCGGTCAAAGTTCCGGCCAGAGAGAGCGATGCGGCGAAGAGTAGTGTGAGGGCGGTGGTGAGAAGACGCGGCCAGAAAGCCTTCATCGAGCGCTCCGGTCCGCAGCGGCCGGACGGGCAGCGGGGCGTGGGCGGCGGATCTGGGACTCGGTAACCTGCTCGATTTCCGCGAGAACGAGGGCGGCTTCATTCTCCAGCGTTGCTTTCATGGTTTCGTAGTCGCCTTCCGAATATTTTCCGGCGCGATGCTCAAACTTCAGGTCGCGCAGGTTGTCGTAGATGGTGTCACGCCGCTCGAGGAGTTGATCGAGTTTGGTCCGGTGCGGAGCAAGGTCGGAGGCGTCCGGCTGAATATAGAAAATGAATAGAAAGACGGCGGCCGTAAGGCCGAGACAAGCGCCGAGGATGGCCCAATCAGCGGGAGCAGCGAGCAAGAAAGTCAGCAGGAGAGGGAGCATGGGTCAGTCCTCGGTATCGCGGTCCGCTTGGGCGCGCGCGCGTGCCAGCGCGTCCGAAGGGGCAGCGGGAGCGTGGCCCGCGGGAACTGAGGACGCAGGGCGCACGGCCCACTTGCGGACGACGAAAATCACAATGGCGAAGCCGACGATGGAGTAAAACACCGGCATCAGCCAAGCCACCAGGCCGAAGCCCTTCTTTGGCGGCTCGACGTAAACGGTCGGGCCGTATTCGGCAACAAAGGCGTCAATGATTTGCTGTTGGTTTTCGCCCTTAGCCAGGTGCTGGTCAATTTCCTTGAGCATGCCCTTGGCCGTGTCGCAAGGCCCGGAGAAAGCGCCGCCCGGATGGGCGCACAAGCCGGCGCTCATATCGCACCCGCGGCACATGCACTTCAGGTGCGTGCCGATTTCCTTGGCGCGCTGCGAATAGCCGACTTGCGCAATGACGAGGGAGGACGAGGCCAACACCAGCAGGAACGAAAGAACGGCGATGCGTTTCGCGTTAATCATGGCCCTCACGCAGCGTTACGCCCGGGGTCAACGGTTGGGCGACGGCCGAGGTGGATGTTTCCGGTACGGTAGCCACACCCAGTGCCACGCGGCGGTTGGGCATCAGGGCAAGCAGCGTGCCCATCACCACCCAGACACCGCCCAGCCAAATCCATTTTACCAAGGGGTTCAGGAAGGCATGAATCACAGGAACATTGGCTTCCGGATCCATGCCTGCATACACCACGTAGAGGTCATCGCGCAACGTGGAGTAGATGGCCACCATGGTGCCAGCGGCTTGTTCCGTACCCTGGAACTGGCGCTTTTCCGGATAGAGCAGCATCAACTGCTTGTTGTCTTTCAGGACTTCCACGATCATGCGCTGCGCCGTGTAGTTTTTCTCGGCTTTCGTGTCGGCACTTTGCAGCACCAGCGTGTACGGCCCGAGCTTCATCGAATCGCCGATATTCATCGCTTTTTGCGCTTCGATGTTGAAAGCCGCTCCGGCCAGCCCGATGAAGACGAGCACCATGCCGAAGTGGACGACGTAGCCACCGTACCGCCGCGTATTGCGCATGGAGAGTTCATGGGCGGCCATCATCAGGCTCATGCCGGTGCGGGCCTTGATTACCTTGGCACCACGGTAGAACTCTTCGACGATGGTCCAGAAAACAAAGGCGCAGAGGAAGAGGCACAGCAAAGAAGCGCCATCGCGATAACCGAGGAAGAACGCGGCGACCGCACCAATGAGGCCGACGATGACTGGCCAGCCGAAGTTGCGCTTCAGACTGTCCACGGAGGTTTTGCGCCACGCCAGCAGCGGCCCAACGCCGGTGAGGAACAGGATGGCCAGGCCGATGGGGATCATGATCTTGTTGAAGAACGGAGCGCCAACGCTGATGCGATTATTGGTGAACCATTCGGAGAAAACCGGGAAGAGCGTGCCAGAGAGCACAGCGATGCAGGCGATAAGGAAGAGCAGGTTGTTGAAGAGGAAGCTGGACTCGCGCGAGATCATCGAATCAAGCATGTTCTCACTCTTCAGGTAGTCGCGGTTCTTGACGTAGGCAACGAAGCATACAAAGAGGATCACCGCCAGGAAGCCGACAAACCACGGGCCGATGTGCGAATTGGCAAACGCATGCACGGAACTGACTACGCCACTGCGGGTGAGGAACGTACCCAGGATACAAAGTAGGAACGTGCAGAATACAAGCCAGACGTTCCAGACCTTCATCATGCCGCGCTTTTCCTGCATCATCACGGAGTGCAGAAACGCGGTGCCGGTGAGCCAGGGCAACAGCGAAGCGTTCTCAACCGGATCCCAGCCCCAGTAGCCGCCCCAGCCGAGAACGGCGTAGGCCCAGTGTGCGCCGAGGAGAATGCCAAGCGACTGGAAGCACCAGGCAACCATGGTCCACTTGCGGGTGAGGTGAATCCACTTCTCACCGGGATAGCGGGCAAGCAAGGCAGCAAGGGCAAAGGCAAACGGAATGGTAAAACCCGTGTAGCCGGAATAGAGGTTCGGCGGGTGGATGACCATTTCCGGATACTGCAACAGCGGATTCAGGCCGTTGCCATCCTGCCGCGTGAAGGGTTCCAGGAACCCGCTCGCGTTGACAATGCTCAGTGTTTTGAACGGATTCTCGACAAAGTTGTTGAGCGTAAGGAAAAAGATCTGCACGCCAGCCAGGATGACGCCGACGTACGGCATCAATTCGCCGTTCTTATTGCGATAGACGATCAGGACGGAAATGATGTAGACGGAGAGGAGGAAACTCCAGAAAAGAAGAGATCCTTCCTGGCCGGCCCAGAGCGCGGCAACTTTATAAAAGGTGGAAAGATCCCGATTGCTGTGGGAGACCACATAGCCCATCGAGAAATTGTCGCTGAACAGGAGATATTCGACGGCGAAGGTGGCGATGAAGATCAGAACACAGGTGGCGATGCCGGCCTGACGCGTGCTTTTCACCAACAACGGGTGACGGGTCTTGATGGCGGCGATGCCGCCGACGAACGCATAAACCGCACAGACGAACGCAAGCAGAAGTGTAAAGGAACCGAATACATCCATAATGCTTCCGCCTCTCCCCTTTAGTTTTCAACTGGCGCGTTACATGCTGCTCTGCTGGGTAGCGCCGGTGGGAGCGGGCTTGTCTCCACCAGGAGCCGCTTCGTATTTGGAGGCGCACTTGGCCTGCACATGCTCGGCGACAAAGCGTCCGTCGGCGCCGGGGCGTCCCTCGACAAGAGCCTGAGACTTGTCGACAAACGTGTCCGGCAGCGGATCGCTACCAACGTACGAAACCGGGAGGGTCTTCCCCTGTTCGACCAGGGTGAAGTCCACGCGGCCCGAGGAACGCTTGATGCTGCCTTCCTGGACGGTGCCCGCCAGACGCATGCGGTGGCCTCGGTCGGAGGCGTTCAAGGTCTGGTATTCCGCGATCGTGTGGTAGTAGGTTTTGCTCTCGCCATAGCCGAGCCAGGCGAGAAAGGACAAGGCAACGATGATCACCCCGATGCCGACCCCGAACTTAGCCCGATTTTGCACAAAGCACCCCTAACACAGCGGTCCCAAAGGACATCTTAGCATACCGCGAAGATTGAACGTGCCAGGAATAGTGTCGGTTGAGGCATCACGGTTCTCAGTGATGGAAGTCACAGGTACCTAGTGCCCGTGGGCGGCGAGGGCCGGGAGGGCGGCGCGGAACGCGGCAACATCCACGGGCGCTAGAGCTTGCGGGGCCGTTGAAAAATGCAACGGCGTGTAAAAAACCGGGCAGCTGAGCGACCCTTCGCTGAGTTGCAGATGGAAAGACTGCAGTTCCGATGACAAAACAAGGATCCGCTTGGGCTTCAGTGAGCGGCGAATCCGCGCGATGGCGCTGGGCAAATGGCGTTCGAGAAGATCCTGGAGCAGCGCAGGATCGGCGGAAGGCTCGACCGGACATTCCAGGGCCGAGGCCAGCACCATACGGCGCTTCTGAAATTCCGCGAGAACCTCTTCGAAAGACTTTCCTTCTTTATCCAGACCGACTGCCGCGAGAATTTGCCCCGCCAGGCCGCCAAATGAAGTTTCGGGATTGTAGAGAAAGTCAGCATCGGACTCTGGGGCGGCAGCGGTCAGCAGAAGGGCCTGGATGTGAATCGGGCGGAAACGCGTGGCCCACTCCAGGCGCTGGAGACGGCGAGAAAAATGCTCAGCAGAGGCTAGCTGGCCGCAGCCGTCACACGGAAGAATCGTCGGAATGGCCATAAACAAAATCCTAGAACACGGACAAGGACGAGGCAAATGGACAAAAGTCCAAGTTCGGTACAATCTTGTGCGGTTGCGTAGCCGGGATGGTTTAGGGGTACTGCTGCCGCGCAACCGCACCTTCGGTTAGACGGTGAAAACCCAGAAATGCGGATAAAGTTGCGGCCCATAGGGTCAAGTGCGGTTTGGTAGCTCCGCCATCTTATTTACCCCGAGCTTCGAAGGGACGGCGACCATGCTGCAGGCCCGCTTGCCTGCTGGAAGCAGGCGCTACAGCTACTTGGAAACGGCGGCGGTGTCCGAGGGCAGCTTGGAACGCAGGCACCACTTGAGTTCCTGGCTCATCTCAACAATTTCCATACCGGGCATGACGATAAATTTACAGGAGAGCATCTCGCGGGGCTCGTCGTCGTCGGGCAACCGGCAGGTGACGCGGCAATACTGGCAATCCTGATTCCAGCAGAAGCGGCCGTAGGGGATGGTCTCCGGGCTGATGAATTGAAAGCAACGGAGCAGCGAATTGCGCTCCGGCACCTGAAATTTCTTCCCAAAGATGGTGATCTCAACCAGTTTTTCGTAGGGACGGAATGGTTCCGACATGATGGTCCTTTGCTGATAACCTGCAACGCGGCTCAAATTCCCCGAGCTGGTAGTGGTAGCGGTGCGACTTTAGAGTAGTGCGGCCCGGAGCATGGAACAACGAATGGATGCAACTCGCGTAGCGAAAGGGGCAACGCCGGGGACTAGGAACCGAAGTCGAAGAACTGGCACATGCGGCGGAATTTTTCGTAGCGGGCGTCGAGCAGCCCGCGGCGGCTTTGGTTCGTGAGCATCAGAAGTTGGCGCTCCAGCACGTCACCGAGAATCTTGGCTGCGCCTTCGTGGTCGCTGTGGGCGCCCCCATCGGGCTCGGGGACCACCTCGTCCACGATGCCGAGTTCCTTCAGGTCGGAGGACATGATCTTCATCGCAATCGCGGCGGTCTCCGCCTTCGTGGAATCGCGCCAGATGATGGAAGCACAGCCCTCCGGGGAAATCACGGAGTAAAAGCTGTTTTCGAGGATATTGACGCTGTCGCCGATGGCGATGGCCAATGCGCCACCAGACCCCCCTTCGCCGGTAACCGTGACGATGATCGGCACGGGAAGCCGCGCCATTTCGCGCAGGTTCCGGGCGATGGCTTCGCCCTGGCCGCGCTCTTCGGCATCAATGCCGGGATAGGCGCCGGGCGTGTCAATGAACGTCAAAATGGGGCGGTTGAATTTTGCGGCGAGCTGCATGATGCGGAGGGCCTTGCGATACCCCTCGGGCTTGGGCTGGCCGAAATTGCGCACCACGCGCTGCTTGGTATCGCGACCTTTCTGGTGGCCGATGATCGCGACGGGGCGGCCGCGGAACTTGCCGAGGCCGGTAATCAGGGCTTTGTCGTCGGCAAAGCCGCGGTCGCCGTGGAGCTCGACGAAATCGGTCATCATCAGGCTGATCCAGTCGAGCGTATAGGGGCGCTGCGGATGGCGGGCAATCTGGGCGCGCTGCCAGGGGCCAAGATGGACGTAGAACTCGCGGCGCAGCTCGAGGACTTCCTTTTTCAGCCGCTCCACTTCGGCTTCGTTGTCTCCCGTGGAGGCGAGGCGGCGGAGTTCCTCGACGTCGCGCTCGAGACGCTCGATTTCGCGCTGGCGGTCGATCGTGGTGACCGTCT
>Ga0335085_10012165_pt1 | contig 12698 bp, 9 predicted proteins | sample Lox_Sample_45_FD_206712 | JGI IMG/M metagenome (GOLD analysis project Ga0335085, IMG submission 206712) | Soil microbial communities from Loxahatchee National Wildlife Refuge, Florida, United States - Lox_Sample_4.5 | ecosystem: Environmental > Terrestrial > Soil > Wetlands | place: USA: Florida...
GTCCCCTCACCGTTCACAAAGCCACTGTAACTCACCGTCAACACCGGGTTGGTCTGCCCGTACGCACGGCTCACGTCGTTCGCGCTCACCGTCAACACCGCCCCCGTCACGCTCAAGGCCGTTGCATTCCCGGCGGCTTGCGTAAACGTATAATTCCCATTATTGGCGCTCAAACCTGACCCAGTGACGGGATAGCTCCCGACGTCACTTGTTGATGATACCGTCGTTGTGAAATCCAAGGTTCCAGTCGTGGAATTAGTCAAATTATCACTACCTTTAAAACCTGTGACTGTCCCGCTTAGAGCGGGCACTGCCGAACCATAGGTCATGTTTGTGGCATCTGCTACATACGTCAAAATCGCTGCCGTAATATTCACCGAGCCGCTTCCGCCGACTAATGTATAGTTAGTCGCCGTCGCGCCGCCTAACATCAGGTCCCTGAATGCCGTAATTGCTTCTGAGCCAACGTTTGCGCCAGCCAATGCTCCACTCCCTGAAACCAGCGACACATCGTCTCCGACCACAGCGTTGGCCACACTCAAGATTCCCGCCGCGGCATTTGTCGTCCCATCATATTGGCGGGTACCTGCCAAAATCACGGCCAAAGGAGTTACCGTCAAGGTTCCATTGTTATAGGTAATCGAATAATTGTTCGGGTCGAATGTGCCGCCCACTGCCGCGCTAGGCATCAGTATGTAGGTATTCACCGGGGCGTTGACCGCCGTCCCTCCGCTGGCCGTAATCGTCACTGTTCCGATCGTCTCTCCATTCTGTAACCCAATGCTCGTGAAGGCCGTCGAGCCACTGCCGTAACTGTTTGTTTGGCCGTACACCTTGCTGTCACCGTTCGCAGTCACCGCCAATGGCGCAGAAGTAATATCCGCCGTCGTGGTTGGCTGTGTCAGAATATAATTGCCAGCATTGGTACCTGTCAGGGTTAATCCCGATATTTGCACCGTCTTGTTTGTGCCGACATTTTTGTCAAGAAATGCCCCCGCCGCTCCACTGGCATCCAAAGCTACGTCGGCACCACTGAGACCTTGTCCTGTCAAGGTGGCAGCGCTCGTATCAATTACAGCATTGGTTGTGGCGTCGTAGACCTTGTTGGAAACCACGATTCCAGCAGCCGTCACTTGCCCTTGATTCACGGCCATCAGGAAGCTATTGGTGGCGCTCATTCCATCATTATCAGTCACGATTACACTGATTGTATTTGTTCCAATCTTATTAGCCTCGGGAGCCACGGCAATTGTGCGATTAGTACCTGAGCCACCAAAGGTAATATCATTGGTAGCGTTTACCAGTGTCGGGTCCGATGATGTGGCCGTCAGCACCAGGTTTGAGGCGGGCGTTTGTGCGTCGCTAATTTGAAAAGGAATCGCCGTTGTCGGCGTATTCACCGGCGTTGATTGATCGGTAAGGCCGCTGATATCGGGCGGTGACACAGTTGCCATCATCAGACTCCATCCGTTGATGCTGCCGTTGGTCAGATTTGCATAGTTTGTATAGCTATAAACATATAATGACCATGTGCCATTCGGCGATACTCCATTGAAGCTCGACATGGCCACCGGTGTATTTGTGTACAATGACGGGTCTGGTGCGGGTGAAGGAAAGCTAGCCAACGGACCGTTGGGGGGTAAATTCCCCAACCCCTCCGCCAAACCAATAGCTTGATCATTTGTGCCTGAATAATTACCCGGCAGGAAAGGTATCGAGATGAACGGATACGGAAATGGCAGCGGAAATATTGCGGTGTCACTAAGAGTGAACGTAATGTTGGTCGCCCCTTCCTCATACGCAGCAGGCGGGGAATTCGTAAGCGCCATCCCGCCATCACCGGCACGGGAATAAATAACTACCGCGGCTTGATTGTCCGGCGCCACCAGAAGCATATCCACATCACCAGGGTAGTTGTGGCTGAACTGACTCATCGTCACCGTCATATTGGTTATGGTGCCGCTCATATTTGAGACGACAATTTCCGAGGCATATGGAGACGCCATACCCTGAGGTGGGATGCTTATAGCATTCGTGTTTGCGAATCGCGCCGACCCGAGCGGTGGCGGATTGACGGTGAACACAAAGCTATTGGTGGCACTGCCATGCATGTCGGTGGCAATGACCGTTATGGTTGAAAATCCGGTTTGGCCAAAAGACGGGGTAATAGAAAGGAATCTTTGAAGCCCCGGGTGACCCAAATCATCGTAATAGGCATAAAAAAGGATATTGGTCGCCTGGACAACTTCCGGATTCGAGGAAGTAGCAGTTAATATTATCTGATCCAAGCCGCTAACATTGGTATCGCTCAATGACAAAAAGATGAGTTCAGTCGGCTGGTCTTCGTAAACAGATTGATCCCCGATGGCAGAAAACGTCGGCTGTGCTTTAGCTGAAAACGCCATCACCAACAGTGTCAGGCAACCAAGCAAGACGCTGAACCATTTTCTATTAGGAGCGGACCACCTCCATAAAGTGTGGGATTCCGCGGATCTTTGATGATTGGAACACGAAGGACAGGTCATAATTTTTCAGATGATTCAAAATGGACAACTACCACCTTGCAATTCTTAAGGACATTTCTGATTCAAGCTTTAATGCCGTGCTGCAAACGCATAAAAAGTCTAACAATGTAGCACAATATCTGTTCATTGCAAACGGCTGCCATCTATGGAGAAAGGATGCTGATACAATCTTATCAGTCATTAAAACCACAATTTTCGGCCATAAAACGCCTCGGCAAAACCACTCTTTGCAGCGCACTCGATTCCCCGAAGGCGCAATAACGCCCAAAATGTATCTGCCGTAAACCAATGTTTATCCGTCTGGCTCTGGAAATACCGCAAGAGCGCGGCCACCTTTCTCTCGCACAACTCCCGTGGCAGTGGAATGTAAACGTTTGGCGTTCCGAGATCACCGTCGTATTTTGGAATTTCATATTCCAGCACCAGATGATTGCGGAACGTGTTCCAAGCCAGATCAGACAGCACGCGGTGATCTTGATGCCGGTCGTCTCGATACTGGGTCAATACCAGGTCGGGCTCAAATTTGCGTCTCACCTGCTCGAAGGCATCTTTGATGGCCGGCCATTGGCTGGGAAAGTAACTTTCCTTGAAAGTCTTCGTGCGAATCCAGCGGGAGCGGACCCCGCGCAGAAATTCCCCGGCACTCCGTTTCGCTTCGCGCACGCGCTTTCCCTGAGCACTGAAAACCATCCAGTAAATTTGAATGTCCGGCTGTTCGCGGATCAAGCGCAAAACCGTCCCGCCGCAGCCGATTTCGATATCGTCGCTGTGCGCCCCCAAACAAAGCACCTTTTTAACTCCATCCAGCCGCAGGTTTGGCATTGTCTTCCTTCTAGTTTTTATGATTCCAAACCGTCCACGGCGCTTTGCCGCGCGTGAACAAATCCTCCAGCTCCTGCTTTTCCTTGAACGTATCCATGCACGCCCAGAAACCTCCGTGGTGATACACCATCAATTTGCCTTCGGCTATGAGACGTTGAAACGGCTCTTCCACCAGTTCCTCGCTGTCATGGATGTAATTGAAAATTTCCTGCCGCATGACCATGAACCCGCCATTGATTCCCGCCCCGGCTTTGCCGATGTGTTCAAGGCTCTTAACCACTCCCTGCGCATCGGCATTAACCAGATGAAAACTTGCTCTGGGTTTGACGCTGATAAAACAGGCCACGTTCGCGCTCTTCTTAAAAGATTCGATAACCGAAGGGAGCGGCACGTCTGAAAGGCCATCGGTATAATTCGCCAGGAACAACTCCTCCCCTTTCAGGTGCTTCTGGACGGCCTTCAAACGCTGTCCGATATTCGACATGACACCCGTATCCACAAAGGTGATGTTCCAATCATGGATATCGCTGTTCAACAACTTCACATCTTTGCCTCCCTTGGAAAAAACGAAATCGTTTGTCACGCATTCGTCGTATTCAAGAAAGTACTTTTTGATGACGTCCGCCTTGTAGCCCAGGCACAGGACAAAATCCTTGTGCCCGTAATGGGCATAATACTTCATCACGTGCCATAGAATGGGGCGATAGCCAATCGGCACCATTGGCTTTGGCACCGCCTCCGAATACTCGCGCATTCTCATGCCGAGTCCGCCGCAGAATAAAATAACTTTCATTTTCTACTGGTAATCCGCTCTATCAAACTATGTGCGCTTCCAAACTGGGTTTACAGGCCCAAACGAGCAACTCAATAGGACTTCTGCATTGGCCGGATGCTGATATTCATCACCTCAGCCGTCCACGGAAGGGCAAGAGCATTGAGCACGACGCTTGCCACATCTTCGGGTTGTAACAACAACTCAGGCTTGTAAGGGCGGCCTTCCTTGGCGTGCAGCGCCGCAATCCGCGGAGTGGCGGTCCGCCCCGGAAAAACGCTTAATACGCGAATCCCGTCGGCATTGACCTCGTCCCGAAGACTGTCTGCCAGCGCCTTGAAGGCGTGCTGCGTGGCTGAGAAGTGGCCGGTGTTGGCGCGGGCGGTCAGTCCGACACTCGAGTTGATGAAGACAATCTGGCCGCGGGGTTTTTTGAGCAACGGCAACAACTTCTGTGTGAGCAGGAGCGGGCCCCGCACATTGGCTTGGTATTGCCGATCGAGTGATGACACAGGCGCGTCAACCAGCTTCCCATGGTCGATGACACCGGCACAGTGCACCAGGATGTCGAGCCGGGCATATTCCTTGGCCACATGAGTGCATAGCGATTCGATTTGATCGTCCTTCACCAAGTCGCAAGGGAACAAATCCACGCGCGGTGAGGACGCCCGGAGGCGGGCAGCCTTGGCTTCGAGCTTGGAGCGATCACGGCCCAAGAGGCAGACCGTGGCCTCATGCTGCGCCAGACATGCGGCGATAGCCCCGCCGATTCCACCGCTGGCTCCGGTAACGACTGCGATTTGGTCTTTCAGAGTGGTCATAAGCAATGTCTCCACTAGGCAATGACGGCCCTCAAGAATGGGCGGCTTTTTTGAAACCGTACAGTTTGAAGAGTACAGCCGCCACCGCTTCCTCGTTCAACCCGTGTTTCTGCAACATGTATTCCTGCGAGCCGATATGCGGGGAAAAAATGGGTGGCATTCCGATTCGTTTGAACGGCACCTTTGCGCCGTCAGTTTCGGCAAGCACCTCCGCCACCGCGCTTCCCAAGCCGCCATTGATGCTGTGCTCTTCCAACGTGGCAATGCAATCCGTTTCACGCGCCGCCGCTAATACGGCGTCTTCATCAAGCGGTTTCAACGTGTGCATGCTCAATACCCGGGCGTGAATGCCCTGAGTGTCGAGGCGCTCCGCCGCTTTGGCGGCAGTCTGTAACATGCCACCAGTGGAAATCAGCGTCAGGTCTGAGCCTTCACGCAACCGAATCGCCCTGCCAAGTTGGAAATCAATTGTGCCTTTATGCACCGTCGGCTCGCCCGCTTTGCCGATTCGCAGGTAGCATGGACCCGAATGCATTGTGATGGCGCGGGTTGCGGCCCGGGTTTCGACCGGATCGCCGGGAGCCACCACCGTGATGCCAGGTATCGCGCGCATGACGGCAAGATCTTCGATGGCGTGATGGGTCACGCCCATGGGACCGTAGGCGAATCCGCCGCCGACGGTCACTATCTTGACGTTGGCCTCATGATAACAAACGTCATTTCGGATTTGCTCCAGGCAACGCATGGTCGGGAAGTTGCCAATCGAGTAGGTGAACACAATCTTTCCACTCAACGCCATTCCCGCAGCCAGACCCGTCATGTTCTGTTCCGCCACGCCAGCGTTGAGGAACTGGAGGGGCCGTTGCTCCATGAATTTTTCCACCACTCGATAACCAAGGTCACCGGTGACGAAAACGATCCGGGCGTCCTTTTGGGCAAGCTCAAACAGTGTGTCGAGAAAGGCGTTCCTCATGCAGCCTCCACTTCCGCCAGCGCTTTGGGCAGCTCTTCGCCTCGCGGCGGTGTGTAGTGGTATTGCAGTTTGTTCTCCATGAAGCTGACGCCCTTGCCTTTAATGGTATGTGCGACCAGACATGTCGGGCGGCCCGGCTGCGCGGGAATTTGGGACAACGCCTTCTCCAAGGCTCTCACGTCGTTGCCATCCAATTCCTGTGTGGCCCAGTTGAAAGCACGCCACTTTTCAGCCAACGGATTGAGGTCCAGCACATCCTTCACGTGGCCAAGACTCTGGATCTTGTTGTAGTCCACAATCACAACCAGATTGTCGAGCAGGTGGTGGGGTGCAAACAGCGCGCCCTCCCAATTCGAGCCTTCGTCACATTCTCCGTCGCTCAACACGACGAATACACGGTGGGATTTGCCGTCCCGTTTGGCGGCGAGGGCCATGCCAATGCCGAGGGGAAGGCCGTGCCCCAGCGAACCGGTGGAGGTTTCTACGCCGGGTGTGCATTTGTGCGTCGTATGACCTGGAAGAATGCTGCCGTTTTGATAGTATGTCTCCAGCCTCGATAGCGGAAAAAATCCACATTCTGCGAGCACGGCATAAAGAGCGGCGCAGCCGTGCCCCTTGCTCAAAATGAATCTATCGCGCTCAGGCCAGTCCGGACGTTTAGGGTCAAAATTCAGAATTCTGCCGTAGAGCACCGCCAGAATGTCGGCCACTGACAAGCCGGAGCCGATATGCGCCGCATTGGCGCGATTGGCCATCGTGATAATGTGGCGGCGAATGCGGCGGGCGAGTTCCTTCACGGGTACTTCTTTTATGGTGCTCATAATCGTTGATCCGCTATGCGAGACTATACAGATAATCCAAGTCTGTCATCCTTTTTGCAATGGCCTCCAAAACTTTTGCGGCGGGGACGCCGTCCGTCACCCGGTGGTCAAAGGTCAAACTCAACCAACAAGTCCGCGCCACGACCAGAGCACTGTTTTTCACAACGGGCCGCTCGGCAATCCGGCCAACGCCCAAAATGGTCGGCTGCGGCGGATTCAGAATGGGTGTAAACACATCCACGCCGCCAGCCCCAAGGTTGGTGACCGTGGAACATCCTCCCGACAGATCTTCCGAGCGGAGCGAATTGGATCGCGCCCGTTCACTCAACTGCCTCATCTGGGCAATCATTTCAACCAAGGCGGTCCTGTCGGCGTTGCGCACGACCGGCACGGCCAGGCCGGCTGGCACCGCAACCGCAAAGCAGATGTCAACCGTGTCGAACGCAAGCAGGCGATCGTTTTCAATCACGACGTTCAATTCAGGATTCTCGCGCAAAGTTGCGGCCAGCAGCTTGACGAACAGCGCATCGTAGGGCACGGACACCTTTAGCTTTTCGGAAAGGAGCTTTCGCGCGTTGACAAGATTGTCAGCTTCGACCTCACGCGTGATCGTCAGCGAAACGGCGTTATTGAGTGAACGGCGAAGTCGTTCACCAATCGTCCGCCGCATCGCGCTCAATGGCGACCCTTGGCTATCTTTGGTGAAGACCGATGTTGTGCTTGATGGTTGCGCCGTTTGCCGGGCGGCTGCTTGTATGTCCGCCTCGACGATGCGACCACCGGGTCCGCTGCCGGTAACTTTGGCCAAATCAACTTGAAGCTCTCGCGCGAGTTTCCGGGCGGCCGGACTGGCTTTCACACGCCCTTCGCCAGGCTCGGCATCGCTACGGCCGGCAGCTTCCGATACATTTGCATTTTTCAAAATGGGAGATTGCGGAATGATGCTCCGTGCAGCAGGCACCGTTTCGCCCTCGGCCAGCACATAACCCAACAACCCCTGTTCCCTGATCAAGGTCCCGATTTCGGCAACATGGCACAGGACTCCGTCGGCGGGGGAAATCACCGGATTGACGGCCTTCTCGGTTTCGATCTCAAGGATCGGCTCGCCTTGCTTCACCCGGCTGCCATTCGTGTGCAGCCAGTTCACCAACGTCCCTTCGTTGGTGTACATCCCGAAACTCGGCATGACAATCGGTATGGCCATGGCGCGTTATCCCATCAGTTCATCAACAGCGGCAGTAATCTGCTCGACCCTCGGAGTGTAAAGCGCTTCAAGAACCGCCGAAAACGGCACCGGCGTGTCAGCGGCCGTCACGGTTTTAATTGGCGCATCAAGATGATCAAAGGCTTTTTCGGCGACGCGGGCAGCAATGTCCCGCGCCATCGAACACACCGGCGTATCTTCATCAACCACGACCAGACGATGTGTGCGACGGACAGATTCAAAGATGGTCTCTTCGTCCAAAGGATTCAGCGTGAGCAAATCAATGACTTCGGCATTAATCTGTTTCCTGGCCAGGAGGTCCGCCGCCTCAATGCAGAGTTGAGTCATTCGTCCGTAGCCGCACAGTGTAACGTCAGCGCCTTCACGAACCACCTTTGCTTTTCCAATTGGCACAACATAAGGTTCCTCAGGAACGTGCCCTTTAGCCTGTATGCCGAGAAATTTATGTTCCAGAATGACCACCGGCCCGTTATCTCGAATAGCCGCAATCGTGAGGCCCTTTGCATTGTAGGCGGTGCTCGGCACAATCACTTTCAGACCGGGAACATGTGCCAGCACCGACAACAGAGTTTGTGAATGGTGGGCCGCCGCTCCGCCGCCGTAGGTGCGTTTGTCGCCACGCGTGCCATATGCGGTGCGAATGACCATTGGAACTTCGACCTTGCCACCCATCATGTAATGCATTTTTGCGGCCTGATTTGCAATCTGGTCGTAGCACATTCCTATCAGATCAACAAACATCACTTCAACCACGGGGCGAAGCCCGGTCATGGCGGCTCCCACGGCAGCTCCGACGAAACCCATCTCGGCAATGGGCGTGTCTATGACCCGCTCAGGTCCAAATTCCTGTATCAATCCGCGCGTGGCTCGCATCGGGCCGCCCCAGGCGTCAATGAAACCCAAATGCGCGCGACCGGCAGCGCCGGCTATATCTTCACCCAACAAAATAACGTTTGGATCGCGGCGCATCTCCTGACGGAGCGCCTCGTTGATAGCTTGCCCGAACGAAAGTTCTCGAATTTGTGCGCTCATGCCGGCAGGTCTTTCTCGGGCGCCAGAACGTTGGTGTATAGCTCGCTGGGTTCCGGGAGGGGGCTGGTTTTGGCGAATTCAACCGCTTCGTCCAAAAGCACTTTGTTTTTGGCCTCGATGTCGTCAAGCTCCGAAATCGCAAGCGGGCCATTCCGTTGCATGCGTTCGCGAAAACGCTTGATACAATCCTTGGAGCGCGCGGCCTCCTCTTCCGCCGCCAGCCGGTAACGTTTTGTATCATCACTTTGGTGGTGGCCGTAATAGCGGTAGGTTTTACACTCAATCAGTGACGGTCCTTTTCCTGAACGCGCGCGGTCAACTGCGGCAACAGCAGCTTCCCACACGGTTATCACATCCTGTCCATCCACAATCACGCCAGGCATTCCGTAGGCCGGCGCTCGATCAGCCAGATTCGGAACCGGGCAGGCATACTCGAATGGTGTTGTCTGCGAATACCCGTTGTTTTCGCAAACGAAGATCACGGGCAGCGCCCAGATGGCCGCCATGTTCATGCACTCGTGCAACGTGCCAATCCCTGCTGCGCCTTCTCCAAAAAAGGTCACGGCGACCTCTTTGGTTTTGCGCACTTTGGCGGAAAGGCCGGCGCCCAAAGCATGAGCCACTCCGGCGCCCACAATCGGATTGACGCCAAGAATACGCTTTCGGATGTCGGTAATGTGCATTGACCCGCCTTTGCCCCGATTCGTACCAGTCACTTTGCCAAAGAGTTCAGCCATCATTGACGTAACAGCCACGCCTTTGGCGATACAGTGGCCGTGGCCGCGGTGAGTAGAAGCAATCCAGTCTCTTTCTTCCAACGCCGCGCAGACGCCGACCGCAACAGCTTCCTGCCCGGTGTAAAAATGCACAGGCCCTACGGGCGCGCCCGTTTCGACCAGCCATTTCAAGCGCTCTTCAAACTGGCGAATGAGGGACATGCGCTCGTACATCCAGCGCAACGTCTCAGAAGACGCTTGGCCGGCTCTATTTAATCGTGCCGTTGACATGATCGAAAGGATTCAAGCTGCTTTTGATTCTAATCAAAAATCTTTGCATCGGGTATGGGCACCACGAACTTCCCGCCCCACTCGCGGATGCGAGCCATCTGTTTCATAATCTCATCCTTGAAATTCCAAGGGAGTATCAGCACGTAATCGGGTTTTGCTTCGTCAATTCTTTCCACGGGGAAAATCGGGATGCGGGTTCCCGGCAGGAATTTGCCCTGCTTGTAAGGGTTACGGTCCACGGTGAAATCCACGAAATCTGTCCGGATGCCGCAAAAGTTCAGGAGGGTATTGCCCTTGCCGGGCGCTCCATATCCAGCGACCTGTTTTCCGGAACGTTTGGCTTGAATCAGAAATTCCAACAGTTTGCGCTTCGACTCTTTCACTTTTTCGCCGAAGGTCGAATACGTTTCCATGCGGTCAAAGCCGGCGGACAATTCGCGCGCACGCAATTCGAGAACCCGCTTGCCAACCGGCTTGGAGGCGTCCTTTTTGTGGCGCGCGTAGATGCGAATTGACCCGCCATGCGTTGGCAACTCTTCCGTGTCAAACAAGACCAGATCATGCGCGGCAAAAATCTTTTCCACGGTGATAAACGAGAAATAGGAAAAGTGCTCGTGGTAAATCGTGTCATATTGATTTTCCTCCATCAATTTCATGAGGTGCGGGAATTCCAATGTGGCCACGCCCTGCGGTTTTAACACGATGCGAATGCCGCCGACAAAATCATTCAAGTCCGGCACCTGCGCCAGAACGTTGTTCCCAATGACCAAATCGGCCTGCTGCCCCGAGGCAACCATCGCTTGGGCTGTTTCGCGCCCGAAAAATTCCACGAGCGTCGGCACACCTTTTTTAACCGCCACCTTCGCGATATTTGCGGCGGGTTCCACTCCCAATGCCGGGATACCTTTCATGACAAAATTCTGCAGCAGGTAACCGTCGTTGCTGGCCAGCTCGACCGCGAGGCTCGCTTTGCCAAGGTTAAACCGGCTGACAATCATGTCCACGTAGTCGGCCGCATGTTTCAACCAGGTATCCGAGAAGGAAGAAAAGTAGGCATACTCGCTGAAAATGTGTTCGGGGCTGACGTATTCCTGGAGTTGAACCAAAAAGCACTTGTCACACACGCGCACATGAAGAGGATAAAACGGCTCCATCTGATTCAACTGCTCGCGGCTGACGTAACTTTCGCACAACGGGGACATCCCAAGGTCCACGAAAGTGTGCGTCAGCGGACTGGCGCAAAAGAGACATTTCGGATTGTGCGAAGAGCTTGCTGCTTTCCCGCGCTCCGCGGTGGCGGTGTCAGTAGATGAGGGGCCAATGGTTGAATTTTCCGTCATAATGGTTCAGATTTCGGTAATTTTAAGATTTAGTTTCAAGATGTTCGTTGAGGCAAGCAGCGACCGTGCCGCTATTGCGGCGATAAAAAGGTTTTTCGGTCATGCCAGGATCAGGTTGCACGGCGCAACAAACTGTGTTTTATCAGGACTTCCGCAGCTTGATCCAATTCGTTGAATTCCAATCCCGAGCGCTCCGCGATGTCCAGCAGAGAATGAGTGCCATCGGAGAAATTGAGAACCCATAACATTGCCTCCTCAAATTTGTTGCTGCTCGTGCCGCCCATGGCGCGATAAAGTCCCCGGCGCCCAAGTTGCGGCTCGCACTTCGGATTCAGGTTCAGATACGCGTGATTTTTCTCCAAAGTCCTTACGACGCACAACAACCGGAACAGCGATTCCGCCAGCGCCCCCGGTTTTACGAGGCTTAAATCGTCCGCCGAGGTGTGGTATTGAGGATACTTGCCGTTTGGGGTCCGCATAAAACACCCAACCGGCAGATTGATTCCAGGCGAGCAGTATTGGCGTTCATCATATCCATACGGGGAGAAATCCGACACGGCGAAATCATCTCCGGCGTGCCGGAGCACGTGCTCCACAATCCGATTAATTTCCGCATTGCCTTGACGGCTTCTTTTGTAATTGAAACGCCCAGGATCGCCAACACACGAAAGCACCAGACCGTGCTTAATCCGCTGAAGGATCGCTTCATTCAAGGCCAGCCAGGTAATCGCGCCAACGGTGCCTGGTATCCAAACGAACCGATATGAATAACGCAGCGGAATGTTCGCAAGTTGCTGCGCCAGTTTCGCCGCCACCGTCATCCCGGAGAGGTTGTCATTGCAGAGGGACGGATGACACGAATGACACGAAATCAATACCTCTTCCCCAGTAGCTCCTGGAATTTTAAATTCACCATAGGTCAAATGGCCCGGCTCAAGCGCTGAATCAATGCAAACTTCATATTCTTCATCCGCCAGCGCTTCCCATTGACGGTGGGTCATGCAAAAACCCCAGGATTCCTTGTAATAGGACGTGCGATAAGGAATCCAGTCCGGCTTCTCCGGCAGGGTAAACACATGCTCCTTAAGCTCCGACCACCGCAACCTCCGATGCACAGACACACTGTAATTAACCACGTGCAGGTTGCTGTTTGAGAAGTCCACGATTTTTTCACCACGGCCATTTTTAATCCAGGCATCGCGAATGTTCCACTCCTTCGGAACCGTCCAATCGAAAACCTGGGTGCCGGTGGAAACCTCATGTGGGGACAAAGGAACAAGCGCCTGCAATAGCCGCAAGCTCTGGCGGAATCCATCACCGGTAATGCTGCGGCAGATCGGATAAAGTGCAACAATGAGTT
>Ga0335085_10012166_pt1 | contig 12698 bp, 6 predicted proteins | sample Lox_Sample_45_FD_206712 | JGI IMG/M metagenome (GOLD analysis project Ga0335085, IMG submission 206712) | Soil microbial communities from Loxahatchee National Wildlife Refuge, Florida, United States - Lox_Sample_4.5 | ecosystem: Environmental > Terrestrial > Soil > Wetlands | place: USA: Florida...
TACGAAGGCGAGTTCGTAGTCGAGGTCGGCGAGTACGAGGGCGAAGGCGACGGCGAGCAGTTCCTCGGCGACATCCTCGGTCCGGTCCTCGGCAGCGAGTACGAGGCGGAGGGCGAGACCGAGCAGTTCCTCGGCGACATCCTCGGCACGGTTCTCGGCAGCGAGTACGAGACCCCGCTTTCAGAAGCACAGGAATCCGAGCTCGCCGCCGAGCTGCTGGAGATCACCAGTGAGCAGGAACTCGAGCAGTTCCTCGGCAACATATTCAAGTCCGTCGGCGGCTTCATCAGGTCACCCGTCGGCCGGGCGCTCGGCGGCGTGCTGAAGAACGTGGCGAAGAAGGCGTTGCCGGTCGTGGGCGGCGCGCTCGGGTCGATGGTGGCGCCGGGGATCGGGACCACGGTCGGCAGCAAGCTCGGGTCGATGGCAAGCGGGATGTTCGAGGTCGAACTGGAGGCCATGCCGGGCGAGGCGGCGGAGTTCGAGGTCGCACGGCGAGTTGTGAACACGGCGGCCTCCGCCGCGCACCACGCCGCGATGGCCCGGCCGCGGCCAGGAGTCAGCCCGCAGACGGTGGCCCGCGCGGCGGTCGCGGCGGGGGCTCGCCATCATGCACCAGGCGTATACCAGGTCTTGATCAAGTCGCTCGCACCTGGTGCCACGGGCCGTCGCCCGATGGGTGCTGGCGTGCGCGGCGGCGTGCGCCGACCGCCGATGACGGGCAGGCCCGGCTACCGCGCCGCGCCCGGCAGGCCAGCCGCCCGCCCGATGACAGGCAGGCCCGGCTACCGCGCCGCGCCCGGCAGGCCAGCCGCCCGCCCGATGACAGGCAGGCCCGGCTACCGCGCCGCGCCCGGCAGGCCGGCCCCGCGCCCGATGACAGGCAGGCCCGGCTACCGCGTTACCCCGTCCCGCCCGATGGCGGCCCGCCGGCCGGCCGGGCCGGGCACCATCCGTCGCGGCGCCGGCTATCCGGCCGCGCCCGCTGGCCAGCGCCGCCGCCCCACCGGGGGAGCCCCGGCATACCGGGGCCGCCGCGGCTACGGCTGGGGTTATGGCGACTGGTACACCCCGTACTGGACCGACGGCGGCGGATACTACGACACCACCGGATACTACGACGCCGACGGTACTGCCGCCGACGCGGCTCAGGCGTCAGGGCGCTGGGTCCGCCGAGGGCGCCAGATCGTTCTCTACGGGGTCTGAGAGCAATGGCCGCGGCACAGCTCGCCACCTGGATGCTGGAGCGCGAAGCGCGCGCCATGCTCGCTCGGCTCGACCGGGTAAAGCCATTCGTGGTTCAGGAGACGATGCTGCCTGCCGCGGCCCTCTCACCCGCGGCGCAGATGGGAATCGAGCATTACCTGCTGCGCGGGCGGCGGACGCTCCGGCAGCAGATCCGCCGCTACATCAGGTGGCTGCAGGGGGCCGGGCGGGGCGCGGCGCCGGCGGAACAGCAGCGGAGGTTCACGTTCCTCCGACTGCAGTTCAACATGGCGCTGTCCCAGCTCGACCTGTTCTCCGACGCGATCACGCAACGAAGCGAGAACGAGACGGGACTGTGGCTGTCTGGCCTGGATGTGGCCGCGCAGGACGCGCTCGACCTGCCTGGAGGGTACTTCCGCGCGCCGCCGGTGGTCTGCTACCTCCATCGCGGGCTGGGCGGCGCGATCCGGCGAGCGCGCACCAGGCTGCCTGGGGGAGGTGAGAACCCGGTGTCGATTATCCGCATCCCCCGGGAGCGGATGATCGGCTACGGAATCGCATCATCCCTGGTGCACGAGACGGGCCACCAGGCGGCGGCCCTGCTGGGCCTGATCGAGTCGCTCCGCCCAGAAATCCAGCGGGCACGGCAAGGTACTGTCGGGCCGGAACGAGTCGCCTGGCGGCTGTTCGAACGGTGGATCTCGGAAGTCGTGGCGGACGTCTACTCGATCGCGCGCGTTGGCGTAGCGTCGACCATGGGCCTGATCGGGCTCGTGAGCCTGCCCCGCGCGTTCGTGTTCCAGATACGGACCGACGATCCCCATCCATTCGCCTGGATCCGCGTCCATCTGTCCTGCGCATTCGGCGATGCGCTGTACCCCCACCCGCAGTGGCGGCAGCTGGCACGGGTGTGGAACTCGCTCTACCCGATCGGCCGTCTGCCGGCTGACCGGGTGCGCGTGATCCGCGCGCTGCTGGCCACCACCCCGGCGTTCATCGGCCTCGTGCTGAGACACCGGCCTGCGGCGCTGCGCGGGCTGTCGCTTGGCGAGATCCTCCGTACGGAGGATCGCTCGCCGGACCAGCTCCTCCGCCGCTATGCGAGCTGGACCGAGGACCCCACGGCGATCCGCAGAACGCGCCCGGCGCTCGCGTTCGCCGTGATCGGGCAGGCAAGAGCCAGGGGCCTGCTCACCCCAGAGGACGAGGACCGGCTGCTCGGACGGCTGATCTCGTACTGGGCGCTGCAGAGCACCCTGGAGGCGAACGCCAGGCTCGCGGAGGTAGTGAGCGGTTCACCGCCTGCACTGGCGGTCGGCGGCACGCGGCCCCGCACCCCGGCCCGTGGGGTGCCGCGCGGCACAGCGCCGCGCCTCCGGCCTCCGGTTCGGGGCGCCGCGAGGCCGGAGACAGCGGGCATAGGTGTACAGGCTGCCGGGCCACGGAACCGGACCTCGAGATGAGGAGCATGGGAGATGACCACCATGATGACGCCGACAGAAGAACTCATATCGGCCGATGCCGATATCAAGGCGACGGAGCAGGAAGTCACTGACCGCGAGAAAGCGGAGCAGGACGCCCAGACAGCGGCCGACGATACCAGGGGCCTTGAAGCGGCGGCAAAGCGCGACCTGCAGAACGCCCAAGATCGGTATCGCGTCCTGTCCGCGGCGTACGAGGAGGCCAAGGGCCTCCGCGAAGAGGAAAAGCGAATAGAAGAGGAACTCAAGGAGATCGGGCGTGCGGAGCAGGTCCGCGACGCCATGCAAACCGCAGCCACGGATCTCGACGGCGCGGTGAACGTCGTGACTCCGCTGGAGACCACGACGCAGCAGGCCAAAGACACCACTGAGGATGCGAAGTCCCTCGTGCAGGAGGCCGCACAGCAGGTGGCTTCCGAGGGCGGACAGCAAAAGTCTCGTTCGGACATCCAGAATAGGCTGCAGGCAATCATAACGAAGCTGGGAGCTGATTCCAATCAGCTCCAGACGTTCTATACCGAACTCCAGGGTTTCCTGAAAAGCCTTAAACAGCAGGATAAAGTGGTAAAGGCGGCCGCCACCAAGGCAGCCGATGCCGCGAAGAAGCTGGAGGCGGAGAAAAAGCGCCTTCAAGAGAAGCTGGCCGAAATCGAAGGAAAATTGAATGGCCAGCCGACAAAACAGGAAGTCGACCAAGCCGCGGCAGACCGTGACACGGCGAGACGTAGGTTCGAGGACGCACCCGGTGTCGAGCGGCAAGCCCAGGAGGCACTCACTCTGGCGCGCGAGATGCGGGAAGACGCGCAGCGGCGCTACCGCGAGGCACTGGACCAGCGCGAGCGGGCCGAGAGGCTCTTCATCACCGACATCGACATAACCGGGCCGAATGCCGCCGGGACTTTCACGGCGATCGCAGTCCTTGCCGAACGGCTCCCGTCTGGTTACGAGCTGAAATGGTCGTCCAATGCGGGCACCGTCCATCCGGACACCGGCCCTAAGGTCTCCTTCGATACCGGCACGCTGCCTCCTGGCAGCTATGACATCGCGGTGTCCCTGGCCCACAAGTGACGGATTACCTAGAGGCACAAAGCGGAATACCTTCGAGGAAGTGAGAAGCACCATGGCGTTTACTAAGACAATCACCACGCAGCCTGGCCGTCCGGCGCCCATCCAGGTGACGATGCGCCGCGCCGAGGTTCCCCCCACACCGGACCAGGCGCTCTGGGTTGTTATTCGCAACAGCGCGGATGCGCTGTCGTACGACAACTACAGCGAGTTCATCGAGCCGATCATGTGCGGTCGGCCGCCGGTCCGCGCCCAGGGCCGGTTCGATCACGTCCGCCAGAAGATGGCGGTGCCATTCCCTGACGCGGAGCCATACCGGCTGCTCAAGGTCGCTACCGAGGTCTTCATGATGGCGAACTGCGGCGTGGTGATCGGCCAGAACGAGCACAACCTGGACACGACGCGCAATACGAGGTTCGGCGATGCCGACTTCAGTCGGCTGACCGCCCACCAAACCCCCGCCGATGACGCACTCGCCGACGAAGAGGAGATCCGGCTGGTGCGCGCGACCACCGCGACCCCGACGGTCGACCAGCAGTGGCAGGAGTACCTGGTACAGATCGGCCAGGATCGCACCATCCCCTACCTCGACATCATCCGGCTCAAGCTGGGCGACCTGCAGATCCGGGCTGGCCGTGCCTTCGGTGCGCGGGAATGTTACGGAATTCTGCGGAACAAGCTCACCCGACCATGCCTGCTGGAACTCCTCTGGAACTACTGGCTCGAGGAGGGCATGCTGGTCCAGACCATGAACGCGATGAGCTGGCGGTTCCAGAACCGTCGCGGGCCGCATGACCGTGACCCGCTGGCCCTCGTGGAGATCGACCCCCTGCGCGGCCTCAACAACCTGTTGTGGGGCTGGGTCCAGGATGAGGAGCATCGGCTCACCATTCCCCGGCGTGCATACGAGTACGACCACGAGTACGGGCTCGAACTGATCGGCAAGGCGGTTCCCGCGATCCGTGGGGCGGACTCGCGTTCCCGGTTCCTCGAAGGCTTCCACACGCTGCTCATGCTGGCCTCGATCTTCTACAAGGAGGACGACGACACCACCATCGTGGCGGACGGATTCCCGCTGCTCAACGCGCTGCGCGATGTTCACCTGGTGCTGACCCAGGGCTCGCACAATCAGTACGGCGACCTGCCGTGGACGGCACGGCAGGAGTTCCTCATGCAGGAGTGGATCCTGGCCCGGCCGGAGATGCGGGAGTTCCTGCCCCGGCGGATCATGGTCGACTACCCCGAGCCCTGGATGGACTCGGTGGAGACGATGAAGAGCCTGCAGGGCTGGACGGACACCTCGATCCTTCACTTCAGGGACATGGCGATCTTCGGAGAGAAGATCCTGTTGTCGATCAGGTTCGGCAGGTGGACGGACGAGATCCACCAGGAGAACGCCGCGAACTGGGCCAGGTACTGGCGTCCCGAGGTGCAGGGATACATGTACGCTTACCGCGCCGCGACTGGAGTAGACCTGGCGGCGGTGACCGTCACCGGCCAGGTCAACGCCACGTTGCCGTCGGTGCTGCTGAGCCAGCGGCTCCCGCAATCAGGCGACGGCGCAGGGACGCAGGTCCGGGCGCCCGGCACCCAGCCGCGGGCCGTGGCCGGCGCAGCGCAGCGCCGGGCAGTGGGCGACGGGTCGCAGCGGCGGGCGCTACCCAGCGGGTCACAGCGGCGGACCGACAGGGCGCGGCAGCGAAAGCCGGCGCCCGGCTCGGAATCACTACCTCGGTCCTGATCGCGGCAGCAGGCCGTGATCGACCTGACCTCGTCGCTCTACCTAGGGCTCAGGCACGACAGCAGGAGCGTGCCAGGCTGGGAGCGGCTGACAACCGGCGTGCCTGCCGTCTTGGCTACGGCTCCGGCGGCAGGCATCGTCGCACACGAAGTGGCCGATCTCATCGGTACCGAAGCCGCGACGCTGGCTCCCTCCACGCTGCATGCCTTCTGGGACCTTTTCGGCACGATGAGCGCCCGGGAGATCCACGTCGATGCTGGCGCCTATCCCATAGCCAGGTGGGGGGCAGAGCGTGCGCGGTGCAGCGGGGCCAGGGTCCGCATGTTCCGGCACCACGATCCGGCTGCGCTCCGGCGCGCGGTGGCCGCCAAGGAACGTGGCCGCAGCTCGGCGGCCGGTCCTAGTGGCGGCCCCGTTGTCCTCGCCGATGGGTTCTGCCCAGGCTGCGGACGGGTGGCGCCCATCGAGAGCTATCTGGCCATCGTCGCAACCGTCGGCGGAACGGTGGTGGTGGACGACACGCAGGCACTAGGAGTGCTGGGCACACCCGCATCCGGGCACCCGTACGGCCGCGGCGGCGGCGGCATCGCGCGCTGGTCGCGGCTGTCCAGCCCGCACCTGATCGTGGTGGCGTCGCTGGCCAAAGGTTTCGGCGTGCCGGTCGCCGCCGTGGCAGGCAGCGGTGCCGCCGTACGGCAGTACCTCGCCAGGAGCGAGACGCGGGTCCACTCGAGCCCGCCCTCGAACGCCCACCTGAATGCGGCAATCGCGGCGCTACGCGTCAATGAATCGCGGGGCGATGCGCTGCGCGGCCGCCTGGCCACGCTGGTGAGCCAGTTCCGGACCGGGCTCGACACTCTCGAGATGCCGCTCACACCGGGGTTGTTCCCGGTGCAGAGCACCGGGGCTGGCGCCCGGGTAGATCTCGTGGCCGTCCATCGGCGCCTTGGCGGCCTCGGGATCAAGACCGTCCTGAACCAGCCCCGGTGCCGACCGGGCATCGCGCTCTCGTTCATCTTCACGGCGGCACACCGGCAGGCCGACGTCGCCCAGGTGGTGCGGGCCGTTGAGATCGCGCTAACCACGCGGCTAGCCGTTCGGCGCGGGGCAGGCAGGATGGCGGCGATACGGTGATTATCGACAGCCACTGCCACGCCGGCAAAGGGGACGGCCTGACCGGCCCCTGGGATACTGATGCCCCGCTTGGGGCCTACCTGCGGCGGGCGGCGCGGACAGGGATCGCCCGGACCGTTCTCTTCGCGGCGTTCAGCTCCGATTACCGTGCGGCCAACGCGGGGGTTGGCCGGATCGTGCTCAGGCACCCAGACCGGTTTTATGGCTACGCGATGGTGAACGCCGCGCGGGACGCTGGGCGCATCGGCGCCATGGTTGGGGAGGCCGTCACCAGCTGGGGCGCATGCGGGATCAAGATTCACCGGCATGATGCGCGCATCTCTCGCGAAGTCTGCGAGGTGGCGCGCTCGTTCGCGCTTCCGGTGCTCTACGACGTGATGGGTGAGGCCTTCCCCATGGAGCTGGTGGCGGCGGAGTACCCTGACGTCGCTTTCGTGATACCGCATCTGGGGAGTTTTGCCGACGACTGGCGTGCGCAGCGAACGGTCATCGACTTGATGGCACGCCATCCGAACGTCTACACCGATACTTCCGGTGTCCGCCGGTTCGACCTGCTGGCCGAGGCTGTGCGCCGGGCCGGGCCGCAGAAGATGCTGTTCGGGACCGATGGGCCGTGGCTTCATCCTGGAGTCGAGCTCTCCAAGGTCCATGTGCTTGGGCTTCCCCCGGCCCTGAAGAATCTGGTGCTGGGAGCCAACTGGCTGCGTCTCACGGCTGTGGCACGGTCCCGGGCGCGGCCGCAGGCCCGGCAAGAGCTAGTGCCTGCTGCTCGCGTGCCGCTCACGCGGTCGACCGCGGCTGTCCGCCTCCCACGTCCGGGGGGTCTTCAGTCACCCCCACCTGGCCCGATAGATGACCGGGGCGACCCGTGGGCTGCCGATCAGTTTCCGATTGATCACCTTTCTTAACCGCGGAACCAGCGGTGGGAGTGCCGGCCGACCGCCGCATCTGCAGCGCTCGCTCCGTCACTCCGAGCCGGAGCGAGGCACGCCGAAGGCTACCGCCCTCCGCCGCCACGGCAACCCCGATGGCGGTGTCCTGAGCTCTCTTGCCAATCTCCCGGAGACCAATGCCGCAGCCAACGGCGTCCCCGATGGCCTTCTCGAAAGCCCCCTGCCACCATGTCTGTGCGTCTGCATGATTTTCTGGACGCTCGTTATCGGGAAGGCTGCCTACGGTAACGGGCCCATCCCCGACATGCCGCGCGGCGATCCGCGCCATCAGCAGGCGAAGATCCCTAACGTTCCCGGGATAACTCCGATACCTGATGAATTCGGTCACGGCCGGATCGAACGGCGGCCGGGGCAGCGACGGGATCAGCGAAGACAGAAAATGTGTAGCGAGCGGGACGATGTCGTCCGTACGTTCGCGGAGTGGCGGCAACTCGCAGCCCCATGCCGCGATGCGGTGATACAGGTCGGAACGAAAGCCACCACTTGCTATCGCATCCCTGAGCGGGCGGTTCGTCGCACAAATGAGCCGGAACGTGGTGTCCCGCCAGGTATCGCTACCCACCCGTTTATACATTCCTTCCTGGATAACCCGCAGAAGTTCGGCCTGGAGCGTGAGCGGCAGTTCGCCAACCTCGTCCAGGAACAGCGTCCCGCCGTTTGCCCGCGCGAATGCCCCATCGCGCGCAGCCACGGCGCCTGTGAACGCCCCTCGCTCATGCCCGAAGAACTCGCTTCCCGACAAGGTTGGTACGACGGTTGTGCAATCGAGCACCACGAACGGTCCTTTGTCCGGCCGGTGGTCGACGCCGTGAATCATCCGGGCAATGAGTTCTTTGCCGGTACCACTCTCGCCGGTGAGGAGGATCGAGGTCTGCGTGAACGCCGCCACCTCAACGACCTGACGCAGGATGGCGACCCAGGTGGGGCTATCCCCGATCAGCGTGTGCCGGATCGTATCCGAATGCACAATGCGGTCGATCTCAGCCCAGCGTTCGAGACGGGCCGCGACAGCGCGCGCCGGCGGGTCGCGTTCGTCCCACCTGACCACGTCCGAGGCCCCGGACCGCAGCAAGGACCATGCGTCGGAATTATCCAAGGCAGCGTTGGGAAGTGCGATGGCCAGCACCTGATGGCGGCCCCATGCCCCGGCGCCCCGCAGTTCTTCAAAGACCTCGCCGGTCAAGTGATCAAACACGACAAGGCATGAACGGCCACTAGGGAGCGCACGTTGGCGCAGCGGCTCAGAATCTACGGCCAGACCCGCCCGAGCCAGGTCGGCCACTACCCGCTCCCGGACTGAAGGGTTGATATCCCCTAGGAGCCGAAGCGCCACACGAGTTGGCAACCTTCCTCCCCCGCCCCGGAGGCTTCTCGCTCATCAATACGATTGTGGTGCGGCTGGTTCGCCTGACTGGCTTATTAGTGAGATACGTGCTCATGCGTCCGAGATCCGATAAGGAGATGCAGCACCTGTGCGTCGGTTGCCACGGGCAGCGGCGAGAACCGGGGTAAATTCCCGACGGCCAAGGCTGGCTGGGATGGAGGGATGGGAGATCGCGGAAGGGGAACTGAGGACTGGCCCGCCCCGCATGGCCGGACCCGGTCTTGTAGGCGCCTTCTTGAGCTATCACGCCGCGGCTCTCACTGATCACGGTGACACTGTCATCCAGCTTGCACTGTCACCTATGAAGGGTGGCGACCAGCCCGCTTGTGCACCGTAACGTGTAAACCTTAGTTCCGGACGGTAGCCGGGGAATCACCCGAATCAGTGATATTTACGAGAGGGCGTGTCCTGAGCTTGTCGGGCTGACTGGAGCGGCGCGCTTCGGAACCTCCAACAGGCCGCCGCGGAGGTCGCCGCCAGCGGCGGCGAGAAGGGCGTGGCAGCGTGCATCGACTGCTTGTGCCCGCAGACGCCTCGAGATCTCCAAGCGCAATCAAGCTCTATTTCTTGTTCTCGCAACCATTCGCCGGCACATCCGACCGAATACGACCACGGCGTCCACCAGCCCATCCAGTCGGCTATGTATACACGCAGCTCCTCCCTTTCCGGGCAACGCTACCGTCACACAGGGATGCTGGAATCCCCTGAATCAGTGAAATTCCAGATCCGCCTCCGATGGGTTGGAGGAAGTGGTCGCCGACGGGTTTTCAATAGTACTTATTTGTGTTAGACCCAACTCGGGGGTGTGATGGATCCGCGGACGATCGGACGGGATGCCGAGATCGCCGAGATCTCCGGCTTTCTTTTGGCGGCGTCTGGGGCGCCAGCGGCGATAGCCATCACTGGTGATGCCGGGATCGGCAAGACAACGGTGTGGCGATACGTGCTCCGGTCCGCTTCCAGCTTGTCCCGGGTATTGTCATGCCAGCCGACCTCCGCGGAAAGACCGCTCGCTTTCTCGGCGCTTGATGACCTGTTCAGGGGCGTTGCCCAGGAGATCCTTCCAGCGCTCGCGGGTCCCTCCCGACGAGCCATGGAGGCCGTGCTTCTCCGCGACCAGTCCGCGGAAGCGTCCTCGCCGGCACCCGCGAAGGATGGTCGTCTGCCTCCAGAGCGGCGGGCGCTGGCGCGCGGGGTCCTGGATGCGCTCCGAATCCTTTCAGGCGGTTCGCCGCTGGTCCTAGCCGTAGACGATGCCCAATGGCTGGATCGTCCTTCCGCCAGAGTGCTGGAGTTCTGTATTCGCCGACTGGACAGTGAGCCCGTCTCGATCCTGCTGACATTCCGCACGGAAGATCCGGTCCCGCTCGGCCTGAACCGCGCCCTATCGCCGGACCGGCTTGCCCGCGTTCAGCTGGGGCCGCTGAGCCTGGGTGCTATCGGCGAGATCCTGCGGTGGCGGCTGGGGGAAACGCTGCCCCGGTACGCTCTCACCCGGCTATACGACGCATCCGCCGGAAATCCGTTCTATGCCCTCGAATACGCCCGGCTGCTTCTCGGTCAGCCGCATATCTCCCGAACCAACGAGCCCATTCCCATCCCGCAGGGCCTTCGTGATCTCGTCTCTAGCCGGCTGCGCCGGCTGGGGCCAGATGGACGTCAGGTAGGCCGACTGGTCGCGGCCTCCCCGGATCCGCACGAGCGCGTGATCCGCGCGGCTTGTGACGATAGGGAGTCCTGGACGGCGATCGATGAGGCCATCGACGCCGGCATTCTCGAGCGCGACAGTGACGCGTTGCGCTTTACTCATCCGCTCTTGCGGTCTGTGCTGTATGCCGAGATGACGCTGACCCAGCGCAGGGAGGTACATCAGCGTCTGGCCGCTGCGGTTGAGGGCGTTGAGGAACGCGCCTGGCACCTGGCCCTCGGTGCGGACAGGCCGAGTGAAGACATCGCCGAGACGCTCGACAGCGCCGCCAGACACGCGGCATCGAGGGGTGCGCCGGAAGCGGCGGCGGCATTGGAGGAACAGGGCATGCGGCTGACGCCCGTAGGCCGGGGCGCCGCGTTCCGCGACCGAACCGTACATGCCGCTGACTATTACTTCCGCGGGGGCGATATCGCCCGCAGCCGGGAGCTGATCGAATCCGTCCTCACCGCTAGCCCGGGCGGCCCGCACCAGGCACCGCTGCTCGCCCGGCTCGCCACGATCGATTACCACCAAAGCGGCTGGCCGGTTGCCGAGCAGACGTTCCGCCGGGCAGTGGAGCAGGCTCCGGACGACCCTGCCCTGTGCGCGCACGCGGAGCAGGAGCTCGCATTCGCCCGAATGGTGGCCGGTGATCTGCCGGCCGCTTCCCGCTGGGCGGAAAAATCGCTGCGCTCGGCCGAGCGGGCAGCTGCCCCCCACCTGATCGCGCACTCGCTCGCCCGCATCGCCCTCTTCGAGTTCCTCCGGGGCAACGGGATCCAGCTGGAAGCGCTCGACCGGGCCGAGGCGCTCGAGTCGTCAGCGCCCGAAGAGCCGATCGGGCGGCTCCCCATGCCCGATCCCGCCCTAGTGACAGGCATGGTTCTCAAGTGGTGCGACCGGCTGGACGAGGCGCGATTGAGACTGGCCGCCCGGTACCGGCTCGCCCTGGACCGCGGCGATGAGGCATCGCTCCCATTCCTGCTATACCACTTCAGCCAGCTCGAATGCTGGGCCGGAAAATGGGATGCCGCCGAAGAATACGCGCTGGAAGCCTGCCGGGTGGCCGACGAGACGCAGCAGCGGGCCATGAGACCCGCGACGCTTTACTCGTTGGCCCTTGTTCGCGCCCACCGCGGTCAGGTGCGGGAGGCCCGCGAACTCGCGGACGAGGCGCTCGTCTTCTGCGACGAAACCGGGAACGTTCCGGTGTCAACCTTGGTGATCGCCGTTCTCGGCTTCGTCGAGCTCTCACTCGGCGATCATGATGCCGCACACGCTCGGCTGGGCCCGCTCGCCGAGGCGGCCGCGGCCGCGGGCCTTGGCGAGCCGAGCGTGGTGAAGTTCCTTCCCGACGAGATCGAGGCGCTCGCCACCCTCGGCCACGTCGATCTCGCGGAGCCGCTCACGCGGCAACTGCAGGCACAGGGGAAGTCGCTCGGGCGGCCTTGGGCGCTGGCAACGGCCGCCCGCTGCCGCGCCCACCTCGCCGCCATCGACGGCGATTCCCAAGGGGCCGGTGCGGCCATCGAGGAGGCCCTCGCCGCGCATAGCCAGCTTCCGATGCCGTTCGAGCTGGGAAGGACCTTGCTCGTCAAGGGGATGATCGAGCGGCGGGCCAAGTACAAGTCGGCGGCCAGGGAGTCACTCGGCCAGGCGCGTAGCATTTTCGAACGCCTGGGGGCGCCATTGTGGGCCGCCAAGGCCGACCGGGAAATCTCTAGGATTGCGACGCGCTCCCCGGCTGACGGGCTCACCGAGACCGAGCGTCGCATCGCCGCGCTGATCGCGCAAGGCCACACCAACCGAGAGGTCGCCTCCGTGATGTTCGTCACGGAGAATACTGTGCAGACCCACGTCCGGCACATTTTTCAAAAACTCGGCATCAGGTCCCGCACCGAGCTGGCCGCACGGCTCCTCCCAGGCTCGCCGGGCGCCGGGAACGCGCGGGGTCTCCCGCCGGATCAGGCCGGCCCCGAGCTCGTCGCCGGGGCAAGAGAAAGGCCAAGGAAATCATCACAAGGTGGGACCAAAATATCTTTGG